>Ga0075434_100002977_pt1 | contig 15074 bp, 16 predicted proteins | sample RhiMethybrSRZTD3_FD_75298 | JGI IMG/M metagenome (GOLD analysis project Ga0075434, IMG submission 75298) | Populus rhizosphere microbial communities from Tennessee, USA - Rhizosphere MetaG P. TD hybrid SRZTD3 | ecosystem: Host-associated > Plants > Roots > Rhizosphere > Soil | place: USA... | reverse complement strand
GTGAAGAGGTCGTGGGTAGTTTGAGTTACCACTTAGGATAATTCGCCCGCAATTGTTCGTATCGGGGCGAGGTCGTTCCGTGCTTCTTGTGGAAATTAAGAATTTGCCGCTCACGGCCTGTTGGCCAGTCTTGACTTGACGCTATCCGCTGCGGCATGTGTGATTCAACTTCGCTGAGGTTCTGAATCCGCTCGCGAGACAAAGTGATTTTTCGGCCCGTTGGTGCGACCTGCGCCACAATATGCTCTTTCTTCCGCACGAGGGACTCGCGCTCGGCGGAAAATTCCCGTTCCTGCCCCACAAAATTGATATAGCGAATTGAGACCGGATGCTCGGGGCGGAAGTTGCCACGAGTCGGTACGGTCGTGCCCGCCTGCTGCAGGGTTCCGGCGCTACCAAGGCTCGCATCGAAATACGGACACCTCGGGTTCTTACAGTGAACCGTCTCGTCGGGCGTCTTGCGAGCACCGGGAGTGCCGCAGTTGGGGCACTCTATCGTGCCCCCACCGCCAAACAAGCTAATTAGAAAATCCAGCAATCCCATAAGCTGTTGTCGCGCACTTCAGAGCGCTCAAGGGGACGGTCTCGCAAACGAACCTCCGCTTTTAGCGGTTAGGTTATTCAATCACGCCCATGTACAGGCGGCCGCCCTCTCCCACGGGCTTTTCGTGAGCCGCTGCTTCTGGGTCTTGAGAGAAGCCTGCAGTCGCGCGTGTAACGCTCTGCCGGCTGGCAACCGTCCCCTTGAACGCTCTGCCTGCTTTCTGTTGCCGCCAAATGAAAAAAGGACTCTCGACTTTTCCGTGCAGGATGAGGCGCTGCCGGTGCACGAGAGAAGGCAATCCATATTCGCGTAGTTCCTGGTAACTGATCCTGGTAAAATTCCCTTTCTTATGTCCGCCGAACACCAGGCTGAGAATCTCTTCGGCTAGCCAGCGGTCCAGCAACTGCACCTGCGAAACGTCTGTTACGTGTTTCAGATAGTAGTCCAGAATTGCGACATTACGGACGCCACGCTCCACCGTTTGAGCAGCGATCGCGACTAACGTTCGCGCGCGCTCGCGCGGGTCGCTGAATTTTTGCCAGCGACGTCGACTGCGACGGAGCGCAAAACGGAATAAGTTTTGAATCTTACGGCGCTTGTCGCGCGACAACGAGACTGACCCGTTGCACCCAAACTGCAGGCCCAAGTGGCGGAATGCGCTGGCTCGCTCGAAATGGACGTCTGTAATCTCCAGTGCTTCCGTGAGCACCAGGTCTGCATGATGGCTTGCTTTCGTCGTGAGCCGAAGCTTCTTCAAGACCTCGCGCATGCGCTCTTCAGCAAATATCGCCGACTCCCGTTTGGTCGAGAGTAGGAGCAAGTCGTCGGCGTAGCGGAAGTATTGAACATTGGGAATGCTGTCCATTTCGTGGTCGAGCGCGGTCAGATACAGGTTCGCGAAAACGCAGGCGCTGGCACACCCGAATGGAATTCCTATCGCGGCTCGATGTGCTCCACTTTCATCCTGGTAGTCTAATCGGACGCGTTCAGACACAAGCTCAAACAAATAGTCATTCGGGTCAATATGGGTTGCGAGCTTCTGCAAGAGAATCTCGTGATTTACAGATGCAAAATAGTCCGCGATATCGCGCTTGACTACGTACACGGGAGAATGCGCCGCACGCAGGACAGCCCGGATACGGAATTGGCAGCGGTCCAGGCCGTAGGTGTGATCGCGGTATGCGTATGACGATGGCGAGAACCAGCGGTGCAGGCGCTGATTCAACAGCCGATAGATCAGCAGATCGACAATTCTCTCTTCCCATGGAGGAATGTAGAGTGTCCGGCGCTTGCCGTTGAAGTTGTACTTAAGCCCCACGGATGGGCGAAAGCGAAACCACCCAGCCTGGAGTTGCTCGTGGATCGCCGCCAAACCTTTCAGACCACCGGATGCGAAGTCGTATAACGTTCTGCCGTCGGTGGACACGCTGAGTGCTTTGCGCCACAGAAAAAGCGGCTTGGTGTAAACTCGGACCGCAGCTTTGTAGAGTTCAGCCTCGCGATAGATATCGCGCCAGCGGAGCAGGCGCGCGGCGTTGTTACCGAACCTCGGTGGCATAGGTGGCAAGCAATCTACTCCGAAATGAATACCGGAGCAAGCTGGAGAAAGGATTCCAATCCGGAGGGAACTAGCCCAGCGTTTCGCCCTTTAGAGGAATTGACACTCATTCCGCCGGACCATAAGCTGAGTGCAAACCAAGAAAACGGACACCTGCGGGCTTCCCGTTTCTTGCGTAGTTGATGTTTCCGCCTCGAGGGCAGTATGAAACGAATTCCGGTGTTTGTACTAATCCTGTTAAGTCTCGCGTGGCTGGCTCCGGCTCACGCTCAAATCTATCGCGGCCCGAATAGTGCCGAGCAAGCCCAGAAAGCGGCAAAGAAAGCTCAAAAAAGGACGGCTAAGCAACAGCGGAAAGCCGCAAAGAAATTAGCCAAGGCACAACGCAAAGCAGCGAAGAGACAGAAACAGAACCGCGCTTAAGTTTTCATGAATTGGTTGAGGCGGCCTGACCACGCTTTTTTCCTTCATTGATTAATTGCCACGCCTAAAGCTTCCACCCCTTCGATTGCGCTAAGGCCAGACTCTTTCCGTTCTGAACGGGAACCCGAAAAAAATCCAATTTGGATGTCGAATTTTGGCTTCGTCGAACGACGATCTAGTAGAAGCGGCTGATTGGCCGCGCGAAAGGAGTCATTATGTTGAATATACGGATCCAGAAGCTGGGCGACACAACCGTTCTCCGCTGTGTCGGACAAATCACCTTCCCACACGCAGCCGTCCTGCGAACGCTAACGTTGCCGGAGCCACACCCTCGACGTTTAGTACTCGACCTCGCAAATATAACTGGCATGGACGCAGCCGGACTTGGAGTGCTGGTTTCTTTGCGGTCGTGGGCGACACAGAGCGGTGGAACGTTCAAGCTGATGAATGTGAATTTCAAAATAGGGAGTCTCCTCGAACTGACAAACTTGAAGTCGGCATTCGAGATCTGCTCAGCCCGGGAAATGCTTGATCTACTGTGTCGCGCACTTCATGCGCCAGAAGTAGAGGCGTTTGTGCCGCCCCATCAAGAGTTTGCCGCGCCGGCCAGTTATTAAATTTGGTCTGAAGGTCAGTGGGCGGTGGGGGACCCGCTCATCTGATAAACTCCCTCCCCCATGAAGCAGCCAGCATCAACGGCTCCGCGGGCGGGCGGTGTTCTCGAGACCTGCATCAACGTGGCCGATATGCGCCGCGCGCGCGAATTCTATCAGTCGCTGTTCGGCTTTGAGGTGATGGCAGGCGATGACCGCTTTTGCGCCTTCCGCGTGCAGAACGACGTTCTTCTGCTGTTCAAGAAAAACGGAAGCGAGGAGCCCGTCCGGTTACCCGGCGGCCTGATCCCGCCTCACGCGACCCAGGGCGCCGGACACTTCGCTCTTGCAGTCGCGTCTGATGATCTTGAAGACTGGCGCATCCGGCTTCGCGAGCATGGAATCCTGATCGAATCGGAAATGCATTGGGAGCGCGGTGGCATCAGCCTTTACTTTCGAGATCCCGACAACAACCTCGTGGAACTCGCGACGCCGGGCGTCTGGGCGAATTATTGAGGTCCTTGCAGCCACCAATTGCCTTGCATGCGTCCCTTTTGCCATGAACCGCTCACCTGCTTTTGGAGAGCAGCTTTGAGCATGTCTTCGAAAGTCTTGACATTGATGTCCTCCTGAGCGGATGACCAGGTGCCGGAGAATGACCTGCCTTCGCCGATGCGAGCCGACCATGTGCCTTGCCAGCCGCTGGGAGATTTTCGCGCTGACCAGGTGCCTTCGAGCAGGATTTGATTGCTGTCGCTGAGAAGCGTCCATGCTCCCTGCGCGCTATTGTGCGTGTTGGGACTAAGGTTCGCCCACCAGCGCCCTCGGAACATCTGAGGGCCTGCTGTAGCGATCCAAGTACCGCGCAACGTGTTTTCGGGGGGATTTGTGGGAGCTTGCTGAGCCATGGCGCATGCGGTAAGTACCATGAACGTCACGCAAAGCAAATGCTTCGATGAGGTGAGCTTCATTAGCGAATGCGAGGATAACACCGGGCCCGACCAATCTGCTTGTATAGTGTCGGAGAGTACAGGCTAATGTGGAGAATCGGATCCCTCTTAACGTGCATTGTCATTCTGGTGAGGATGGGCACAGCCCAAACGGAGACGCTAATTCTCCAGGAAGACCTTACTTCAAAGTTGCCGACAGGCACCGCCTTCACGGCCAAGGATTCCGCGGGAAAGATTTACCGCGGACACGTGGTCACGCATCCAGCGCGGCGATTGCTTCGGCGGGGCTCAATGATTTTGGTCTTCGATGACCCGGTATCGCCAGTCACAAAAGACCCTGAAGGGGTATTTCGAGCAGGAAACAAAAATCGCTTGATAAAGTTGGGTGGCTCAATCGCAGCGGCAAAGATTGCTGATGACGCGGTGGATACTTCCATCGGAGCGTCTAAGGCTCGCTATGTGGCGATGGCTGTTTCTGCTGCTCTGATCATCTTTCAAAAAGGCGGCGAAGCCAAGCTTCACAAGGGTGACACAGTCGAAGTCGAACCCCGCCGCGAGAAGCCGTCCGAAGCGGAATTGACCCCCTAGATCAGAACGAGAGCTCAAAACGAAAGATCAGAACGAACTCGGCTTCGAGCGGCGGGCATAACCCGGAGGGCGGAGCAAATGTCGAAAACGCTTGTAGTTTGGCTGATGTTCACCTGCGCCGCGCTTTGTACGGTGCCGCGTGCTCACGCCCAGACAATCACATGGTCGGGACGCTCATGGAAATTGACGAGCGGACATATGGCAGGTGTGGCGCTCGGAGATCCCGCCAACGTCACCATTGATGCGGACGGATACCTGCATTTGCGTTTCGTCCAGCAGAATGGAAAATGGACGGCCGCCGAATTATTCACGATCGAGGACCTGGGCTTCGGGACCTATCAATGGATCGTTGAGGGAAACGTGTACGCGATGGATCCGACGACCGTGCTCGGCTTGTTCACCTACGGCCCCACGCATCACGTTGGCACGGACGCGGAAGACGAAATCGATATCGAGTTTTCCCAGTGGAACAAAACCTGCCAACCATGTAATGCCGATTTTACGGTTTATCCCGCTACCGGACATCGCAAGCCCAAGGGAGTTTCGGCGTGGGAGGACAACTTCAAAGTCAGCGGAGGAACTCTCACAACAGCGAGCATGGAGTGGTTTCCGGACCACATCGTCTTCACGCTCATGAACGGGGCTCAGCCGATTGGAAAAACTGACGACGTGATCAAAAACGAGACGTACAAATCAGACGCAACGAACATTCCGCCAGTTGTTGCTCCGGTCGGTATCAATGTCTGGTGTTTCAAGCACACACCCGCAGAAGATCAGTCGGTCGTGGTTCGCAGGTTCGAATTCCTTGCCCATTGAACTCTTGGACGAGGAGACTGACCACCCTCGCGGGTTTCGAAAGAAAGAAGGTATTAACGAACGAGAGTAATACACACTTGTTTGTCTGTTATTGTCATCCTAAAATCGCCGTCGAGGGGCGTTCTCATCTCTTAAACTGTCCGATGGGGCAAACATCGTGATCGAGCAAAAAATCAACGACTTCTTCGGCGATACCGAGTCCACCGGCTTTGGCACCGGTTGGTGGAGCGGAATATTATCAGCCTTCTTCGGATTTCTCTCGTTCGGCGCAGTTTTGTGCCTCCACTTTCCTCAGCTACTGAGCTCCCCTGAACTGCGGCCGCATTATCCGATGCACGTCATGCGCGCCTTAATCGAATGCCTGATAGTGGGGGCAATGTTTTTCGGAGTGGTATCTGGCATTCTGCGCAAGAAAAAGATCTTGGGATTAACCGGACTCGTGTTTGCCACCGCGGCAACGCTCTTGGGAGGATCGAGCGTGCCGATCAACGAGAACCTGGGCAACGGGCCGGCAATCGGCTTTGACTGGTTCTTGCTCGATATGCTTTTGATGGCGCTGATCTATGTGCCGCTCGAAAGACTCTGGCCACAGTACCCGGAACAAGGAACATTCAGAAAGGAGTGGGTCTTGGATGTGGTTTATTTCATGTCCACTCATCTGCCGATACAGATTTTGTCTTTCATGGTTTTGCTGCCCGCCACCCTGGCGACCAAATATTTGGGCATTCCTGTCCTTCAGCATGCCATCGCTCGACTGCCCTGGCTTTTGCAATTCTTCTTAGCCGTCGTGGTTGCGGACATCGCTGAATACTTCATTCACCTGGCGCTGCATAAAGTACCGTTTCTGTGGCGTTTCCATGCCGTTCATCATTCTTCGAAGGCGCTTGATTGGATCGCCGGCTCACGCTCTCACTTTGTAGACGACACCCTTGTGCGCGGATTTGTCCTTCTTCCTCTCATGTTCGGGTTTTCGCAAGCGATCATCTTCGCCTACTTGATCTTTGTTACCCTTCACGCGACCTGGACGCATTGCAACTTCGGGCCGAATGCGAAATGGCTTGAGAAGTTCCTGGTCATGCCCCGATATCATCATTGGCACCACACTTCTCAAAAAGAGGGCATCGACAAGAACTTTGCCATCCACTTTCCCTGGATCGATAAACTTTTTGGAACGTACTACTATCCCGATCACTGGCCGGAGCGCTACGGACTGGACGGCGAAGAAATTTCGCCCAGCTTCTGGGGACAAACGATTGAAGCGTTCGGAGTGAAGAAGCAGAGCGTTTTAAAAACCGACCGCCTGTAACGGAACATCCTCGGGTACCTTTTGGCCGACGATCGTCGCCTTCACCAACCCAAGAGACTTCATCACTCTTACAGTTAAGAATCCGAAGTCGTATTCGGATTCGTCGTGGCTTAGCCGTAATAGGCCTGGATAGTGGTGGTGATTGTTTTGCAGGCAGGCGCTGAAGGTGGCCGTTACAGGCAACCACTCGCCAACGTTCATAGCGTTGTCCTCATCGTGATAGCGCCGGTAGCCGAATGTTCGCGTGTGGGTCCAATAGTTTTGAATCATATTGACCCACAGGGCAAAAATCCGCGTACCAAACCACATCACCAGCGCAAACTTGAGACTTCGAGCTAATTTCCACAACAGGTAAAAGCTAAAGGCTTGTACAACGATTGCAAAAAGCGGGTTCGCAATCACGCGAAACGTAGGAGACTTCAAAATCTTGTCGCCGGTCAAATTCTCAACGCACCGGTACGGCATTACGCACAGATACATGGTTCGCCAGAAGCCGTCACTCGAAACCTTGTTGGGGTCTCCATTATGGTCGGAATTCTTATGGTGCAAACGATGACGATTCACCCAAGCGATCGGATCAACATAGATGGCGAACACGTTATTCACGACAGTCACCGCTTTGATGAACCATTCCTTGTAGTCGAGTGAGCGATGAGCGATTCCCAGATGAAGAACGTCGGCCAGATACAGGCCGCCCATGAACCAACAAAAAATCAAATAAGCTCCGCCCATCAGGAGCCCGATCCACGGTCCCAACTGAGCGGGCGCGGAATACATACAAGCCAGCAGGTAGAAGACAATAACCAGATAACCCATGAGGCTATAAATTCTCATAGTGCCCCCGTCGGGATGATTCAAGCAGAAATCAGACGTTCTTCAAATAACAACTTGAGAACCCGGCGTCCCTAGCTGCCCAGCAAATGGCACGAATGCGTCTTAACGATCAGCCAGACCTGGCGGCCTGGTCTCAACTCGAGGGAGTCGCGGGCAGCCAGCGTCAAATGGACGAACATCTCCACTCCGCAATCAACCTGGGCGACCACAATCATGTCCCGCTGCCACATTGATACCAGCTTTCCTTCCAGAATATTTCGTGCACTCAGGCCAACCGGTGCTGACGTTGCCAGCAGAACGTCACCGGCGCTGATGCCGACCCGTAATTTCGTTCCCGGAGCAGCTTTCACCAATGGTGTCTCGATCTCAACCTGCGACGATTCGAATCGCGCCGATCCCACGCGGCACGTCATCGTTCCCCGCTCTTCGTGAATGGCAGTGACTTGCGCGTCGAAGATGTTTTCGAATCCAGCTAACTGGGCAACCGTCTCGCCACGAGGTGCGGAAAGCACCTCATGGGGAGTTCCTTGGGCGATAAGTTTGCCTCGCTCGATCACGATCATTCTCTCGCCGAGAACGAATACCTCGTCGCGGCTGTGCGTGACGTACAAAACAGGAATAGGCAGGTTCTGAATCGAACGCCGCAGGTCTTCGGCGATTTTCATGCGCACCGGCAAATCCAGAGCCGCAAGCGGCTCATCGAGCAACAGAATGGAAGGCTCCGTGACCAGGGCGCGTGCCAGTGCCACTCGTTGACGTTCACCTCCCGAGAGTTGTGCTGGCTTGCGGTCCTGGAGTGCTGAGATCTCCATCGAGTCGAGCATTTTCTGTACCCGCCGTTTTCGCTCATGGCGCTCAATCCCGGCGAGCCCGTAACCAACGTTCTGTTCGACACTCAGGTGCGGAAAAAGCGCGAGATCCTGAAATACGTAGCCGACGCGACGGCTTTGAACTGGCACATCCACGCGGCGGTCGGAATCGAAAATCGGTGCTCCCGCAATCGCGATGCGCCCCGCATCCGGTGCGGTCAGCCCGGCAATGCAGTCGAGCAGCGTTGTCTTCCCTGCGCCGGATGCGCCAAACACAATCGTGATGCCGCCAGGAGTAGCGAACCCGAGGTCAAGTTCGAACCCATCCGTCCGTTTCTTGGAGATTCGGACTTCGAGTGCAGAATGGCTCCGATGCTCGGCAGACTCCATTCGCTCCACGGAATTGATCGCAGAAGAATTCAGAAGGACTGACCTCAAGGTAAGACTCTCCACAGACTGCGGTTGAACGAATACACCACCGAAAGTAGTACAAACGCGATCACGACCAACACTAGAGCGGTGCCGTTTGCGGCTGAGTAGTTCAAGTCTTGTACTTGATCGTAAATATTGATCGACAGCGTACGCGTCACTCCGGGAATGTTGCCGCCCACCATCAGCACCACTCCGAACTCGCCCATGGTGTGAGCGAAGGTCAGCGCCGTCGCGGTTACAACTCCCGAAATGGAAAGCGGCAGAACCACCCGAAAGAATGTTCGCAGTTTCGAAACGCCGAGCACCGCCGAAGCCGCAAGCAAGCGCGAATCCACGCCGGAAAACGATGAGGCCAGCGGCTGTACAGCAAATGGCAAACTGTAGAGGATCGAGCCAATGACCAGGCCGGTAAACGTAAAGACCAGTGGCTGGCCAGTGAGTGAGATCCAAAACCGCCCGACGGGACTGCGCGGCCCGAGCACAATCAGGACATAGAAGCCCAGCACCGTCGGTGGCAACACAATCGGCAGGCCCACGAGTGCTTCGGCCAGGAATTTCCACCGCCAGCGTGAAAACGCGATGGCGTACGCAAACGGGATTCCAATCACCAGAAGAATCACCGTGACCCAGACCGCAAGCCGGATTGTGAGCCAGAAAGCCTGCCAATCCATAAGCACAACAGTGTAATCGCACTGCGTTCCGTTCTGGGCTTTGTCACAGACGCGGGCGGAGGTTTTAGGTGGAGATTCAGGAAGCCCTAACCATCCTGTACAAGCTAGCCGACGCAATTCACCGGAGAACGGCGAGACTCATACAACCACACGCAGGCAGTATAGGGGCTACAAGGCGGAGGAGGAGGAGGAGGAAGCGGCAGCCCGGGCAATCTGCCGGGAACTTATTTCATCACTATCACGGCGACTTCGGGATCTGTGCACTCACAGTGCTCCCGCCCCGGTGACTGGCACGCCCTGAGCCGTGTGATATCTTCAGACTTCACTCGACACGCATAGACCGGATGGCGTAGACGTTGCTTGCAACGCCATGCAAGCCCTCATTCCAAGGAGGTTACTGAATGCGAAATTTTGCGAAGAATCGGATTGCGGTTCTGGGTGCCGGAAAAATGGGCAGCATTCTGATTAAAGCCTTGATTGAGAAGCATCAGCTCTCGCCAAAAAACATTCGCGCTACCGTCGGCCATGAAGCGCGCGCGAAGGAACTCTCGAACAAGCTCGGCGTTGCCCTAACCGCCAGCAATATTGAAGCCGTAGATGGCGCGGACATTATTTTCATCTGCGTAAAGCCTCAAGTTGTGCAGGAGCTCACGGAACAGATCGCAGACAAGGTCACTGCCAAGCAGCTGATAATTTCAGTCGCGGCGTCGGTGCATACCTCGCAAATTGAAACCGCACTTGGCGCTGGGGTTCCGGTAATCCGCGCCATGCCTAACACCCCCTGTGTGCTCGGCCAGGGCATGACCGCGCTGTGCAAGGGGCAATACGCCGACGCCTCCCACGTCGAGGCCGCTTCGGCCTTATTCAACGCCGTCGGTAGGACGGTCGTGGTCGACGAAAAGCACATGGACGCCGTAACCGGGCTTTCCGCCAGCGGTCCGGCCTACATTTACATCATTTTGGAATCGCTGGCGGAAGCGGGAGTAAAGGTTGGATTGCCACGCGATATCGCCACCCTGCTGGCGGCACAAACCGCTTTGGGAGCCGCAACCGTGGTGCTTGAAACCGGCGATCATCCGGCGCTGCTGAAAGACGCGGTCACAACCCCCGCCGGCTGCACCATTGACGGTATCCTCGAACTCGAAGAGGGCAAGCTGCGGGTGACACTGATCAAAGCCGTAGTGAAAGCGGCACAGAGGGCCAAGGAGTTAGCGGCGGGGTAGGAAAACGGTTGTTCTTGGTCTCAGGTCCTTGGTCGTTGGCTGGACTGCTCAGTGCCTCTTGAAAAACTGCACCGCCCGCTCATGCGTCTTTGCGGCGGCCAGCGAAGAGAACGTTCCAAGATTTTTTCTTTTTCCTGTCTTCGTATTTTTCTTTCGCGAGTAAAGGCGGAACTCGCCGGATTTCAGTTTGCGAATCATGGCAGAAAAGATGCACCGCTTTGAAGGCAGGTTGGTCAACTGCGTCCGATGTGCTGAATCGAAACACTACTCTGCAGGGTCGTAGTTCAAATTTTGCCCCAGCCAGCGCTCGACCTCGTGAACGCTCATCTCTTTGCGCTCGCCGTAGTCGGCAACCTGGTCCCGTTCAATCTTGCCGAGGCTGAAGTAGCGCGATCCCGGATGCGCGAAGTAAAGACCGCTTACGCTTGATCCCGGCCACATCGCGAACGACTCGGTGATCTTGATTCCTGCATTCGCTTCGACGTCGAGCAAGCGCCAGAGTGTGCCTTTTTCTGTGTGGTCGGGGCAAGCCGGATATCCTGCGGCGGGTCGAATTCCGCGGTACTTTTCGCGAATCAGATCTTCGCTGCTCAGGTTCTCTGACGAACCGTAGCCCCATTCATCGCGCACACGTTTGTGCAGGCACTCGGCGAACGCCTCAGCCAGCCGGTCGGCAAGAGCTGCGGCCATGATCGCACTGTAGTCATCGTGCTTGGCTCGGTAGCAGTCGCAGAGTTCCTTCAAGCCGATCCCGCTGGTGACTGCGAATGCGCCGATGTGATCACGCAGCCCGGTTTCTTTTGGCGCGATGAAATCGGCCAAGGACCGGCAGGGCTCGCTTCCTTCTTTATTTGCCTGCTGGCGGAGGAAATGGAATCGCTCGAGCACTTGGTTGCGCTTGTCGTCCACATATAACTCGACGTCATCTCCAACGGCATTGGCGGGGAAAAGCCCATACACGCCCCTCGCGGTGATCAGCTTCTTTTGAATGATCTCATCGAGAAGAAAGTTTCCTTCTTTGAACAACTGGCGTGCTTGAGCGCCTTGCTCCTCGTGCTCAAGAATCCGGGGATACACACCCTTCAGCCCCCAGACGTGGAAAAACGGCGACCAGTCGATGAACTCACGCAGCGTCCCCAGCGGGAAATCGTCGAGCACATGTACGCCAGTTAAACTGGGCACAGGTAGATCCTCGACACGCCACGCAATCGGAGTGCTGCGCGAGCGGGCGACTGCAATCGAGACCGTTGGTTGTTTCGGCGCAGCATGAGCTTTACGCACCGCCTCATACTCAGCACGATACTGTGCCACGAAGGTCGCCCTGCTCTCGTCGCTCAAAAGGCTCGTTGTGACAGGCACGGCGCGGCTGGCGTCAATAATGTGAACCACCGGTTCACTGTAGTGCGGAGCAATTTTCACGGCGGTGTGCCGGCGGCTGGTTGTGGCGCCGCCGATCAGCAATGGCAATTTGAATCCCTGGCGTTCCATCTCGCGGGCCACGTGCACCATCTCGTCGAGCGATGGAGTGATTAGTCCGCTGAGCCCGATCAAGTCCGCATTGACGGCGTTCGCGCGTTCCAGAATCTTTTCGCAGGGGACCATCACACCCATGTCGATGACTTCATAGTTGTTGCAAGCGAGCACGACTCCCACGATGTTTTTGCCTATATCGTGCACGTCGCCTTTGACCGTCGCCAGAATGATTTTCCCCTGCGATTTCACAAGTTCGCCGGCCGCAGCACGCTCTTCCTTTTCGGCCTCCATGTAAGGAGTAAGGTGCGCAACGGCTTTCTTCATCACCCGCGCTGATTTCACGACCTGAGGCAAAAACATCTTGCCCGCGCCGAAAAGATCGCCGACGATGCTCATGCCGGCCATCAGTGGCCCTTCGATCACAGCGAGCGGCCGGCCCAGTTGGACGCGTGCCTCCTCTGCATCGGCTTCAATGTACGTATCAATGCCGTTCACCAGCGCGTGCGCAATTCGCTCCTCGACGGTTCCCTTACGCCACTCTACCGTCTTCTTTTCGCTCGCCTTGCCTGCGCCTTTCAGCGTTTCGCCATATTCCACCAGGCGTTCAGTGGCGTCGGGGCGGCGGTTCAACAGCACATCTTCGACCATCACCTTCAGCTCAGGTTCGACCTCTTCGTACACTTCCAGCATGCCGGCATTCACAATGCCCATGTCCATGCCGGCAGCGATGGCGTGATAGAGAAACGCGGAATGGATAGCTTCGCGAACCACGTTGTTGCCGCGGAAGCTGAAAGAAATGTTAGAAACGCCGCCGCTCACTTTGGCATACGGCAGATTGGCTTTGATCCAACGCGTCGCGTTGATGTAGTCAACCGCGTAGTTGTTGTGCTCCTCCATGCCCGTGGCAACGGTGAGGATATTAGGATCGAAGACGATGTCCTCCGGAGGAAACCCAACTGCATCGACCAGGATTCGATACGCCCGTTCACAGATGTGAATCTTGTCCCCATAACTTGCGGCCTGGCCCTGTTCATCGAAGGCCATGACCACGGCCGCGGCGCCATATTTCAGGATGGTTGCGGCGCGCTGGCGAAATATTTCTTCGCCCTCCTTCAGCGAAATCGAATTGACAATGCCCTTGCCCTGCAGGCATTTCAGGCCTGCCTCGATGACCTCCCACTTGGAGGAGTCCACCATGATCGGCACTTTCGCAACTTCGGGCTCGCTGGCCAAGACTTGCAGGAAGCGCGTCATCGCAGTAACGCCGTCAATCATGCCCTCGTCCATGCAGACATCGAGAACGTTCGCGCCATTCTCGACTTGCTGCCGAGCGATGCTTACTGCCTCTTCGTACTTCCCTTCCTTGATAAATCTGGCGAACTTCGGCGAACCGGCGACGTTGGTCCGCTCCCCGATCATGATGTACACGCCTTGCTGCTGAGTGAACGGCTGCGATCCCGAGAGACGCAGCGGTCTCCACTTCGAGGCGTCCGCGATGGCGGAGTCCGATACGCTCACGCTCGGCTCTCAATCTTGCTCGAGTGAGCGAATCGGGCAGCGGCGCCCGGATCTCCAAACTGCCGCAGAGGCTTTCCGTCGAGCGCTTTCGCGATGGCCGCTATATGCTCGGGAGTGTTTCCGCAACAACCACCGGCGATGTTGATCAACCCGCCGTCTGCAAAACCAGACAAATAGCGCGCCATGTCTTGCGGTCCCAGATCGAAGCCCGTTTCCGAAAGCGGATTCGGCAGCCCGGCATTGGGATAAGCCGAAACGGCCACGTCCGCTTTTTCCGAGAGTTCCTCCAAGAATGGATACATCAAATCCGGGCCGAGAGAGCAATTGAGCCCGACCGATAACGGTTTCACATGTCGCACCGCGTTCCAGAACGCCTCAGGCGTCTGCGCCGAAATCATCGTCTCGCCTCCGCGCCCCACGGCGGCGGAGATCATGACGGGCAAATCTCTCCCTTGTTCCTCAAAGACCTCTCGGACGCTCACGAGGGCGGCCTTGGCATTGAGCGAATCGAAGATCGTCTCGACCAGCAGCAGATCTGCCCCGCCCGCGATGAGTGCTCGCACCTGCTGCGCATAAGCGGCTTTTACCTGATCGAAGGTGACCACGCGAAATCCCGGGTCGTCGGCATCCGGCGAGTTTGAGAGAGAAACTGTAAGCGGCCCAATGGCACCCGCAACAAAGCGCTGGCGCGAAGTGGCTGTTCCGATCCGGTCGGCCCATTCGCGGCACTGTCGCGCCGATTGCTCATTAACGTCCCACGCCAGCTGTTTGAGAAATGAATCCTCGATGATCTTCTGATAAAACTCCGGATCCTTGCGGCCGCCGAGCTCGCGCGGATCCTGAACAAAAAATTCGCTCTGCGCAATGCTGGTCGCACCGAAGGTGTTCGTCTCGATGATGTCCGCCCCTGCCTCTAAAAACCGGCGGTGGATGTCGCCAATCATTTCCGGCTTAGTCAGTGTGAACAGGTCTCCGTTGTTCAGAAGGCTCTTTTGAGCATCCTTGAATCGCTCGCCCCGAATGTCAGGCTCGGTCATCCCATAGGTGCGGATCGTCGTCCCCATCGCTCCATCAATGATGGCGATGCGATCTTGAAGAATCTTCTCTAGAGGATGACGTTGGGCTTTTTTCATGGTCTTGCTTACTCCCCGCGGAAGTCAGTACCGAAAAGTCTCATATACACAAACGCCGGCCCCATGAGCGAAGGGGACCGGCGTCAATTCCCACCAAAATTATTGAACTCTCAATCTCCTGCGTGTAGCCAACAACCGATAACCAACAACCGCTTCACTGACCTGGAGCCACTTCACTCGGCGCCCCGCCGATGACCTCGGCG
>Ga0075434_100002976_pt1 | contig 15076 bp, 16 predicted proteins | sample RhiMethybrSRZTD3_FD_75298 | JGI IMG/M metagenome (GOLD analysis project Ga0075434, IMG submission 75298) | Populus rhizosphere microbial communities from Tennessee, USA - Rhizosphere MetaG P. TD hybrid SRZTD3 | ecosystem: Host-associated > Plants > Roots > Rhizosphere > Soil | place: USA... | reverse complement strand
GCGCCTCCCTCCGCCGGCATTACCCGGATCAGGTCGGTTCGGGTCGCCGCCGCGATCTGGCGGCCTCTCAGCCCGGTCGCCCGAGCTCCCCGGTTCTCCGCTCAGGATAGCCGAGGCCCGCAGGTCAGCGGTTCGCGGCCTGGACGCGGACGATGTGCATCTCGCGCCGGAATCGCTTCCAGTCGCTCTTGCGCGTCGAGATGAAGACGTCCGTCCCGATGATCAACAGGCCGTACCCGAGGATCGCCCACGCTGCCCATCCCGGGGCCCCGCTCGCGGGCCAGAACGCCAGCGCGAGGAACGGCCCGATCTTGCTCGCGATCGCCCCCGAGGCGTGCATCCAGGCCCGCGCCTCCGGTGCGACCGGCAGGTAGGTGGCGTAGTCGATCTTCAGTCCGGGGAACGGCGGCATCAGGTCGCGGAGGTAGTAGGCGAGGAATCGCATCCCCATCGCGCGGCCGACCAGCCAGTGTGCCGGCGCGTGGAACGTCGCGGACCAGTCGAGGGCCGCGAAGATCAAGGCCAACCCCGCGATCTCCTCCGAGTCCGTCGTCAGGGCGAACCCCACCGCCACGGCGCCGACCAGGGTGCCGACCACGAGCAGCGCGTTCCCGAACCACACCGGCACGCGGAGCCGCGTTCGTGCCTCGAACGCCTTCCGGTCGATCCGGCCCGCCTGTTCGGCCCAGTGGTGGGCAAGGACCGGGTCCGCCTTCACCCTGGCGAGCAGGCGCCAGAACCCGAGGGCTCGGAGGTCGGTCTGGCCGGCGTCGACAGCGGCCTCGATGCGCGCGAACTCGGCCGGGTACCCGTCCGGGTCGCTCACGTCCGCCCCCCGGCCCGCTCCTCGACGGGTTCCACGGATGAGGCGCGTCCTCGCGCTAGGATGTCCGCTCGGACGCGCCCCCGGGCCCAGGTAGTCCGCCCGCAACGACCGAGCAGCGACGGGAGGCGACCATCTCGAAGAGCACCATCCCCGAGCGGACCGCTCGCGCGGATCTCGCGTTCGCGTTGAACACGCTCGACGGTCGCTACCACGTCGTCGATCGTATCGCCGCGGGTGGCATGGGCGAGGTCTACCGCGCCCGCGACGCGGTGCTCGAACGCTCGGTGGCGATCAAGGTCCTGCACCGGAACCTCGCGGGCGACGCGGGCTTCATCGAACGCTTCCGCAGGGAGGCACGCGCCGCCGCCAACCTCAACCACCAGAACATCGTGGCCGTCCACGACTGGGGAAGCGTCGACGGGATCTACTACATGGTGATGGAGTACGTCGCCGGGCTCTCGGTCCGCGAGATCCTGCACGCCGAGGGCATCCTCGCGCCGGCGCAGGCGGCCGACGTCCTCGAGCAGACGCTCGCGGCCCTCCAGCACGCGCACCGCCAGGGCATCGTGCATCGGGACGTGAAGCCGGAGAACCTGATGGTGACGCGCGACGGCGTCGTCAAGGTCGCGGACTTCGGGCTCGCTCGAGCGTTCGCCGACGCGCAGATCACCGAGGCCGGCAACGTGATCGGGACCGTGCAGTACCTGGCGCCCGAGCAGCTCCAGGGCGAGCCCGCCGACCCCCGCACCGACCTGTACGCGCTGGGGGTCGTCGCGTTCGAGTTGCTGACGGGCCGGCTCCCCTTCACCGGCGAGACCCCGATGGCGATCGCGTACCAGCACATCCACGAGCCGATGCCGAGACCATCGTCGGCGAACCGGGCGGTGCCGGCGTCGCTCGACGGCTGGGTGGCCTCGGTGACCGAGAAGCAGCGCGAGCTTCGTCCCGAGTCGGCGTCCGAAGCGCGGCGCGATCTGGAGACCGAGGCGCGTTCGCTGCCCGCGGCGCCGCCGCTCGCGTCGCTCGTGCCGGAGGTCGCCGTGATCCCCTACTCCGACGTCGCGGCGCCCGGCGCGGCCCGTTCGGATCCGGCCGAGACCGTCATGATCCCCGGACGCGACCTCGGGCGTTCGAAGCGCAAGCGCGGCAGGGTTCGGTGGGCGCTCGGGATCGTGCTCGCGCTCCTCGCGATCGGCAGCGCGGCGTGGGCCTCGTGGACCTATCTGATCCCGCACGAGGTCGACGTCCCCGACGTCGTCGGCCTCACCGTCGAGCATGCCCAGGCGAGGCTCGAAGACGAGGGGCTCGTCGTCCGGATGACGCAGGGCCGCCACTCGACGAAAGTGCCCGAGGGGAGCGTGCTCGAGGTGCAGCCCGCCGAGGGAACGACGCTCGAACGCGGCGACCGCGTCACGCTGGTGCCGTCGCTCGGTCCCCCGCCGGTGCCCGTCCCGAACCTCGTCGGGTTGCCGCTGGCCGACGCGAAGGCCGCGCTCCGCGAGGCCCGTCTGAAGGTCGGCGAGGTCAGCAACGCGTTCAACGAGCGCTTCGACGCCGACCAGGTGGTGCGTCAGAGCGTGCAGGCCGACGCCGAGGCGCCGCTCGGAAGCCGGATCGATCTCGTCGTGAGCAAGGGACCGACGCCCCTGCCGGTCGAGAAGGTCGTCGGGTTGGCGCAGGGCGAGGCGGTCGCCGTCCTCGAGTCCCAGGGCTTCGTCGTCGACGTGCAGGAGGAGTTCTCGAACCGGGTCGAGAAGGGGGCCGTGATCTCGCAGGCGCCCGAGAAGGGAGCCGACCTGCAACCGGGCGAGACCGTCACGATCGTCGTCTCGATGGGTCCGCCAGAGTTCCCGATGCCGAACGTCGTCGGCATGGAGCGGGACCCGGCGGTCGCGAAGCTCCGGAGCCTCGGCCTGCTGGTGGACGTCGCGATCGTGCCGGGGCACGGGGGCTCGCGCGTCGTGTTCCAGGAGCCGGCGAGCGGCACCACGGTCCGCGCCGGCGACCTCGTCCACATCTACGTGGCGTGAGGGTCGGCGCCCACCTGCGGAGCGGGCTCCGCACGGCGATCCCGCTCGCGCGCGAGACCGGCGCCGAGGTCGTCCAGCTCTTCATCTCGAACCCCCGTGCGTGGTCCGGGCCGCGCCTGGAGACCGCGCAGGCGTTCGGCGCCGAGTGGCGCGAGGCCGCGATCGGACCGCTGTTCGTGCACGCGCCCTACCTCGTGAACATCGCGTCTCCGAACCCGGAGTTCCTCTCGAAGTCGATCGAGCTCTGCCGCCGTTCCGTGGCGGCGTGCGGGGTGCTGGAGGCGGGCGGGTTCGTCGTCCACGCCGGCTCGGGCGGCGAGGCGGAGGTCGCGGAGGCGCTCGACCGGTCCGCCACCGTGCTCCAGGCCACCCTGACCGAGACGCCGGACGAGACCCGGCTCCTGGTCGAGCTGATGGCCGGGACGAGCGGCGCCGTCGCCTCGACGCTGGGCGAGGCGCGGGCGCTGTTCGACGCCGTTGACGACGATCGGCTCGGGCTCGTTCTCGACACGTGTCACCTGTTTGCGACCGGCTACGCGCTCGACGAGCCGAAGGGCGTCGACGCACTGTTCGAGGAGCTGCGCCGGCTCGGCCTCGCGGAGCGTCTGCGCCTGATCCATATGAACGACGCGAAGTTCGAGCGTGGCTCCAAGCGCGACCGGCACGAGATCGTGGGCGAGGGAGGCATCGGCCTCGAGGGGTTCCGCGCGATCGTCCGACAACCCGAGGTGCGCGAGCTGTCGGTCGTCGTCGAGACGCCGTCCTCGGGCGAACGCCGCCGCCTCGAGCTCGAGACCATCCGCTCCCTCGCCGCCTGACCCGCCTCGACGTATCGTGGCCCGATGGACGCGGCGACGACGACCGTCGTCATCGAGATCCCCGGCGGTTCACGGAACAAGTACGAGCTCGACCACGAGACCGGTGAGATCTACCTCGATCGGATGCTGTTCACGGCGACCCGGTACCCGGCCGACTACGGGTTCATCGAGGGCACGCTCGGGGGCGACGGCGACCCGCTCGACGCCCTCGTGTTCGTCGGCGAGCCGACGTTCCCGGGTTGCCGGATCCAGGTCCGCCCGGTCGGGGTGTTCGTGATGCGCGATGCCAAGGGGATGGACGAGAAGGTGCTCTGCGTGCCGCTGCGCGACCCCGCCTGGTCGCACGTGCAGGATCTCTCCGACCTCCTGCCGACGCTCCTCGCCGAGATCGAGCACTTCTTCGCCGTGTACAAGGACCTGGACGACGAGGTCACCGAGACCGACGGCTTCCGAGATCGTGAGACCGCCCTGAGGATCATCCAGGACGCGCGGGAACGAGCGGCCGCGCAGGCGTAGCCGCGCGCTGGTTACGGCTCGAGCTCGGCCCGCGGACCCTCCTGGTAGGAGTAGCGCTCCTCCGCCCAGGGTTCGGCGTGGATGTGGTAGCCGCGCACCTCCCAGAAACCTCGCTTGTTCTGCGCGGAGAACTCGAGCCCACGGAGCCACTTCGCGCTCTTCCACGCGTAGCGCTTGGGCACGACGAGCCGGAGCGGGAAGCCGTGCTCGCCGGTGAGCGGCTCGCCGCCGTGGGCCCACGCGACGAGCACGTCGTCGTCCAGCATCGCCTGGAGCGAGAGGTCCGACGTGTAGCCGTAGTCGCAGTGCGCGATCACCCACTTGGCGTCATCCTGCACCCCGCCCTTCTCGGCCAGGGTTCGGAACGGAACGCCGGTCCACGTGTTGTCGAGCGTCGACCAGCCGGTGACGCAGTGCATGTCCGCCTGGACGTCGACCGGACCGAGCGCCTTGAGCTCTGCGTACGTGAGCGAGTAGGGGTTGTCCACGAGGCCGCTCACCTCGAGGTTCCACGTCGGCTCGTCGAAGTCCGGGATCGGGCCGAAGTGGAGCACCGGCCACGTCTTGACCAGTCGCTGCCCGGGGGGGATGCGCTTCGCGATCTCCTCCGGATACCTCGGGCCGAACAGCTTCACCGGGAGCCTCCTAACCGGCCGCCACGGCCCGCCAGGCCGCGATCGCCGTCTCGACGTCCTCGTCCGCGATGTCGACGTGCGTGACCATCCGGACCTTGCCCGAGACCACGCTCGCCCCGACGCCGTGATCCTCGAGCCGGTTCGCGACCTCGAGGGGCGTCATCGCCATCGATGCTTCCGTGTCGGCGAAGACCATGTTCGTTTCGACATCCGAGGGATCCAGGCTGCCGGGCACGATCTCGGCCACGGCCTCCCCGAGGCGTCCCGCCCGCTCGTGGTCCTCGTGCAGGCGCTGCGGGCCCTCCTCGAGCGCCACCAGCCCGGCGGCCGCGACGACCCCGGCCTGCCGCCAGGCCCCGCCGAACAGGATCTTGATCCGGCGCCCCTCCCGCATCTGCTCGGCCGAGCCGCAGACGAGCGAGCCGATCGGCGCCCCGAGCCCCTTCGAGACGCAGAACATCAGCGTGTCCACCTCGGCCGCGTATTCGGCGACGTCCACGCCGGAGGCGGCGCTGGCGTTGAAGATCCTCGCGCCGTCCAGGTGGACCGCGACGCCGGCCTCCTCGGCGACCTTGCGGACCGCCCGGAAGTCCTCGACATCCATCACGGTTCCGCCCGCATGCCCGCTCGTGTTCTCCAGGCAGACGAGATCGACGATCTCGACGTCGTACGGTTCGTCGGGCTCGAGGGCCGCCCGGACCTGATCCGCGCTGATCCGCCCCCGACGGTCGCCGTGGACGGTCCGGTACGCGATCCCGGACAGCACCGCCGCGCTCATCACCTCGGTCGAGGCGACGTGCGACAGCGGTTCGGCCACCACGAGGTGGCCTGGGCCGGAGAAGTGCAGGCGCAGCGCGATCTGGTTCGCCATCGTGCCGCTCGGCACGTACAGGGCGGCCTCCTTGCCGGTGGTCTCGGCGGCACGCTCCTGCAGCCGGTTCACCGTGGGGTCGTCCCCGAACCAGTCGTCGCCCACCTCGGCCTCGGCCATCGCCTTGCGCATCGCGGCCGAGGGTTTGGTCACGGTGTCCGAACGTAGGTCGACCCGGAAGCTCTTCATGGGCACCGAGTATATGGACCGCCCACCGGAGCCTCAGTACAGGAACATCGGCTTGCCGTCGACGTGGCGGATCTTGGGACGGTAGGCCTCCACGTCGTACAGCGCCCCCACGTCCACGCGCTTGACGCCCTGACGGACGACGGGGAGCGGCACGTTCGTGTAGTTGCCGTTGCGGAGCGCGACCAGTCGGCCGAACTGGCGCTCGATCACGAGGTCCGCGGCCATCACGGCGTAGTTGATCGCCACCATCAGATCGAGCGAGTCCGGCGAGCCCGAGCGCATCAGGTAGCCGACCTGCTGGTAGATGATCCCTTCGCCGGTGATCTCGCGAAGCGCCTCGCCGGTCACCTGTCCGACGCCCCCGAGTTTGAGATGCCCGTACGCGTCGGCCATGCCCGCGTGCACGGTCTCGCCACCGACCATCGTCGCGCCCTCGGAGATCGTCATCATCGCGTAGCCGCTCGGGTTCGCCCGCTTGTCCTGCACCAGCTTGGTGGCGAGCTTCTCGACGTCGAACGGCACCTCGCTGATCACCGCGCGCTCGACTCCCGACAGGTAGGCGGACACCAGGGACGTCTCGCCGCTGTACCGCCCGAACACCTCCACCACCGCCAGCCGCTCGTGCGAGCCGGCGCTGGTCCGCAGCTGGTGGATGAAGATCACGGTGCGCGTGATCGCGGTCGAGAACCCGATGCAGTAGTCGGTCCCGTGGACGTCGTTGTCCATCGTCTTGGGGATCGCGACGACCGGGACGCCCTCCTCGTGGAGGCGGAGCGCGAACGAGAGCGTGTCGTCGCCGCCGATCGGGATCAGCGCGTCGATGCCGAGGCGGTCGAGCACGCTGAGCACGTGCGGGGTGTGGTCGGCCGGCCCCTCGTGCTCCGCCGAGCGCAGGAACTCGGGCTCATCGGAGGGTCGGACCCGGGCGGGGTTCGTCCGCGAGGTGTGCAGGATCGTTCCACCGCTCCGATCGATCGTGCGGACGGCCGACGCGTCGAGGTCGACGATGTTGGAGGCTACCGAGGCCGGGTCGTCCGGATCGCATTCGAGGAGTCCGCCCCACCCGCGGCGGATCCCGACGACCTGATGGCCCTCCTCGGTTGCCCGGACGGTGGCCGCCTTGATGCATGCGTTCAGGCCCGGGACGTCGCCGCCGCCCGTGAGGATGCCGATCTTCACGGGCGCCTGCGCTCCTCGAACAGGAGCTCCGCGACGGCCACGAGCTCCTCGGGAACCGGCCGGACCTCGAACCCGTGCGCGCCGATCGCGGTTCGCACGACCGCGCGGATCGCCGCGTTCAGCCCGGGCGCGTCTCCGCCCGCCGTGAGGACGCCGATGCGTGTGGTCATCCGTCGAGCTCCTGTCGGGCGTGCCTGCGGTCACGATCCGGTCGCCGCGGGTGTCGAGAACCTGGATTGTACGGACCGGCAGGCCGACCGGTTTTCCCGGGCCACGACCTCATCGGCTCGCGCGGACGCAGGGGTAGCATGGCGTCGTGCTCGCCGCGTGGGGTCTCCTCGAGTGGACGTTCGCCCTCCTGTTGGTCGGCCTGACGGGAGCGGTCGGACTCGCGTTCCTGTACATGGTCCGGACGCTGTTCGTGAATCCCGGCCGGCGCAAGCGCTCGGTGTGACCCGCGCCCGCCGGGCGACGGGCTAGCTCTCGGCCGCGCGCGACCCGAGCTCCCGATCGAGCAGCAGCAGCGGGGCCGGCTCGCCCCCGAGGGTCTTGAGCGTCTGGACGATCTCGGCAGTCGTGCGCTCCTCCTCGACCTGCTCGGTCACGAACCACTGCAGGAAGACCTGGCTCGCGTAGTCGCCGTGCTGAAGGGCCATGCCGTAGAGCCCGTCGATCATCATCGTGACGTTCATCTCGTGCGCGAGCGCCTGCTCGAACGCCCCCTGCGGCGAGCCGAAGTCCGACTGGGGCGCGTCGATGCCCGTGAGCATCACGCGACCGCCCCGATCCACCACGTGCCGGAGGAACTTGAGCGCGTGCTCGCGCTCCTCGTCCGACTGGAGCTTGAACCAGTGCGCGAATCCCGGCAGCGCCTGCTCCTCGCAGTAGGCGGACATCGCGAGGTACAGCTGGGACGAGTACAGCTCGGCGGCGATCTGTGTGTTCATCGCGTTCTCGATGTCGGGTGAGAGCATCGCCGGTCCTCCTTTGGGAGCGATGGTCCAGCCTACTCCTGGCCGGGCAGCGTCAGCTCGGCGACGAGCGGTCGGTGGTCCGAGGCCTCGCGCGCGTCGGGGCCGGGCGGCACGAGGACCCGCTCGACCACGACGCCGTCGGAGACGAACAGATAGTCGATCCGGGCCTTCGGTTCGTCGGCGGGGAAGGTCTCGCCCTCCGCGTCGCCGCCGAGGAGCCAGGCGTCTCGGAACCGCTCGGACAGGAACCCCACGGCCCGGCCGTCCGGCTTCTCGTTCAGGTCGCCGCCGGCGATGATCGGGGCGTCGACGCCGTCGACCAGCGAGGCGACCACCCTCGCGTGCGCCAGCCGCTCACGTGGATGCAGCCCCAGATGCATCGAGATCGCGCAGAGTCTCGCATCACCGACTTCGAGCTCCGCGACGAGCGCGCCGCGCGGATAGAGCCACGGCCCTCCCTCGAAGCGGTGCTGCCTGTGTCCGACGATCCACCACGGTGGCCGGACGAGCACGGCATCTTTCACGCGCCGGCGAAACGGCGACCAGGGGTCCGCGGCGAGATCCATGCCGAGGGCCTTCGCGAACCGCCGGAGACGCCACCTGCCTCCGGTCTCGTTCAGCAGGAGCACATCCGGCCGGAAGTGTCCGATCAGCCGCGCAACCCGCTCGGAACCGTCCCGGAAGCCCCGGACGTTGTAGACGGCGACGCGCACGCGCATCCGAACGCTGCCTACGCGGAGACGATGTTCGTCCCGGACTCCCCGGACAGGACCGCGACCGCCGAGTCGAGGTCCCCGATCGCCGAGCGTCCGCCGCCCTGCTCGACGAAACGAACCGCAGCCTCGACCTTCGGGCCCATCGAGCCGACACCGAACTCCCCCGCCTCGAGGAGCTCGCGCGCATCCTCGGCGGTCATCCGCTCGATCGGCTCGGCGCGCTCGGTCCCGAACCCCCGTTGCACGGCCTGCACGTCGGTGAGGATCAGCAGTGTCGAGGCCTCGACGTCGCGCGCGAGGATCGCCGCGGCCAGGTCCTTGTCGACAACGCCCTCGCGGCCGATCAGCCTGGGGCCGTCCTCGACCACGGGGATCCCACCCCCGCCCGAGGCGATCACGATCGTGCCGTCGGCGACCAGGGTTCGGATCACGGGCGCCTCGACGATGGAGTACGGATCCGGCGAGGGCACGACGCGTCGGAACCCACCGTGCGGGTCGGGCATCAAGACCCAGCCCCGGTCGGCTTCGAGCTGCCTCGCCTCGACCTCCTCGTAGAACGGTCCGATCGGCTTGGTGGGGTTCGCGAACGCCGGGTCGTCCGGTCGCACACGCGTGAGGGTGAGGACCGTCGCGACCGGCCGCTCCATCCCGCGCTCGAAGAAGACGTCGCCGATCGTCACCTGCAGCAGGTACCCGATCAGCCCCTGGCTCTCGGCGCCGCACACGTCGAGCGGCATCGGGTGCACCCATCGCTTCGCGGCCTCCTGCTGCAGGAGGATCCGGCCGACCTGCGGGCCGTTACCATGCGTGACCACGACCTCCCACCCCGCCGCCGCGATGCGGGCGATCCCATCGGCCGCCGAACGCGCCGACGCGTACAGGTTCTCGAACGTGTCGTCCTGCCCGCGGCGCAACAGCGCGTTCCCGCCGAGCGCGACGACGACGCGTTCCATCTGACGCCTACCCGAGAACCGGCTTCAGCACATCGACCAGGCTCGGCGAATCCGGGAGCACCTCGAGGTCGTACCGGACGCGAACCGCGGGCTTGCGGATCTCGATCACTCGGCGCAGGTCGATCGGCGTGCCGATCACCACGACGTCCGCCTCGGCCGAGTCGATGATCTTCTCCATCTCGGCGAGCTGACCGTTCGAGTACCCCATCGCCGGCAGCACCGGCCCGACGTCGTACTTGCGGAAGGTCTCGTCGATCGTCCCGATCGCCCACGGCCTCGGGTCGACGATCTCGGCGGCACCGTGGGCCCGCGCGGCGACGACCCCCGCGCCGAACTTCATCTCGCCGTGCGTCAGGGTCGGGCCGTCCTCGATCACCAGGACGCGCATGCCCCCGATCGCCTGAGGCTCGTCCACCGTCACGCGGCTGTTGGCCTTGACGACCGTCGCTGACGGGTTCACGCGGCGGATCGTGTCCATCAGCGCGTTCACCTGTTCGATCGACGCCGAGTCCATCTTGTTGATCACCACCACGTGCGCCATGCGCAGGTTGGCCTCGCCGGGGTGGTAGCGAGTCTCGTGACCGGCGCGGAGCGGGTCGGCGACCACCACGTGGACGTCCGGCACGTAGAAGGGCAGATCGTTGTTCCCCCCGTCCCACAACAGCACGTCGCACTCGGCCTGCGCCTGCTTGAGGATGTCGCCGTAGTCGACGCCGGCGTAGATGATCGTGCCCGAGGTGATGTGGGGCTCGTACTCCTCTCGCTCCTCGATCGTGGTGTCGTAGCGGTCGAGGTCCTCGAGCGTCGCGTATCGCTGCACCCGCTGCGCCTCGAGGTTGCCGTACGGCATCGGATGCCGAACCGCCACGACGCGCTTCCCGGCGCCCTTGAGCGTCTGGGCGATCGCCCGGGTGGTCTGGCTCTTGCCCGAACCCGTCCGCACGGCGCAGACGGCCACCACGGGAACGGTGGCCGTCAGCATCGTCTCGCGCGGGCCGAGCAGCTGGAAGTTCGCGCCTGCGGCAAGCACCTCGCTGGCCTTGTGCATCACGTACTCGTGGCTCACGTCCGAGTAGCTGAAGACGACGTCGTCGATCCGCTCGTCCTTGATCAGCTGCGTGAGCTCGCTCTCGTCGTGGATCGCGATTCCGTTCGGGTAGCGCTCGCCGGCGAGGCTCGGCGGGTATCGCCGCTCGTCGATGAACGGGATCTGCGTCGCGGTGAATGCCACGACCTCGTAGCGACGGTCGCCGCGGTAGGCGACGTTGAAGTTGTGGAAGTCGCGCCCGGCGGCTCCCATGATGAGGACACGACGCGACATGGCGGGTCCTTTCCGAGGGTCCGAGGGTTTGATGCGCGGGAGAACCTCGCCGGCTCGCGCACGGCGGGACCCCGGCGAGGCCCGCTCTTCGGGACGAATCTACCCTCGACGAGCCGCTTCCGGCATCAGCCCTTCGGGGAAGGCTCCTCGACCCACCCGGACGCTCTCACGCGCCCGAACGGGTGGGCGAAGTGGCTCACCGAGACGATCCAGCCCTCGGCCAGCGCCTGTTGCACGAGACGAACGCGCGATCGGCACGCCTCGTCCGCGTCGACGTCGTGGTTCGAGGGATGCTCCGGGCTCGCGACCTGGATCGGCGTGTGCAGGAGATCGCCGGTGAACAGCATCGACGTCTCACCATCCCGGAGCACCGCCGACCGGTGGCCGGGCGTGTGCCCCGGGGCGTGCACCACGCGCACGCCCGGCCACACCTCGTGGCCCTCCGGGGCCAGATCGACCATCCCGAGCTCGAACAGGCGCTGCATCGCCCCGCGGGCCCAGTTGGGATGGTCCGCTCCAACGGATCGGGACCAGTCCGCCGGATGCACGACGTGCACGGCGTTCGGGTAACGGGGCTCGCCGTCTACGACCGAGCCGCCCGCGTGGTCCGCGTGCAGATGGGTGTGGACGACCAGCCGGACGTCGGCGGGATCGGCCCCGGCGATCCGGAGCGCCTCCTCGAGCGAGGTGTGCTCGGCCCAGGGACGGACCGGGGGAAACGGGCTCACACCCGCATCCACCAGCACGAGACCCGTCGGCGTTCGGAGCGCGAACGCATGGACGTGCCACGGCCACGCGTCCTCGCCGACGAACGCCCACGGGTATCGGGCCCGCTCGGCGTCCCAGTCGACCTCCGCGCCCGGCATCTCGTCGGAGAGCTCGAGCGGCGCGTAGCCCTCGCAGACGACCGAGACCTCGACGCGCCCGATCCGGATCGACTCGTGCATCCTGCCCCGACCCTATCGTCCACCTCAGCCGTCGAGGTCGGACGGCGCATCGACGTCGTACAGCGTTCGGCGCTGCGGGTCGAGCGCGAGCCAGGTCGGCTCGTCGATCACCGCGAGCCGAAGCGCATCGAGCAGATCTCGGAGTGCCCGATGTCCGTCGTGCAACAGCGTGTGCGCGACCTCGACCGCCCTCGCGGTTCGGACGACGCTCGGCAACGGGCGGAACCGGTCGCCGTCCTGCAGCGCCACCGCTTCGACCTCCGCCTGCTCTGCGACCTGCAGCATCTCGAGCAGGACCCTGGTCTGCAGGTCGGGCATGTCGCCGCCGGTGACCAGTCCGAGCTCGGTCCCGAGGGCTAGCAGCCCGGCGTGGACCCCGGCGAGCGGACCCTCGCCCTCGGTCGGATCGCGCGCGAATCGGGCCGGGGCGCCGATCGGCATCGGGGGCTCGGGGGTGTCGGGAGCGAGGACGACGATGACCTCCGAACACACCTCGCCCAGACGCAGCACGGCGTGCTGCAGCATCGGCATCCCGCGGTACGGCTCTGCGAGCTTGTCGCGGCCGAACCGCGTCGAGCGCCCTCCCGCAAGGACGACGCCCGCGACCTCAGGCAGGCCGCTCCCCTTTCGAGCTTTCGGGCGCCCGGTTCTGGACGAACTGGAACCCGAACCGTCCCTTGATGCACAGGTGGCCGCCGGTCACGTCGTTGTCCGATGGCGAGGTCACCTTCACGATCGAGTTGTCCTGCACGTGGACCTCGAGATCGCAGCCGACACCGCAGTAGGGGCAGATCGTCTCCGTGACCACCTGGCGCGACTCGTCCCAGGTGCCGGCCTCGCGCATCTCGTGCTCGCTCGTGAACATCAGTGCGCCGGTCGGGCACACGCCGATGCAGTTCCCGCAGTACACGCACGCGGAATCCGGCAGCCCGACGTCGAACTCGGTCGAGATCCGCGCGTCGAACCCCCGACCCGCCACCGAGATCGCGAACGTGTTCTGCGCGTCGACCCCGCACGCCTCGACGCACTTGTAGCAGAGGATGCACTTCGAGTAGTCGCGGACGTACAGCTCGTTGTCCACCTTGACCGGCTGCCGGACGGTCTCGGCCGTGGTGCCGTCCGGCTCCTGATGGTGGCCGGCGTGCCGCGCGTCGCGCTCACCCGCGGCCGCGGGGTCGGCCGGCGTGCCGTAGCGGCCCGGATCGGCGCCGTAGTCGGTCTGCCACCGTTCGACGTCGGAACCCGTGAGTCCGACGTCGACGCTCGAACCCAGGAACTCGAGCACCATCTTGCGCGAGAGGCGGACGCGTTCGGAGTCCGTCTTGACCTTCATCCCCGCCTCGGCCTTGCGGGCGCACGAGGGCACGAGGACGCGCGAACCCTCGAGCTCGACGACGCACACCCGACACGCGTTCACCGGCGTGAGGTTGTCGGCGAAGCAGAGCGTCGGCGTGTCGACCCCCTCCTCGCGGAGCGCGTCCAGGATCGTCGAGCCCTCGGGGACGCGGACGGCCCTGCCGTCGACCTCGAGCTCGATCAGGCGCGTGGGCGGCGCAAGCGGGACGACCGTCACGCGGCACCTCCGTCGAAGATCTTGAGACGGTGGATCGCCGAGTCGACCGCGTTCGCGGCCAGCTGCCCCAGTCCGCAGATCGAGGCGTCCCGCATGACCTGGCCGATCTCGCCGATCAGCGCGAGCTCGTCGGTGAGGGAGCCGATCGCGCGCCCCCGGATCACCCGCGCCAAGGCCTCTTCTTGCCGGACCGTCCCGACCCGGCACGGGACACACTGCCCGCACGACTCGTCGCGGAAGAACGACGCGATCCGCAGCACGATGTCGGCCAGGTCCACGTCCTCGTCGAACACCATCACGACGCCCGACCCGAGCGTCACGCCCGCCGCCTTGGAGTCCTCGAACGTGAGCCGGAGGTCGAGGTCGTCGGACGTGACGAACGATCCCGCGGCGCCGCCGAGCAGGATCGCCTTCAGCGCCTTGCCGCCCCGGACGCCGCCGGCCATCTCGAGCAGCTCGCGGAGCGTGATGCCGTGCTCGACCTCGTACACGCCGGGCCGCTCGACACATCCGGACAGGCAGAACAACCGAGGCCCCGTCGAATCGGCGGTGCCGATCCTCGCGTAGGCCTCACCCCCGAGCTTGAGGATCTCGAGCACGTTCACGAGCGTCTCCACGTTGTTGATCCCGGTCGGCTTGCCGAACACGCCTCGCTCGACGGGGAACGGCGGCTTGTTCCGAGGCTCGCCGCGCTTGCCCTCGATCGAGTTGAACAGCGAGGTCTCCTCGCCGCAGATGTAGGCGCCGGCGCCCCGCCGAAGCTCGACGTCGAAGGCGAACCCCTCCCCCATCACGTCGGCGCCGAGGAACCCGTGCGCGTAGGCGGCGTCGATCGCCCGCTCCAGGATCGAGGTCGCGTCCGGGTATTCGCCACGGATGTAGACGAATCCTTTCTCCGAACCGGTCGCGAAGCCCGCGATCGTGAGCGACTCGAGGACGGCGAACGGGTCATGCTCCATCAAGACGCGGTCCTTGAACGTGCCCGGCTCGGACTCGTCGGCGTTGCAGATGAAGTAGTGGGGGCGGACGGGCTGTTTCGCGACCGCCTCCCACTTCACGCCCGCGGGGAACGCGGCGCCGCCTCGTCCCAGGAGCTTCGAGTCCTTGAGCTCGCGGATCACGCCATCGGAGCCGAGCTCGACGGCGCGGCGGAGCTGCTCGTAGCCGCCGTGCGCCCGATAGTCGTCGAGCGACGTTGGATCGACGACACCGACACGACGGAGCAGGCGGAGGCCCTCGCGTTCCTCGGCCGTTTGCGGCGCGACCTCCCCCGCCTCCGCGCCGCTCATCATCGTCCGGGGCCCGCCGCGCATGAACGGCTCGAGACGCTCGATCGAGACCGGGCCGAACGCGACGTCGTTCGAGTCTCCCGTCTGCAGGAGCGCCGCCGGGGCGCGTTCGCACATCCCGAGGCATGGGCTCCGCAGCACCTGTTCCGAACCGAACTCGCCGACGACCTCCTCGATCAGTCCCTCGGCGCCGGCGACCTTGCACGCGATGTCGTCGCACAGGTGCAGGACCGTCGTGG
>Ga0075434_100002974_pt1 | contig 15082 bp, 5 predicted proteins | sample RhiMethybrSRZTD3_FD_75298 | JGI IMG/M metagenome (GOLD analysis project Ga0075434, IMG submission 75298) | Populus rhizosphere microbial communities from Tennessee, USA - Rhizosphere MetaG P. TD hybrid SRZTD3 | ecosystem: Host-associated > Plants > Roots > Rhizosphere > Soil | place: USA... | reverse complement strand
GCGGTAGAAGAGCATGCGGATCAGCCCTTTATTGTGATGGAACTGCTTGAAGGTCAAACGTTGCGCGATCTAATGTCTGGAAGCACGACAGCAGAACCCAACATCGGTCGTTTTCCGATTTCACTCGAGACTCTGCTCGATATCGCGACTCAAACTGCTGCCGGTATGGAGGCTGCTCACAAGAAGGGCATCATCCACCGCGATATTAAGCCTGCGAACATTTTCATTACTTCTCTTGGACAGGCCAAGATTCTCGACTTTGGATTAGCCAAGCTACAAGAGTCGGAGCTCCCAGAAGCCGCCAGCTCTTCAGTCAACGGTAGTCACCCAGTTGAGGCCTTTAACCACGCACTCTCGCGTACAGGGGTCGCCATGGGTACTGCCGGTTACATGTCTCCGGAGCAAGTACGTGGCGAAAAACTCGACGCCAGAACCGATTTGTTTTCATTCGGTCTTGTGCTCTACGAAATGGCGGCCGGGCAGCGTGCATTCTCGGGAGAGACTGCATCCATTGTCCAGAGCGCAATTCTGAACCAGTCGCCGATCCCGGTTGGCGAGCTGAATTCAAAGATCCCCGCCAGAGTTCAGAACATCATTGGCAAGTGCCTCCAAAAAGATCGTCAGCTCCGGTACCAGAGCACGGCGGAATTATTGTCCGATTTAAAGAGGATAGCCGGACAAATAAAGCCAACAAATTCTCGTCGGTGGTGGACATTGGTTGCAGCAATGTTCGTCCTTCTTCTTGCGGGAGGTTCCTTCTGGGTTTTGCATCGCACGACGGCTCTCGCATTACCTGAGGTGAGACAGCAGCCTTTGACGGTTAACTCCCCCGAGAACGCCGTGACGAGTGGCGCACTTTCGCCGGACGGCAGCAGTGTCGCATTTGTAGACGCAAAAGGGCTACAGGTCAGGTCAATTGTCAACGGTGAGACTCGGGCGCTGCACTTGCCGGAACAACTTCAAAGCCGGGACATCGAGTGGCAAATCGTCTCTTGGCTAAACGACGGCCACCGTATTTTGGTCAACGCCCACAGGCGTGAAGTTGCCACGGATTTATTCAGCTCGACCGGAACAAGTGTTTGGATCTTTTCCGATGCGAACGAAGCTCCTCGCGACCTCCGGGAGACTGCTTATGCGTGCGCATCGTCTCCGGACGGATCATTAGTCGCATTTAACACGAACAAGGGAAGACGTGGCGATCGCGAGATCTGGGTTATGGGACGTGCCGGGGAGAACGCGCGGAAGTTGTATGGCACGGACGAAGATGGCTCACTAAACTGCGGTATGTGGTCCCCGGATGGTCGGCGGATGCTCTATGTGGAGAGTGATAAGCTCGGCGCACGCTTTGTGACTCGCGATCTCGAGGGCGGTGTTCCAATTGTCATTCTCGAATCTGCCGAAGCAATTCCGGATGTTTCCTGGTTGCCCGATGGGCGGTTGCTTTACTCGAAATGGGAACCAGCGGTAATAGGCAACGGAAATTGTAACTTCTGGCAAATGCGGGTGGATGGAAACACAGGAAGGCAACTCGAAAGACCACGGCAGCTGACTAGCTGGTCGGGTTTTTGCATGAGCGGATCGAGTTCAACTGCAGATGGCAAGAAGGTAGCATTCCTAAAGTGGACAAGCCATTTCGCAACTTATGTGGCGCAGCTCGATGGGAGTGGCGGTCGCATTGCCAGTTCAAAGCGCTTTACTTTAAGTGAGACATTCGATCAGCCTCTGGATTGGACGCCCGACGGAAAGACACTTATTTTTCTTTCGAACCGCCGCGGCTCGACAGCATTTTACAAGCAGTCTCTGGGCGAAGAGAGTCCGCATTTGTTACTAGCCTCCGAGTCCGTCAGTCGGCCTCGTGTGACCCCCGACGGGAAATGGCTCATTTTCGTCGATGATTCCCAGATGCCGGACAAGTCACTTCGATCAGCGGTGAAACGTCTGCCATTGTCTGGAGGAGTGCCTGAATCTGTGGTAGGCGTGCGATCGCATTCGCAGATATTGTGTGCCAGGCAGCCTTCCACTTTGTGTGCCATTGTCGAGCCGAGTGACGACAATAAAGAAGCTGTGGTGTCTTCTATTGATCCTGTCAAGGGCAAAGGGCAGGAGCTCTTGCGTGTCCCGCTTGATCCCAACCAAAACGATTGGTTCATTGATCTATCGCCGGATGGGACCAAGATTGCTGGTCTGAGAAGTCCTGGAGATGGAATATTCGTCCTGTCCCTCGGCCCCCGGGGAGGCAGCACCCTTCGTGTAAAGGGTTGGACAAATCTGCATTCTGTACGATGGTCGGCAGACGGGAAGGGATATTTCGTCGGCTCCGGATTTGGGCCAGGGACTCTTCTGCATGTGGATCTCGCAGGAAACGCGAAGGTCTTGTGGGAACACGCGTCCCCGTTGCTGTTAGCGGTATCGCCCGACGGCCATCGATTGGCCATTGCAGATAACACGATCGATCGTAACCTGTGGATGATGGAAAACTTTTGAATGAGTTCTTTTCGAAAACAGGATTGACCACCGCTATCAATTGAGGTTCACGTTGGAGCATTAAGAAGGGCCAGGCTGCATTTCTCATTTTGCTCTCAAGTAACAGGCAACCCAGGAATAGCGCGAATTGCATAAGAGATGACTATCGAGAAACGCCCCTTGTATTTATCAATTCGTGTGCCGCGCCTTGGGTGCAATTAGGGTGCAATAAGACTCCTCGGCACTTCCCTGGGGCGCCAAAACTGGCGATCGGCGCCGTAGATTTCCTACAGTTACCTCTGAACCATAGACTGTCACGGCAGAGTTCCCGTTAGGGTTATGGGCCCGTGCCGTTTCCGTGCCGCCCACGTTTCCTTCTATCGAAAACACTGCCAAAAGATGCCATCTGCTGCGCTGTATGTTGTTGAAGTTACGTTTTCACGCGGATTCGATTCCTTCCGCGCTCACCACTCTTTGTTGCAATCACAGGACCTTCATATGGCAGAGGAAAACGGTACCGCAAGCGACTGGGAAGGATCGACTCCAGGTTAGAGAATCCACGCGCACCCAATTGGAAAGTCGGAGGGCAACTACCACCTAAAAGACGGGATTTCTGCCTAACGATTCGGGAACACTTCGGATGTTTCCAGGGCACCAAATGCGTTATTACCGCTGGAAAACATCCTGCTTGACTGCTGTCTAGCTCGCAGCAACGCTCCCGAGACCGAAACTGTTGACGCAATGGTCCACCAACTGGCACGCGACGATCTACGATGCTCACGGGCCAGCCCATTCATTGCCTTTCGGCTTTTTGCGAGCTGAGTGCCTAGTATCTCAAACTCCAATGCAGCAGGTTCCAGGTGAACGTAAACCACACCAGACCTAGAAATGCTAATGCAATGAGCGTCTCGCCAATGCGGCTCCATATCCAGCGTCCAGGCTCCTTCCACGATCGAAAAGCACCATAAAGAGCCACCAACGCGCCCAAGACCCCCAGCCAGCCAAGCAACTGAATCAGTCGAATCCACGGATTGCCGCGGGGACTCAGCATGCCGATGTCCTTCAAGGCGACCGTGAAGAACAAGAGATAAGCTCCCACGAAAAGCAAGGCTGCCAAACATGCCAGCCGCACCAGCAACCGCGACCGCTTCTGCTTAGGAGTCAGTTCCAAAGTTTTTCCATAGTGCTTGCGGACCAACGCCGTCACCGGCCAGAGCAAAACTACCAACAGCATGATGACCAGCGAAACAATCAGCAGAGGCAATTGGAAGGCACCGTTCTCATACCAGGCTGCCTTCTCAAAAACAAAGAAGGGAAAATCGATGACTGCCACCATATTCCCGGAGCCATCCCGCTTAAAGGCTAGTTTCTCCTGGCCGTTCACGTCGCGAAATTCCAGCGGAGCGATCTCGCGGAACTTAATGGGTTTGCCGTTCATCCCCTTCAGATCGCTTGCGCTTACCGTTCCATCTTCATTCTGAAAGACCTTCATCTGGCCGGCGACGCTCAGCATCTTCAGAATGCTCACTCCCCCGCGACGGCTCAGGATGTAATGTCCGGAAACCGCCTGGGCATCTTCTCTTGCGCTCGCAATCTTGACGGCCTCTTGAACTTGATAGGGGAAATAGCGGTCGAGGAAGGCATGCCAGACTGCCTCGCGCGCCCGGACTTCGCCCTTCCCCGCGCTGTTGTAGGAGACGAAGAAGCCCACCTGCGCGTCCGGAATCAGGTGCAAATCGCTGTGAAAGTTTTCCGTGTCCCCACCGTGCCCGATGATCCTGTGCCCGTTCCTTGTTTCTTCATAGAAGCCCAGTGCCATTGCGTTCATGTCGGGATGATTTTCAAACTGGCGCGCATGCATCAGGCGCGCGGTTTCCGGTTTTAGGATCTGGACGCCTTCGAACTGCCCATCCTGCAAATGGGCAACCATGAAGCGCGTCATATCCATCGCCGAAACTGACGAACTTCCCGCGGGCGCGGCTTCCACCACTTCAAATTTTTTTGCTGGCTCTGAAGCCACGTCATACCCCTTCGACATGAGTGGAGCCAGCGCCTCGGGCAGGGGCTGGCGAAAGGTGGAGTGCTTCATGCCAAGCGGATTGAGGATGTGCTGTTCAATGTAGTCGTCGAAAGTCTGCCCTGAAACGCGCTGCACGATATAACCGGCCATCGTGGTCGCGTAGTTGGAATAAGCCGGAGTTGTGCCCGGTGGATAGATACGCGCCGGCAGGTGCGCCTTCAGATAGTCGCCAATGGGCTTCAGGTCCTTCACATCACCAACGAACAGTTCCTGGACTGTTTCTTCGAAGCCCGCGGTATGCGTCATGGCGTTACGAAGCGTGATGGGCTTGGGATACGTGGCGGGAATCTTATAGTCGAGATAGTCATTGACGTCCCGATCCAGATCGAGTTTCCCCTGCTCCACCAACTGCATGACGGCAGTCCAGGTGAAGAGCTTTGATATCGATCCGGGACGGAAAAGCGTATCGTCTGGCGATACGAGAGTCTTCTTTTCCACGTCCGAATAGCCGTAGCCTTTGGCGAACAGGACTTTGCCATCCTTCACAATCGAGATGACCGCTCCGGCAATGTCCTCGCGCCCCAACTGTTGCGGCATGATGCCATCAAGAAAAGCACCTATGTCCTCGGCCGTCATGGCATGAGTCGAGGGCGGCGTGATGGGAACTGCTTCCGTCTTTGTCTCGGCGTTCGGCTTCGGTGTAGCTGGCTTCGGACCTTGCGCCGTGAGGCCAGTCCACGCAAAAGCGAGCAATGAAACGACGACAGCAAGAGTGGTGGCCCTGCGAGCGGTCGTTACTCCAAGACCCAAAGAAGCCATGTGGTTTTCCTCGTTACTTTTCAACGCATTCCTAAACGCATTGCGGTCCTCAGAAACTCAGCTTCAACGCGAGTTGAATGATACGCGGGTTCGTACTCGGTCCCGTAATTCGCCCGAAGTTGGGATTTGGAGCGACCAATCCTAACTCGGGCGCACTCAAACCGGCGTCCAGATCCGGGTTGGCAAATTGGGGGTGATTGAAAGCATTGAAGAATTCTGCCCTGAAATCCAGATTTACACGTTCGGTAAACGAGGTTCGCTTGATCAGCGCGATGTCCCAATTATTCTGATTCGGTCCCGTTATTTCACCAATGCCGCTGGTTCCAAAATCAGTGCCGATTCCGTCGGCTCCAATGATCGGATAGGTGTTCAGGTCGACGTCAAAGCATGGTGTGTTGATGTACTTCGTGAGCTTGCTCTGAACCGAGCCCGAGGTCACGAACCGATTGTTGCATCCGGGGGCGTTCGAGAAAGGTGCACGGTCGGTGACTATACCAAAAACGTTTTGCGCATTGGTGGCGGTGGCCGTCAGCCGCTGCCCCGACTGAAGCGTCATCACTCCGGCGACAGACCATCCTCCAAGAAATTTGCCAATCGCGGAATGCTGATGGCTGTACCCTGGGAGTTGGTACACACCACTGAAGATGAAGCGGTGCGGTCGTACAAAGTTGTCCCAGCCATACCGGGCCCTGGGATCGTTCTGGTCGCCCACAACCGCGCCTCCCAGCTGTGTACCAGTAGCGAAGGATTGCGAAGTGCCAAGCGCGCTCGACCATGTGTACGATGCCAAAAACTGCAATCCATGACTGAATCGCTTGCTCAGGCTCGAGACGAGTGCGTTGTACCAGGATGCTCCCGTCGACATGACTTGGCCGGCTCCCAGGGAAGAAACGCCGGGAACTGGAGTGCGCTGCGTGATATTGAAGAATGTGTTTTCAGTTTCTCCATTGATGGGATGTTCCGGGCTGGCAGAAAGCGCCTGGTTGAAGTTGCGGAACTCCCATAACCGCGTGCTTCGCGCGCCCTGGTAGCCGATTTCAAATGCAAGGTCGGGCTGCAACTGCACTTGCGCATTGAGACTATAGTTCTGGGTCATGGGTGTCCTAATATCCGCGGAAACATTGACGAAGGACAGGCAGCCACCTGCCGAATCCAACACCGCAGGCGGGCAGGTAGCTGCTTGATAAGTCGGAAACGACGGAAAAGTTGGGGGGGGCTGAAATGGTTGTGCGAACGGAAGGCCTGTGACGCTCTGCACAAACCGAATTTGTCCAAAGGGAGGGCCGGTCAGTTCCTGCAGTATGGGTTGAGCGCTGGTACGGGAATAATAGATACCGTAGCCACCACGAATAACGGTCTTACCACTGGGTAGTTCCCAGGCGAAGCCTACACGCGGACTCCATGTATTCTTTCCCAGTCCGTTGGTGGCAGCCTCGTTCGGAGCACGGATCACTCCAGGTGGAAGATCCACACCCTTAAGATTGGAGGCCACAATGAAGCCCGCTTGACTCCCGGCGCCGGTGTGGTCTGCACGCGCGGGATCGAAACTCGCATTTCTCCCCAATTCCTCCGATAAGTCACCAAGCCGTTCGTAGCGAACTCCCAGATTCAGAGTAAATTTCGAGCTGACCTTGATGTCGTCCTGGACAAAAAGATTCCAATCCCAGGTACGCCAATAACGATCAAACAACCCGGGGACATCAATCGTGAACGACCCGCTTCCCAGCAGAAACTGAGTGTAATCAGGAAACTCGATTCCACCGAAGAAGTGAAAATCGGTTTGGTTGATTTCGGCGCGTTCAACTCCACCTCCGAAATGAAGCGAGTGTCGGCCCCTCGACCAGAGAACCGAGTCAGCGATGTTGTACTTATTCTGGGCTATGTGGATGCCCTGTCCATTTCCTCCCGTCTGGAAAGAACCGACAACACCGATTTCGGGAAAGGCGTTAATGAAGTCCGGTGCGGTCACACCGATATCGGAATAGGTAAAGGGCTCGCTCTGATCAACGGATCCGACAAGACGATGATAGCCAACCGTAAACTGATTCACTACTGATGAACTGAAGCTATAGATATGGCTGAGCGAGAAGACCCGGAACTGATTGTCATTGGATTGTGGAAAGCCAGGCAGACCAAAGCCAGAGATATTGGCGTTTGTCGGCAGCAACGCAGTCTGGCTGTCATCAGAGTAAAAGAATCGACCATTGATCGAATTCTTTACGCTGGGAAAATAATCGACGCTGATGAGGAATTGATCCTCAGTAAAGGGACAGGCTTGGCTGAAGGTCGACGATCCTTGAGTGAAGAAAGATTGTGACGTGTCAACCGTCTGAGGCGTGGGGATGACATAGTGACCATCCACCCCCTTCAGGTCTAGTAGAGCCAGGGATTGAGGGCTGATGTTTGACCCGTCCTGCGCAATGGCTCCGCCGCTGGGACCATTGAAGAGCGCTCCGAGCGCTTGCGCCGACCGATCATCCGTCAGCGGCGGTGAGGGCACGTTGCTATTGCAAAGTCCTCCACCCAACCCGTTCCGCTGACGCGTGCCTTGATAGGAACCGAAGTAGAACAGCCGGTCGGCAACAATTGGACCTCCCAACGATCCCCCAAACTGATTTTGTTTGATCACAGGGCGGGGCTGGCCGTCTTGCTTCAGGAAATAGTCATTTGCGTTGAGCACATCGTTTCGGAAAAATTCGAATGCCGTCCCATGGATAGCATTCGTTCCGCGCTTGGTGACCAGATCCACATTAGCCCCGGCATTCCTTCCGTATGAAGCGTCGTATTGACCGGTCTGAACTTTGAATTCCTGGATGGTATCTGGGTTGGGTACTGCAATTCCGCCGCTGAACGAACCGGAGCCCATCAGGTCATTCACCTCAACTCCGTTCACCTGGTAGTTGTTGTCGTTGGTCGGACCGCCGTGAACCGAGAATCCCCTGTCTCCAATAGCCTCGCTCCCCGCGCCCCTCCCTAGGTCGGCTGCATTGGTAACCTCGGTGGCAACTCCTGGGGATAGGCCAATGATCTGTGTGTAGTTCCGTGCCACCAAAGGCAATGACGAAACAATGAGTTGGTTCGTGACCTTTCCCAGCGCCGGGTCATGGGTATCGAGAAGTTCCGGCTCTGATGAGACGGTCACAACTTCCGAGAGAGCGCCTACAGTGAGTCGAAAATTGACACCCGCAGTCTCAGTGACATGCACTGTTACACCCGTGTGAACTAGCTCCTTAAAACCATCCTTAGAAGAGCGGACTGTGTAACTCCCTGGCGGCAAGAGTGGAACGATGAAGCTGCCATTGCTGGTTGAAGTCCCCGAACGGCTGTCGCCTGTACTCTCACTCGTGACGGTGATCTTCGCATTGCCCACCACGGCCCCCGTGGCGTCGGTCACGGTTCCCGCAATCGCGCCAGTCGCGGCCGTTTGCGCCTCGCTGCGAGCCATACTCAACAAGGCAAGGGCCAAGACCATAACCACGCCTACACCACGACCGGGCGCATGCCAGATTTTCGCCTGTGGGTTCTCTGTCCAGGCCATCGAGAGTTTAAGAATTTCTTTCATCGAGTCCAGGCAAGGCATGACTGTCCTCCTTGAGGTTCCTCCGGTCGGAAGTGCCGGAGTCACTGGGTGAGTACCAGCGTGAGCGCGAATCCTGATCTTTGCGGCGCAGCAGCGCCAGCGAGCGTTTGGGCTGAAGGTGGGCGCAGGCCACGACCAGTGCATCCATGGCGGCGAGCGGCGCAACGTACGATCCGTGAAACGAAGGATTCGCGATCGATGCAATCCAAAAGAAGTCGCAGAAGCGGGCGATCGGAGTCTTTTCGCTGTCAGTAATCCCAAAAGTCGCGACGCTATTCTGGCGAGCGTGAAGCACAGCGTCTACGGTGGCCTGCAGGCAGCGGCCAAAGCTGATCGCGACTAGCAAGTCCTTCGCTCCCAGCAGACTGATCTTCTGATGCAGATTGCCGGCCGAGCCTACGGGCGCTTCGGCGTTGTATCCCAGCGACACCAGGGCGTACGCCAGCAGGTAGGAAAGGCCCGCCGCGAAATCCACTCCCACCACGACCACTCGGCGCGCCATTCCAACACGCTTTGCCATTTGGATCACGGCATCGGCGTCCAGGGTTGAGCGCAACGCCTCCAGGTTGTGCAGGTCCATTTCGAGGCTGTGTTCCACGTGGCCGGCGATGCTGCGTTTTTCCCGCGCGGCCGCTTTCATCAGCGTGTACGGCGTAATCCGACTTATGAAATGGGCGCGCAGGTCCGCTGCAAATTCGGCATAGCGTTTGTAGCCAAGCGCCTGGATGCTGCGAACGATCGTGGCTTTGTCCACCGCGTACCGCTTAGCCAGCGAGCGCGATGACAGGAAGTGATTGTCGTCCGCATTGTCGAGGATTTCCTTCAGCAACCGCCTCCGGCTGTCATTCAACTGTTCTTGCGACTGCGCAAGTCGTTGCTCGAGCGGAGTCAACCAGGGTTGGCGCCCAGCGAGCTTTCCGTTTAACGACAATGAGACAGACCTGGTTCGAGCCCGCATTTGCTGAGACCCACGCGCGGAAGATGACCGGAAGCTTTACACCGAATGGTGCACACTGTCAAGGCGAATCACCAAATGGTGCATTTGTCCTTGACATTAGTTCTATGACGGTTCTAAAAGAAGTGCATTGTTTGCGGATGGCAGTGCGCCCGGTCTCTGCAAGCGGAGAGTCCATGAAAATTGAACACATCCTGCTGCGCGAGATTCGCATGCGCCTCAAGGCGCCGTTCGAAACCAGCTTCGGGGTAACCCAGGACCGCCGCATCCTGCTGGTCGAAGTCGTAGCCGACGGCCTCACCGGATGGGGCGAGATTACCGCAATCGAATCACCTTCTTACAATTCCGAAACCACCGACACGGCCTGGCACGTTGTCTCCGATTTCATCGCTCCCGGATTGATCGGCAGAGATATCGCAACAGCGGCTGAAGTTGCGCGCTTGCTGCAAGGCATACGCGGGCACAACATGGCCAAGGCGGGGGTGGAGAACGCACTGTGGGATATTGAGGCGCAGCAAAGAAAACTGCCTCTTTGGAAGTTGCTAGGAGGCACCCGCGAAGAAATCGCTTGCGGCGTTTCCCTTGGCATCCGTGAGACTCCGCGGGCCCTGGTGGACAAGGTCGCAGAGGAACTCCGCAGCGGGTACCAGCGAATTAAGCTCAAAATCAAGCCGGAGAAGGACGTGGACTTCGTCGCCGCAGTCCGGAAGCAGTTTCCGGAAATCCTGCTTTCCGTCGACGCCAACTCCGCATACGGGCTGGAACAGGCTGATCATCTGAAGAAGCTCGATCAGTTCAATCTTCTGATGATTGAGCAGCCGCTCGAATGGGACGACATCTACACTCATGCCGCACTGCAGTCTCGTATCACTACTGCCATCTGCCTGGATGAATGCATTAACAATGAGCAACAGGCGAGGGCGGCACTCGACTTAGGAGCGTGCCGAATTATCAACATCAAGCTTGGTCGCGTTGGTGGACACAGCATGGCTCGAAAAGTGCACGACACGTGCTTTAAACGCAGCGTCCCCGTATGGTGCGGGGGCATGCTGGAGTCGGGCATCGGCCGCGCTCACAATATTGCGATGTCGACCCTGCAGGGATTCACACTTCCCGGAGACGTTTCCGCAAGTAGTCGCTACTGGGCCGAGGACATCATCGAGCCGGAAGTAGAGGTGAGCCCACGCGGTACCATTGTCGCTCCAACGGCTCCGGGTTTGGGCTATAGGGTGAAGAGCGAGATGATTCCAAAGCTCACAGTTCGCAGTAGAGAATGGTCTCACCGCGTCCAGGTGAGCGCCTGAGTGTCGCCAGCAATTCAGAATTCCGTCAATTTCAGTGATTGTTTCGGAGTGTTCTCCTGATGAACGCTGTCCCTTGGTTGATTGCGCTCCTCGTCATCCCGACCTTCTGTTCAGCGGGTTTCAGCCAGACTGCTTCCCTATCAGAGCGGATCCTGTCCATCATGAGCCGACCCGAATTTGCGCATTCGCACTTCGGCATCGAGTTGTATTCCCTCGACAGCAAGTCGGTCATTTATCAGTTCAATTCCGACAAGCTGATGGTCCCAGGCTCCACGACCAAGCTCCTCACCGAAGGAACCGTATTGGAGACTCTGGGTGGCGATTACCGTTTTCACACGCGCGTTTATCGAACGGGCAATCTGAAGAATGGGGTACTCGATGGCGACATCATTGTCGTTGCCAGCGGCGATCCAAATCTTTCCGGGCGAATTCAATTCGATGGCTCGTTGGCCTACGAGAACATGGATCACTCCTACGGCGGCCCGGATAGCAAAGGCTTGGGCGATCCACTACTGGTGATCCGGCAGTTGGCACAGCAGATCGCTGACCAGGGGATCCGTCGGATCAAAGGCAGGGTGCTGGTCGACGTGAGTCTCTTTCCTGAAGGCAACCGCGAATTGGGAACAAACGTGGTCATCTCTCCGATCGTTGTCAATGACAACGTTATCGATGTAATCGCAGCTGGCGGAGATAAAGAAGGGGCGCCGGTTTCCTTGCAAGTGTCCCCGAATACCGCCTACGTGAAAATCATCAATCAGGTCATCACGGGCAAACCCGACTCGAAAACAGACTTGAACTACACTGCCGAGAAGTCGAATCCTGACGGCACGTGCAGTGTGACCCTGACCGGCAGTATCCCTCCAGGCAAGAGTTCCGGAATGATGTCGTACGCAGTGCCGGAGCCGAGCCGATTTGCCGCAACGGTTCTGGCCGAGGCCCTGAAGGAGAAGGGCGTGGTCACTGCCGTGACTCCAACCGGAACTTCTCCCGACTTCAAACCGCTGGCCGCCAACTACAAACCCGAAAACCTGCTGGCCGAACACGTCTCGCCACCATTGAAAGAAGAGGTAAAAATCACGCTCAAAGTCAGCCAGAATCTGCACGCCAGCATGGGACCTTTTCTGTTGGGAGCGCTGGTCGCTCACAAAGATAAGGAGATTGATCAAGCGGGTTTCGACGTGGAACATGACTTCTTGAAGAAATCCGGACTTGATCTCACCGCCGCGTCGCAGGCCGATGGAGCGGGCGGCAATGCTTTCTTCACTGCCGATTTCGTGGTGCGTTACCTCGCCTTCATGTCCGCGCAAAAAGATTTCGACGATTTCAAGCGTGGGCTGCCCATTCTCGGACGTGATGGGACGCTTTACAAAATCCAGGTGAACTCGCCCGCAGCTGAACACGTACAGGCCAAGACCGGAACGTACTACGTGTACAACGCGCTAAACAAGAATCTGATGGTCTCTGGCAAGGGCTTAGCCGGTTACATCGAAACGGCCCGCGGTGAGCATCTGGCATTCGCCAGCTACGTCAATAACGTCGCTGCTCCCATGGACGACCCTGACGCCGTCCAGAAGATCGCAGGCGAGGCCCTGGGTGAAATCGCATCCGCAGCCTATGAAGCGCCCGCGTCGCCCACATCTTCTTTAGCCACGGAAGCCACTTACGACGTCGTTATCCGCAATGGCCGCATTATCGACGGAACTGGCAATCCCTGGGTCTCCGGCGATGTAGCCATTCGTGGCGACCGCATCGCCGCAATTGGCGATCTGAAGAACGCCGAGGCCAAGCGTGTCATCGATGCCAAGGGACTGGTGGTCTCGCCGGGCTTCATCGACATGCTGGGTCAATCCGAGTATTCCCTGCTCATCGACAATCGCTCCTTGAGCAAGCTATCGCAGGGCATCACTACCGAAATCACTGGGGAAGGGGCTTCCGTCGCGCCGCAGAATGAGAAAACCGTCGCGGAACTTCAGCCCGGTCTGGACCGGTATCACTTGAAGGTGGACTGGACCAGTCTCGCCGAATACTTTGCCCGGCTCGAAAAAGTGGGCACTCCGCTCAATTTCGGAACCTACATGGGAGCGGCACAAATCCGTCAGGCCGTGCTCGGCGATGACAATCGCCCGCCGTCTCCCGAAGAACTTGAGCGGATGAAAGCGCTCGTCGCACAGACCATGCAAGAGGGGGCATTCGGCATTTCGACGGCGTTGATCTACCCGCCCGGGCATTACGCCAAAACCGATGAGCTCATCGAGTTAGCCAAAGTCGTATCCACTTATGGCGGCATTTACGCAAGCCACATGCGCAGTGAAGGGCAAAGCGAAGCCGCTGCCATCGAGGAAGCGCTCCGCATCGGCCACGAAGCTCACGTCCCGGTCGAGATCTTCCATCTGAAAGTAATCGGAAAGCCGCGTTGGGGCACCATGCCAAAGATTGTCGGAATGATCCAAGCCGCGCGTGACGCCGGGCAGGATGTTTCCGCCGACATGTATCCCTACGTCGCGGGAGGAACGGCTCTCGCTTCGAGCTTGCCACCGTGGGTCGCAGAAGGAGGCACCGAGAAACTCCTGGAGCGGCTCAAGTCGGACGCCAATCGGACTCGCATCAAAGGCGAGATGGCAACCGAGCATCCGGACTGGGAGAATCTTTATCTGGGCAGCGGCGGCGCGTCCGGCGTCTTAGTTTCCGGCATCGAGAATCCTGACCTGAAGGAATACGACGGCAAGACACTGGCTCAAATCGCAACTGCACAAAAGAAGGCTCCGCTCGACGCCCTCTTCGACCTCGTTCTTGCGGACAAGGCTCGAACTGGAGCGCTCTACTTTATTGCGTCGGAAAATGATCTTCGTTACGGCTTGAAGCAGCCGTGGACCAGCATCGGCCTCGACGCCAGCGAACTGTCGCTCGACGGCCCATTGTTCGAACCGCAGTCGCATCCCCGGGCTTTCGGCTCGATGCCTCATTTCCTGGGCCATTATGTTCGCGATGAGAAGTTGCTGCCGCTTGAGCAAGCCATCCGCAAGATCACTTCCCTACCTGCGCAACGCGAACGCTTACGTGATCGAGGTCTACTGAAAGTCGGCTATTACGCCGACGTGACTATCTTTGATGCGGCCACCATCAACGACAACGCCACTTACGAAAAACCGACTTTGCTTTCACAAGGCGTCAAGTACGTTTTTGTGAACGGCCAACTCGAATACGAACAAGACCACCTCACGGGAGTGAAAGCCGGCTCGATTCTGCGCGGGCCAGGATGGAAGGCAGCCACAAGCGCCGACGAGATACGAGCTCAGATCGGTCATTAGGCGTAAAACACACAATTAAAGATCGCATCTCTACGGCAAAGTAAAATAGCCGCCGCGGGAACGCACATGCAGACCGTTGCGATGAGTGGGAAGAACGAACACCCGGCGGAAGGCGCGAGTACCGGGATCTTGCGGGGAAGGGTAATAGAGCAGGTACGAACTCAGCAATTCTCCATTGATCGCTGAAAGTGCACGCTGCAACTGCCGCTCATCGTTCACCACGAAATCCCTGCCTCCTGTTGACGCGGCCAAATCGTGCAACACCGCGTCGCCAGCTTGTTTATGCTTGCGATTGTGATTCGAAAGTGCATAGATCGCGATACCCATGAACTGTGCCTTGGCAATCGCCTCGTTCAGGCTGCGGCGACTCAGGTCATCTTCGCCATCGGAGAACAGAATGAGCACGGAACGATGCGGTTGGTTGTCGACCGCGAAGAAGGCGTGATCGCAAGCCCGGTATAGAGAGTCGTAGAGCGCTGTCAATCCTCCCGGTACTGAATTCTGTACCAAAGCATTGAGTTCGGCAGGCTCCGTCAGTATGCGCTGCAGTGCGACCTCGCTGCCGAATGTGAGAACCAAAGTCTCGTCGTTCGGGCGCAGGAGCTGTTGCAGCGAATCGGCCAGTGCCTTTTT
>Ga0075434_100002972_pt1 | contig 15084 bp, 12 predicted proteins | sample RhiMethybrSRZTD3_FD_75298 | JGI IMG/M metagenome (GOLD analysis project Ga0075434, IMG submission 75298) | Populus rhizosphere microbial communities from Tennessee, USA - Rhizosphere MetaG P. TD hybrid SRZTD3 | ecosystem: Host-associated > Plants > Roots > Rhizosphere > Soil | place: USA... | reverse complement strand
CCCGAGACGGCCGGCGAGGAGGCAGCGCATCGGCCGGATTTCCAGCGCCACGCCCGTCCGCCGGTCTTCGTACCCACGGCAAACAGGACGCCCGAGTTGTTGGTGAAGAACAGCCGGTCGTAGGCGACCGCAGGCGGGAACTCGACGAGGTTGCGGGCCCCGAACACCCACTTGCGCCGGAACGGCGGACGGAATCGTCCCGGGCCGACGCGCGTTCGCTGCTGGTCGTAGCCGTACATCGGCCAGTCGATGCCCGATCTCTTCGGATGCGTGGGCACGGTGGGCCCGGCCGTGGTCACGAATTCGACGCTGCTCGAGCCGCGGACGTCGCGTCCCTCGAGCCAGCGGTTGATCACGTAGGCGCCGACAGCGCCTGCCGCGACCAGCACGACGATCAACGCCGCGATCAGGAGCCGCTTCCGCGTCAACCCAGGCCGAGGCCGGCGAGCGCGCTCTGGAGCCCGCCGACGCCCTCACCCCGGAAGACCCGGACGCGCTTCAGCGTGTAGAGCTCGGACGGCCGGGCTAGGCCGAAGTCGACCGTCGTCGCTCCGAGATAGCCGGCAGCACGCACCGCTGCGACGACGCGGGCGTTGTAGCGCCCCGCCGGGTAGCAGAAGAAGTCGACCGGCACGTGGTAGCGCCGGCGGATGACGCCGCGTGAGCCCGCCACCTGGCGACGAAGCTCGGCGGCGTCGAGCGTCGTCAGGTCGGGGTGGGTGAGGGTATGGGCGTCGACCTCCCAGCCGCCCTTGATCATCGCGCGCACCATCCACGGACGGGCTCCCCACGACTCCGTCGTATCGGCGACCTCGAGGTTCAGGACACCGCGCCACCCGTGCGAGCGCAGCACCGGAAGCGCGTTCGTGTACTGGCTGCGATAGCCGTCGTCGAAGGAGACGACGATCGGCCTCGACGGCAGCGCCGCCCGTCCGCGCCAAGCGTCGTACACCTGCTTCAGCTTCACGGCCCGGTACCCGCGCGCGGCCAGCCAGCGCATCTGGGCGGCGAACTCGCGCCTGCTGACGTACAGGGACGGGTTCGGCGCTCCCCGGGGCGGGTTGGCCACGACGTGGTACATCAGGATCGGCACGGGTCGCCGCGAAGGCGTCCCCGCCGCGGCCGGGGCCGCCAGAGCGGCCACCGCGGCCAGCGTGACCAGCAGTGGTCTCATTGCCGCTTCGGCTCGACAGCGTAGAGGCGCGAGTACCCGTGTAGGAGCAGACGCGCTCCGTCGCCGGACACCGGCACGTACTCGCCGTGCGGGAAGCGGAAGACCGTGCGGCCGGACCGCGCGTCGACGCCGATGATCCGGTTCGCCGTCGAGCCCGCGTAGACGATCCCGTCGACGACGACCGCCGCGCCCGAGATCGCACCGCCGGCGTAGGCCCGCCACGCCACGCGGCCGGTCCGCGCGGACGCCGCGTAGAGGTTGCCGTCGTACGAGCCGAAGTAGACACGGCCGCCCCAGACGGCCGGCGACGAGTACACGTAGTTGCCGGTGACGATCCGCCACCGGCGCGCCCCGGTCACCGAGAATGCGGTCAGGGAGTTCCCGTCCGACGAGGGCACGAACACGCGGCCACCGGCGACCGCCGGGGTTCCGTAGATGCGACCGTTGACGCCGCCGGTCCAGCGCGTCCGACCCGAGCGGACGTAGAGCGCCCAGAGCCGGCCGGCGTAGTCGCCGATGTAGAGCGTATTGCCGGCGATTGCCACGCTCGACGTGATCTTCGCGCCTGTTGCATGAGTCCACCGGAGGCGATGGCGGTTGAGGTCGAGGGCGTAGATGACCCCGTTCCAGGCGCCGAAGTAGTCGATTCCGTCGCGGACGATCGGCGAGGACTCGATCGGCGAGCCGATGTGGTCATGCCAGATGACCCGGCCGTTCCACCGGTCGAGGACCCAGACGTTGCCGTCCATGCTGTGGACGACGAGCGTCTGCCCCACGACTGCGGGAGACGCGGCCATCTTGTCCCACGTGAACCGGCTCCACGCGACCGTCCCGTCGCGCATCGAGATCGCGCGGATCGTGCCGTGGAAGTTGGTGATGTACGCGAGCCCGTCGGAGACGACCGCCGGGAACTCGACGAGCGAGCCGATGCCGCGACTCCAGACGTGCCGGAAGGGCGGCCGAACGCGGATGTGCGTCTGCGCCTGCGTCCGGGTCGGCGTCACGCCGTACATCGGCCACTGCAGGTCGCGCCGGTAGATGAAGATCCGGCGCCAGTAGTGCTTCTTGAAGGAGATCGGCACGGTGCGCGCGTTGTAGGCGCGAGCGGAGGCGGTCACGGAGAAAACGGCCTGTCGGCCGACGAAGCGTGCGACGCCGTGCCGGCTCACGCGATCACCCCTCCCAGCCAGACGGACGACGGCGCCGCGGACCGGCTCTTTCGTGTCGCCGTCGAGGACGGACACGTAGATCGGCCGCACGGTCGAGGGCATCGGCGGCGTGTGCGGAGGCGGCGGGCTCGGAGCGACCTTCGGCTTGTCGTGCCCGCCGCCGCACGCGGTGAGGAGTCCTCCGACCAGGAGCAGGATGAGCGCGGCGCGCCGCACGGCCCGGGGAGCGTAGCCACAGGTCCTGCCGGCACTGCCACGGAACCCGCACGTCAGAATGCGGCGATGAGCACCACTCTTGACGCCATTGGCAACACGCCGATCGCCCGCCTGCAGCGATTGGCCGAGCGCGACGCGGCGGAGGTCTGGGTGAAGCTCGAGAGCGCGAACCCGACCGGCTCCTACAAGGACCGCATGGCACTCGCGATGATCGAAGGCGCCGAACGGTCGGGCCGGCTCGCCGAAGGCCAGACGGTGATCGAGTACACGGGCGGCAGTACGGGCTCGTCGCTCGCGTTCGTCTGCGCGCAGAAGGGCTATCCGCTGCGGGTCGTCTCATCGGACGCGTTCGCAAAGGAGAAGCTCGACACGATGCGAGCGCTCGGCGCGGACGTGGAGATCATCGCGTCGCCGGACGGAATCACGCCGCAGCTGCTCCCGCGCATGATCGAGCGGGCGCGGCAGGTCGCCTCGGAGGAAGGCGCGTACTGGACGGACCAGTTCAACAACGCCGACATGATCGAGGGCTATCGCGCGCTCGGACGGGAGTTCCTCGAGCAGCTGGACGGCCGGATCGATGCGTTCTGCGCCTACATCGGGACCGCCGGCTGCTTCCTCGGCGTGTGCCGGGAACTGCGCCCGGCGCTTCCACAACTGCTTCGCGTCGCCGTCGAGCCTGCCGAATCGGCGGTGCTCTCCGGCCGGCCTCCCGGGACGCACCACATCGAGGGCGGCGGCGCCGGCTTTCGCCCGCCACAGCTCGCCGACGACGACTTCGACGAGGTGATCGCGGTTCCGGAGGCGGAGGCGTTCACGATGGCCCGCCGTGCCGCGCGCGACGACGGCATCTTCTCGGGGCCGTCGACGGGGGCCAACCTGGTCGCGGCCCTAACGCTTGCGAGGAGGCTCGGCCCCGGCAAGCGCGTCGCGACCGTCCAGGTCGACTCGGGGCTCAAGTACCTCGCCGGCGGAACTTACGACGAGTAGAGCTCGCCCATGACCGCGACCATGTCGAGGTCGGCGTGGTCGAGGTGCTGCAGCATCACACGCGTCACGCCCGCGGCCTCGTAGGCGCGCAGCCGCTCGGAGGCCTCCTCCACCGTCCCGATCACAAACCGGTCGCCGCGCTCGGCCCGGAGCTCCTCCGGCGACGCCGGCGAGCCCGACCGCTCCGCGCGGCGCCGCAGCCGGTCACGCACCTCGCCCTCGTCGCGTCCGACCACGCAGCCGATCATCAGCGACAGCGGGAGCGTAGCGGGATCGCGGCCCGCCTCCGCGCAGGCCGCGTCAAGCCGGCGCCGACGCGCAGCGCACTCCTCGACCGTGGCGAACGTCGTGTTGTACTCGTCGGCGTATCGCACGGCCGGCCCGACCGTTCCGGACCGGCCGCTCCCGCCGACGATGATCGGCGGGCGGGGCCGCTGAACCGGCGCCGGACGCGGCGAGGCGTCGTGCAGCCGGTAGTGCTTCCCGTCGAAGGAGACCCTCTCCTCCGAGAGCAGCCGGTGGACGATCTCGACCTGCTCGGCAAGGAGGTCGAGGCGCATGGAAGTGTCGGTGAAGGGAAAGCCGTACGCCTCGTGCTCCCGCTCCATCCAGCCGGCGCCCATGCCGATCTCGACCCTGCCTGCGGACGCGTGGTCGACGGCGAGCGCGTTCTTCGCCAGCACCGAGGGGTGCCTGAACGTCGCCGGCGATACGAGCGTTCCGAGCCGGATCCTCGAGGTGAGCGGCGCAAGCGCCCCGAGCGTCGCCCAGGCGTCGAGCGAGCCGCGCGCCTCGCCCGCGACGGTGGAGGCGTAGTGGTCCGAGCGGAAGAGCCCCTCGATCCCGTGCTCCTCGCAGGCCCGGGCGAGCGCCACCCATTCGTCCCAGGAGACCCCCTCCTGGCCCTCGATCATCACGCACAACCTCACCGCGTGCCCTCCGCCTGCTCCCACACCGCCGGCACGCCCCGTCGCACGTAGTTGGCGAGCGCCTCGAGCGTCGCCCAGGTGACGAGGACGTAGTAACGGGCGAGACCGACGCGCGTTGCCGCTGCGAGCAGCCCGGCCTGACCGGCGAACGTCGCGCGGTACACCTTGCCGGAGCGGAGAAGCAGGACGCTCGAGCCGAGCAGCGCGACGTGCAGCGCCCCGCTCGCGTAGCGGAGGTGCCGGTGAGAGACGAGCTCGAGCGCGTACAGGGGCTGCTGACCCCGCAGCATCCGACCCTCGGCGACGATCGCCCAGCAGTGCTCGAACATCCGCACCTTGCGCCGGTACTCGTCCTCGGTCGTCGGCGTCGCCTTCTCGAACGCGAGCGCCTCGTGGTCGTAGACGGCACGGCGGCCGCTGCGCGCAAGGAGGTATGGCAGCGCGAGATCGTGGCCGAAGCGTGCATCGACGTCGACGTAGTCCGAGCGCCGCAGCGCGTAGATCGCACCGTTTCCGCCCGTGATCGAGCCGAGCTCGGATTCCGACTGCCGGACGAGCAGCTCGTAGCGCCAGTACACGCCCTCCTTGTTCCTGCCCTCGTCGGTCTGGAGGACGACCTTCCCGGAGACGTACGCGACGTCGTCGTCGGCGAAGCTCCGCACCAGCAACCGCAGCGCGCGCAGCTCCCAGGTCGAGTTGGCGTCCGAAAAGGCGACGACCTCGCCGCGCGCCTCGCGCACCGCCCGGTTCTGCGCTGCAACCTTCCCACCGCGGGGACAACGGAGCAGCCGGACTCGAGGCTCGGCAGCAGCCATGACCTCCACGAGCTCGTCCGTGCGGTCCGTGGAGGCGTCGGACGCGACGATGATGTCAACGAGCTCGGCCGGGTAGTCGAGCGCGAGCAGGTTCTGCAGGCGGCGCTCGATGACGGCCTCCTCGTTCCAGGCCGCGACGATCACCGTTACGGACGGCAGTGCGTCACGCCGGCGCACGGGTCGCGCGCCGAGTCGCGCCGCGAGCGCCGCCGTCGCCGGATAGCCGGCGTGCGTCCAAGCGAGGGCGCCGAGCGATGCCCAGAAGACGCCCTTCACTAGCCTGATCGCCGGACCTCCGCGAGCAGGGCGCGGTAGTGGGAGAGCGCCGCCTCGCGACTCGCCTCCCGGACCACGTAGTCGCGTCCGCGCCGGCCCATGGCCTCGAGATCGTAGTCACCACGGTGCGCCGCCCTGATCGCGGCCGCCAGCTCTTGCGCGTTCCCGGGCGGGACGACGACGCCGCAGCCGACCCTGCGGACAAGTCCCGCCGTCTCGCTCTCGTCCTCCGCGGCTGCGATCACGGGCCTTCCCGCCGCGAGCACGCCGTACAGGCGGCTCGGCACGACGTAGCCGGCGAGCCCGCGTGCGAGCCCGACGACGTGGACGGAAGCCGACGAGAGCGACTCCGAGAGCACCTCTGCCGGCTGGAACGGCAGGAAGCGCGCCGGCGCGTGGAGCCGTGCGGCGCGGGCCTCGACTTCCGCGCGGCGGGCCCCGGTGCCGATGACCAGGAAGACGGTGCGCTCGAGGTTCGCCAGGAGCGCGCTCGCTTCGACGAACGTGTCGAGATCCTGGGCGTGGCCGACGTTCCCCGAGTGCATGACGACGAAGCGACCGGCGACCGCCTTCGCCTCCGACCACGCGTTGGCCTGTGGCCGGGGGCCGATCTCATCCGTGTCGACCCAGTTCTCGATCACGCGCAGGCGCTCGGGGGGAACGCCCTTCTCCTCCAGCCGACGGCGCATCGTGTCGCCGATGGCGACGATGCGATCGGCGCGCTGAAGGTAGAAGGAGACGGCGGCTCGCAGCGCATCGAGGAGCAGGCCGTCCCGTGCGCGACCGAGCGCCACGGCCGTCTCCGGGAACACGTCCTGCACGCCGACCACGAGCGGCGCCCGGAATCGCCGTGCGAGCCCGTACGCGAGCCCGCCGAGAAAAGGCGGGTTCGAGTACGCGAGGACGATGTCCGGCGGCCGGACGGCGATCCCTCTCGCGGCGGCGAGGGCGGTGAACGAGCCGTAGTTCAAACCACGCAAGGCCAGATGCCGCCGCGAGAACGTCGTCGACGGAACGCGGATCACCTCGACGCCCCGGCGCCACGCCCGGCCGGAGCGGACACCGTCCGCGGCGCCGGTGACGACCGTGACGTCCCACTCCGGGGCCAGTCCCTCGCAGAGCTGGCTGAGCAGCCGGCCGTCGGCCTCGGGCCGGGGCCAGTAGTACTGGTTGAGGACGAGCAGCCGTCCCTGCGCCATCAGGACCGCGCTGTGGCGGACGCCCGCCCGAGCGCACGGCGGTGCCTGGATACGACCAGCGCCCAGAGGTCGGCCACCCCGAGCGCGGCCGCGCATGTGAGGAGCGGGAGCGCCGGCATCAGGAAGCGCAGATTGAACTCGGCGAACGCGACGGCCGCGACGAAGAGCGCCATGCCCATCGCGACGAGGAAGGTCGACTCGGGCACGCGGGCCAGGCGAAGGCGTCCCCGGCCGAACAGCGCGAGCAAGAGCGTGAGGACTGGGATGGCGGTGAGCACGGCGAGCAGCGGTCGCGGCGGCTTCGAGTCCCACATGTACCGGACAACGGCGTCGCGGGGGCCGTACGAGCGCAGGTGATACCCGCCGAGGAACTTCTGCACGCCGGGGTCGCGGTTGACGACCGCCATGCTCTCGTGCTGCTCGTGCAGGAAGATCCCCGGGTCCATGCCGATCCAGCCGGCATGCGGACGGAACGTCCACGTGAGGTTGGAGGCGACCGTCCTGGCGTACGTCAGCGGCCGGTCGCGAATGACGGCCAGCGCGAATGCGCGCAGCTTCGGATTCGCCTGCTCCTTCGTCATGTAGCCGAACGTGCGCTCGGCGGGTGACTTTCGAGAGAAGACATATCGGGACGGCGTCCATCCCCTGGCGATGCGGTAGCGGCGCTGCGCGGCGCTCTCGCAGAGCCCATCGGTGCCGCGCGGCACGCTGATCTTGCTGCAGTCCGCGATGCTCGCGACGCGGCCGTAGAGCACCCATCCGTCGAACTGGCTGAACCCGAAGCCGCGGCCCGCCACGGCATGCACCGATGCGTATGAGAGCACCGGAACGGCGAGCGCGACGATTCCCACGAGCAGCCGGCCCGACAGGCGGTGCTTCCACGCCGCGTAGACGAGCCAGATGGGCGCGGCGACGAGCGCGACAGGTCGTAGCAGCACGGAGAAGCCGAGCAGGAACCCGCTTCCGGCGGTCCCCACGCGTCCAGGTGCTGTCATCAGGAGGAAGGCGCTGGCGATCAGCGCGAGGCCGAAGAACGTCTCGGCGAGGATGTGCTGCTCGAGGACGACCTCCCAGCCGTTCAGAAGCACGAATCCAGCTGCGAGCGCCGCCAGGTAGCGATCCACGGCGAGTCTGAGCAGCAACAGGTACGCGAGGACGCCGATGCCGAGGCCCGCGATGTGCTGGACGATGGCGATCGTCGCGACGTTCCGGCCCGGCAGCGCCATCAGCTTGATCAGCAGCGGGTAGCCGGACGGATGCACGACGTCCCAGCCGACAACGGTGTAGCGGTACGCGGTGCCGAGGTAGTCGAACGAGTCACCGATGTAGAAGAGCGCGGGCCAGAAGGTGAGCACGATGCCCACGCGCACGACCACGGCGGCGACGAGGACGAGCGCAAAGAGCCAGTGCCTACGGAGCAGCGGACCCGCTCGAGCCACGGACGCTGTCGTCACGATCGTCGATCGTAGAACAGCCGGCGCCGGGCCTCAGCATACGATTTCGCGGGCCAGCGGCATGACCGACGACGAAACGAGCGACACGGGAGCCCCCGGCGAGCCGCAGGCCGCCGAGTCGCCGTTCGGCAACTTCCGCCGCCGGACGCTCGAGACGTTCGCCAGCCTCCTCTTCGGGACGCTCGTCGCGGGCCTCTACGCGATCCTCACGGCGCGTGCGCTCGGGCCCTCGGGGAAGGGGCTCGTCACCGTCCTGCTGCTGCTTCCGGCGCTGGCGGCGCTCGTGCTGTCGGGGCCGATCGAGCTCGCGAACCAGTATTTCGGCGCTCGGCAGCCCGAGACCCGCCACCGCCTGCTCACGAACAGCCTCGTCGTCTCGGGAATCGGTGGCGTTGCTGCGGCGCTGATCCTCCTGCTCGTCGGCGCGGTCGGGACGCGCTTCGGCGGCAGCTGGCTCGAGCTGGTGCTCACCGTCGTGACGATCCCGCTCGTGACCGCGGCGCGCCTGGTCGCGGGCCTGATCCTGTCGACCGGTCGCACGCTGACCTACAACCTGCTGACGCCACTCGGGCAGACGCTCCTGCTCGTGTTCACGGCCGGCGCGTTTCTCATCTGGAGCTCGAGCGCGCTCACGGTGATCTCCGCGAACGCGCTCGCGCAGGCGATCGCCTTCGTCGCCGTGATCGCCGTCGCACGGATCTCCCCCTCGCGCCCCTCGGGCCGCCTGCTCGCCGAGTGCGTCCGGTACGGCGTCTTCGGCTTCAGCGCCAACCTCGTCCAGTTCCTCAACTTCCGGCTGGACTTCTTCCTCCTGTCGGCGCTGCGCAGCTCGGCGTCGGTCGGCATCTACAGCATCGCGACCACCCTCGCCGAGCTGATCGGCCGCATCGCCTCGTCCGCGGCGACGATCCTGCTGCCACGCGTCGCGTCGGGCGCGCCCGGGGGCGTCGCGTTCACGACGCGCGTCGCCCGGGTCGTCCTGCTCGCGACGATCGCCGCGGCGCTCGCGCTCGCGGCAGTCGGGAGCTTCCTGATCACGCTCTTCTTCGGCGACGCGTTCTCCGGCGCGTACACGCCGCTGCTGGTGCTGCTCCCGGGCATGGCAGCTCTGGCCCTCGCCACCATCCTCGCGACCGACCTCGCCGGTCGGGGCGCCCCCGCGGTCCTTCTCTACGGGTCCCTCATCGGGCTCGTTCTGACGTGCGTGTTGAACCCGATCCTCATCCCGCTGTACGGCGCGACCGGCGCGGCGCTGACGAGCACGATCGCTTACACCGCCTCGACGGTCTTCGTCGCCGTCGTCTTCGGGCGCCGGCACGGCACGCGCCTCTGGGACGTGCTCGTTCCGCGCCGCGGCGACTTCCGGGCACGGGCCGCCGTCGGGCCGCCGGCATAGCCGGACATGGGCCTTCCGCTCGTCACGGTCGTGACCCCGTCGCTCGACCAGGGCCGCTTCCTCGCGGATGCGATCGAGTCCGTGATCGCGCAGCGCTACGAGCCCGTGGAGCACCTGATCGTGGAGGGCGGTTCGACCGACGAGACCGGAGCGGTGATCGACCGCTACCGCGATCGGGTCAGAGTGATCGAGGAGCGTCCGCGCCGCGGGCAGGCGTATGCCGTCAATCTCGGCTTCAAGGCCGCGAACGGCGAGATCGTCGGCTGGCTGAACGCCGATGACCGGTACGTGCCCGATGCCTTCCGGATCGTCGTCGAGGCGTTCGCGGACGCACCCGACGTCGACGTCGTCTTCGGAAACTGGGAGGTGATCGACGCGGACGGCCACGTGATCGAGCGCCACCGTGGAGCGCCGTACGACACGACCGAGCAGCTCCAGGGGATCAACCTCATCGCGCAGCCGACCGTCTTCGTGCGGCGGCGGCTCTTCGACCGGGTCGGATACCTCGACGAGAGCCTCCACTACGTCATGGACTACGAGCTCTGGCTGCGCGCGTCGCAGGTGGCCGAGCCGCGCTGGCTGGACGCGACGCTGGCGCAGTTCCGCGTCCACGGCGCTTCGAAGACCACGAGCCAGTGGCTCAGCTTCTGGCCCGAGAGCCGCCGCGTCGCTCGGGCGTACGGCGGTCCGTTCTTCTCGCGTGGGTTCCGCCTCCGCTATCTCAACGTCGCCTTTGCCAAGGAGGTCGGAGGCCACGCGCTCCGGCGCGTTGGGCTCCGCGAATGACTGCCCGGCTCCACGTCGCGACCGTGTCGCGCTGGTACCCGCGGCCGGGCGATCCGTTCAGCGGCTCGTTCGTCCGCGACACGGTGCGCGCCGTCGAGCCCGAGTGCGACGTGACGGTCGTCGTTCCGCAGACGTCGGACGCGCGCGACGTCGCGGCCTTCGTCCGCTCGCCGCCGCGTGCGGGCGATCCGTGGAACGTGCCGATGCCCGGATGGCCGCTCTCGCTCCCGGTCCGCGCGGTCGTGCTCGACCGTGCGCTCGGCCGCCTCCGCCCGGATTTGATCCACCTCCATCTCGCGTTGCCGGACGGCCTTCCGGCGGTAGTGACCGGGCGCCTCCGGCGCGTCCCGGTCGTGGTCTCCGAGCACGCAGGGTTCCTCGGCGAGCTCGCTGCGTCGGCGCGCAGTCGCTTCGGACTCGTGCAGACGTTGCGGCACGCAGACGCCGTCGTCGTCGGCAGCGAGGCGCTCGCCGGCGAGCTGCGCGCGTACGAGCCGCGGGCACGCGTGCACGTGATCGGGAACCCGGTCGACACGGCGGTGTTCGCTCCCGACGCCTCCACACGCGAACTCGCGCTCTCCGCCTGCCTCGCGCTCGGCGAGGCGAAGGGAACGGACGTCCTGCTCGAGGCGTGGGCGCGCGCGAGCGTACAGGCCTCCCTGCCGCGGCTCGTGCTCGTCGGCGGCGGTCCAGACCTCGACCGGTTTCGCGGGCTGGCGCGATCGCTGGGCCTCGAGGGCGTCGAGTTCGCCGGAGTGCAGCCGCGGGACCAGCTCGCCGCGCTGATGCGGCGCGCGTCCTTCTTCGTCTCCGCGAGCCGAAACGAGCGCTTCGCCCTCGTCGTCGCCGAGGCGATCGCCTCGGGGACGCCCGTGGTCAGCACGCGAGTCGGCGGGCCCGAGGAGTACGTGACGAGCGAGACCGGCGTGCTCGTCGAGCCGGACGACATCGACGGGTTGGCGGCGGCGGTCGTCCGCATGAGCGGCGAGGCCAATCGGTACGACGCGGACGCACTCCACCGGTCGATCCACGAGCGCTACGGCTACGAGCGGTTCGGCCAACGCCTGGTCGGCGTCTACCGCTCGCTCGCCCGGTAGCGGGTAAGACTTCGCGGCATGTGTGGAATCGCCGGAGTCGCCGGGCGAGCGCCCGCGGACCTCCCGAGCGTCCGGGCGATGACCGAAACCCTGCGCCACCGCGGGCCGGACGACGAGGGCTACGTGGCCATCGACGCCGTGTCCAGACGAGCCGTGCCGCTTGCGGGCGAGGATACGCCGGCGAGCTGCCGCTCGGCTGCCTTCCCGTTCCTACCCGCCGGCGAGCCGCCACCAGACGGCGCCGGCGTCGTGCTCGCCGCGCGCCGTCTCGCGATTCTCGACCTCTCGCCCGGCGGCCATCAGCCGCTGAGCTCCCCGGACGGCCGCGACTGGATCGTGCACAACGGCGAGATCTACAACTACGTCGAGCTCCGCGACGAGCTCCTGGCACGCGGCCACCGCTTCGCCGGCACGAGCGACACCGAGGTGGCGCTCGCCGCCTACCGCGAGTGGGACACGGGCTGCTTCGAGCGCTTCAACGGCATGTGGGCCCAGGCGGTCTGGGACGGAACCCGTGGGCGGCTTGTGCTCGCCCGCGACCGATTCGGGGTCAAGCCGCTCTATGTCGTCGAGGCCGGCGACGGGGTCGCGTTCGCGTCCGAGATCAAGGCGCTGCTGGAGGCGGGCCTCGCCGAGACGCGGCCGAACCAGCCGGTGCTCGGGCGCTTCCTCGACACCGGGCGGATCGATGCGGTTGCCGGCCAGACGTGCTTCGCCGACGTCCGGCAGGTCGAGGCCGGCACGTTCGTCGAATACGACCTCGGTGGCGCATTGCGCCCGACGCGGTACTACTCGCCGCACGCCGGCGAGCCGCTGCCCGGCGTCGTCGACGAGCGTGTGCGAGAGCTGCTCGACGACGCGGTGCGTCTCCGGCTCCGGAGCGACGTTCCGGTCGGCAGCTGCCTCTCGGGCGGTCTCGACTCGTCGGCGATCGGTGCGTTCGCGCAGCGGCGGCTCGCTCGCTCCGGTGCGCAGCTCGAGTCCTTTACCTTCGCGGCCGGCGACCCGCGTCACGACGAGCGCGTATACGCGCAGGCGGTGGCCGACGCGACCGGGGCGAAGCCGCAGTTCACGACCGAGCCCGACGACCTCCCGGCCGCGGTCGAGGCGGTTAGCCGCGAACAGGACGAGCCGTTCGGCTCCGCGAGTGTCGTGGCGCAACGCCAGGTGATGGCGCTCGCGCGCGAGCACGGGACGAAGGTGTTGCTCGACGGGCAAGGGGGCGACGAGGTGCTCGCGGGCTACAAGTACTACGTCGCCGCGAGGCTCGCGGACGAGCTCGGCGGCGGGCACCCTGTCCGGTGGTGGCGACACCTTGCCGCGGCCCGCCGGAACGCGCTCCTGCCGACTCGGTGGTTGCTTCGCGCGACGGCCGGCGAGCTACGGCGGCGCGGCCGGGAGCGGCTGCGGGACAGACAGGTCGAGGACGTTCGCGACCATCTTCCAGCGCTCCTTCACTACGAGGACCGGAATTCGATGGCGTTCTCCATCGAGACCCGCCTGCCGTTCCTCGACTACCGGTTCGTCGAGCTCGGGCTCGCCCTTCCCGGCGAGGCGAAGATCGACGACGGCTGGACGAAGCTCACGCTTCGCCGCGCGCTCGAGCACGACCTCCCGGAGCTGGTCGTGTGGCGCCGGGACAAGATCCAGTTCTCCGTACCCCAGGACGCCTGGTTGACGGGCCCGCTCCACGAGCTGACATCGGATCTGTTCGCCTCCGCGGCGTTCGCAGCGCGAGAGGGCGTCGATGCCGCGGCGCTTCGAGGCCGTCTGGCAGCCGACGCGCTTTCGGCAGTGGAGGCCGATCTGGTCTGGCGCCATCTGTCGCTCGAGCTCTGGTACCGCGCCTACGTGGACTCGCCGCGCACCCGGGTCGAGCCGCTCGCCGCCGGCCGCTGATGCGCGTCCTCGTCGTCAGCTACCACTTCCCGCCCGCTGCGGGCGTCGCGGCAGCACGCGTCGGCAAGCTGGCCAAGTACCTCGCCAGGCTCGGCTGGGAGCCACGCGTCGTCGCGGCGTCTCCACGGCCGGATGTACCCCGCGACGAGGATCTCGCGGCCGACGTCGCAAGCATCGAGCGGGTCGACGTGTCGCCGCTGGGAGGGGCGCCCGGGATTCAGGGCGCAGACTGGGCCTCCGCGGCGCTGGCGCCGGCGCGGCGCCTCGCCGCTTCGGCGGACGTTGCATTCGTCTCCGGCGGACCGTTCATGCCGTTCCTGCTGGGGCCCGCGCTCGGGATTCCGTACGTCCTCGACTTCCGCGATCCGTGGTCGTACGAGCCACGGTTCGGCCGTCTCGATCGCCGCCTCCGGCGGCGCGCCGGGCTCGCCCTCGAACGGCGGGCCGAGGCGATCGCCGTCCGGCGCGCCGGCGCCGTCGTCACCGTGGCACCGCAGCTCTCGGCCGAGTACGCGCGTCTGTACCCCCGTGCGCGGAGCCGGATCCGGACGCTCCGGCACGGCTACGACCCCGAGGACTTCGCCGACGCGCCGGCGCCTGCGAAGCCCCCGGTGCTCGTGCACGCCGGGACGATGGCGCCCGGCGATCGGTCCCCCGGGCTCGTGCTCGAGACGGGGCGGCTCGTCCGGACGCGCGGGGTTCCGCTGCGCGTGCGACTGCTCGGTCGGTTCTCCGAGCAGTTCGAGCCGCTGGCACGCGAGGCGCGGCGCGAGGGGTGGCTGGAGACACCGGGGTACCTGCCCCGGCGAGCCACGACACGGGCGATGCAGGAGGCCACCGTCCTATGGCTCGAGCCGGGACACCTCGATTTCCTGATCACAGGGAAGATCTACGAGTATCTCGCGGCGCGCCGCCCGATCGTCGCGGCGGCGCCGCGAGACGGCGCCGTCGCCGACCTCCTCGAAGTGACCGGAGGAGGCGTCGTCGTTCCCGCGGATCCGGCCGGCTGTGCGGTGGCAGTCGCGGCGGCGGTCGCGGGGAGAATCCCCGAAACGCGACCTGCCGTGCTCCCCCGTCTCTCCCACCCCCACCTCGCCGGCGAGCTCGCCGGCGTCCTCAGCCGCGCCTGCCGGTGAAGGTCGCGTTCCTGGTCTCGTTTCTCGAGCTGACCGGCGGCCACGTCGCCGTCGTCGAGATCGGCGACCGGCTCGTGCGCCGCGGTCACGAGGTGACGATCGTGTACCCGGCGCACAGCATCGCCTCGCGACGGAACGATGTCCTGCGTGGAGCCGGGCGGGTCGTGCCGGGCCGCGTGCTCGAGCCGCTCTACCGGCAGAACTCCTCGGAGCTCGACTGGTTTCCGTTCTCGGGATCGGTGCTGCGCGTCCCGGAGCTCGAGGATCGCTACCTCCCGCGGTTCGACGCGGTCGTCGCGACGGCATGGCGCACCGCGGAGCTCGCGAGCCGGTTCGCGCCCGACGCCGGCCGGCGCTTCTACCTGATCCAGCACTACGAGACGTGGTCGGGACCGGCGGGCCGGGTGGATGCGACCTGGCGAGCGCCGTTCATCCGCATCGCGACGTCCGAGTGGCTGCGCACGCTCGGGCACGAGCGTTTCGGCATCGACGACATCGAGGTGGTGCCGTACGGGGTCGACCTGGAGACGTTTCGACCGGATCCGTCTTCG
>Ga0075434_100002969_pt1 | contig 15095 bp, 10 predicted proteins | sample RhiMethybrSRZTD3_FD_75298 | JGI IMG/M metagenome (GOLD analysis project Ga0075434, IMG submission 75298) | Populus rhizosphere microbial communities from Tennessee, USA - Rhizosphere MetaG P. TD hybrid SRZTD3 | ecosystem: Host-associated > Plants > Roots > Rhizosphere > Soil | place: USA... | reverse complement strand
GCGAACACGAGCGCCACGTCATCGTCGTCGCGCGCCACCGCACGGCAGATGCGCAGCGCCTGATCCAGCGCTTCGCCGATAAGGCGCGGGACATCGGTTTCGGCAGCGAGATCGAATCCGGGATCGACGTCCGCTTCGAGCGGGAACTCGCGGAGGAGCGACAGGCAGAACGCGTCGATCGTCGAGATGGCGATGTCGCCGAATCGCTCCCGCAGCTCGCGCCATCGGGCGGCGTCGAGCTCGGACAATCGGCTTGCCTCTTTCAGTCGATCGATGATCCGCTGCCGCATCTCGCCGGCGGCCTTTCGCGTGAACGTGATCGCGAGAATGTGATCGGGCTCGACGCCCGCGCGCAGCAGGTTGACGTAGCGCTCGACGAGCACGCGCGTCTTGCCGGTTCCGGCCGATGCCTCGAGCACGACGTTCTGCTGCGGATCGACGGCCGCGCGGCGCGAATCGGCGTCGGCGAGCGTGTCGCCGGCACCGGTCGTCACCGTCTTCAGTTCCGGCTCGTGCGGTTCAGCACCCGCTTCCGCTTCGTCGAACGGAAGCGTCGGCTCAAACATCACCGACATAGTCTTTCCGGCAGACCGACGCGAACGTGCAGGTTTCACAGCGGTACACGTCATCGGGCGTCGGCGGGAATTCTCCGCGGTCGATGGCGTCGAGCGTGTCGGCGACGCGCTGCTGCGCTTCGGCGAGGACCTTGTCGCGCTCGGCGGGCGCAGAGAACAGCGGCACGACGCGCTTCGGTCCTTTGAATGCGAGGTAGGCCGCCTCGCCGAGCGTCCACGCGCGGCCGCGATGCGACGCGAGGCGCTGCTCGGCACAGAGGCTGTAAATCGGCAGCTGGAGCGCGCGCGTGCGGTTCGGCGGCCAGCCGAGCTTGTAATCGATCAACCGGAACGTGCCGTCGGCGAGGAGATCGAGGCGATCGGCCTTGCCGCGCAGCGTCACGGTTCGCGGACCGGTTGCGGTCGCGATCGTGAACGCGCCGTTCAAACGATGTTCCAGCAAGCGCTCGACGACCGGCGTCGGCCGTTCGGCCTCCATGCGGAGCACGGCTTCGCCGAGTCCCGCGGCCGCCGGCGATCCAAGGAGCCGCGTCCGTTCGAGGCCGGCTTCCGCCTCGGGCAGCGCCTCGAGCGCACGGTCCACGACCTGCGCGAACAGCTGGCGCGCGGTATCGAGGTTCTCCGGCGTGATCGCACGGTGGCCAGCGTTCTGCCATTCGGCGAAGAAACGCTCGAACACCTCGTGAACGAGTTGCCCCTGCCGCCGCGGGTCCATCACTTCTTCGTCGTCCGGCTCCTCCTCGAGCTTCAACACGTGCTGCGCGAAGAACTTGAAGGGACAATCGAGGTACGTCTCGAGCGCGCTGACCGACCATCCGGTCTGCGTCCCGACTCCGTCCGTGCTCCGTTCCCAGTCGGGCACATGACCGTGATACGCGCCGACCGTTGGATCCGATCGCGAGACGCGCAGCTCCGCCCAGGTCCGCGCCGCCGGATCGAGGCGCTCCATCGCAGGCGAGTCGGCCCACAGCGCTTCCTCGAAGAACACCGGCGCATCATCGAACGGCAGCTCGGCGACGGTTGACAGCCGCGCGCGATGGATGTCGTCCAGCTGCGGCGACCGCGACACCAGCGCATCGTCGTCCAGCGTGAACGTCGAAATCACCGTGCGCTGCGCGGACGATCCGAGCAGGTCGAGAAAATTTGCATCCGCTGCGGCGCGGCGATCTTTCTCAGACGGCCATCCCAGCGATTTGAGAATCGCTGGCGGATAGAAGATGTTGCGCCGCGGCCGCTCGGGCCAGTCGGTCTCGACCACGCCGACGATCGTGATGTCGTCGAAATCGCCGAATCGCGCGGCCTGATCGTCGACAAGATGCACGCCATCACCCGACGACTCGACGTCGAAGGTGTGATCCTCAATCGTCCGGCGCACCGCGAGCGCGAGCTCGTCGATGGTCCATTCCGGATCGTCGTGCGCCTCGTGCGCGCCCGCGAGAGCGGAAAGCGCATCGCGCACCGCCGACCGCGCGCGGCGTTCGCGGCCGGCGAGCGGATCATCGTGCGACTCGGGCCGCAGATGCGACTCCCAGAACGCAAGCAGACGGCGCACGTGGTGTGATGCCGGCTGCGCGTCGATGAGCGGCGCGAGCTCCCGCGCCGCGTCAATCGCCGCTTCGAGCGCCGGCCGTGCGCCGCCGTCATCTTGATCCGTCAGCAACGACTCGAGCTTCGTCAGCTCGCCGAGATACCGTGAATCGCTGAGCATGCGATCGAGCGCGTTCATCGACTCGCGCATCACCTCGCGGCCGTCGGTCACGAACACGAAATGCGGTGATCGAAGCAGCGCCACGAGCGACTCGCGACCGAAGTTCGCCGCGGCCGCGCTGAGCGCGAGGTCGACGGCTGACGCGCCCGGTTCGACCGCGAGCGGCAGCGCGTCGAAGGTTCGAAACGACAGACCGGCCGCAGGGAGCACTTCAGCAGCGATATAGAGATACGGAAGCGGCCGTTTGAAGACGACCGCATGCCGCTCGCCGGGGCGACTGATTGCCGATCCGGGTGTGGCCGGCGGCAACGCGGTGAATTGCCGCAACGCTCGCCCTTCGACGAGCTCAGGGCGAGCGGGTCCGGGGGGCGGAACGTCCGGCCTGAGAACGCGGCGCGCGAAGGTGACCAGTTCCTCTTCACGATCGCGCAGCGTCCACCACGGTTCGTCGGGTGCGCCGCCTGGTGGCGTCACCAACACCGGCTTGACTGCGTCGGCCGCGATGAATCCGTCGAGCGCCGATGCGGCAATCTCCTCGATCCCCGGCAGCCAGTTGTGGAGACGCTCGTGGAATCCGGACGCGAGGATCCGTTCCGTGCACACGACATCGATCCGCGCAAGACCTGGAATCCGCGCGAGCAGATCGAAATCGGCGACGAACAGTCCGTTCGGATCCGCAATCCAGTCGGGCACGGCGACGATGACGTGGCGAACGGGGTCGATGGCGGCTTCGGCGATCAAACGATCGCGCAGCGCGTGTTCGTCCAGCCCGCCGGATTCGGCGACGCGGCGCTCGTACTCGCGGAACGTGCTCGCGAGAAAACGCGTCTGCTGCCGCATGCGCTGCGCGGCACGATCGTCGACGTCATCGTGTCCCAGCGCGTGGACGATCAGCTCCTCGAAGCGCTTCACCTGCTGCGACTGACGCCGCAGATGATCGTAGAACCGGAGAATCTCGACGATGAGACCTGGACGGAGACGGAACGGAAGATCGTCGATCGCAGCGGCCGCGTGACGCGCGGCGCCCTGCGCGACGACCTCGCGCTCGAGCGATCCGAGACGGCGCGGCGGCGCCGACAAGCGCGCGTGAAACCGCTCGTACAATTCGTCGCGTGTGACCGCGTCGTGGGGAATGTCGATGTGTGCGATCTGCCGCGCCGCCGACCGCGACGGAACCACGACGGTGGGGACGCTGGGGACGCTGGGGACGACGTCCGACGTGTTCACCAGCCGCGCGATCGCGCGGCGGAATGCATGGAGATCGTCGACGCGCACGAGGCGCGTGTGGCGCGGTGTAATCACCTGGCGGACGGCGGACGCAAGAAGCTCTGGATGTCGGCGCGGGCGCGCGCGCCGAGCATCAGCGCGCCGGCCGCCGCCGACGAGGCGTCCCACGCGCGCGCGAGATCGCCGGCCAGCGTCGCCTCGCGCCGGATGCGCGCGGCGTTTCCGGCGAGCTGCGCGGCGCTGACCAGGAGCGCATGCGCCGCCGCCATTTCCTGCGGCGGCACGACGGTCGCGGCCAGCTCCGTGATTTCGGCGACGAGGCGTTCGACCGTCAGCAGACTTGCCGGCGACGATCCCGCCAGCGCCTTGATGTTCTCGAGCGACGGTTTCATCTGTGCGAACAGGTCCATCGGTTCCTGGATGGCGATGTGGTACCGCCTGAACGCCGGGGCGCGCAGCGCCCAGCGATCGCGCGCGAGCTGCACCTTGCGCGCGGCGTCGAGCTTGGCCTCCAGCTCGCCGATGAGCGCCGTCACCGCTTCGGGGCGCTTGTATCCCAGCGCGGCGTCGCGCGCGTGAGCGCGGGTGACGAGGCGCTCGAGGCCGCGCACGTCGGCGTAATTGGCCCGATCGTTCGCGACCGCCATGATGCCGGCGGTCAACAGCCGGTACGCGCCGTCGAGCCGCGCCTCCTCTTTGATCTGCGCGTCGGTGTCGGCGCGCGTCGCCGCGAGCCACTCGGGCGGCAGCGACGCCTTCTCTCGATCCATCGCGGCCGCCGCCGTGCTGAGCAGCGACATCCGGTCCGCGGCGCTGTCGGAATAACGCGCCGCCAGCAGCACCTGTTCGATCGATTCTTTTGGGGTCGGCGGCGGCAGGAGCGGCTCTTTGATCGTCGGCGGATCGACGAACGCCGTCAGGCTGAGATCGAAGCGCCGCTCGCCGGTCGCGGCGCGCAGATCGGCGATGGCTTCGTCGAGCATCGCGAGCATCTGGCGCACTTCGGCGAGCTTGTAATTGAAATGGTTCTGCGGCCAGTCGGCGAGCGTGTTCCGCGCTTTCTGCACGATGCGCAGCCGCTCGGCCGGACTGGTCGTGACGGCCACCTGGTTGAGCGCCTGCGTGATCTGAGTCGACAGCTCCGCGTAATCGATGTCCGCCTGCACCGCGACGTAGCGCGCCGCACGCGCGGCGTTCGCGTAGCGGTTCGTCCGATCGAGATCGACGCGATCGGCCGCGAGATCGACGAGATGAAGCGGCGGGTTCGGCGTCGACGCCGTCGGCATCGAGAAGATGACGCGATCGCCGACCTGCGCCGGCTCGCCGTAGCTGACGAGCGACGTGCCGTCCCGCAGGAACACGCGCAGCAGCGTCGCGTCGTCCGCGGCCCGCGCGGGCCCGGCGAGCACGAAAATACCGGTGCCCGCGGCGAGCGCGGCGGCTAACCATCGCTTGTACATGAAGTTTCCAGCGTACGCGTGTCGCAAGAGATCGTCAAGGTTTGTGACGTTGGCTGCCATGATCCGGTCTGACATGAAAAGTACGGCTGAGCAGTGGCCGCCGACGGAACGTATCGATATCGTTCTGTTGAAAACCTGTGGACGAGTGGTGAATTTCCTGTGGAGAAGTCGACACGCAAAATTTTTTTCGGCGATCGCATTCGTAAATAGAAGCGCGCCGAACTGTGCATCGCCTTTCGCGCGGCGCTTCGCTTGACCATCGCCGCGCGAAGCGTAGAATTCCACGCGCTCTCGAACTCACAACCGTCTCCGGCGTCGCCATAGTGACCAATCACGTGCATCGCTTTGAAGAATCCATCGCAGGACGCGACTACCTCATCGAAGTCAAAGCCGTGTCGCAGGACCGCTGGAGCGCCTACATCGTCCACATTCCCGGTGTGCCGACCGCGCTGATGCCGTTCTACGGACGCACGCCGGCCGAAGCCGCACAGCAGCTGAGCGCCTGGCTGACGCGCGCCCATCAGCGCGCCGGGCAGCCCAGCGGGACGGTGTAGGATGGGCGCATGCGCCCAGCGGCTCTCGCGCTCGTAACCGCGCTCGCTTTTTCGGCACCGTCGCTCACCAGATTCAGTCCCCAGCCGTCCGAAGCTTCGCAGAGCAGCCGGAGCTCCCAGGCCGCCGAGCGGCCGCCGGAAGGTCCGTTCCAGGCGACGGACTTCGATCGGATGCAGCGGCAGCAGGGTGACACCGATAAAACCTGGCGTGCCGCCAGCGCCGGGTTCATGCAGATGGAGAAGATCACCTATCGCAGCCGCGTCGGTGATCTCGACGTGCCCGCGTTCGTCTTCCAGCCGCTGCAGGTGCGCGGGCCGAAGGGACATCCCGCGCTCGTGTGGGTCCACGAGAACATCCGCGGTCATCTGTACGAGCACTACATTCCCTTTATCCGCGAGGCGGCCGCGAAAGGCTACGTGGTCGTCGCCCCGGAATACCGCGGCAGCATCGGCTACGGCAAGGAGTTCTTCGACGCGATCGATTACGGCGGGACCGAGGTGGACGACGTCGTGACCGCGGTCGACGTGCTGAAGACGAAGTACCCGCAGGTCGATCCGTCGCGCATCGGCATCATCGGCTGGAGCCACGGGGGAATGATCGCGCTGCTCTCGACGTTCCGGAACCCGACGACGTTCAGGGCGGCGGTCGCGATCGTGCCGGTGACGAATCTGTTTCAACGTCTCGCGTGGAAAGGGGTCGAACGTCAGCATCAGGCGATCGACCCGCAGAACCGCTACGGCGGACTGCCGCACGAGAAGCCGCAGGTCTACAAGGATCGATCGCCGCTCTACAACGTCGACAAGCTGCAGATTCCGCTGTACGTCGCGGTCGCGAAGAACGACGAGGACGTCAACATCGAAGAGGACATGCAGCTGGTCGACGCGCTGCGCGCGCGCAAGCCGCTCCTCGCGGAGACGACCGTGTACGAGAACCCGCCCGGCGGCCACACGTTCGATCGCCGTGTCGACCCGAAATCGTGGCAGCCGGAAAACACGCGCGAGCAGCGCGATTCCTGGAACCGCGTGTGGACGTTCCTCGACTGGAACCTGGATCCGTTCCACGACGCGTCATCGAGTCCGGTCAGCACGTTCCACGCATCGGGACGCTGACCCTTTTTGAATGTGTCCATGCGAAAAAAACTGACGATCATCACAGTCGCCGTCGTCCTCGCGTTCCTCGCCGTCGGCGCGGCGGTCGCGCTGCTCTTCGACGTCGATCGATTCCGTCCGCAGCTCGCGCGCGCGATGAGCGCCGCCGTCGGCCGCGACGTCGCCATCGGGCACATGTCGATGTCGCTGCTCGCGGGCACCGCGGTGGTCGACGATCTGAAGATTGCCGACGATGCGGCGTTCGGCGCCGCGCCGTTTCTGACGGCGAAATCGGTCCGCGTGGGGATTGCCGTGCTCCCGCTCGTGTTGTCGAAGCGGCTCCAGATCGAGTCGCTCCGGCTGCAGCAGCCGCGCGTCACGCTGAAACGTTCGAATACCGGCGTGTGGAACATCTCGACGTTCGGCGCATCGTCTCCGGCGCCGGCCGGCCACGACCCGTCCTCGTCATCGTCCTCGCCGCTGGGGCTGGATCTGTCGGTCGATCGATTGATCGTCAGCAACGGCCAGGTCGTCATCGAGACGCCGAAGTCAGGCGATCGTCAGCACGTGTACGACAAGCTGAGCGTCGACGTCCGCGATTTCTCGTCGATCTCGCGGTTTCCGTTCACGCTCAGCATCGACACGCCGGGCGGCGGCAGCATCAAGTTGAACGGCCACGCCGGTCCGGTGAGCGCCGCCGGTCTTGGATCGACGCCGCTCGACGCGGCGCTCGAGGCCAGTCGCGTCGACATCGCGAAATCGGGCCTGCTCGATCCTTCCGCCGGTCTCGGCGGCATCGTCGATCAGCACCTGCACGTGGTGTCCGACGGCGCGAAGCTCACGGTGTCGGGCACGCTGCGCGTCGGCAGGCTGCAGCTCGTTCCCGGCGCGGCGCCCGCCGCGCAGCCGGTCGACGTGACGTATGCGAGCGACTACGACATCGCGCGGCATCAGGGCTCCATCAAACAGGGCGACGTCAAGATCGGCAACGCGGCGGCGCGCGTGGTGGGACGCTACATGACGCGCGACGCATCGCCGGTCCTCCTGCTCACGCTTGCGATGAAGCACGCGCCGATGGCGGATCTGCAGGCGCTGCTCCCGGCCGTCGGCGCGACGCTGCCGCGGGGCGCGCGCTTCAAGAACGGCACACTCGACGCCGGATTCACCGCGACGGGCGCGATCGAAAAACTGGTGACGACCGGACAAGTCGTCATGAGCGACGCGACGATCAGCGGCTACGACCTCGGATCGCAGATGCAGGCGGTCGCGTCGCTCGCGGGCGTCGGAAAGAGCGGCGAGACGACGATCCAGACGATGCGCGCCATGCTGCGAATCGCGCCCGAAGGGATCCGCGCGGACGCGCTGAACTGCACGGTCAAGTCGATCGGCGGCATCGCCGGCGACGGCACGATTGCGCCGAACGGCGCGCTCGATTTCAAGATGCGCGCGCGGTTCGCCGGCACGACCGGGATGGCGGGGGAAGCCGCGCGGATCGCGTCGCTCGGTCATCCCGAGAACGGCGTTCCGTTCCGCGTGAGCGGCACGACGATCGCGCCCGTCTTCGTCCCGGACGTCGGCCGCACCGCGACCGACGCGATCAAGGATCCGAACACGGCCGCGAAAGCCGGCGGCTTCGTCCGATCGCTGTTCGGTAAAAAGAAGTAGCTGACGCCCCGGTCCATCCGCGCAAGGGGTCTGACCCCTGCGGCGACCACACATCACGATATCGGTCGCGCAATCGTGATGTTCGGCGACGACCAGCGTTCGACGTGCGCTGGATTGCGCGGATCGCCGAGCGCTTTCAGCACCGACAGATCGATTCGATAGGTGCCGTTCGGCACCGTCCGCAGCCTCCCGCCGGGACGCCGCATCGTCGTGCCGTCCCACGCAATGGCAAAGAACGTGTTCGCCGCCCTGTTCCGGGGCAGGAAGTCCTCGTCGTCGGCGAAGTTCAGCGATGTGCCGGTTGCGACGTCGATAACTTCCATCTTCAGGTTCGCGACCTGATGGTTGAGATGCAGGAGGACGAACGGCACATCATCGCCCTGCATCGTGAACAGCCCGCCGTTCGGCAGCGGCAGGAAGCCCGCCGCCGTCTGCTTCGCGAGCAGCGGGAAGCCGGCGAGCGTGAAAATCTGAATCGCCTGGTAGTCGCCGTTGTAGCCGGCGTACGGCACACGCAAGACAGTGCCGTCGTCGCTCGGCGTCAGCGTGATGTATCCGCCGAAGAGCCGCACGCCGTTCTCCTTTGGGGGCGTGATCGTGACGCGAACGGCCGCTTCGTCGTCGCCGCGCAGCGATACGGTTGGCGAGCTGAACTCCACGGTCGCAAAGCTCGCGAGAAACTGAGGAAAAAATGTGTTGGCTCCGGTCGAGAGCGCCGGCTGATGGCCTAATTTGTACGTGACGCCGTCGTGGTCGTCGTCGTTGTCATCGCCGTCACGACCGCGATCGTCGTCGTCGCTGCGCACGTGATCCGATCGGTCGCGGCCCCTGCGCTCGCTCGACGCAATCGTCAGCCAGCGCGTGACGCTTCCGGATTCGATCTCACCGAGCGCCAGACTGCTCGGCGAGACGACGGTGGTCGCTTCGATCGCATCGTTGATCTGCAGCATCCCCGCGCCCTGACGATGGACGTTGTCGAGGACCCGGGCGGCCGGGTTGCCGGAGAAGCGATGCGGCCTTGCGCTGTTCTGCAGACGCGCCTCCACTTCAGCCGGCCTCGCATGCGGATGCGCTTCGAGCAGGAGCGCGACGGCGCCCGCCACGTGCGGCGACGCCATTGACGTCCCGCTCAGCACGCCGTGCCCGCCCTGCTCGAGCGGCAGCGTCGATCGGATGAGACCGCCCGGCGCTCCGATGTCCGGCTTGAAACTGAGATCCGGCGCCAGCCCGTACGACGAGAAGGTCGAAATGAGATTCGCCGTCGGGTTGGGTTCGCTCGCGAACGTATCGGTCCACGTCATCGTGACGGCGCCGGCCGCCAGGCGTCCGTTGATCACGACGCCTCGCGCTGAGGTGATCGCGGCGACGGGAATTGTGATGTCCGGCGGGCCGGTAACGGTCGGCGAGACAAAGCCGGCGACGTTGTTGTACAAGACGACGCCGACAGCGCCGGCCGATTGTGCATTGGACGCCTTCTGATTGAACGAGCAGGTGCCGCGCCGGATGAGCGCGATCTTGCCTGCAAGACTGCCGGCCGGCAGCGGCGCGCACGCATCGGCGGGCGAGGTTGCCGTGCCGGTGCGCGCCATCGGAAACGATCCGGTTCTCGGCGGCGCGGGCGCACCGGTTGCCGCCATGTAGCCGATCATCGTGTCGTCGGGGCTGATCGAGAACGCATCCAGGTTCGCGTGCGTGTTGTCGAACGACGCGACGGCGATCACGCGCTCCCCGACGCTCGGCGCCGAAGAGGCATACAGACCTGCCGCGCCGTCGTTGCCGGCCGACGCGACCACGACGATGCCGTGCCGGACGAGTCGGTCCGCCGCTTTTGCCGTCGGGTACTCCGGCCACTGGAACGCCGATCCGATGCTGATGTTGACGACGTCGGCGCCGTCGCGCCGCGCGCGCTCCATCGCGTCGAGCATGATGTCGGCGGTCGTCGTTCCCTCGCAGCCGAACACGCGGTACGCAAAGAACGTGACGCCTGGCGCGACGCCTTTGATGTCGCCGTTCGCGCCGATGATGCCGGCGACGTGCGTGCCGTGACCGTTGCAGTCGTCGGGAATCGGATCCGGCGTCACGGTGGTGACCGTGTCGTTGTCGAACGCGTCACCGACGAAATCGAATCCTTTCGCGACGCGGCATCCAGGTCCGAAGCAGCCGCCGAGATCGGGATGGTCGAAGTCGATGCCGGTGTCGATCACCGCGACGTTCACGCCGCGGCCGGAGAGACCGAGCTCGCTCTGCGCGATGTCGGCGCCCGTCTGCCTGATGGCGGTGATCAAATCGAGCTCGCTGTCGGGCGGAACCTCCTGCTGCGCAACCGTCATCTTCGTGACCGGATAGACGGCCTGCACACCCGCGAGCGCGCGCAGCTTGTTTGCGTCCGCGGCACCGGCGCGCACCGTCAGCCCGTTGAACAGATCGCGGAAATGACGCGTTTCGCTATAGCGGACGCCGGCGTCCGCCGCCGCGGCGTGAAACGCCGCTTCTTCGAGTTCGAGCGAGGCGCTCGACGAACCTTCGATGACGGGTGGACTTGCGAGCTCGACGAACCAGAGCGCCGGGGTTTCGTTGTCGGTAAGAGGAATGAGTTCGGGCGACTGCGCGTAGGAGATGAACGAAGTACCCAGAAGGACGGCGCCGATCCCGGCGAGAAGATTCCGCATGAACCAACCTCCATGTTCTGCATGTGAATCTTGACGCGCGGATTCTACGGGACGCGAGCGGCGCAAGATCGGACACCGTAAAAAAAGCCGGTGCTTCGTCTGAGGTGCCCCTCCCACCGACGTGCCTGAAGGCATTCCGAATCAGTGGGATGTCGGGCGCGCGCCGCTCGCGTTCGTCGAATTGGATCGTCGAATCGTCCGTCGACCTTTTACGCCTTGAGCGCTTCGACGTCGAAGGTGATCTTCACCTCGTCGCCGACCAGGAACCCACCCGTCTCGAGCGCCGCGTTCCAGTTCAGGCCGAAGTCGCTGCGCTTGATCTTGCCGGTCACCGCGAAGCCGATGCGCTCGCCGCCCCACGGGTCGCGGCCGCGTCCTTCGTGCGTCACGTCGAACGTGACCGGGTGCGTCACGCCGTGGATCGTGAGATCGCCGGCCAGCTTGAACTCTTCGATCGGCCCCTCGACCCGCGTGACGTGGAACGTCATCGTCGGAAACGTCTCGACGTCGAAGAAATCCGCCGAACGCAGATGCGCGTCGCGCTGCGACTCGCGCGTGTCGACGCTCGACGTGTTGACGACGATGTCCGCGGTGGAGTCCTGGAAGTTCGATTCGTTGAGATGAATCTCGCCGCTGATCTCGCCGAAGCGTCCCCGCACGGTCGCAATCATCATGTGCTTCACTGCGAACTGCGCGACGCTGTGCGCCGGGTCGATCTTCCACGTGGTCACGCCGGTTGCCGTCTGTGTTGCTGTCGCCATTCCTGCCTCCTTGATCGGTCGCGTAACGCTAACCAATTGTTGTCGACTATACTTTCGTAAGTTAGTGGTGTCAAGTGAGCAGATTTGTTACAATGCGGTCATGGGTTTACAGCGGGCGCTGTGCAGGCGATTTCACGCCGCGGTCGAGCTCGTTGGCCGGCGCTGGACCGGCGCCGTCATCCAGCTGCTGCTCGACGGCCGCATGAGGTACGCCGAGTTGCGCAGTGCGATCCCCGAGATCAGCGATCGCATGCTCTCAGAGCGCCTCCGCGAGCTCGAGACGGAAGGGATCGTCGCGCGCCGCGTCATTCCCGAGACCCCGGTCCGCGTCGAATACGAGCTCACCGAAAAAGGGCGGGCGCTCGAACGCGCGCTCGCTGAAATCGGCAAATGGGCGGAGCGGTGGGCCATCGAACCTGCAGGCGGCTCGTCGCCCGACGCTTCCCGCGCGCGCGAAACCTCGCCGCGGAAGGCGCATACGCGCCAGCGTCGTTCGCAGTCACCCCGCCGGCATCAATCCGCGTAACCGCAAACAGATCAGCTAGCTCGACGCGTCCGCGACGTGGCTGATCGCGATGTACGTGACGGTGTCCCACGAGTTGTGTATCGCGATGAACAGCAGCAGCAACGTCGTGCCGGCGACGTCGAACAGCGCGCCGACGGCGTGACGATTGACGTTGATTCCCGCGGCGAAGAGGCTCGTATACGCGATGAGCGGGAGCGTCAGGTGCCACACCCAGTCTTCCGCGACGAGCTTGTACCCGGTCTGAAGGCGCGCGCGGCGAATGACGATGGCGACGTAGACGAGACCGGCGAACCCGCAGATGGCGAGCGCAATGCCCGCCTCCGACATCGCCGGCCACGGCGCGCTCAGAATGGCCGACACCAGCAGCGCGGTCGAGAGATGCACGATCGTGGGCGTCGCAAACGCATCGATTTCCCGCGTCGAGCTCCGCCTGCGAATCTCGGTGAGCAGCGCGATCGCGACGAACTGCAGTCCGATCAACGCCGCGGCTGACGAGCCGATGATGACGTAGAAGCTCTCCCATCCGGCAAGCAACGAAGTCGCGGCTTCCTGCACGATGACCTCCAGACGCCGTATCTTCATTGGATTGAATCCAGCACACAAGAGCGGGCGCTCGTGGTTCGACAAGCTCACCACGTGCGGTGTTCGACAAGCTCACCAAGCTGACCACGAGTCGTGTTCGACAAGCTCACCACGAGCGGTGTAAAACGACGTACGGACCTCGCGATCGCCTCTGATATGCCGATGTCTTCATTCCCCATCGAGCCGCCGATCGAGCCGATGCTCGCCAGGCTCGCCACGGATCTTCCCGGCGGCGACGCATTCCTGTACGAGCCGAAGTGGGATGGATTTCGCGCGATCGTGTTTCGCGGCGGAGACGAGGTGTTCATCCAGAGCCGCGATCTGCGTCCGCTCGACCGGTATTTTCCCGAGCTGCACGACGTCTTCGTCACCGCGCTCCCCGACGGCTGCGTCATCGACGGCGAAATCGTCATCGCCACGGCGCGCGGTCTCGATTTCGATCGGCTGCAGCTGCGGCTGCATCCGGCCGCTTCGCGCGTCGCGAAGCTCGCGCGCGAAACGCCGGCGTCCTTCGTCGCGTTCGACGCCATTGCCGCCGAGGGACGCGATCTGCGCGAGGCTCCCCAGCACGAGCGGCGTCTGCGCCTCGAGCGGCTGCTCGCAGGCGTCCGGCCGCCGATTCACCTGACGCCGATGACGCGCGACGTGGGTGTGGCAACCGAATGGCTGTCGCGCTTCGAAGGCGCGGGGCTCGACGGCGTCATCGCCAAGCCACTCGGCGCGCCGTACGAACCAGGCAAGCGCGCCATGTTCAAGGTGAAGCACGCGCGCACCGCCGACTGCGTCGTCGCCGGCTTCCGCTGGCACAAGGACGGCAAATCGGAGCGCGTCGGATCGCTGCTGCTCGGGCTCTATGATGCGCGCGGGCGGCTGCATCACGTCGGCGTCACCTCGTCGTTCACGATGGAAATGCGCCGGCAGCTCACGACCGAACTCGCGCCGCTCCGCGATCGCGCGCTCGCCGATCATCCGTGGCGCGAGTGGGCCGAGGCCGGCGCGGACGACGCGATGACGCGCATGCCCGGAGGTCAAAGCCGATGGAGCGCCGGCAAGGATCTCTCGTGGGAGGCGCTGCGCATCGAGCGGGTGTGCGAGGTGAAGTACGACCACATGCAGGGCGATCGCTTCCGTCACGCGGCGACGTTCCTGCGGTGGCGCCCGGACAAGTCGCCGCGCGACTGCGGCTACGATCAGCTCGAGGTCACGACTCCTTACGAGCTCGAGAAGGTCTTCGGCGCCGCCACTCGGGATCGGTGACGCCGCTCCAGTCGTCGATTTTCTCGTCGGGATCCAGTGGTTCCTGCGGCGGCCGTTTGTCCTCCGGCACGTGCTGCAGGTTGACGCGGATTCTCGTCCACGTGTGAAAGCGACCGCGCATCGCGTCGACGAGCACGTCGGCCGGCTCGAGGTGCGCGCTCGCCTCGGGATGGCGCGCCTTCCATCGCTCGAGGCCCGCGAGCGCATCGTCTTTCTTTTGCGCGCGCGCGATCTCGAGGAGTGGATGCTTCGGCGTGCGCCGTCCAGACGATGCGCCCTGGCGCGCCGCGGCTCGTGCGGCAACCGAAGGCCGGACGCGCGCCGGCTCGCCCGCCTGCTTGCGGTAGTGCGGCGGCCACGGCGCATCGCCGAGCCCCTCGGCTTCGTGCTGCGCCGAGAGCTCGAGCAGATGCTCGATCGATCCGGCGTGCCGATCGATCGCGGCGTGTCGATCGCCAACGGACGCGAACCGCGACGGCATCGTCACCAGCGTGAAGTCGCCCGGTTCGCACGCGTCGATTTCGTCCCACGCGAGCGGCGCCGACACGCGCGCATCGGGGCGCGGGCGCACGGAGTACGCCGCGGCGATCGTGCGGTCTTTTGCGTTCTGGTTGTAGTCGAGGAACACGCCGTGGCGTTCTTCCTTCCACCATTTGCTCGTCGCGAGCGCGGGCGCGCGCCGCTCGACCTCGCGTGCGAGCGCGAGCGCGGCGCGCCGGACCTCGTCGAACGTCCACCGGCGCTCGATACGCACGTACACGTGCATGCCGCGCGAGCCGGACGTCTTCGGCCATCCGACGAGGCCGACGTCGTCGAGCGTCGCGCGCACGACGCCGGCGACGGTGCGTATCTGCGGCCACTCGATGCCGGGCACCGGATCGAGATCGACGCGGAGTTCGTCGGGACGATCGAGATCGTCGGCGCGCACCGGATGCGGGTGAAGCTCGAGGCAGGCGAGGTTCGCTATCCAGACGAGCGCTGCCGCGTCGCGCGGAACCACTTCTTCGGCGGTGCGCCCCGAC
>Ga0075434_100002964_pt1 | contig 15100 bp, 16 predicted proteins | sample RhiMethybrSRZTD3_FD_75298 | JGI IMG/M metagenome (GOLD analysis project Ga0075434, IMG submission 75298) | Populus rhizosphere microbial communities from Tennessee, USA - Rhizosphere MetaG P. TD hybrid SRZTD3 | ecosystem: Host-associated > Plants > Roots > Rhizosphere > Soil | place: USA... | reverse complement strand
CATTTTGTGGAACTTGAAGTCGGCTGGAGTGACGAGCATTTTGCCGTACCTCAGATTGCCGCTGGCATCCGCGCTGTGGCCCACTTCCATCCAGTAGCCTTGCTCGCTGCCGACCATTTCCTTGTCCACCACATACATTTCCATGTGGCTCTTCTTGCCGTCTTTGTCCGTGGTTTCATAGGCAGCGCCCTGGCCGACGACGGGGTGGAAGATATTGGCGATGTTAGGCCGCTTGATGGGGCTGAAGCCGAATTGCGCGGAGGTGCGAGAGGCCAGAGTTGTACAGAGTACAGCGGCGAGGAGAAGCAGGGCAGTGCGTTTCATCCGTTACTCCTTGTGAGGTTGCTCCTATTAAGAGTGCGTGGCGGGAATATCTAATAGCAGTTTTTGCGTTCGGCGGCAATGCGAGGAGAAGAGGTTCGCCGCTCCGGCGCTCTAGGATCGCTCACACGTGGGTTCGCGAGAGATTAGAAGTCTGCAAAGTAAAGTTGATGCGTTCGGCAGAGCAAGTGCCTAGATTGCGAGTCTCACCTGCTAATTCAAAAAGTTGCGCTCCTCCCCCCCAACGCGAGAGTTACCCATGCCCATGTCCGCACCGGTGTCGGAGCGGCGGTGGTTCGCGCTTCAGGGAAGGAGAACAGCTGGAGCTCATCCTCAAAATGCCCGAGGAGATTGAACATCAAGAAGTGGAAGGATTTCCGCGGCCTTGCGATCGAAAGAGCTGGCAAGGCGCGTCCGCAGGAAGAAGGGAATTGCCACCGAGCCTGCCTGCCGCGGCAGGCAGGAGACAGAGAACACAGCGCGGAGAGATTCGGGACAAAGCGGATCACGCTGGTTCGGCTATGCAGATTTCTTTTCATAAAGGTCCCAGAAGAGCTTGACGGTGCCGGGGCCGTGGCCGGAGTAGTGATTGTTGGCGTAGGCATAGACGCGGAGATTGCGGCGGCGCAGTTCGCGGAAGAGCTCGATCCACTGAAGGAGATCGTCGCGGCGGTCCACTACGGTTTGGTCCCAGGTGGTGGTGACCGCTTCGATGGCTTTGCGGTCGCCGAGCCAGCGCACGTAGGCAAAGTTTGCGGTGAATAGATCTTGAGCGCTTTTGCATTGCGAGTGCTTTAGTTCCCAGGGTCGCGGCATGTAGGAATGATCGGTGAGGGCGAGGGCGACGTTGTGTTCGCGCAGAGTATCAAGCAAGCAAGCGTCGAGCCACGTTTTGTTGCGGATTTCGATTGCGAACTGATGGGGCCGGGCGCAAAAACTTGGCAGCTTTTTGAGAAACGGCGTGAGGCGCGCGAGGAATTGCGCTCCGTTGCGGAGCACGCTGGGAGCGATGTAGCCGAACTGAAAGAGCAGCGGCCCGAGTTTTTCGCCCAGCAGCTCCACGGTCTGCAGGAATTCGGCGAGTTCGGCGTCGCAGTCTTCCAGAATTTTTTCGTGGGTAATGATCTGCGGAACTTTGGCGGCGAAGACAAAGTCCGGCGGAGTCTTGTCGTACCAGGCGCGAATACGTTCGGGCTTGGGTGTGCCATAGAAGGTGCTGTCAATTTCGACGGTGGGGAAGCGCGTGGAGTAGTGGCGGAGATAGTCTGCAGGCTTGAGGTTGGCGGGGTAAAAGGTGCCTTGCCAGCCGTCGGCGGTGAAGGCGGAGGTGCCGGCGAGGATGTGCGGATCGTGAGGCTCGCGAGCGGCCGGAAGTGAAGGGGGGAGCGGCGTCGTGTCGAACAGGGACAGGTTCGTTGCGGGCGGTGCCGAGTTGTCGCGCTGCTTTTTCAAGACGAAGTCTCGCAATCTGTAATTTATTGCACAGTTTGCGGTGAGGGAAGAAGCAAGTCGCTGACGCGACGTAGAAGACCCGGGCTCCGGCGACGAACCTGCGCTACCGGCCCGGGGACGCTGGAGGAGACTGCAATATTTGAATGGGTGGAACGTCTTCACAAGTAGATGGATGCGATTGGGACAATAGACCGGGCGCGGGCAGCACGGCGGAGAAGTTGGCAGCGACCGCGGGATGGGCGGCTGGAGCGGTTGGGACAGAATGAGCCGGTGCGGCGGGGCGGACAGAGGCGAAGGCGCCAACCGGGAGGTTGGCGTTCCGAAGAGATGACGGAGCAGGACCAGCGGATTGAGGAGGTGGTGCGGCGGGAGCAATCCCGGCTGCGCAACTTCATTCGGCGGAGAGTGGCGGATCCGCTGGATGCCGAGGATGTTCTGCAGGACGTCTTCTACAAGCTGGTGGAAGCGAACCGGCTGCTGATGCCGATTGACCACCTGACGGGCTGGCTGTTTCGCGTGGCGCGAAACCGGATTACGGATTTGTGGCGGAAGAAAGAGCCGGTGCTCTTTAGCGAAGTGGAAGTGGCGGACGAGGAGGGCGAGCGGCTGGTGTTTGAGGATTTTCTGCCGTCGCCCGATTCGGGATCTATCGCGGCGCCGGAGGCGGAGTACTTGCGCGGCGTGTTACTGGAAGAGCTGGAAGATGCGATTGCGGAATTGCCGGAGGCGCAGCGAAAAGTATTTGTGGCGCATGAGTTGGAAGGGCGCAGCTTTGCCGAGATGGCGGCGGAGACGGGCGTGAGTCTAAATACGCTGCTCGCGCGGAAGCGGTACGCGGTGCTTCAGCTGCGTGAGCGGCTCAAACAGATTTATGAAGATTGGGAGACCTAACATGAAAAAGAAACTGATCTGGTTGATTCCGCTGGGGATTGTGGGAATGGCGGCGTTCATCGCCATCGGCGGCGAGATTGTGATGCAGTTGTGGAACTGGCTGGTGCCGGCGCTGTTTGGGTGGAAGCAGATCACGTTCTGGCAGGCGCTGGGCCTGCTCGTGCTGTGCCGGATCCTGTTTGGGGGATTCGGGATGGGTGGTGGCAACGGCAGGCGTAAGTGGGGGAAGCGTGGCGATTTTAAGGCGCGGATGGAAGAGCGGTGCGCAAACATGAGTCCTGAAGAGCGGGAAAAGTTTCGCGAGAAGATGCGGGAGCGGTGGGGATTTGGGCCGGCGGGGCAGGAAAGTCCGAAGGAGTGAACGTAGAGCTTAGGAGAGCGGCTAGCGAAGAGCGGCTAGCGAAGAGCAGCTAGCGAAGAGCAGCTCAACCCTTTCGCAGAACGCGGGAAAGAGCGGGCACTCGCCTGCGGCAAGTAGAGTTAAGAGCGTGGCTTCGCGCCACTCACGATGAGAACCTCAGCGGGTAAACTGATTCCATTTTCGAAGGAGTACGCACGGATGGCTTCGATAGCTTCCCGTTTCAGTTCCGCCCTTTGAGGCTCGGAGAGCAAGGCGAGTTTGCTGCGTAGCTTTTCTGACATTTCGGATCGCAGCGTCCAAAAGTCTTCCGCGGAAATGGAAGCTCGTATGGAGAACTGCAGTACGCGTTCCGACGGCGCGCTCGCGCCAGCGCTTGAGAGAAGAGCGAACAAGTCGCCAGGCTTGGCGAAACGAAACATGTCTGTTGAACCCGGTTTTGGCGGAGCGGGCGCAACGTACCGGTCAACGATCCGGGAAATGATGTAATCAAAAGGATTCTTTTCCGCGAGATACCAGACGGCCATGGCGATCCTCCCGCCTGGCTTCAGTACCCGCAACACGTCACGAAGACAATCAACCGGAGACGGGAAAAACATTACGCCAAAACGGCTCACGGCAGCGTCGAAGGTGTTGGCTGGAAAAGGCAGGCTATCGGTGCCCTGGCCACCGGAAAAGACGACTTCAAAACGGGCATTCTGAAGTTTCCGCCGGCCGGCTTCCCGACGGGCGGCTTCGACCATTTCCGGAACTACATCGGTGCCCACAATCATTCCCTCGGGTCCGACCAAGTCCGCAATGGTCAGCGCTGGTTCTCCGGGACCCGTGGCCATGTCGAGGACGGAGTTGCCCCTCGAGATCGCCGCGTCCTCAATCAAAGCCTGAGTGACCGGCGCAAACATCTCAACGATCACCGGTCGGTACTTTTCCCAGTAGGGAGCCGATTCGCTCCATTGGCCAATGACTTCTTTGTTTTGCATAAGTGAGTAACCTGATGATACCTCGAGCCGACTCGCTATTTTGTGGTTGGGGCTGTGGGCTGGGGCTTTAATTCGATGCGAGCGGCTTCGAATGGTTCACTGGTGAGATTCTCGGGCTGATGCGAGCCCGACAGCAAAGAGCGGGGCATCGACCTGCTCGCTCCCATCTGGCACTTCCTGGACCTCACTCCGCAAGGCCGTGGCAACTGGTACAGCAGTCTCGACTACGGCACGAAAGTCTACGCCGCCTCAAGATAGTTGCCACAGAGGCACCGGGACCGAGAATAGCGAAGAGATTTGGGTATGCCCCGGGTGTCGCAGCATCGCATTGAAAATAGGGCAGTTGTGTAAGCAGGACTCAGATTTCGTAGTCGACACGCTGCCACTGTTATCGATTCGCAGGTCAACAGGCGGCGGGCTGAGACTCATGCGTTGTCGGCATAGAAGGATTCCCACGTAAACCCGCGTTCGAACAGCAAGTTGAATCAGCGACAGCGACTTGGCCCCTGTTGGCTGGTCAGCACACCCAATCGCGGTATCATGTTCACCACAACTCCTCAGAAGGACGACACATCGCGATGACGAAAACGACTGAAGCCAATGCCAGAATGCAGCGACCGCTCCAGGAGGTTGACCCTCAGATTGCGGGGCTGCTGCGGGATGAGGCGGAGCGGGAAGCGACGGGGCTGGAGCTGATTCCTAGCGAGAACCTGGTGTCCGAAGCGGTGCTGGAGGCGATGGGGTCGGTCTTCACGAACAAGTACGCGGAAGGGTATCCCGGTAAGCGGTACTACGGTGGATGCGAGTTTGCGGACAAAGTAGAGCAACTGGCAATTGACCGGGCGAAGGAATTGTTTGGCGCGGAGCACGCGAACGTGCAGGCGCATTCGGGAACGCAGGCGAACGTGAGCGTGTACATGGCGGCGCTGCAGCCGGGCGACACGGTGCTGGGCATGAATCTGTCGCACGGCGGGCATCTGACGCACGGGCACCCGCTGAATTTTTCGGGGCGAATGTACAAATTCGTGGCGTATGGAGTCCGGCAGGATTCGGAGCAGATTGACTACGACGAGATTGAAAAGCTGGCGGCGGAACACAAGCCGAAGATGATTGTGGCGGGGGCGAGCGCGTATTCGCGGGTGATTGATTTTGTACGGATTGCGGCGGCGGCGAAAAGCGCGGGCGCGCTCTTCTTTGTGGACATGGCGCACATCGCGGGGCTGGTGGCAGCGGGAGTGCATCCGAGTCCAGTGCCGCATGCGGATTTTGTGAGTACGACGACGCACAAGACGCTGCGCGGGCCGCGCGGCGGGATGGTGATGTGCAAAGCGGCGTTTGCAAAAGAGCTGGACAAGCTGACGTTTCCAGGGCTGCAGGGCGGGCCGCTGGTGCATACGATTGCGGCCAAGGCAGTGTGCCTGAAGGAGGCGATGGAGCCGTCCTTCAAGGCGCATCAGGAACAGGTGGCTCGCAATGCGAAGGCGCTGGCCGCGGCGGTGGCGGCGAGAGGGTTCCGCGTGGTTTCGGGCGGGACGGACAATCATTTGTTTTTGATCGAGGTGCACTCGCGCGGGATTACCGGCAGCGATGCGGAAAAGGCGCTGGACCGCGCGGGGATTACGGTGAACAAGAATGCGATTCCGTTTGATCCGCTGCCGCCGATGAAGGCGGGAGGAGTGCGGCTGGGGACGCCTTCGATTACTACGCGGGGGATGCGCGAGGCGGAGATGAAGTTGATTGCGGGATGGATTGGGGAAGTGCTGGGGGCGATTGGTCAAGCAGAGACTGAACAGCGGGTGCGGAAGGAAGTGGCGGCGCTGGCTGCGAAGTTTCCGATTTATGAGGGACGCTTGAAGGGTGCACGGGCTGAGGCGCACTCGGGATAAACGAGGGGACCGACCGGCAAATCAATTCCTCAGGGGCTAAAGCCCTTTGGTTGTGGCTAGCGGTAATGTCGGAGCTAAAGCTCCGACGCCTAAGGCCGGCAAACCCGAAAAGACTCAACGTGCAGCAACCGCCGACCGGGAGGTCGGCGCTCCCAGGAAAATCAAGAGGCGGGTTGGCGGGCGGCGACTTGGGCGATGACGTCGTCGATCATTGCAAGCGGGACGGCGACGTGGACGTTTTCTTCGGGGGTGGTGACGTCCACCTGAATTTTGGTCCCGACGGTGCTGACCTTGACGTGCTGTTCGCCGTCTTCCACTTCGACAAATGTAGTGTTGGGATACTTGCGCAGCTCTTTGGCGGCGATGCGCGCGAGCGGCGCCCATTCGTTACAGTGGTCGGTGACATCGCGGAGCTTGCTGTCGGGCACGAAGTGGAGCGCCATCGGGACGATGGCTGCGGGCGCCCAGACATGGACGTGAGCGCCGCCGGAGCGGTGCTCGTCGACGTCAACGCGGACGGTACCTTCGCGGAAGGTGTAGACGCCGGCGACCATGAGAGTGGTGGCAGTGCCGAGAGCGAGTTTAGCCAGGATCATCATGTGCGTGTCCTCAGTCTAGAGTTTAGGCCCCAGTTCCTCAGGAAAATTCTTCACCACTGCTGCACAGACTGAAGTCTGTGCCTCCCCCCGGAAAATTAGTCAGAGACGTTTTTGGAGTCGAGCCAGACGCGGACGGTGGAGTCGTCACTCTTGACCGAGACGAGTTCGGTGTCGCCGCCGTGGGCGGAGAGTGCGCGGAGGGCTGCGAGAACGTCGAGTTCATCCTTGCCGGCGGAGAGGAGGGCTTCGACGACCTTCATGGGAACTTTGACGTCGACGCGGGAGCGTTCGAAGGACTTGTCAGATTTGCCGGCCTTGTCGGATTTGTCCTTTTCTTTGTCGGCCTTGGAGCTCTTGAATCCCTTTTCGGTGACGTGGACAACCATGTAGCCGGCCTGTTTTGCGACGCGGACATCGTTGTCGTCGCTCTGGACGGTGACGTACTCGCCGTCCTTGGAGGTCTTGACGGCTTCGAGGAGGGCCTTGAGATCAACGCCGTCCATGTTCGCGTTGTCGATTCTAATTTTGCCGCTGTGGAGGCGGTCTTTGTTGATGGCGGGGAGGACTTTTTCGGCCATTTCGAGGGGGACGTTGACCCGGACGGTTTCGCCTTTGTGGTTGGAGTCAATGACGCGGACGTGGAGCCAGCGTTCAGAAGTGCTTGAAGATGAGGAGGTTACGGTGACTTCCTGGGCGGATGAGGCGGGTGATAGGGCGGCGAGGGGCGCGAGCAGAAGAGTGGCCGCCAGAGCGATCGAGGCCGGGCGGGTGGTTCGATGCGAAACGATGCTCATTAAATCCTCCTTGAGGAACAGCTGGCGTCGGGACTCGCCATGGGCAGAATGCCGCGTCTGGAGAAAGGTACGGATGGCCATGGAGAAAAGTTCCGAGATTGTTCGTGGCTGTTCTTTGTAACTTCAGGGCGCGAGGGGACTCGCATGGGTGCGAAGGGTTGGGCGCTCCGGAAGCTCCGCCTTAAATGAAAAAAGGAGAAAGAAGAAATGATTCGGATGGTGAAGGTTGGAGTGGCGGCGGCGGTGCTGGCGGCGGGGATTGCTACAACTCCGGCGATGGCGCAGGACAGCATGAAGCAGGATTCGATTAAGCAAGACAGCATGAAGCACGACGAAATGGCGAAGACGCTCTACACCGGGAAGTTCCACGGGAAAGTGCATCCGACGGAAGGGCGCGCGACGGTGTACCAGCAGGCGGACGGGAAATTGCTATTGCGGTTGACGGGATTCAAGACGTCGAACGGTCCGGACGTGCACGTGATTTTGGCGGCGACGAAGGACGCGAGCGACGACGCGAATTTTTTGAAGAGCAACACGGAGCGGCTGGAACTCGGGAAGCTGAAAGGGAATGAGGGCGACCAGAACTACGAAGTTCCCGCGGGAACGGATTTGAGCAAGTTCACGACGGTTTCGATTTACTGTGAGCGGTTCAACGCGAATTTTGGCGCGGCGCCGCTGGAGAAATTCTAAGAGCAGAGATCGCGAAGAGGCCGGGCGGGCCACTCGCTTGCCCGGCTTTTTTGTTGCGGAGAAAACAAAATGAAAAATGCGAATGGAAAGTTCTGGAGTGCAAGTACGAAATTGGTTGTGACGTTGGCGGGCATTCCGGTTTTGATCGGAGGGTGGTGGGCGTTCCGGCCGGAGAAGCTGTTCATCAACCAGCAGGTGAGCGAAGCGGCGCCGGCGGCCGTGCGCGGCGAAGCGGAGCCGCTGTACACGGGGAAGCTTGAGTCGAGGGAGCACCCGACGAGCGGGCGGGCGACGATCTACAGGCATGGGAGCGGGAAGGCGTATTTGCGGCTGACGGATTTTGCGACCTCGAATGGACCGGATGTGCATGTGGTGCTGGTGAAGGCGGAAGAGCCGGCGATGTCAAAGATCATAGTGCCGGGGAGTCTGGAGTATGTGGAACTTGGTTCCTTGAAGGGGAATCAGGGGGATCAGAATTATGATTTGCCTGCTGGCGCAGATTTGGAAAAATACCAGGCGGTGGCTATCTATTGCGAGCGATTTCATGCCATCTTTGGGGTGACCAAGTTGGAGAAGTTCTGACAGGGATATAGGCCAGCGATTCGGGCGAGACTACAAAACAGATCGCGATGACGGCGGCGGGTACAACCGGGGCTTTGCAGGGGCGGAATGAAGCGGAACTGATCTCGCGGATCTTAGGCGGCGAGAAGGAGCTGTTTCACGACTTGATCCGGCCTTATGAGCGGATGTTGTACCTGACCGCGTTTTCGATTGTGAAGAATGAGACGGATGCGGAGGAGTGCGCGCAAGATGCGGTGGTAAATGCGTACCGCAACCTGGCGAAGTTTCGCGGAGACTCGAAGTTCAGTACGTGGCTGGTGACGATTGTCGTGAACGAAGCGCGGCAGAAGCTGCGCAAGGCGAAGCGAGCGAAGGAAGAATCGCTGGACGAAGTTGTCGAGGGAGAAGAGGGCGAGTACACACCCGCGCCGCTGACGGACTGGAGAGAGATTCCTTCGGAGGCATTGGAGCGGAAAGAGCTGCGCGAGACTTTGCAGAAAGCAGTGGCGGATTTGCCGGCTATCTACCGACAGGTGTTTACGCTGAGAGATTTGCAGGAGATGAATGTTGCGGATACAGCGGCGGCGTTGGCAGTGAATGAAAATATCGTGAAGGTGAGATTGCATCGAGCGCGGATGATGCTGCAGAAGAGTTTGGCGCCGTATTTGAAGAAGAGCACGGCTCCGGAGCGAAAGGGGTTCTGGGGGAGGATGCCATGGAGCTGATGTGCAAGCACGTGTGGGCGCGCATCTCCGAATATATTGACCAGAGCGTTCCGGCGGAAGTGCGCGAGGATATCGAACGGCATCTGGAGCATTGCGAGATTTGCTCAGCGGTGTTGGATTCTACGCGGAATATTCTGGTGCTGACGGCGGACAACCGGACATTTGAGTTGCCGATGGGGTACAGCAAGAGATTGCATGAGCGGCTGGCGAAGGCATTGGGAAGCGAAGAGGAAGAGGCGAAGAAATAGAAACAAGGATCGTCGCGCAACAGGGTCGGGGCAGGCAATTTTTAAAAAAAAAGGGATGTTCAGCGGAGGGCAAGACTCGTGATTCCCGGTCCCGTGAGTCTCGTCATCTTTTTCTTGTGCGTCGTCACAGGCACCGCTGCGTTGCTCGCGGCGAAATCCAAGTTTCTCGCTGTAGGTCTGCTGGTATGGCTGGCCGTGACCGGAATAGCCGGATGGCTCGGACTTGTGCGGGATTTTCAGCAGTCGCCACCACCGATGTTGGTGTTGTTGCTCGCCTCTGTGGTCATTACCGTGGCTGCGGCATTTTCCAGGATCGGTTCACGACTTGTGGCTGAGGCTGGCGTGGTGTGGCTTATTGGCATGCAAGCGTTTCGAATTGCTGTGGAAGTGTTTCTCGACTGGGGCCATCGAGCGCACCTAGTCCCAATCCAGATGACGTTTGAAGGAAGAAATTGGGACATTGTCAGCGGCGTTTCGGCCGCCGGCGTCGCGTGGCTCGCTGCGAGAAGGCAGGCGCCCCGCTGGCTGATTTTGGCGTGGAACTGCGTTGCAGCGGCCCTTCTTCTCAATATTGTGGTAATTGCGATGCTGTCCATGCCGACTCTCTTGCGTCGTTTTCAGAACGAGCCCGCGAACAGTTTTATCGCCTACTTCCCCTACATCTGGCTGCCGACATTCCTGGTGCAGCTAGCGCTTTTCGGTCACCTGCTCGTGTTCCGTTGGCTCCGCGAGGCGCGAACCGACTAACGGCTTGGCACACTCCCGCGGGTGAAGTCGCCGTGCACAAACTCCCAAACATCATTACTATTTGAGAGCGGCGATTTGCCGAATCTATCTTCGGAGTGCTCATGTTCAGGCCCTTCTCGTTTGCAAGAATTGCTGCGGCAATTCTGATGTTCGCTTATTGCGATCTTGTGGCGGCACAAACTCCTCTGGATACGCCGGACATGCCGAAGAAATATGAGGCATCGAAGACGGGGTACGACTACGAAAAGCGCGACGTGATGATCCCGATGCGGGATGGAGTGAAGCTGTTCACGGTGATTGTGGTGCCGAAGGGAGCGCACAACGCGCCGATTATTTTGACGCGCACGCCTTACGACGCGGCCGGGCGCGCGGCGAGGTTTCAATCTCCCTACATGTTGGCGACGTTGCCGCAGGGAGATGAAGTGTTTGTGGCGGATGGATACATTCGCGTGTTTCAGGACATACGCGGGAAGAATGGATCGGAGGGGGACTTCTTCATGACGCGGCCGCTACGCGGGCCGCTGAATTCGTCGTCAACAGATGAGTCGACGGATGCGTACGACACGATTGATTGGCTGGTGAAGAACGTTCCGGAATCGAACGGCAAGGTCGGAATGCTGGGCAGTTCATATGAGGGATTTACGGTGGTGATGGCGCTGGTGAATCCACATCCGGCGCTGAAGGTGACGGCGCCAGAGAGTCCGATGGTGGATGGGTGGATGGGAGACGACTGGTTCCACTTCGGTGCGTTCCGACAGCCGAACCTTGATTATTTTGCCGGCGTCTCGGCGGAGCGGGCGCACGGCTCGTCGATCGTCCGACAGGGCTATGAAGATTACGACAATTTCTTGCGCGCCGGGTCGGCGGCAGCTTTTGCAAAGGCGGCGGGGCTCGATCAGATTCCGTGGTGGAAAAAGACGACGGAACATGCTGCGTACGATTCGTTCTGGCAGCAGCAGGCCCTGGACCGGACCATGGCGACGCAGCCCTTGAAGGTGCCGACGATGTGGCTGCAAGGATTGTGGGATCAGGAAGACATGTGGGGCGCGATCCATTGTTACCTGGCGACGGAGCCCAAGGATCATGACAACAATCTAAATTATTTGGTGATGGGGCCGTGGCGGCATAGCGGTGTGAACTATGACGGAACCTCGCTGGGGCCGCTCAAATGGGACGGGGACACGGCGTTGCAGTTTCGTCGCGACGTGCTGAAGCCATTCTTCGACCAATATCTGAAGGATGGCGGGCCGAAAGCGGATGTTCCGCCCGTATTCATTTACAACACAGGAGAGAATCACTGGGACCGGTTCAAGTCGTGGCCACTGGCGTGTGACTCCGGCTGTGCGAACAAGATGAAGCCGCTGTATCTAGCGACTGGTGGCTCACTTTCGTTCACCGCGCCGACAGAAACAGGCGAAAAAGGATTTGATGAATATGTCGCTGATCCTGCGAAGCCGGTGCCGTTCTATCCGCGACCGATTCGGTTTGCGGACGGAGATTCGTGGCGGAAATGGCTGGTGATGGACCAGCGGAGCTTTGCCGACCGCCCGGACGTTTTGGTTTACACGACTCCGGTGTTGACCGAAGCTGTCCGCATCAGCGGCGCTCCGGTGGTGAACCTGGTGGCTTCGACGAGCGGTTCAGACAGCGACTGGGTGGTGAAATTGATTGATGTGTTTCCAGACGAGGTACCGAGCTATCCGGAGATGGGCGGATACCAACTGGCGATCGGAATGGATATTTTCCGAGGGCGCTATCGCGAGAGCTTTTCGAATCCCAAAGCGCTAACGCCAAATGCACCGCTTACTTACAAATTCATTTTGCCCACGGCGAATCACGTGTTTTTGCCGGGGCACAGGATCATGGTGCAGATCCAGTCGAGCTGGTTCCCGCTGTACGACCGGAATCCGCAGACGTTCGTTCCCAATATTTTCCTCGCGGAACCAAAGGACTACGTGAAGGCGACACAACGCGTGTACCACGCGAAGGGACAGGCAAGCTTTCTCGATCTGCCAATCGTTCCCGTGCGGCAAGGTGATACGGGCACTCGGTGAGCCCGCCGGATTGAGCTGCGAGTCAGAAGTGGTGAAACAGGTGGTGATGCGCGGCGGTTTCAGCCGCCAGAATCAGGATCGTCAGAACTGAGATGACAAACTGAAGGCGTTCGGCGCGTTTCTTCTCTTTCGGAACGGGGCGCTGACGCCATAGAGAGGCACTGCGCTGGCGCAGGCTCCAAACGCGGCGAAGCGCGAGCAAGTTTAAGACGGCACCGAGCAAAGCGAGAAACATCATGGGGATGCGAATGGCGTCCAAGTGAACGCGGTCGGCGAGCCGCAGCGCTCCTGCCGCGAAGGCGAGAGAGCCGATTCCTATCAGAAGACGGACGCCACTGAGGGCGATGAAGGCGCTGCAAGCGCTCTGCAAAACGGCAAAGAAGATTCCCGAATAACTAAATAGCTTAAGGCGCGCAGAGAATGATTCGTCGGGCGCGACCTTCTCGTCGTTGATCGAAGCGTCAGGCAAGCTGGTGGGGGAGGGTTCCGGCACGCAGGAAGTGTAACGGAGCGCGGAACGGACGTTCAACCGAATGCAGCTGCGTAGGGCAACCGACTGCACCGCGTAATGCAGACAGCGGCTGGACTATTTCAGGGGCTTGGCCTTGTCTTGTTTAACGCGCCAAGGCAGCCGGCCGGGATCCAAGGTGCAGACGCCGACCTGATTGGACTCGAAGGTGCCGACCTGGCCGATCCAGGCGACGCGAAAGCGCGCTTTGCCGTGCCAGCGGCGTTTTACTTCGATGATGTCGCCGGGGGCGGTCAGGTAAGCGACGCCGTCGAGGCGAGCTCCGTCTTCACTGATGTCTACCGTGTTGGATGTTTGTGCAAAGGGGTTGCCGTTGCGGTCTTTACCGCGGACGACGACCTTGAAGGACTGAGGCGCACGAGGGCCGCGGCGTGTCTTGCGCCAAAATGCCCGGACGGGCGCTTTGAAAGCGATGCCAATGTTGTAACCGCGCTCGTGATGCGGTTCCTGAAAGACCACGCTTACTTGTTGTTCTTCGCGCGTAAATTTATTGACAATGAAAAGTTTTTCGCCGAGAGAAACCGGCGTAAGCAAGCGGACCAAAGCGCCACTGCTGTTGAACATCAGGGTGGTGGTGTCTTCGTGGAAGGAGCCGATGGCGCTGCTCCAGCCGTAGACGAAGACGGGAACATGGAACGGCTTGCGGACTTCGGAGCGCAGTTTCTTTTTCGGAGTGGCTGGCCGGGTAGAAGCAGATTTCTGAGGAACGAATTTGGGGCGATCTTCGGAACCTTCGAGCGGAAATTCGGATTGAACGCCGTGAATTGGACATTCAAACGTGAAGGGAGCGGCAAGAATCTGTTCGAGGGGATCAAGTTGGCCGGTCAGCGTGACCCAGTCCTCGTAATCGCCGTAGGGGCAGCGGATGTGAAGGTGGTAAGTCCTGGAGGTGCCTGAAATCATTCCTTTCCAATCTTACGCGGCGGCCATAAAACGGCTTGAATAAGATGGGACGCGTTTCGCGAGAGTCAATGCGGGCAGCGATGTCGGCTAGTTATTCTTCAGGTGCGGCGTCGGCGCGGCTGAAATCGCTCCGTTGGAACTGCACGAAGAAAGCTGTGTTGGGCTGAAGGGCACTTTCGAGCCGATCAGTCTGGCTGTCTACTTCCTTGCCGTTGATTTTGACGCGCTGGGCCAAGGTGTCACCGGGATTGGGATGATCGGCCTCGAACTCGATATAGCCGCCTATGCCGCTCGGGATGTCCACCGTCCAGCTATGTGGACCTGACGGGACCTTTTCCCAGGCATTTATGAGGATCTGTTGGCCCACGGGTTTGCTCTGATCCTCGAAGTCGATACGCAAGGTCGAGGGCGTGGAACCTTCCACTTCAATTGTGAGCTGGTTGCCGCCGTCGGCAACTTTCGCGGGGATATGGCTCATGGACTGAGCGTTGGAACCTTTGTCGTGATAAGTCCACCAGAGCAAAGTGGCGACCACACCGAGTACCGATAGGCCCAACCGCAAAAGCAGTTTTTTCATTTGTGGGCTCCGTCAAGAAGTGACAACTTTGAATTCAGTGTACGGCCGCAGTTGGGCTGTGCCAGGTGCAAGGCGCTGACTGTTTCCAAAAGAGCACGCGGAAACGGCGCTTTGCGAAGAGACTGGGCTAGAGGAAAATAGCGCGGCGCAAAGGTGAATTGAGAACTCAGGGAGAGGACATTGAGGACAAGACTCGGATGGGGTGCGTTGCTGTTGGCGATCTTGTGCCGTGGCGCCGCGGCGCCAAACGGAGCGAGCGCCGGGGCGCAGGGAGTGCAAGGCAACGAAGATGTGCCGGTACTCATTCGCGTGGATGCCGGAGCGCACGACGGGGAGTGGCGGCCGGTGTGGAGCTACTTCGGGTACGACGAGCCTAACTATACGTATGCGAAGAATGGCAAGAAACTGTTACGCGAGCTTCACGACTTGAGCCCGGCGCCGGTTTATATACGCGTGCACAACCTGCTGACCACTGGTGATGGAACGGCGTCGTTGAAGTGGGGCTCGACGAATGCTTACACCGAGGATGCGGATGGCAAACCTGTTTACGACTGGAAAATCGTGGACCGGATCTTCGATGCGTTTCGCGAGACGGGAGTGAAGCCGCTGGTGGAAGTGGGATTCATGCCGGAGGCGCTTTCGGCGCATCCGCACCCGTACCGGCACACGTTTCCGCAGGGAAATATTTTTACGGGGTGGGCGTATCCGCCGAAGGATTACGCGAAATGGGAGGAGCTGGTGTATCAGCTCGCGAAACATTTGCGCGAGCGGTATGGCGATAAAGA
>Ga0075434_100002963_pt1 | contig 15100 bp, 9 predicted proteins | sample RhiMethybrSRZTD3_FD_75298 | JGI IMG/M metagenome (GOLD analysis project Ga0075434, IMG submission 75298) | Populus rhizosphere microbial communities from Tennessee, USA - Rhizosphere MetaG P. TD hybrid SRZTD3 | ecosystem: Host-associated > Plants > Roots > Rhizosphere > Soil | place: USA... | reverse complement strand
TGCGTGCTGTACGAGATGCTCGGCGGCCAGCCACCGTTCACAGGCCCGACGACCCCATCGATCATCAAGCAGCACATGGTCGCCGAGCCCAGGCCGATCGCCAATCTCCGTCCTGGGGTGCCCGCGCCGGTGTGCGTGGCCCTCGAGCGCGCGCTCGCGAAGAATCCGGACGACCGCTTCAGTCTCGTGTCGCAATTCGGCGATGCGCTGGGACCGCCCGAATCCACGCCCGTCTCGGCTGCTGCGCTTCCGACGGTGAGTCCGCTGACGGCCAGTCCGCCGACGCCCGGACCGCGACGACACATCGAGCGACTGCTGCTGATGCTCACCGTAGTACTCGCTATCGTGCTTGCCCTGGTAGTGACACTCGCTGTCTGGCAGCGCGGGTCGCGATGATCTAAAGGAGGAGGAATGAACCGCTATACGCCGCTCCTGGTGACGGTCGTCGCAGGATTGCTTACCGCTGGCGCACTGGCGCGATCGCGCACGTCCGACGTCGACGAGGTGTGGGCGCTGGAGGATGCGTACTGGCGTTACGTGAATGCGGGCGACGTCGAGAAGTACCGAACACTGTGGAACGACAGCTTCCGAGGCTGGCCGTGCCACAACGAGCACCCCGCGACGAAGGCGGAAATTGGCGACTGGGTCCGTGAGATCCGGGACGGCAAGATCACGTTCGACTACAAGCTCACGCGCGAAGGCGCCTCCAACGTTGGTGGCGTTGTCGTTGTCTACTACCAGACGCCGATGATCTGGAAGTACGCCGATGGCCGGGTGGATGGACGAACGGAGCTGTGGCGGAAGTTCACGCACACGTGGCTCAAAGTGAACGGCAAGTGGCAGATCATCGGCGGCATGTGCGGAGCGGACGCGCCACGGTCATGACCGAGACCGTCAGTCGCCTCGCGGTCTCTCTTGGTGACCGCTACCGCATCGAGCGCGAGCTCGGCCAGGGCGGCATGGCGACCGTGTACCTCGCGCGCGACTTGCGGCACGACCGCGACGTGGCGATGAAGGTCCTCCATCCGGACCTGGTCGCGGCGTTAGGCAGTGAGCGGTTCCTGAGCGAGATCAAGACGACCGCGCGGCTGCAGCACCCGCACATTCTGCCGCTGCTCGACTCCGGGACAGCCGACGGGCTGCTCTACTACGTGATGCCGTACATGCGGGGCGAGACGCTGCGCGCCCGGCTGGACCGCGAGCACCTGCTGCCGATCGACGACGCGCTTCGCATCGCGCGCGAGGTCGCCGACGCGCTCGCGTACGCCCACGGACTCGGCATCGTCCACCGTGACGTCAAGCCGGAGAACATTCTCCTCCAGGGTGGCCACGCGCTCGTGGCCGACTTTGGCATTGCGCTCGCTGTCCAGCAGGCGGGGGGTCAGCGCCTCACGCAGACGGGACTCTCGTTAGGAACGCCGCAGTACATGAGCCCCGAGCAGGCCATGGGCGAGAAGGCGATCGATGCGCGGACCGACATCTATGCGCTGGGCGCGGTGACCTACGAGATGCTCGCGGGCGACCCTCCGTTCACGGGGTCGAGCGTGCAGGCGATCGTCGCCAAGGTGTTGGCCGAGCGGCCGACGCCGCTGCACACGATGCGCGATACGGTACCGCTGGGTGTGGAGTCAGCGATCTTCACCGCGCTCGCGAAGCTGCCGGCCGATCGCTTCGCTACCGCGGAGAAGTTCGCCGAGGCGCTCACGCGAACCGATGTCGCCACGCCTGCGCCATCGCAGGGCGTCGGGGCTCGCGTGGCCGCGCCGGCTCGGACTGGCCCGCCGGTCACGATGCTCGCCGCAGTGATCGGCGCGATCATCCTCACGGGGCCGCTCGCCTGGTGGCTCGGTCGCCGATCGGCCGCGCCCGAGCCGAGGTGGTCGGCGTTCACACAGCTCACCGACGCCGCCGGCATCGAGACGAGTCCGAGCATCTCCCCCGACGGCGAATCGTTCGCGTACTCCACGAACGCGAAGGGGACGTGGGACATCGTCGTCCAGCGGGTCGGCGGTCGCAATCCAGTCGTCATCGCCGGCGATTCGACGCTCGACGAGGTGTGGCCAGCGTATTCGCCGGACGGCAAACACATCGCCTACGGTCTACGCGGCGGCGGCCTCTTCGTCGTCGGCGCCACCGGTGAATCCGCTCGGCGCCTAACGACGTTCGGATCGTACCCCGCCTGGTCGCCTGACGGCCGGCGCATCGCGTTCACGACGGAAGAAGTCGACACGCCCTACAACACGGTGGCTTCGGGCCGGCTGTGGGTCGTGGACGCGTCGGGGGGCGAGCCGAGTGAGATCGTGCTCGAGATCGGCGCCCGTAACTTTGGGGCGTATGAACCGGCATGGTCACCCTCCGGAGCGCGGATTGCTTACTGGGTGAACTCGGCAGGACAGCGCGACCTCGAGACGGTCTCCCCCGCCGGACGTGACCGCATCAAGGTAACGGATGATGTGGCGCTCGACTGGGCTCCGGCCTGGTCGCCGGACGGGCGGTTCCTCTACTTCGCGAGCGACCGCGGGGGCGCGATGGGCCTGTGGCGTATCGCGGTGGACGAGAAGTCAGGACACCCGCGCGGATCGCCCGAGCCTGTCGCCAGCGGTGTGGACGTCGACATGGACCTTCCCCACCTGTCGCGAGACGGCAGCACCCTCATCTTCCGATCGCAGATGGAGTCGGTGAATCCGGCAGCGGTCGCGTTCGACCGCGCAACTGGACGCATCGGTTCGACGACGTTGCTGCAGCGTCGCAGGGGGATTCTCACGCCGTCCGACGTATCGCCCGACGGCAAATGGATGGCGCTCTTCAACGTGCCCGACCGGCAGCAGGATGTCTTCCTCATGCGCACGGACGGCAGCGGGCTTACGCGGCTGACCGACGACGCGGCGCGCGACTGGTCGCCGCGTTTCACACCGGACGGAAAGGCGATCCTCTTCTACTCGAACGCGGAAGGAACATTCGTCGCGTACTCGATTCTGCTCGACGGGAGCGGCCGCACTCGGCTCACCGACTTCGCCGACGGCGTTATCTACCCGATGTTCGCGCCGGACGCCAAGCGGCTCGTCGTCTCGCTTTCTTCCCGTCCGGGCGGACTGATTGGAACGCCACCGTGGCCGATGACCGAGAAGTCGGCGACCGTGCTCCGGACCGAGGTTGCCGGCGGCACGATGAGGCCGACCTACTGGACGCGGGATGGCCGACGGATTTCGGGCTTTATCAGGAATGCTGCGGGGGAGCCGAATGGGTTCGGCGTCTACGATGTCGCGACGGGTCGCGCCCGTCGCTTGAACGACGACTCCCGCGGATATGACCTCGCGTGGATGCCGGGCTCCCGGTCGGTTGTGTATTTCACCGACCGCGGGACCCTCGTCATGCAGGACGTCGAGTCACTCGCTCGTCGCGAGATCATCGGGCGTCTGCCATACCCGCCGGACCTGCTCGCCAGCATAACGGCCTCGCCCGATGGCAAGACGCTCTATTACGGCGCTCGGCAGGTCGAGTCCAACATCTGGATCGTCAAGCGGCTCGTCTCCGCCCCGGCACGGCCATGACCGCACCTAACGAGCGGTTCGCCGAGGCGTTGAGCGTGGATTCCATGACGTTGGAGGGGAATGAGCCATGACTGGTGCGGAGCGCTCCCGCCAGCCACATTGTCGTGATTCAAACCGTTCCCGCGTTGCTCCGCCGGCTTCGCGGTACCGCCGCCGCGACGCCATGACTGCTGCGCACCCCGCTCCGACGTCTCCATGACGACCACGCGCCTGGCCGCCGCGCTCGAAGGCCGGTACACGATCGACCGCGAAGTCGGCCGTGGCGGGATGGCGACCGTCTTCCTCGCCCGCGACGTTCGCCACCACCGCCGCGTCGCGCTCAAGGTCCTCAACCCGGAGCTCGGCGCCGTCCTCGGGACCGAGCGCTTTCTCGCCGAGATCGAGGTCACGGCGAGCCTGCAGCATCCCAACCTGCTGCCGCTCTTCGACTCCGGCGAGGCAGACGGCCTGCTCTTCTACGTGATGCCGTTCGTCGAAGGCGAGAGCCTGCGAGCACGCCTCGAGCGCGAGAACCAGCTGCCGGTGGACGAGGCGGTGCGCATCGCCACGGCGATCGCCGGAGCGCTGGACTACGCGCATCGCTGCAAGGTCATCCATCGGGACCTCAAGCCCGAGAACATCCTGATGCAGGACGGCCAGCCGCTCGTCGCCGACTTCGGGATCGCGCTGGCCGTGAGCAACGCCGGCGGCGCCCGGATCACACAGACCGGATTGTCGTTAGGCACGCCGCAGTACATGAGCCCCGAGCAGGCCACCGGCGACCGCGTCGTGGATCGCCGCACCGACATCTACTCGCTCGGCGCCATGCTATACGAGATGCTCGTGGGCGATCCGCCGCACGCCGCGAGCACGTCGCAGGCGATCATCGCCAAGGTGCTGACCGAGAAGGCGGCAAGCGCGCGGGCAAGCCGCCCGAGCGTTCCGCTCCACGTCGATGCGGCGATTGCGAGGGCGCTGGAGAAACTCGCCGCCGATCGCTTCGCCACCGCGCGGGAGTTCGCCGACGCACTCGAAGGCAGAGGCGCGGTCCTGGCGGCTCTGACGTACGAGCGGCCGCCGGTGGCTCGCGCCAGTCGTGGCCGTCGTAGCCGTGAGATCGCGGCCTGGGCGCTCGTCGCGTCGCTCGCGGCGTGGCTCGGCTGGCAGCGCCTCGCACGGCCCGACGTCGACCAGGCGCCCGTCATTCGCGCGAACCTCGATCTCCCGCCTAACGTTCGAATCAACGATGCGCTGATAGGGCCCACGATCGCCGTCTCCCCGAAGGGCGACATGATCGCCTTTACGTCCGTCGGTGTGTCGGGCTTTCGGATGTACATCCGCCACGTGAACGAGATCGCCGCGCGCGAGATCGGTGACGCGAACCTTGCCGGTCGGAACCTGGCCTTCTCGCCCGACGGGCGCTGGCTCGCCTTCACCGAAGGCAACCTGTTGAGGAAGATCCCCGTGGATGGCGGGCAGGCCACGACGCTCGGACCAACTGGCGGCACCGTGCCGTATGGGATCGTCTGGGGCCCGTCCGACACCATCTACATCGGGGGATACAGCGGACTGTGGAAACTCGCCGCGACGGGAGGTGAACCACGGCTGGTCACCGATATGGACTCGGCCCACGCGCGAGTCGGTCGGCGATGGCCATACATGTTGCCCGATGGGAAAGCCCTGGTGTTCGCCAGTGGGAGCAGCTCGGCCGCAGACCAGAAGCTGGGCGTCATTGACCTCGCGTCAGGCAAGGCGGCCGAGCTGGAGAACGTCCTCGCCATGCCGCTCGGGCTGATGGATGGTCAGCTCGTCTACGTGACACCGACGGGCGCGCTGATGGCGGTTCGATTCGATCTGTCAACGCGGAAACCTATCGGGCAGCCCGTGCAGATGGACGACGGCATCCTCGTGGATCCGAACGCTGGAGTGAAAGCCGCGCTGTCCGCGTCGGGTACGCTCTTCTACCTCAAGGGTCGCGCGCAGTTTCAGCCGATGGTGGTGCGGGCCGGCGGTTCGACGGCCGACCCCCTCATCAAAGAGCCTGGCACCTACTCGACCCCGCGGTACTCGCCCGACGGCTTACGCGTGGCCATCGCAGTGTTCGGCAGCACCGGTAGCGATATCTGGATCTACGACATCCCGCGAAACACGTTCACGCGCCTAACGACCGACACGAAGAGTATTCGGCCGGAATGGAGTGCCGACGGGCGTTGGGTGATCTACATTTCCAGGTCCGACGCCAAGGCCACCATTCGGAGACAGCCCGCGGATGGAAGCGGGCCTTCCGAGCTGCTGTACCAACCGAAGCAGGAACCGTACGAGGCGCTCGTGTCGCCGGACAACCAGTGGGTTGTCTACCGTACTGCCCCGGGGGGCAAGTATCCGCGCGACATTCTCGCGGTGCGACTCGCCGGCGACCGCACGGTCACACCGATCGTAACCGGCCCGACCACCGAGAGCCTCCCTCACCTATCGCCGGATGGGAAATGGCTCGCCTACCAGTCCAATGAGAGCGGACGGTTCGACATCTACGTGCGCCCATTCCCGGGGAGCGGCGCGCGCGTACAGGTGAGTGACCTCGGCGGCACGGAGGCGATCTGGGGGCGCGATGGCCGCTCGCTCTACTACCGCGGCCCGTTAGGCGAGGTGGTCCACGTGGATGTCACCACGGGCGCCTCGTTCTCGATCGGTACGCGAAGGACTGTGCTCACCGGCGACTACCTCACGGACACTTCACACCCCAACTGGGACGTCGCGCCGGACGGACGCTTCCTGCTGCTCAAGCGCGCGGGTGCCGAGTCCCAGACGATCGTCGTGCACAATTGGGGGCGTGAGCTGCGCGAGAAGACCGGGCCGAGGCGGTAGGCGCCAAGCTGGCACCCCGCACAGCCCGGCTGTACTGAACCCTGAACCATGACGACGCCTCAGCGCTCGCAGGAGATTCAGCGAATGGCGACCATCCAGACGGACAAGCTCACGCGCAGCCTAACGACACTGTTCTCCGAGCTCGTCGACGGCGCGAAGGCGCCTCTCGGCGGCAACTTCATCCTCAATTCGGGCGACGCGGGAATGCTCGCGTCGCTCGACAAGCTGTCGGCCGCCGAGGCCTCAGCCTCGGTCCACGGCGGCGCAACGATCGCCGCGCACGCGCAGCACACGCGATATGGGCTCATCCTCTTCAATCGCTGGGCGAGCGACGGTGGGAACCCATTCGCGGACGCGAAGTGGGACGAGGCCTGGAAGACGTCGGCCGTCAGCGACGAGCAATGGGCCGAGATCCGCGCCGGACTGCGCGATGAAGCCCATCGATGGCTGCAGGTCCTCGGCACCGCACGCGATGTGAGGACGCTGGAGCTCACCGGAATGATCGGGGAAATCGTGCACGTCGCGTATCACCTGGGTGCCATGCGCCAGATCGCAACGAACGCCCGTGGGCCGCGAGACGGGACGTTCGCGTAGCGCCATCGACGCGCGGTGCGGCCCACCCACCGCTACGGGACCGGCTCGGCGAGCGGCTTTCCCTTTTCGACGAGATAGACCGCGAGGATTTTCACCGGCGTAGTGCCGGTGTTCTTCGCGTTATGCACGCCGGGGGCGTTCCTGAACGAATCGCCAGCCTTGAGCATCCTCGCCGGCTCCCCCTCGTGCTCCAGCGTCACCGACCCTTCCAGGACGTATCCGATCTCGATGCCGGGATGCCGGTGCTTCCCCGCCATCGCTCCCGGGGCTATCTCGGCGACGCCCATCACCGCTTCGTGGGTTTGGCTTCCCGGCTCGTCGGTCCGCAAGAGAATCGTGCGCTTGATTCCCGCCTGCTGGGCGAGTGCAATGCGGTCCACTCCCGCTCCGATCGCGGCACCACACGCGAGGAGTGCTACGACGGCGACAGTGCGCAGAATCGGTCGTGCGTGTACTCGGTTCATCGGTCACTCCGGTCGAAAGCGTGGGATCATGGGCTCCGCTTAAGATCGCGCCGGTCGCGATCGATGCAACGTGAGAGGTGGGTTTCCGCGGCGCCGGGGTGCACTGGGTCGCGCGTCCGGATTGCCGGCCCGGCCGTCCGATCGTAGCTTCGGCAACCACTGACACGGAAGCTGGCCGATGACGACGCTTGATCTGTCGGATCGCTACGCGATCGAGCGCGAGATCGGCCGCGGCGGGATGGCCACGGTGTACCTGGCGCGCGACCGCCGCCACGATCGTGAGGTTGCCGTGAAGGTGCTCGAGCCGCAAGTCGCCAGCGGCGGCGCCGAGCGCTTCCTGCGCGAGATCCGCATCGCCGCGCGGCTCACGCACCCGCACATACTCGGCGTGCACGACTCGGGCGAGTCAGACGGGCGCCTGTTCTACGTCATGCCGTACGTCGCGGGGGAGACGTTGCGCTCGCGCCTAACGCGCGATGGGGGACTGTCGCTCACCGACACCGTGCGCCTCCTGCACGAGCTCGCCGACGCCCTGGCCTACGCCCACGCCCAGGGCGTCGTGCACCGCGACCTCAAGCCGGAGAACGTGCTGCTGTCGGCCGGCCATGCCGTCGTTGCCGACTTCGGCATCGCCCGGGCGATCGCCGTCGCGACCGGGACCGGCACGGAGCCTAACGATCGGATCACCGGGACGGGGGTAGCCGTGGGGACCCCGGCGTACATGGCGCCGGAACAGGCGATCGGGGACGCGACGATGGACCACCGGGCCGATCTCTATGCCCTCGGCCTCATCGCGTACGAGATGCTGACGGGTAACCACCCGTTCGCTGGCCGAACGGGCGCGGCTGTCGCGCGCGCGCACCTCACCGAGCCGCCTCCCCCGCTGGCCGAGCGGGGAGCCGACGTACCGCCGGCGGTGGCGTCGCTCGTCATGCAGTTGCTCGCCAAGGATCCTGCCGCGCGCCCGCACAACGCGACCGATGTGCTGCGCGTCCTCGAGGGTGTGGCGCCCGTGACCGCGAGTGCGCCGGCAGGCCGGCGTCGTCAGGCACCCGTCGCGATCGCGATAGCAGCCGTGCTCGCCGCCGGCGTCGCCGGTGGATACTCCATCTGGTCGCATCGTACCACTGCTGCCTCGGCCGGACCGGTGGCCGGCCGGATGGTGGCCGTCCTGCCGTTCACGAACACGAGCGGATCGCCCGATGATGACTACTTCAGCGACGGCTTGACCGACGAGCTGGCGTCCGCACTCGCGCACGTTCCCGGGGTCAGGGTCGCCGGTCGCTCGTCGAGCTATTCCTTCAAGGGGAAGCCCGTCCCGTCCACCGAGATCGGCAAGGCGTTAGGCGTCGGCGCGATCGTCGAGGGGACCGTGCGACGCTCGGGCGACCGGCTGCGTGTGACCACACAACTCGTGCGTGCGGCGGACGGCACGGTGCTGTGGGACAGCGTCTATGAGAGCCGCTCGCGCGACGTCTTCGCCGTGCAGGATTCGCTGACGCGCGCCGTGGTCGCCTCCCTGGCGCCGACGCTTGGCCTTCACGACGTGAGGGCCAACAAGGGCGCGGGGGCGGTGCCAGTCGACGTCAAGCGCGGCACCGCCGACGCCGAGGCGTACGAGCTCTACCTCAAGGGGCGGTATTACTGGCTCGAGCGCGGGGCGGACAACGTCACGCGGTCGATCGGGTACTTCCAACAGGCCATCGCGCGCGATCCGACGTTCGCCCGTGCGTACGCCGCCCTCGCGCTCGCGTACAACGTGCTCGGGGTCTACGTCCCCGACCCTAACGACTCGTTGACGCCGCTGGCCCAGGCGAGCGCGCGACGCGCGATGACGCTCGACTCAACGCTCGCCGACGCGCAGCTCGCGGAGGCCCACGCGCTCGAGCGCGACCTCCGATTCGCTGAGGCGGAGGCGCACTACCGCGCCGCGCTCCGTATCGAGCCGTCGAACCAAAACGTTCACCACGGGTTCGGCGCCATGCTGATGAATATCGGGAGGACGGGCGAGGCTATCTCCGAGTTACGCCTGGCCGTGCGCCTCGACCCGCTCGCCAAATCGGCGGGGACCATGCTGGCGGAAGCGTTCATCGACGCGCGGCAGTTCCCGGATGCCGAGGCCGAGGCGCGCCGCATTCTCGCGATCGACTCCACCTTTTCACTGGCGCTGTACAGCCTGGGCGGCGCGCAGGCATTCGGCGGGCAGCCGGATAGCGCGGCGCGCACCCTGGAGCGGGCCGTGCGGCGCTATCCCAGGCTGCCCATGCTGCAGGGGAGGCTCCTTTTCGCGTACGCGGCCGCAGGCCGCTGGCAGGACGCGGAAGAGATGCGGGCACAACTGCGACAGCCCGGCGCCGACCGTACCGGGGGTGCCCTGCCGGCGTTCGCGGACCTCGTCCTCGGGGACCGCGAGCCGCTCCTGCGCTTGCTCACGGTGCGGGCCGATCAGCGCCGAGTGTTCGACCTGCTACGGCCGACATTCAACGCGCCCGGGTGCAACCCGTTCGTGGACCCGCTGTGGGGCGACGAGCGGTTCCGCGCCGCGATGCAGAACCTCGCTGTGGCGGCGTGTCCGCAGGCGCGACCCTGGCCGATCAAGCCGCGCGGCGGCAAATGACTCGCATATTCTTCTCGGAACCGAAACGAGGCGGACCGATGATGGGAACCGGGAAGGCAAGACCGAACACTCCGAACCGATCGGGCGTACTTCCGGGCGCCGTCGTGGCGGCCGCGCTGTGGGCGTCGGCGGCGTTTGCGCAGCCACGACCACTCGCGCCTAACGTGGCAGGCTTCGTCTCCGTCAACGCACCCGTAGTCGCGCTCACCCACGTCCGCGTAGTCGACGGCACGGGCACGCCGGCACGAGAAGACCAGACCATCATCGTTCGGGGTGACCGGATCGATGCGGTCGGATCGGCGAGCGCGGCAAAGATCCCTCCCGGCGCGCAGGTGCTCGATCTCACGGGCTCCACCGTCATACCCGGCCTCGTTGGCCTGCACGAGCACACGTGGTTCGGCGGCATGCGGGTGAGCACGCCGATGAGCGTGACCGCACCGCTCCTGTACCTTGGCATGGGCGTGACGACGGCGATGACGGCGGGCACCATGTTCGCCTATCAGGAGTTGAACCTGCAGAGGGCTGTCGATGCGGGCGTCGTACCGGGGCCACGCTTCCTGATCGCCGGACCGTACATCTCGGCGGGCCGGCCAAGCGCGGCGAGTGGTGACCGGTTGGTCACCTCACCAGAGGACACGCGCCGGGTCATCGCCTACTGGGCGAACGAGGGTGCGACGTGGTTCAAGTTCCTCGGCGGCGAGACGCGTGCCGAGCTGGCCGCGGGCATCAAGGAAGCGCACGCGCGCGGGCTCAAGGTCACCGGACACCTCTGCTCCGTCACGTTCACCGAGGCCGCGGAGCTCGGGATCGACCTCCTGCAGCACGGCTTCATCACCAACAGTGACTACGTGCCTGGCAAGAAGCCGGACGTCTGCCCGCCGGAGAACATGCACGTGCAGGCGGATGTGGATGTGAATTCTCCCGATGTGCAGGCGAGCATTCGCGCGATCGTCTCGCGCGGCACCGCCGTGGCGTCGACCTTGGGTGTCTACGAAACGTTCATCCCCGAGCGCGCGCGTCTCGACTCGGCGGCGATGGAGATGCTGGCGCCTGCCGCGCGGGCCGAGGTTCAGGCGAACAACGCGGGTCTCGCGCAGAGCGGCTTCACGGTGCCCGTCCGGCTGCTGAAGAAGATGATGGAATGGGAGCGCGCCTTCGTCCGCGCCGGTGGGCTGCTTGGCGCCGGCTGCGACCCGTGGGGCACTGGCTACCTCCCCGGTTTCGGGGACCTCCGAAACTACGAGATGCTGATCGAAGCAGGGTTCAGCGCAGAGGAGTCGGTTCGGATCATGACCCTGAATGGCGCACGCATTGTCGGGAAGGACAAGGAGACCGGCTCGATCGCTCCTGGCAAGACGGCGGACCTCGTCGTGATCCGTGGCAATCCGCTGCAGACGCCACACGACATCTACAACGTGGCGACGGTGTTCAAGGGAGGAATAGGCTACGACTCGATGAAGCTTCGCGACGCAGCAAAAGGGCTTGTCGGGGTCAAGTAGACGGCACGGAACCGTAAAGGCGCCGACTACCAGACGACGCGAAATCACTAACTTCGCGAAATCACTAACTTCGCGAAATCACTAACTTCGCGAAATCACTGACGGCGCCAGGCGCGAGATCCCAAACGGCGCGAAAGGGCGTAATAGAGCGGCGCCGTTTGGCGCCGTTGCCGTGCGCGATTGGCGCCGTCTGGCATCTTGCGACTTCTGTGATTCCGCGCCGTCTGTGATTTCGCGCCCCTAGGGATCTCGCGCCCTTCAGTAGTTCGCGCCGTTAGGGACCTCGCGCCCTTCAGTAGTTCGCGCCGTTTCGTCAGGGGACCCCGTAGACCACGATCTGACTTGCCGCCGACGCGCCCGGCCATATCGGCGACTTCATTCCCGCTGCCACGCCGATCCGCTGCTTGCCGCCCGCGAGATAGCTCACGATTCCGCCTCCCATCGACTGCTCGGTCGTTAGGCGCCAGAGCACGTCACCCTTCTCGGCGTCGAACGCGTAGAGCGTCCCGCCGAGGTCTGCCGCGAAGACGAGCCCTCCCGCCGTTGGCGTGACGCCCGCGAGCACCGGACGCGACGCAGCGAACTGCCATCGCACCGCGCCGTTGTCCGCATCGAACGCCGTGAGCCATCCCTTCGCGCTGTCCGCCGGATCCAGGCCCAGCGATGCAGCACCGAACCAGCCCGCCCCCTGGGCCGGCACGGGCGCGGATTCCGGCACGAGCTGCACCGTGGCACACCAGTCGACGGCGCCGACATAGAGCGTGTTGAGCGACGGGTGGAACGCCGCGCCACTCCACTCGGATCCGCCAAGGTACCCGGGGCAGAATCGCGTTTTCGTGTCGCGCGAGAGCGACGTCTCGACGTTCGCACGCGTCGTCGTCGGTTTCTGATAGAGGAGCAGCATGGCCCCAGCGCGCACGCGCGACCGATCGACGACCGAGAGCAAGCCATCCTTGTTCGCCGATGCTGCGATCTCGCGACCCGCACGCGTCTTGACGAGCGGTGATGGACTGTCGACGTCCCAATCGTGAAAGTCGTGTTTGACGAGCTGATTGTACGCCAGGAGCTTGCCGCTCGAGGCCTCGAGCGCGATCAGCGAGTTCGAGTACAGGTTCTCGCCGTCTCGCACGGCAATGTCGAAGTCCGGTGCCGGGTTGCCGGACGAGACGTAGAGCACGCCGTCTCTCTCGTCGAGCGTAAACGCCGTCCAGAATGCGCCACCCGAGATCGGATAGCGATCGGCGGTCGGCCATGACTGGCGAATCGGGCCGGCCGACGGCACGACATCGAAGCGCCACACGACACGACCATCCTTCGCATCGAGCGCGTACACGTGGCCAGTAACGCCGGAGAGGTCGCCGCCGGCGTTGCCGACAAACACCAGCCCGTTCCACGCCGTTGGCGCCATCGGCACCGTGACGCCGTGCCCTGCAACATCCAGCGTGACGTCCCACAGCGCGTGGCCATCAGCGGCGTCCAGGGCGATCACGTGCGCGTCCGACGTGCCGCGAAACAGCCGGCCATTCAGGTACGCCGCGCCACGGTTGACCGCCAGCCGACTGGGCGTAGGGCTGTGCCTAACGCTCCGCCAGCGCTCGGCGCAGGTGCCGGCGTCGATCGCGTACGAGATCGTGTCAGTGGTGAAGTACATGACGCCGCCGATGACGATCGGGCCCGTCTGCAGTGCCGTAACCTCGGGCAGCTGGTAGCGGCACACGACCGCAAGTCGCGCGACGTTCGACCGATCGATCTCCGCGAGTGGCGAGAATCGGTCGCCGGCGAGCGTGCGGTTGAACGTCGGCCAGTCACCTGGCGCGACACTCGGCGGCGACGCAGCGGTGGAGGGCGCCGGCGTGGAACGCGCGCACGCCATCACCACCAGAACTGAGATCGCGAGCGTTGGGCTGGTGAGTCGCATTCGTCCCTCCGGTGACTGCACAACTATGCTCCCCGCTGGCGCAGTTCGCGATGGTGAACAAATCGTCACATGGAGCGATCTAGCCACTGCGACGGAGAGATCACATACTCAGCGCTGCGACCCGGTTGGCCTCGCACCGCGGCCGAGTCCACCCTGTTCGGTCATCTCCAGACCCCATGCCGCGAGCGGACCATGGCCAGCATTCCCTTCACCAGCAACTACACCGACCTCTCGAACCAGCGCGGCTATCAGTTCCAGTTCTTCTGCCGCAAGTGCGGGAACGGGTACATGTCGACGTTCCAGGGCAATAGCCTGAGCGGCATCGCAAACGCCGCGAACGTCGCGGCATCGCTCTTCGGCGGAATCTTCGGCCGCGCCGCGCAGTCTGCCGCCGCAATCCAGAGTCAGGTCGCCGGCCCACAGCATGACTCGGCCCTCGACGCGGCGGTCCGCGAGATCAGCCCGATCTTCAAGCAGTGCACGCGGTGCGGAAGCTGGGTCTGCGAGCCCGTCTGCTGGAACAAGAAGGCGGGCCTGTGCGAGACGTGCGCACCGGACATGGACGAGGAGATCGCCGCCGCACAGGCGCAGGCCGCTCGCGAACAGGCGATGAACAAGGCGCGCACCGTCGACTACCTCGGCCAGCGCAACCTCGAGCAGGTCGTCTCGGCGCTGTGCCCGAGCTGCGGGGCCAAGACACAGGGTGGCAAGTTCTGCCCCGAGTGCGGCACGAGCCTCGCCCAGAAGCGAACGTGTGCCAACTGCGGGGCTGAGGCGGACGGTTCGCCGAAGTTCTGCCCGGAGTGCGGGAAGCCGTTCGGGAGCTAGTGTGGTCGCGGAGCCGAGGCGCGCCGCGGCCGCCTTCGAGCTGCTCGACGCGACCGGAAACGTTAGGCGCTCGGGCGAAGCCGAGGCACTGGTCGGCGATGATGCGCTGTCGGTCGGTCCGATCACCGTCTCGTGGCTGGACGCTGATCGGCTGACCGCCGCCAATTACCGGCTCGAGTTGCACCTCTGGCCCGAGGGCCGACTCTTGCTGCGTCAACTCGGCCGACGGTTCGACACGTTCACTCAAGAGCTGCGAAGGGTCCGCAACCAGGCGCGTGTTGCGGGGATGCTGGCGCACGGCATCACCATGCCTCGAGTCTACGAAGGTGCCGTCTTCGCGCCGGAGGTCCGAGCGGCGGAGCTCCAGGTGTACGACACGCACGTCACAGTCGTCCCCGGGGACGACGACCCGTGGCAGGTCCCGCTCGGCGCGATCACGAGTGTTCGAGAGGAGCCGGAGCCACCAGGCATCACGCTGGTGACGCGTGAGAGCCTAACGACGCTCGGTCGGCTTGCACGGCAGCGTGATGCGTGCCGCGCAGCGATTGTCGACCGCCGTGACGCGCAGCGGCAACTCCTCGGCGAACTGACGGGTGAGGCGGGATTCTCCGACGGGTGGGGGCTTCTTCCGACCGAGGTACGCGACTTCAACGGGCTGCTCGAGCGGTTCGCCGCGCCGGAACGCGTGTCGTGCGCCCGTACGCTACTGGCTGCCGCGACCGCCGCCGCGCGAATCGGCTTCGTGCAGCTCCTCGATCCGGATCGTGAGGGCCTCCAGTCGGCCG
>Ga0075434_100002962_pt1 | contig 15101 bp, 9 predicted proteins | sample RhiMethybrSRZTD3_FD_75298 | JGI IMG/M metagenome (GOLD analysis project Ga0075434, IMG submission 75298) | Populus rhizosphere microbial communities from Tennessee, USA - Rhizosphere MetaG P. TD hybrid SRZTD3 | ecosystem: Host-associated > Plants > Roots > Rhizosphere > Soil | place: USA... | reverse complement strand
ATCCGCGAGGACCGCAGCCTGCTCGATCTGCTGCGTGCCGACTACACGTTTGTCAACGAGCGCCTTGCCCGGCACTACGGCATCGAAGGCGTTCACGGCACCGAGTTCCGCCGCGTGACGCTGACCGACGACGCGCGGAAGGGACTGCTCGGCAAGGGAAGCGTGCTGACGGTGACCTCGTACCCGAACCGGACGTCGCCGACGCTGCGCGGCAAGTTCATTCTCGAGAACCTCCTGGGCTCGCCGCCGCCACCTCCGCCGCCGAATGTCCCGTCGCTGAAGGATGACAAGGACGTGAGCCACCTGACGATGAGAGAGCGGATGGAGCTGCACCGGGCGAGTCCGGTGTGCGCGAGCTGTCACGTGCGGATGGATCCGCTCGGCTTCGCGCTGGAGAACTTCGACGGCCTCGGCCGATGGCGCGCGGGCGTCGATGCGTCCGGCGTGCTTCCGGACGGAACGAAGATCGATGGCCCCGTGGGCTTGCGGCAGGTGCTCCTCGACAAGAAAGAACAGTTCGTCGAGACGGCAACCGAGCGGCTGCTGACCTACGCGCTGGGACGAGGTGTCGAGCCGTTCGACATGCCGGCCGTCCGCACGATTGTTCGCGACGCGGCACCCGGCGAGTACCGCTGGTCGTCGATCATCGCCGGCGTTGTCCACAGCGTGCCGTTTCAGATGAGGAGAGCCCGCTGACCATGATGGTGTTCCAGAAAGCGATTCCGAGGCGGACATTCCTGCGCGGCGCGGGCGCCGCGCTTGCGCTGCCGATGCTCGACGCGATGCTGCCGGCGTTCGCGCGCGCGCAGGACGCGGCGGGCACGGCGAAGCGGCTCGCGTTCTTCGCGGTGCCCAACGGCATCATCATGGATCAGTGGACGCCCGCCGCGGCGGGCAAGAGCTTTCCACTCACGCCGGTCCTCGAGCCGATGGCGGCGTTCCGCGATCGGATGGTCGTGATTGGCGGCCTCGCCAACAACGAGGCGCGCAAGCTCGAATTCGAAATCGCCGGCGATCATCCGCGCGCGTGCAGCGCGTATCTCACCGCCACGCATCCGAAGATGACGTCGGGCGCGGACATTCACTGCGGCGTCTCGGTCGATCAGATTGCCGCGAAGGAACTCGGCCGGCAGACGCCGCTGCCGTCGCTCGAAATCGGCCTCGAGACGCCGATGATCGGCGCGTGCGAGTCGGCGTACAGCTGCGTGTACTACAACACGCTCTCGTGGAAAGGACCGGAGACGCCGCTGCCGATGGAAAACCGCCCCCGTGCGGTGTTCGAGCGCTTGGTGGGCGACAGCACGGATCCCGCGAATCGGCTCGTGCGCATCGAGGAGAACCGCAGCATTCTCGATCTCGTCGCGCAGGACCTTGCGCGCCTGATGCGCTCGGTGGGCCAGGCCGATCGGCTCAAGCTCGATCAGTACTCGGAGGCGATCCGCAGCGTCGAGCAGCAGATTCAGGTCGCCGAACAGCAGGCGCCGAGAGACCTGCCGGACATGGCCAAGCCGATCGGCATCCCGGAACAGTTTTCCGACTACGCGAAGTTGATGCTCGATCTGCAGGTGCTCGCGTTCCAGGGCGACCTCACGCGCGTCGGCACGTTCATGGTCGGCCACGAGATGGGCGGCCGCGCGTATCCGGAGCTCGGCTTCGGCGATCAGCATCATTCGCTCACGCACCATCAGGGCGACAAGACGAAGATCGCCAAGGTCATCCAGATCAATCTCTTTCACGCGAAGCTGTATCGGTATTTCCTGGACAGGATGCGGTCCACGCCCGAGGGTGACGGCTCGCTGCTCGATCGTTCGCTGCTGGTCTACGGCAGCCCGTTGAGTGACGGGAACATGCATCTCTACAAGGATCTGCCCGTGCTGCTCGTGGCCGGAGCGGCGACGGGCATCAGCGGCGATCGATACGTCCGGCTCCCGGACGAGACGCCGATGGCGAATTTCTACCTGACGCTGCTCGACCGCATGGGCGTCCATCTCGAACGGTTCGGCGACAGTACGGGGCGGGTCTCGCTGTGAATGCGTTCGCGGCTGCCGTCGTGTCCGTCGCGTTGCTCGCGATCGCACCTGCCGCGGTACATGCGCAGGCCGACGGATCCACGCCGCTGATGCTGGCGATCGATCGCGGTGACGTCGAGGCGGCCACGCGCCTGGTGCGCGCCCACGCCGAGGTCAACGCGGCGAACGAATACGGCGCGACGGCGCTCTGGATCGCGGCGGCCGGCGGCCACGTGCCGCTGGTGAAGCTGCTGCTCGACGCGCACGCGAACCCGAACGCGGCGCTGCGGTCGGGCGAGACGCCGCTGATGACCGCGATCGACCATGGCAACGCGGAGGCGGCGGCGCTCCTGCTCGCGCGCGGCGCGGACGTGAACGCCCGGGAATCGAAAGGCGGTCAGACCGCACTCATGTGGGCCGTTGCGGATCGCGCGCCGGCGCTCGTGACGCTGCTGCTCGAGCGCGGCGCCGACGCGCGCGCCCGGTCGATGCGCGGATTCACGCCGCTGCTGTTTGCGGCGCAGCAGGGCGACGTCGACTCCGGCCGCCTGCTGCTGCAGGCGGGTGCGGACGTGAACGATCGCAGCCGCCTGGATCGCAAGACAGTGCTGATCGTCGCCGCGGCGAGCGGTCACGCCGCGTTCACGGGATTGCTGCTCGAGAAGGGGGCCGATCCCGATCTGAGCGACGACAGGGGCTTCACCGCCCTGCACTACGCGGCGCTCGACGCCCGCGGCGCCGACATCGTCCGGACCCTGCTCGCGCATCACGCCAATCCCAATCCGCGGACGACGAAGGATTCACGCGAGTACGTGAATGCCGGCGTGAACCTCGCGGGCGCGACGCCGCTTTTCTTCGCCGCGTCGCGCGGCCATGTCGAAACCGTCCGTGCGCTGCTCGCCAACGGCGCGGATCCGTTCATGACCACCGACACCGGTACGGCGCCCCTCATCGTCGCCACGTGGGGAGGCAGCCCCTATGCGGGAGATTGGACCGAGGACGAGAAGCAGAACCTGCTCGAGGTCACCAGGCTTCTGGTCGAGCGCGGGGCCGATGTCAATGCCACCGGCGAGCACGGATGGACTCCGCTGCATGGCGCGGCGTACAAGGGGATGGATGCCGTCGTCCAGTTCCTCGTCGAACGGGGCGCGCGTCTCGAGGTGTTCGACGAGTACGGCCAGACGCCGCTGAGCATCGCCAATGCCGTGATCACCGTTGGCAGCAAAGACTTCTATTATCAGAGCTCGCGCGTGGTCCGGAAAAGCACGGCGGATCTTCTGTTGAAGCTCGGCGCCAAGCCGCTCGCCGAATCGGGCGTCCAGATCCTGGAGTTGTTCTACAGGAAATAACCACGAAGGCCTTCGGCCCGCACGAAGCACACGAAAAATTCTTCGTGTGCTTCGTGGCTGTCGCGAAGCGACCGTCGTGGTTCAGAAGGTCGCGCGGAATCCCAGTTGCAGCATCCGCGGCTGGTAGACGAGGCTCGGGTTCGGAATCGGCAGCCCGTAACTCGCATTGCTCTCGCGCGTTTCGAAGGTTCCGTAGTTCTCGTGATTGAACAGGTTGTAGGTCTCGAGGATTCCCGCGAGCGAGACCTTTCCGTTCACCTTGATCCGCTGCTGCAGACGAAGATCCACACGGTGGATCGAGGCGCCGACGAACGAGTTGCGCGGGACGATCGTGCCGTCGGGACGCAGGCGATCGCATCCCTGCCCGCACTGCCGCAGGTCGCCCCCGTACGAGTTCCCGAAACGCTGACCCGACCCGTAGAAGTACAGGCCGCTCAACTGGAAACCACGTCCGACTTCCCAGATGCCGTTGAACGTCCCGCGATTCCGCTGGTCGGTTGATCCAAGCGAGTATTCCCCGCCCAGATCCGGTGCGACCTTGAACGGAACGACCTTCGTACCGCTCACCGCTGGCGCGGAGCTGTCGTAGAGCCACGACAGCGTGTAGGTGCCCGACGCCTGCCACCGGTGACTCAACCGCTTGGTGAACGCGGTCTGCAGCGAATGTGAATTGGAGCGGCCTCCCATCACGTTCATCGCCAGCGCGCCGAAGTCCGGGAAGGGTCGCCGGCTGACGTCCGTGAACGGATAATTCACGCCGGTCACCGGGTCGTAGCTGAGATTGATGTTGTTCAACTGCGTCCCCTGCGTCGTCCGCTCGTCTCGACCGCCGACGAAGACGTAATCCACCTCGAGGCCCATCGTGGCGTTCAGTTGTCGCGCCACGCCGAGCGACGCCTGATGGCTGTACGGCATCTTGGTGAACTCCGCGGGAGGTGCGAGAAAATCCTGGCCGGTGTCGCGCCGCACGCACGTCGCCGTGCGGGCGGTCGAGCAGAAGCGCGCCTCGAGCTGGGCCTGAGTCGGCCATGGCCCATTGAATGGATTGAGCGCAAAGTCCGGCCGGCCATCGTTCTGCACTTCCACGACCGCGGACCGCGTAATACCCGCCATCTGGCCCGCCAGCCCGGTGATCAGATCGCCGTAATAACGGCCGTACCCGCCGCGAATGACGGTTCGCGGCGTGAGCGTGTACGCGAAGCCCAGCCGCGGCTGGAAGTTGTTGATGTCATTCGGGCGATCGTCTTCGACGATCGGCGGCAGGCCGTAGTGGTTCGCCCAGACGTTCAACGCCGCGTCGTACCGCAACCCGAGATTCAGCGTCAGCTTCGAAGTGATGGCCCAGTCGTCCTGCGCCCAGCCGGCGTAGTTGTACTCGGGCAGCGCCGTTCGGAACTGGCCGTTGCCGAAGTTGTAGCGCCTGGTGATCGGTGACAGCGCGGCGAGGTTCCACGTCGACACGTCGTTCCAGACGGGAAGCAGGGCCTCGATGTTGGCGGGAACGGGTCCGCCCTGGGCGTCGATGTTCCCCATGCAATAGCGGCAGCTGAACGCCGCGTTGATGGCGTACAGGTCCTCCGCACCCAGCTTCATGTCATGCCGCCCGCCCTTGTCGAACGAGATCGTCAGGTCGTCGCGAAGCTGGTAGACGTTTGCGCTGTTGTTCTGGGGTGTCCGGACGTTGCCGCCAACCGCGAAGCCCCGCAGCGTGATTCGCGGGTGCCCGTACACGATGCCGTTGGCTGCCTGCGGATGGTCAGGCCTGTAGGTGTAGTTGGAGGTTTGGTACAGGTGGCTGTTGAACCCGGCCTTGACCTCGTTGACCATCCGGTTCGACACGACATGCGTCATGCTCGCGAAAAGTTCGTCGCTACGGCGCTTGAAGTTCTCCACCGCCGCGGGATGGCTCCCGACCTGTGTGCTCTGCAGCTCGTACGGATTGTGGTACGTGAAGTCGTTGCCGCGCAGCATCACGCGCGTACGTGACGACAGTTGGTAGTCGAGACGGAGTCCGGTCATGTTGGTTCGCTTCGTCCCGGTCAGCGCCACGTTGAATTTTGGATACGGCGTGTTGAACGTCAGCGTCCCCGGCTCGCGCTCGTACTCGTAATTGGCGAAGTAGTGGAGCCGGTCCCGGAGGATCGGTCCGCCGTAGGTCGCGCTCATCTGTTGATTCGAATACGGCAGCACCTTGCCCGTGATGAAGTCCGCCGCGTTGAACGCATCGTCGCGGAAATAACCTGAGAACGAACCGGACGCAACGTTGCTGCCGGACCTGGTGATCGCGTTCACCTGAATTCCCGTCGATCGCCCCTGCGTCGCATCGAAGCGGCTTGCGAGGAACTGGAACTCCGCGATCGCGTCGCGGCTGAATCGAGGCTGGCCGCGGTTGCCGCCCTGGGCCACCGAGACTTCCTGCCCGTCCATATTGAGCTGGAACTCGCGATTGCCGTTGCGTTCCCCGGTCGTCGGCCCGAGGTCGGTGGCGTTGGCGCGCATGCCGGGCGCCAGCGTTGAAAGCGCGAGCCAGTCGCGTCCGTTGACGGGCAGCTCCTGCGTTTGTCGCGGATCGACGTTGCCGCCGATGCTCGACGTGGTCGTGCTGATGAGAGGCGCCTCCTCGGTCACCGTCACCGACTCCTGCAGCGCGGCGGGCGACATCTGAAGATTCACGACGGCCTGCTGACCGACCAGCAGCTCGAGCTCCCGCCGCATCACCGACCCGAAGCCAGGCAGCATCGCGCTGATCTGGTAGACGCCGGCGCGCACGGGCATCCGGAACACGCCGCGCTCGTTGGTCACCGCCTCGAACGTATTCCCCGAGGCCTCGTGCACAGCGGTGATCGACACGCCGGGCAGAACACCGCCCGTCGAATCGGTGATCGTTCCGTTGATAGTCGCCTCCTGTGCGAACGCGGCGACGGGCAGCGCAAGAATCGCGCTGATCACCAAAAGACGTCTCACGACGCGCCGACTGACAACACGGAGCATGGAAATCCTCCTGTCGCGAACTCGAACGGTTACCGAGTGACGACGACCATGGGTGCCTGGCTACGGGCACTGGCGTGCCCGTTTGTCCCGAGCAAGAGCCCCAACTACGGAGGGGGTAGAGTTCGATGAAAAACGGGTAAAGGATACGCCCCGGATGTATGGTGTCAAGGCCCAAGGCGACAAGCGCGTTGCGTCATACTAGCCGCGTCTTCGATGCACATCCTGGGGATTTCCGCGCATTATCACGACAGTGCCGCCGCGCTGATCTCCGACGGTGACATCGTTGCCGCCGCGCAGGAAGAACGCTTCACGCGCAAGAAGCACGATCCAGCGTTCCCGCAGCACGCGATTGACTATTGCCTCGCCGAAGGCGGCATCGGGCTCGAGGATGTCGGCTATATCGCCTTCTACGAGAAGTCGCTCGTCAAGTTCGATCGGCTGCTCGAGACGTACCTGGCGTTCGCGCCGTCAGGGTTCCGCAGCTTTCGCGCCGCGATGCCCGTCTGGCTCAAGGACAAGCTCTTCATGCGCAGCAAGCTGCGCGGCCATCTGACGGCGTCCTCGAACCCGAAAGCCGTTAAATCGCGCCGCGTACCGATCGTGTTTACCGAGCATCACGAGAGCCACGCCGCGAGCGCGTTCTTTCCAAGTCCGTTCGAGACGGCCGCGATCCTGACCATTGACGGCGTCGGCGAATGGGCGACGGCGACTTATGGCAAAGGCGAAGGCAACAGGGTGACGCTGCTCGGGCAGCTCGAGTTTCCGCATTCGTTGGGACTGCTGTATTCGGCGTTCACCTATTACTGCGGCTTCAAGGTGAACAGCGGCGAATACAAACTCATGGGCCTCGCGCCGTACGGCAATCCTGTGTACGAGGACGCCATTCTCAACCAGCTGATCGATCTGAAGGCCGACGGCAGCATCTGGTTGAACATGAAGTACTTCAACTACTGCCAGGGGCTGACGATGACGAGCGACCGGCTCCACGATCTGTTCGGTGGGCCACCGCGCGCCCCGGAATCGCAGCTCGAACAGCGCCACATGGACGTGGCGGCGAGCATACAAAAGGTCACCGAAGAAGCCATGCTGCGAATGGCGCGCGAGGCCGGCCGGCGCACGGGGATGAGAAATCTCGTGATGGCGGGAGGCGTGGCGCTCAACTGCGTCGCCAACGGCCGCATTGTTCGCGAGGGACCGTTCGACGACATCTGGATTCAGCCTGCGGCCGGCGATGCAGGCGGTGCGCTCGGGGCGGGGGTGTTCGTCTGGCACCAGCTGTTGAACAAGCCTCGCGCTCCAAAACGCGGCGACAGCCAGAAGGGAAGCCTGCTCGGCCCCGCGTTCTCAAACGAGCAGATCGCATCCGTCCTTCGCAGCGAAGACATTCCCTTCGAACGCTACGAGGACGAGAGCACGCTTGTGAGCGCAGTTGCCGGGTTGCTTGCCAACGGAAAGATTGTCGGGTGGTTTGCGGGCCGCATGGAGTTCGGCCCTCGCGCCCTCGGCGCAAGGAGCATCCTCGGTGATGCCAGGCAGCCGTCGATGCAGGCGGCGATGAACCTCAAGATCAAGTTCCGTGAGAGCTTTCGCCCGTTCGCGCCGTGCGTGCTGCGGGAACGCGCGCACGAGTACTTCGACATGAAGCCGGGCCAGGAGTCGCCCTACATGCTGCTGGTCACACCGGTCGCGGATCGGCACCGCGTCACGCCGGCGGCGGACGACCTGCGCACGATGCGCGAGGATCCGGATCTGCGGCGCCGCGTCAATGTGGTCCGTTCGACGATTCCCGCGGTGACTCACGTTGATTACAGCGCGCGCATTCAGACGGTTGATGAAGAGCGTCACGGCCGCTTCTATCGTCTGATGAAGGCGTTCGAGCGGCTGACCGGCTGCGGAGTGCTCGTCAACACCAGCTTCAACGTACGCGGCGAGCCGATCGTCTGCAGGCCCGAAGAGGCGTACCGGTGTTTTGCGGCCACGGAGATGGACGCGCTTGTGCTGGAGAACTGCGTGCTGCTGAAGGAGGGGCTACCCGAAGGCATGAGGGAAGCCCGCGCTGGGTATCTCGAGCAGTTTGCATTGGACTAGCCGCATGATTGACATCAACCTCCATCCAGCCGAGCGCATCCTCCGCCAGTTCGCGGCCGCATGGCTCGTCGTGTTCAGCGCCCTTGCCGCCAATCAATGGCTGATGCGCGGGAACCCCCGCATCGCAGCCGCGCTCCTGGTCGCCGGCGTTCTCGTGGGCAGCATTGGACTCGTGCGTCCGCGCGCCGTGCGCTGGCTGTTCGTGGCGTCGACGGTCGCGGCGTTTCCAATCGGCTGGGTTGTCTCACAGGTGATGCTCATCGTCCTGTTCGTTGGAGTCATCACGCCCGTCGCGCTGCTGTTCAGACTTCAGGGTCGCGATCGGCTGTCGCGCAAACCAGCGTCAGGACGCTCGAGCTACTGGAAGCCTAAAGTGACGACAGAAGACATCGCGCGGTATCTGCGCCAATATTGACGGGTGACTGGATCGGATTCAGACCGCTTTCAGAGAGCGGCGTCTCAGAACCGCGACGTCGGATTGCTCCGCGAGCTGTGGGGCTTTCTGAAGTCCACGAGAAAATGGTGGCTGCTGCCCATCGTCGCGGTGATCGTATTATTCGGCCTGCTGGTTCTCCTCTCGGGCACGGGCGTTGCGCCGTTCATCTACACCTTGTTCTGATCTGGACAGGAGCGTTCATGAGACCGCTCGCGCTGGCGATCGTCGCGTTGCTGACGGGTGCGGCCGCCGCCGACGCGCAGTGGCTCACCTACCCGACGCCAGGCCTTCCGCGACTTCCCGACGGCAAGCCGAATCTTTCGGCGGCAGCGCCACGGCTGCCGGACGGTAAACCTGATCTGTCGGGCATCTGGCAAGGATGGGGCCCCAACGGATTCTTCTTCGACCTCGCCAAGGATCTGAAGCCCTCCGATGTGCAGATGACGCCCTGGGCGGCCGGCATTCAGGCGCAGCGCGAGCGGCGCGATCACGTGGATGACCCGCTCGGCTTCTGCATGCCGCCCGGGGTACCGCGCATCGACTCGGTGGATCAATTCAAGATCATTCAAACCGCGTCGGAAACCGTGCTTCTCCACGAAGCGCAGGTCGGGATGATGTTCCGCCAGATCTTCACGGATGGGCGTCCGCTGCCGCAGGATCCCGAACCGGCATGGCTCGGATACTCGATCGGCCGGTGGGACGGCGACACGTTTGTTGTTGACACGATCGGGCTGCGCGATCGCGGCTGGCTCGATACGCGGAAGGCGCACCCGCACAGCGACGCACTACACGTCACCGAGCGCTTTCGGAGGCTTGACTTCGGGCGCCTCGAGCTTGCAATCACGATCGACGATCCGAAGGCGTACCTGAAGCCGTGGACGGCGACGACGGTGTTGCGGCTGCTGCCCGATACCGAGCTGCTCGAATCGTTCTGCGACAACCATCAGCAGACGCTCGAGCACAGAAGCGTCGAGCCGGCTCCGCCGGAGCCGCCGAGCCCGCCACGCCAGCCATAATTACCCTTCGGCGAACATCTGATTTTCTCAAGCACAGCGCATCCCCTCGGGTGGCGGCATCTGCCGGCTACGCAGGTGTCCGTCGCTCGACTCATAATCTTTTGTGTCGGTGGCATGGAAGCTCGACCGTATCAAAGAATTCGCTGCGGCCGACCGATACGAAAATCACAGGATGGCTCCGAAAAGTTCTTCAGCCGAACGTCGCGTTGCGGCGCCTCGTAAGAAAACCCTCGCCCCGCGCGCAGTCGACGGGGATGCCGTCGAAATCGTCGTCCGTCGCGGAGCGCTTCGCCGATTCGATGCGCTCAAAACGAAAACGGGCGAACTCCCCGTGGTCCTCACGTGGGATCGCCGCACGGACGAACGGCGCGGTGACACCGCCGCAGTCAAGCGCGATCGCCGCCAGACGGAACGGCGGCGGACACCCCCTTTTACCTGGGACCTCGCCGACTTTGTAGTCGTTGAGCCTACAAAGCGACAAAAATCGTCGCGGAAAAAAACGTCAAAAAAGTCGTAAGTCCCTCAGGCCTGTTGCCTTGGCCACAACGGTCCGAAATGAAAGTGGGTCTGGATCCATGATCAACTGGGAGCTGCCGCACGAAAAACCGCCGTGCCCGCACTGCGGTTCTGGCGAAACGCAGTTGACGCTGCAGTTGCTCGGTCTGATTCGCTATTCATGCAACAGCTGCCGGAAGTCGTTCGCGACGAACGGCGACATGCAGGCACCTGCGCAGGCCGCGCCGGATTCGCCCGACTCCGCGCCCCGCCAGCTCTGATCGCATCCGCGGCCTGTGTGCCGCAATCTGATACTCTCGATTTCAAGTGGTCATCGGCCTCGACTACGCGCTTGCGCTGCTGTCGGGCGCGCTTCTCGCGCTGAGTTTTCCCCGCTACGGACACCCGGCATTCGCCTGGATCGCGCTGGTTCCGCTGCTCGTTGCGCTGGCCGAACGGCGGCCGCCGCCGATGCGAGCGTTCCTGCTCGGTCTGACGTCGGGCTTCATTTACTTCGCGGGAACGCTCTACTGGACCGGCACCGTCATCCGCACCTTCGGCGGCATCCCGTTGCCGGCGGCGGTGCTTGGCGTCATCCTGCTCGCGCTCTATCAGGGATTCTTCCCGGCGCTCTTCGCACTTCTCTCGAGCCGGTTGATCGCGCGTGGCGGCGCCGCGGCACTGTTCCTCTCGGCCGCCTCATGGGTCGCCACGGAGTTTTTTCGCGGTGTCGTCTTCGGGGGATTCCCGTGGGTGCTTCTCGGCGACAGCCAGATCACCGTGTTGCCTGTGGCGCAGCTGGCCAGCGTGCTTGGCGTCTATGGCGTCTCCGCGCTGGTGGCGTTTGTCAACGCGGCAATCGCGTACGCGATGCTCGCCGCGGGTCGCCGCCGCGCGGCAGCGATTGGCGCGGCCGCCGTTGTCTTGATTGCGACAGGCGCGTGGGGCACGGCACGAATTGCGGACGGGTCGCTCACACGACTGGGCACTCCGATTCGCGTCGGGCTCATACAGGCGAATATCCTTCAGGAAGACAAGTGGAAGTCGGGCGAGGCGCGCCGTATTTTCACCACCTACATCGCAATGACGCGCGATGCGGTCAAGCGCGGCGCCGAGTACGTGATTTGGCCGGAATCGGCGACGCCGTTCATGTTCGAACAGGATCCGACGGGACAGGAGGTACTGCGTGCGCTGGCGCGTGAGGTGCGCGTGCCGATTCTCTTCGGCAGCGATCAAGAGGTGGCGCAGCCGGAGCCCGCACTCTACAACGCCGCTTTCCTCGTCACGCCCGAGGGGAAGACGGCGGCGGTCTACCGCAAGATCCACCTCGTCCCGTGGGGCGAGTTCATTCCCATGAAGCGGCTGTTGTTCTTCGTTTCGCCACTGGTGGACAGCTTCACCGATTTCTCACCGGGCACCTCGATGGTGATGCTGCCGGTCGGCTCGCACCTGACGAGCACAGCCATCTGTTACGAAGTGGTCTATCCCTCGCTGATCCGGCAGGCCGTCGTGGCCGGCAGCGAGCTGCTGACCACGATAACCAACGACGCGTGGTACGGCCATTCGTCGGCGCCCTATCAGCATTTTGCGCTCGCGTCGATGCGCGCAATCGAGCAGGGGCGCTATCTGGCTCGCGCGGCGAACACGGGGATCAGCGGCGTCGTGGACCCGTACGGCCGCATCGTCCGGCAGTCAGGTATCTTTGAGCAGGAAGCGCTCGTCGAGCAGGTCAGGTTCCTGAAGGAGCGTACGATCTACTCTCGCATCGGCGATGCGGTTGCCTACGTCGCCATTGCGATCGTGGCGCTCGGGCTCGTGGTGTTACGCTCGTAAACGGAGGACACGTTGGCTGTCGCGATTGAAGATCTCACACGGCGGTACGAAGATTTGAACAAACGGGCGCTCGAGCTGCGGAGGCATCTTTGAAGGCGCGAACCTTGACGAACAGCTCGCCGAAGTAGAGGCGCGAACGGCGGCGCCCGACTTCTGGAGCAATCAAGCCGAGGCGCAGAAGGTCATGCAGCGTCGCCGCCGCCTCGAAGAAGATCGCACGCTGCTGCATTCACTCAGGCGTCGGGCTGACGACATCAGCGTCCTGCTCGAGTGGGCGGGCGCGGGTGAAGATGTGACCGCGGAACTCGGGCGCGCGCTCGATGAACTCCAGCAGGAAGTCGAGGGCGCCGAGACGCGGAAGATGCTCGGCGGCGAGCACGACCTCGCCAACGCCATCGTCACGATCCATCCCGGCGCAGGGGGCACCGAGTCGCAGGACTGGGCCGAGATGCTTCTCCGCATGTACATGAAATGGGCCGAACGCCGCGGCTTCCGTCGCGAGGTCATCGACTATCAGCCCGGCGAAGAAGCGGGGCTCAAGAGCGTCACGTTCATGCTCTCCGGTGAGTACGCCTTCGGCCTGATGTCGGCCGAAGCCGGGGTCCACCGTCTCGTACGGATCTCTCCGTTCGACCAGGCCGCGCGGCGGCACACGTCATTCGCCTCGGTCTTTGTCTGGCCGGAACTGCCCGAGGACGTCGACGTCGACATCGACGAGAAGGACCTGCGCATCGACACCTACCGGTCGAGCGGCGCCGGCGGGCAGCACGTCAACGTCACCGACTCCGCGGTTCGCATCACGCACCTGCCGACCGGCATCGTCGTCTCCTGCCAGAACGAACGCTCGCAGCACAAGAACCGCTCCCAGGCGATGAAAGTGCTGAAGGCCCGGCTCTTCGATTTGAAGATGAAGGAGCAGGCGTCGAAGCTCGAACAAATCGCCGGCGCGAAGAAGGAAATCGGTTTCGGCAGCCAGATCCGCAGCTACGTGCTCCAGCCCTACCAGATGATCAAGGATCACCGCACGAAGATGGAGGTCGGTGACGTCAATCGCATCCTCGACGGCGATCTCGATCCATTCATCAAGACCTATCTGCTGAAGAAGGCCAGCGGGACGCTCGGCGCTCCGGCCGCGGCGGACGAGGAGTAGCCACGAAGGCACGAAAACGAATCAGCCACAAAGAACACAAAGACATGCGTTTCAGATCACAAAGTTCGCAAAGACAGCCAAGACCCTTGAAGATCTTCGTGGTCTTCATGGCTACCGTCGTCTTCGTGGCCTTCGTGGCCGCGCAGCCGCGGCGGTTCTCTGTCGTCGAGGCCTCGATCGGCGACATGCAGCGCGCGCTGCAGAGCCGTCGCGTCACCTCGCGCGAGCTGGTACAGCAGTCGCTGACGCGCATCGCGCTCTACGAGGATCGGCTCAACGCGATCATCTACGTCAATCCACACGCGCTCGAGGAAGCCGACGCGCGCGACCGTGAACGGGCGGCCGGGCGCGTTCGCGGCCCGCTGCACGGCATTCCGATTGCGCTCAAGGACAACATTCAGACGCGCGACATGCCGACCACCGGTGGCGCGCTCGCCTTCGCCGGCCTGATGCCGCCCTACGACGCGACGGTGACGAAGAACCTTCTCGATGCAGGGGCCATCATCGTCGCGAAGACCCAGCTCACCGAGCTCGCCAACTGGGTGACCGTGGGCATGCCGGCGAATTACAACAGCCTGAACGGCTACGGCATGAACCCGTACGACCCGCGGCGCGATCCTCGCGAAGGGCTTGCCGACGGCCGGCCGGTGCTGACAACCGGCGGCTCGAGCTCGGGCGTGGGCACCGCGGTCAGTTTCTGGGCGGCCAACGTCGGCACCGAAACGTCGGGATCGATCCTCAGTCCGGCAAACCAGAACATGCTCGCCGGAATCAAGCCGACCGTCGGACGAGTCAGTCGCTACGGCATTATCCCGATCACCGCCGATCAGGACACCGCCGGGCCGATGGCGCGATCGGTCACGGACGCCGCGGTCATGCTCGGTGTGCTCGAAAGCTCCGCGCCCGATCCGAACGATCCCGCGACCACGACCTGCATGCCGCCGCCGGGGCACGACTACACGCGCTTCCTCGATCGCAACGCGCTCAAGGGCGCCCGCATCGGCGTGCCGCGCGCCTTCTTCTATGACGCGATCGCGTCCGGGAGCTCGCTGACCCCGCGCGGGGGATTGCCGATGGAGCAGAAGAAGGCGATGGAGGAGGCGATCGGCGAGCTCACGCGGTTGGGCGCGACCGTGGTCGATCCGGCCAACATTCCCAGCATGGTCGATTGGGATCCGGCGCGGAACTTGCTCGATTGGCCCGTCTGCTCAGGTCCGGACAACGCGAAAGGAAAGGACGCGAACTGCTCGACCACCTACAAGTACGGAATGAAGCGTGACTTCTCCAAATGGCTGTCGCGGCTCGGCGATGCGGCGCCGGTGAAGTCGCTGACGGAGCTGCGCGCGTGGAACGAGGCGCACCGCGCCGCAGGGACGCTCAAGTACGGACAATCGAATCTCGACAATGCCGACGAGATCGATCTTGCTGCAGACCGCGCGCGATACGAATCCGATCGCCGCAAGGATCTGCTGCTGACGGCCAGACACGGGATCGATGAAGTGATGAAGGCGCAGCGCCTCGACGCGCTGCTGTTTCCGGCGCAGAACGGCAACGGCATCGCCGCGCGTGCGGGTTATCCGTCGGTGATTGTTCCGTATGCGACGGTGCCGAACAACGCACCGCCTGCCTTCCCCGCGGGGTTCGATGCCAGGCCCGCGCCCTTCGGTGTGACCTTCACGGGACTGGCGTGCAGCGAGCCGCGACTGATCGCTCTCGCGTACGCCTTCGAACAGG
>Ga0075434_100002961_pt1 | contig 15103 bp, 11 predicted proteins | sample RhiMethybrSRZTD3_FD_75298 | JGI IMG/M metagenome (GOLD analysis project Ga0075434, IMG submission 75298) | Populus rhizosphere microbial communities from Tennessee, USA - Rhizosphere MetaG P. TD hybrid SRZTD3 | ecosystem: Host-associated > Plants > Roots > Rhizosphere > Soil | place: USA... | reverse complement strand
GGTGGAGTCGCTGCGGCGGGAGCTGCAGACGCGAGTGCTCGACGCGCCATTCATCGACGTGAGTCGGCTCGACGATCTCGTGAATCCGCAGATGCGCGCGTGGAGGCTCGGCGCGACGGCGTTCGGTGTGTTCGGGCTGTTGGCCGTCGTCGTTGCGGCGTTAGGCCTGTATAGCGTCCTCGCCTACGACGTGTCGCGCCGATTCCGTGAGCTCGGGATTCGCGTGGCGCTCGGAGCGGGGAGTGATGACATCCGACGCATGGTAGTGGGACGTGGCATCCGTGTGGCGGTCGTAGGCGCGGCCGTGGGCTTCGCGATCGCGATTGCCGCAGGGTCGACCATCGCACCGTTGCTGTTTCAGACCTCGGCTCGCGACCCGTCGGCATTTCTGGTTGCGGCGGCAGTCCTCTTCACGGTGTCGGTGCTCGCGGCGATCGTGCCGATGCGTCGCGCCGCGCGTGTGGACCCGATCGTTGCCCTGCGCGCCGAGTAGCGGCAGAGCTCTCGACGCCAGCTGCCGCCCGCGCGGTCACCCGAAGACGAAATACCCTGCGAACCCTGCCGCTGCGGCGTACATGAGTGGATGCACGCTCCGCCCCTTCGCCGAGACGACTTTGATGACGACGAACGTGATGAACCCGTAGCCGATCCCGTGGGAGATCGAGTACGTAAACGGGATGGTTGCAAGCAGCACGAAGGCGGGCAGCGCGACCTCGAGATCCTCGAAGTCGATGCGCGCGATCTGCTGGCACATGAGGAACCCCACGACGATGAGCGCGGGTGCCGTCGCCGCGGGCGGAACGATCGAGAACACCGGCGTCAGGAACAGCGCCGTCGCGAAGAGCAGTCCGACCACGACGGTATGCAGCCCGGTGCGAGCTCCTTCCGCGACACCGGCGGCGGATTCGACGTAGCTCGTGACCGAGCTCGCGCCGAAGAAGCCGCCGATCGCTGCGCTCAGCGAGTCGACCGCCAGGAGCCTGCGCAGCCCGGGAATCTCGCCGCGTTCGTCGTGTAGTCCTGCCTCGTCGGCAACGGCCGTCGCCGTCCCGATCGTGTCGAAGAAGTCGACGAGCAGCATTGGAAGCAGCATCGGGAGAGCGTTCGACCGGATCGCGCCCATCACGTCCGCCTGACCCACGGTCGCGAAGCTCGGCACCGAAACCCACGCGGTCGTCGGCAGCGAAGCCACGCCCATTGCCAACGCGATGGCCGCGCTCGCGAGAATCCCGATCACAATCGCGCCGGTAACCCTGCGCGCGATCAGCACGGCCGTGATGAGAAGGCCAACCAGCGCGACCGTCGCCTCGGGCATACGAAGGGAGCCGTGCGTCACCGGCGGCATTGCGGCAAGCGGATTGCTCGCGAGCGTCGTCAGCGTGCCCGGCGGGACGATGACGAGCTTCGCGTTCACGAGTCCGATGAATGCGATGAAGAGCCCGATACCGACGCCGATTGCACGCCGCAGATCACGTGGAATGGCGCGCATGACGGCCTCGCGCAGACCCGACATCACGAGGGCGAATGCCACGACACCATCGAGCACGACGATCCCCATCGCGACCTGCCAACTGCCGGCCGCCGGCGCGACCTGGTACGCGATGACCGCATTCAACCCCATGCCCGACGCGAGCGCCATCGGGAAATTCGCGACGACCCCCATGAGGATGCAGCAGATCGCCGCTGCCGCCGCCGTCGCCGCAACCGCGGGCGCGAAGGGAACCCCCGCCGCCGACAGGATCGACGGGTTCGCGAACAGGATGTACGCCATCGTCAGAAACGTGGCGAACGCGCCGCGAACCTCCGCGGCTGGGGTTGAGCCTCGCTCGGCGAGATCGAATCGGCGAAGCACTGATTCGCTGCGTCGACCGCTAGAGCTGCGCGACCAGCTCTTTGAGGGACGTTAGGCGCTGTTGCAGTGGTCCACGCCCGCCGGCGCGCTCGACTTCCTCCGCGATTGCCTTCGGAAGGAACTCCCGGTCCGTGCATTCGATGATCGCGGCGATCTCCTGCAGCTCTTTCTCGAGGCCCTGTGTCGATGGCAGGAATTGCGCGATCACTTCCGCCAACGACTCCGGTGTCACGACCGTCGCACCGGAGAGCAGCGATCGCCGCCACGCACGCGCCACGATCCCCTCGATGTCCGCGCCGGACAAGAGGCCCTTGTGCTCCTTCGGCACCGGCGGGACGTCTTCCTCGCGAAGCGTCGTGCCGAGCTTTCGGGCGAGCATGACGAACATCTTCCGCAGCTCATCATCTTCGAACGGATAGAACAGCGGAATGTGCACCTCGGCCCGACCCTGACGCTTGATGTCGATCGGCAAGAGGTCCGGCCGCGCCGTAAGGAGCATCCACAGGATCTTGCCGCGATACCGCGTGTCGCCCATCTGGGTCGCGATCATTCCGAACACTCGGCTCGAGGTCCCGGAATCACCCTCGGTGTCCCGGTCGCCTAACGCGGCATCGGCCTCGTCGATGACGACCATGACCGGGCCCATCGCGCGAAGCACCGACAACACGCGCTCGAGGTTGCCTTCCGTCTCACCGACGTACTTCGAACGGAAATTCTTGAGCATCACGCACGGGATGCCGATCTCCCCCGCGGCGCACATCGCGAGGAACGACTTGCCTGTCCCGACTGGTCCGCACAGCAGGTAGCCCATCGGGACACAATCCAGCGCGCCGCGGGCGAGTAAGGCAGCGTCATCACGGAGGCGCTGCTTCGCCGCCTCGTGCCCGATCACCGTATCGAGCTTCCACTTGGGCTCGATGAACTCCAACAGACCCTGACCCTGTCGCTCGAGCAGGCGCTTCTTGAGATCGCGGAACACCTTCGCGTCGAGCCGAGGGCCGCCGCGCGTGGCCGCGCGGACGAGCGTTCCGAGATCGTTGAGCGACATGCCCGCGCTGAGCGTCGCGAGCTGCTCCACCGTGTAGTCGGAGACGCGCGACCAGTCCGTCGTGCCCGCTCCGTTGCCACCGCGCACCGCCACGTCGCGCAGGAACGCCAGTCGCTCCGCTTCCGACGGCAGCGGCACCTCTACTGTCGCGACGTGCGGATTCCCCGTCACGCGATCGCTCACGTCGCTTCGTCGCTCGTCGATCAGCACGCACGCCATCTCGAGATGCTTCACGTGTGTGCTCGTTGCCCAGTTGAGCAGTGTCACGAGCATTCCTGCCGCCGCGAAGTTGGTGCGCCCCGGCTCGCCGGCAGGGAAGAGGAACGATGCCTGATTGACGAGGATCGCGATCCTGAGACGCTTCTCGGGCGCGGCCATCACATTCTCGCGCACGAGGAGATCCAGCAGCCCGATCACGATCGCCGGATCGTTCTTGACCGTCGACAGGTCACCGATGCGGCGAGTCGCCAGCGCCACCATCTCCTTCAATCGCTTCTCGCTGCGCCCGGCGAACGACCGCAGGCCGCGCCCGAGATCGTAGTGGAGCACGAGATCCCAGCGGCCGAACATCTGCTCCGCCAGAAAATCCGGGACCGCTCCGTAGTCCGCGACTCCGTCGTCGTTAGGGTCGACGAGCGGAACGAGGTCGTAGACGTTGCCGTGCAGCACGAACACCGACGCCGTGCCCGAGAAGTATTGCTCGGCCAGCGATCGCGCCCAGCTCGGATACCACTTGGGCAGCTCCGCGCTCGCGCGCTCGGCGTTCAGTACGTCGGCGGCGCCGGCACTCCCGGTGCTAGCGGTCACGCGCCACCAGTCCGCCGATGTTCGCCTCGAGTATTGGCGGCGTCTCCTCGATCTGATCGGCGAGTCCTGTCAGGTGCTGTAGTTGATTCACCGCTGCCTCCGTGTGCTGCATGCTCTCGGCAGCCGCCGTGACCTGAGTGCTCAGGTAGTCCGGGTCCTGACGGCTGACGCCCATTTCGATGAGCGCCTGGATCTTTGTCTCGATGCGATCGAGCTCGATGGCAACGAACTCCGCGTCCTTCGCTGCCTTTCGGTAGTTATCCAGCCGCAGCTCCGCGTCTGCGACACTGTCCTGCAGCGAGTTCTTCACGCGTTCGTCACCCGCGGTTTTCGCCGCCTCGAAGCGCGCACGAACGTCGGCGAGTTTGGCGTCGAGCTCCTTGTCGCTCGTAACCCGGAGAAAACGATCGAGCCCGTTCTGCGAGACGAGCAGACGCAGGAAGAGATAAAGCAGGCGATCCAGTGCCGGAGTCCGGATCGATTCGGCCGAGTCGGGTCCGGTCTGGCCACGCACGCCAGACGCGATGGAGCGCATCTCGAAGCAGCGTTGCCGCAGCAGTAGAAAGCGGCGCAGCGCCGGAGCCGGCAGCGAGTCGAGAATGCGCTCGAGCGACTGCTGGCTCGTCGTCGGGGCGGCGTCGGACCTCGCTCCGCGCGCCTTCGCGGCGATCTTTGCGTCGATTGCCGTTCGGAATCGCGGGATCGACGACAGTCCCGTAAGATACGCCAGCTCCAGCCCTCCGATGATCGGGATGAACGCGTCCGGATGTGGCGACATCGCCGCGAGCGCGGCACCACCGAGGAAGAACAGCAGGTTCCACGGATAGAGGAACGCGTGCTTGACGTAGTCGCGAAGCCCGGGTCCGGAGCCGTTAGGTGCCATCAGTCACGAGCTCCGCCGGTCTCGAGCGGCCGACCCGCGTACTGGCCCGGTCACTCGTCCCCCGCGCGTGTCGATGACTCGAGCGACTCGATCATGTCGCGAATCTGAAACACGATCTCCATGAACTCGGGCTGACGCTGCATCTGCTTTGCCGGAAAGTCCGGCTTCGGCACCGCAAGCTCCTTGAGTATCGTCCCCGGGCACGACGAAAATACGTACGTTCGGTCGCCGAGGTAGACGGCTTCCTCGATCGAGTGAGTGACGAAGAAGACGGTTGCCTGCGCTTCGCGCGACAACGATATGAGCAGATCCTGCATCCGGAGCCGAGTCGCCGGATCGAGTGCGCCGAACGGCTCGTCCATCAGGATGATGCGCGGATTCAGGATGAGCGTGCGTGCTATCGCGACGCGCTGGCGCATCCCGCCCGAGAGCTGATGCGGAAACTTCTGCGCGTCACTATCGACGTTCAGGCCGACCTTGCTGATCCACTCCCGCGCCCGTTCGCGACGCTCGTCGGCTCCGACACCGCGGCACTCGAGGCCAAACGCCACGTTGTCCTCGACCGTTCGATTGTCGAACGACGAGTAGTCCTGAAACACCATGCCCCGGTCGGAGCCAGGTGCGAGCACCGACTTCCCCTGCACGAGGACTGTTCCGGAGGTGGCCGGGTGCTGCGGCGTCAGGCCGGCAATGAGGCGCAGGACCGTCGACTTCCCGCACCCGGACGGCCCGAGGATGGTAACGAACTCCATCTTGTTCGGGATGTCCTCGACGACGAACGAAACGTCCTTGATGGCCGTGAATCCGTTCTCGTACGTCTTGGTCACGTGTTCGAACACGACGACCGGTGGTGTCGTCGTCGACGGCGCGACAGCCGGGGCGGGCGTCGGAGCGGTCACGGAATTGGAGGTGGGCTCGTGCGACACGATCGGTCAGTCGTCGTCGGTGCGGTGCGGAAACAGCCCACGCTGGAACCAGTAGAGGAGGCGGTCGATGCCGTACGCCAGCAGCCCGATCACGATCAGGATGGCGAAGATGTGCTCCGTAAGCCCGCGCCGCTGACTCGACATGAGAAGATAGCCGAGCCCGTGCTCGGCGTTCACGAGCTCGGCGAGCATGATGTAGCCGAACGCGAGGCCGAACAGGCTGCGGAGGCTGTTGTAGATGTCCGGCATGGCCAGCGGGATGAGCACCTTCGTGACCACCTGCACCGGCGACGCACCTAACGTCTGCGCGGTCTCGACGTAGCGGTCGTGCACGCCCGCGACCGCACGTGTCGCGTCGAAGAACACGAACGGCGCCGTGGCGATGAAGATGAACATCACCTTCTGCGTCTCATCGATCCCGAACCACAGGATGGTCAGTGGGATCAGCACGGCGACCGGAATGTTGCGCAGGAAGACCGAGATGGGACCGGTGAACGCATCGAAGATACGGTACGCGCCGGCCAGGATGCCCAACGGCACTCCAACGAGGATCGCCAGGCCGAACCCCGTGATGACGCGCCGGAGCGTCGCCGCCGTGCTCGCCACGAGCGCGCGCTCCGAGAATAGCGTGGGAATGCTGCGGAGCACCTCACCCGGACTGGGCAGCACGACCGGCGACACGAATCTGGTCTCCGGCGTCGAGCCTAACGTAATGAGGAACCAGACGAGCACCGCCAGACCGACGCCGGCCAAGCCGACGCCACGCTTCACCATGGGTGGCGGTGGCTCGCGCAGCGTGAACAACCGCCGCATGAGCGACGGCTTCGCCACTGGCGCCGGCGATGCGGGCGTCGTCGGCGCCTGAGTCGTTACCGATTCGGTCACCGAGGCAAGTCCTACTTCGACTCGAGCGGATAGACCTTGATTTCGACCCGTCGATTCTTCGCGTTGTTGTTCGGGTCGTTCGGGTCGGCGGGACGATCCCAACCGCGGCCGGCCGTCGTGAACTGGTTAGGCTGCAGAGAGGGGAACTTCCGAATGAGTGCCTGCTTCACCGCATTGGCGCGTCGCAGCGAGAGCTCTTGCACGTCAGCGGCCGTGACGGATCCCGAGTTCTTCATGGACGCGTCGGTGTGCCCCTCGATCACGATGCGCGCAGCGCCGAACTGCCCGGCGAGCTTGCCCGCTTCCTCGACCACGAACGCCGCATTCGGGTCGTAGCGTTCCTGCACCGTCTTCCCGTCGACCGTTTTCTCGATCGTCTTCTCGATGTCGTCCGAGTTCGGGTAGAACTGGATGACGATGCTCTTGGTGAGAATCTCGTTGCTCTCGGCCTGGACCGCCGTCGCCGACGTCGGCACGAACTGCACCTGGTACTCGTTTTTCTGGTTCGCGTAGAACGGCTCGCCGGCGAGCTTCTGGATGACCGAGAAATCCATCACCTGGTCGAACGGCACCGGATTCCCCGACACGCTTCCGATCTTGCGGTAGAGGAAATACGCGGTGTTCCACGTGCGCTCGAAGTTCGTCGGGTTGTTCTGGTTCAGGAAGAATTCGCGGTTCTCGGCGTAGTTCGTCGAGTGCGCATCGCCGAGCATCGAGAGCGCGTCCTTCTCCGGGATCGAGTAGCCCGTCGCCATGAGCTTCGCGACCTGCGCTTTCGCGTCCTGCGTCTTCAGCGCCTCCATCGCCTCGAAGATGCCGCGGACGATTCCTTCGATGATGGTCGGGTTGTCCTTCGCGAAATCGGCGCGCGCGAACCACACGTCGGCGATGAGCTTGTTCGCCGTCTGCGTGTTCACGAGCATCTTGTTGCCGCTTGCTTCGGCGAGGTTGTAGATGTCCGGCGCCCAGCTCACGGCGCACGATACGGACTTGTCTGCGTTGAACGCCGCGGCGGCCTGGAACGCGTCCTGGGTGAACTTGTAATTCACGTCGGCCGGCTGAAGTCCGCCCGAAATGAGGGTATTGAGCAGGAAGAAATGCGACGGTGAGTTCTGCGCGAGCACGACCGTCTTTCCGCGGAGGTCGGACACCGATTTGATGCTCTGCCGACACACGATGCCGTCGCCGCCATTCGACCAGTCGATCTGCTGGTAGATGCGGGGCATGGTGCGCGAGTCCTTTCGAAGCTGTTCGACGAACAGCGGTACCATGTCGAGGGTTGCCCACCCGAGATGCACTTTGCCGGACGCGTACGCGTCGCGCATCGCGATCGGGTCATCGATGAGCACGAGCTCGACCTTGAACGTCTTCCCGCCCGGCGCCTTCCACACCTTGGCGGCCTTGAAGCCGTTGTTCGCGTAGATCACCGGCGCCCAGCCGGCCCAGACGTTGAGCGCCAGGCGGACGGTGTTGTCGACCATGGGCTCGTACGCCGACGTGCCCTTGACTTCGGGGAGCTTGGAGCTCGCGACGTAACTGTACTCCTTGACCGTCGTTAGGCTGCTCGCGTCGGGCGCCTCGGCACCGCCCTTCTGGTTCGCGAGATCCTGCGGCGTGATCGCGTCACCGCCCCCGGGCCCCGCTTTTGCGCCGCTAAAGCGCGAGACGCCATAGTAGATCAGCCCCCCGACGACGAGGAGCATCACGAGGAAGAACGCTGGTTTTGGACGACCGTTAGCCATTGTCGGGAATCGGGAATAGGGACGATCCTTCGCTGACGCTCAGGGCAAAGTCGGGAACCGATAACTACTTGTTCTCGACCGCCGGCCCGAGACTCTTCACGGTATCGGCAACCGGCGTCGTCTCCGGTGACTTGAGGCCGAGCTGCACTTCGTACTTCGAGAGAAGGTCCTCGGCCATCGCCTTCTCGGCCGCCTCTTCCGCTTTGATCTGCTCGATTCCCTTCGACGACATGTCGGCGGCGACGCGAGCGCGGCCTCGATTGTTGTCGATCTTTTGCTGAATTACGTGCTCGATCTCGCCGAAGTTTGTCGTCACGTTCATGTCGAACGACTCTGAGATCTGCGCGATCTCGGCCTCCGCGGCGCTCATCTTCAGCTCCGCGTTGTACTGCCGGATCTTGTCCTTCACCTTCACGATGTCCTTGTTGGCCTTCTGAATCTTGAGCAGGTTGTTCTGATACGCCTGCTCGTGCATCTGAAGCTGCTGCTCGTTGTTGGCGAGCTCGGTCTGCGCTTTCTGTAGCTGGATCGCGAGCTGCCCGGCGACGTCACGATTACCGGCCTTGAGGTGCGCTTTGATCTGTGACTCGAGCTGGGAGATGTTCGATTTCCCGGCCGCCACCTGACGCGCTACGGTCTCGACCAGGCCGCGATACATCTCGAGCCCTTTTCGCCCTTCCTTGAGTCGCTCGGTTGCCTGGTCGACCTCGAGCTGCATTACCGCGATCGGGTCAGCCTCGAAGAAGATGTTCGCGATCTTGTTGAGCTGTGCGCGAAGCGCGCGGAAGAGTTTCCCCATGGCGGTTCCTGTTGTCTCGGAGCGTGGAGGCGGACCCCATAGTGCGCGGCAGAGCTGGCTGCGCGCGACTGGTCCCATCGGGAGACATACGTATCGCGCGTCCTCGCAGTGCCGAAAGGATGTACTTCCGAACCGTACCAACGCGATAGAGGTTAGCTAACCCCGTTCGCTTGACAACCAGGACCGCAGTTGCCATCCTTACATCCGGATATACGGATGATAATGACGGCACCTCCCTCCGTTTTCGAACGGCTCACCGCGCTCGCTGACGCCACGCGCAGCCGCCTCGTGGCGCTCCTCGAGCGTCACGAGCTCACCGTTTCGGAGCTGTGCGCCATCCTCCAACTGCCACAAAGCACCGTCTCGCGACATCTCAAGGTGCTTGTGGACGACGGCTGGGTGATGTCGCGCGCCGAGGGCACCAGCCGACTGTACCATATCGAGAGCCGCCTCGATGACAGTGCGCTCAAGCTCTGGTCCCTCGTTCGTGAGGAACTTGACCGCACGCCTGCAGCTTCGCAGGACGCGCGGCGCCTGGAAAGTGTGGTGGCGCAACGTCGTACGCGCTCGCGCACGTTCTTTTCCAGCGCTGCCGGAAGCTGGGATGCCCTTCGGGACGAGCTGTTCGGCCGAAGCGCGGATCAGGCGTTCCTCGGTCTCCTGGACGACCGCTGGGTAGTCGGCGACCTCGGCTGCGGGACTGGCTGGCTGACTGCGTCGGTAGCCCCGTTCGTGCGGCGAGTCATTGCGGTGGATTCTTCGCCTGAAATGCTCGAGGCCGCGGGCCGGCGGCTCGAGTCGCTGTCGAACATCGACGTCCGCGCTGGCGACCTCGAGAAGCTCCCGCTCGAAGATGATACGCTCGATCTCGCGGTCGTCGCGCTCGTCCTGCCCTACGTGGCGGTTCCGGAAACGGCCTTGGCCGAAGCGTATCGCGCGCTCAAGCCGGATGGACGGATACTGATCATCGACATGATGCCGCACCAGCGTGAGGAGTACCGGCAGCAGATGGGCCATCTTTGGCTCGGCTTCTCTCGTGAAGAGATTGAAGGTTGGGCTCGCGCCGCCGGCTTCCGGCGGCCGCGATATCGCCCACTCCCCGTCGATCCGGACGCAAAAGGCCCAGCCCTGTTCGTCGCGTCGGCGATTCGGAAGTCGTAGTCAGTCCGCACCCTGCTTTTCATTCGGAGAGGTTTCATGAGCACCACCGCCAAGCCAACGACCCCTCGCAGCTCCGCCCTCGACCGCCCGGCATTCAAGGTGCGGGACCTCGAGCTCGCCGATTTCGGCCGCAAGGAAATCCGGCTCGCCGAGCAGGAGATGCCGGGCCTCATGGCGATCCGCGCCGAATATCGCGGCAAGCATCCGCTCAAGGGTGCCAAGATCATGGGCTCGCTGCACATGACGGTGCAGACGGCAGTCCTGATCGAAACCCTCGTCGAGCTCGGCGCCGATGTCCGCTGGGTCTCATGCAACATCTTCTCGACACAGGACCATGCCGCCGCGGCGGCGGTCGTTGGGCCTCAGGGCACCGTGGACAACCCCCGCGGCGTACCTGTGTTCGCGTGGAAGGGCGAGACGCTCGAGGAATACTGGTGGTGCACCGAGCAGGCACTCATGTGGCCTGACGGCTCGGGTCCGAACATGCTGCTCGACGATGGCGGCGACGCGACGCTGCTCGTCCACAAGGGCGCCGAGTTCGAGAAGGCCGGCGCGATTCCGGCGTTCGATCAGGACAACGACCCGGAGGAATGGGGCGTCATCCTCGGGCTGCTCCACGCCGAGTCGACGAAGCACCCGGGACGATGGACGAAGGTCGCCGACGCGATCAAGGGCGTGACGGAAGAGACCACGACGGGCGTGCATCGCCTGTACGAGATGTCGAAGGCGGGTACGCTCCTGTTCCCGGCGATCAACGTCAACGACTCGGTGACGAAGTCGAAGTTCGACAACATCTACGGCTGCCGGCACTCGGTCATCGACGGGCTCAATCGCGCCACCGACGTGATGCTCGCCGGGAAAGTCGCCGTCGTCTTCGGCTACGGAGAGGTTGGCAAGGGGTGCGCGCAGGCGCTCAAGGGACAGGGCGCGCGCGTCGTCGTCACCGAGATCGATCCGATCTGCGCGCTGCAGGCGGCAATGGAAGGGTACCAGGTCGCGACGCTCGAGGATGTCGTCGAGACGGCGGACATCTTCATCACCGCGACGGGCAACTTCAACATCATCACCGCCGACCACATGGCGCGGATGAAGGACAAGGCCATCGTCGGCAACATCGGCCACTTCGACAACGAGATCGACATGGCCGGCCTGAAGAAGGTGAAGGGGATCCAGCGGATCAACATCAAGCCGCAGTACGATGAGTGGCGCTTCGCCGACGGCCATTCCGTGATGATCCTGGCCGAGGGTCGTCTGCTCAACCTCGGCTGCGCGACCGGCCATCCGAGCTTCGTCATGTCGGCGAGCTTCACCAACCAGGTGATGGCGCAGATCGAGCTGTTCAACAACACCGAGCGGTACGAGAAGAAGGTGTACGTGTTGCCGAAGCACCTCGACGAGAAGGTTGCGCGGCTGCACCTGGACAAGCTCGGCGTGAAGCTGACGCGCCTAACGCCGGAGCAGGCGGCGTACATCGGCGTGAAGCCGGAAGGCCCGTACAAGCCGGAGCACTACCGGTACTGAGCGGTCGCGGCGGCCAGGTTGCTCGGCGTGAGCGTCCAGTCACGTCCGAGCAACCTCCCGCTACGCTGGATGCGCCCCTCCCTCGCGCTACTGACCCGCTGCACCAGGCGGATAGATGTGCGGCGTGACTTTCCAGTCGCGCTGAAGCGCTCCCGAGGCGCGCAGCCGCCGACATTTCGTGCGTAACCCCACCGCACATGACTCGCGGACGTAGATGATGCGCGAATCGAGGTCGCGGTGCTCGGGTCTCGTCGCGTTCAATAGGGCGGCGTCCTTCGTACGCATGTTGTAATGAAGGTTCGCTTCCAGCACGGCTACGTCACTCGTGACGAGCGTCACCTGGATCCCGTGTTCGGACTCGTTCAGCAGCCAGACGGTCTCCACGCCCTTGGCACCGGCTCGTTCCATGTTTGCGCTGACCTGGAATCCTTCGCGTCGCGCGAGTGCGAGAAACCGATATGGCTGATCTGATACGGTCGTGTCCTCGCCATCATTGTCGACTGGAGGCGGCGCTTGTTTTGGAGCCGCGGCCGGTTGCTCGGCGACCTTGCCCTGCTTTGGAGACGGCGTCGGCGGGCCAGGTTGAACCACAGCGGCTCGTGCGGGTTGCGGGGCTTGTCGTTGCGCATTGTCAAGGACGCGCTGGCGTTCGATGCGTTCGCGCTCGACGCGTTCGCGCTCGACGCGTTCGCGCTCGACGCGTTCCCGCTCGGCGCGCTCTCGCTCTGCGCGCTCTCGCTCTGCGCGTACCCGTTCCGCGCGCTCCCGCTCGGCACGTTCTCGCTCGACACGTTCCCGCTCGGTGCGAGCTGCCGCCGCGACGCGGAGTCGCTCGGCATGCGCGGCCCGCGCGTGTTTCTTTCGTTCGGCGTCGGCAATACGTGCCTTTGCACGATCAGCCGCATTCCGCGCCCGTGCTGCTGCTCGTCGTGCCGCTGGGCTTTTGAGTAGAGCCCGGATGCCTCGCGCCGCAGCTCCGGCGAGCGCGAGTACCCTCACGAACAGACGGGATGACGCCTGGTACACCCAGCGACACGCTGCACGTAGGCCGGCCGCACGTCGTGATGGAGCCGGCTTCGGCGTCGCAATCGCCCGCGGCGGAGCTGCCTCCACCAGCTTGAGTGAAGAGAGCGGAACCACCGTCTCGCTCGTGAGGTACGCCGGCCAGGCGATGCAGGTGGGCTTCGCTGCATCACCTTTGCGATCCGCGTTGCCTACCTCGTAAAACGGCGCCTGAAACCAACGCGACGCGCGCGTATCCTGAAGGAAAAACGCACCCGAGTTGCCGCGATCGGCGACGATCAGGGCAGCAGCCCAGGGTTCCTCGAACAATGAACGGTGGACGGCCGCGTGCGCGCTCGAGACCTGCGGCTCAGCCGCCTCGCTCGAGGCATACCAACCCAAGCACTCGATCGACGGGTTGCCACGGTGGCGCTTGATGCGGTCGCCAAGCGCTGCCGTCATCGAGCCGGAGTCCCGGCCGGTCGCCTCGCCAATCTCCTCGAATGATTCGATGAGTACGTACCGAGTGCCTGTGATCGGGCAGTCACATCGGTCGCCCAGGAGCAGTCCCACCGGGTGTGCTCCTGACGGCTGACAGGCCAGTCGGCGGACCCGGTCGAGCACGGACTGCAGGATGAAAATCTGTCGAACCCCGCCTTGGCCCGGCTGGATCGATGTCAGGACGTAGTGAGAGTCACGGAGCGGCTTCCACAGGATGGAGCTGCCGACCGGCATCGTTCGCTGCCTAACACGATCACCGGGCCGGGACGCGGCGGGCATCTTGGCCCCCTGGTGCGTTTGGTCAGCCACGGCCCTGTCTCATCATTATAATGGCCGGCACAATATTGTCCAGTTCGGTACGCCGCCCGGTGCCGGGGCGCCATTATTGATTAGTCCGCCACAATGAGCCGAGTCTCGGCAGTCACGACATCGACGGTTGCTTGACGCCCCGCGTCACCCCCGGCGAAAGGTCTCACTGGGTGTTTAGAGACGCGGCCACATATTCGACCGGGTCGAGTGCCCGGTCGCCGCACCGGCGGCACGCGCCTAACGTCGAAACAGGCGCGGCATAGACTCGACGGTGCCCTTGCACGACACTCGCTCGCGGGGAGAAAATGCAGGATCGCGAGGAGTCATGGTCTGCCGCCGGGGCTCGACGGCCATTGTCAGGCCATGATTGTCTTTAGGGAGAGCGCGATGCCATTCGGAGCGGACCGACCTGCGTCGGTCTGTCGCGCCATGTCGTGGCCGATGATTCTGCTCGTCCTGCAGTTGGCGAACGCGTGCAATTCTGACTCGGCTCGCCGACCCACAGCGCCCGATAGTGCCGTGGCTACCGTGTCAGTACAGCTCAGCGCCGCGGCACTGGTTATCGGCGCGACAACGCAGGCAATGGCAACGCTCCGTGATGGAGCGGGGATGGTCCTGCCTGGGCGAGCGGTGTCGTGGAGCAGCTCGGAACCTGCGTCGGCGTCAGTCTCCGCGGACGGCGTGGTGACTGCGCTCGCATTGGGCACGCCGAGCATCGTGGCTACCAGCGACGGGAAAAGTGGAACGGCGGCACTGACAGTCGTGCCGCCGCCTGCATCGGGCGCCCAGTGCCGACTGGTGACCGACAACCTGCAGCGCGACGAGCCCGCAACCCCGCGCCCCGGTTATCTCGAGCGCGTTGCGGACCCACTGTATGGCACCACAATCACGCGGATCACCGGCGATCCCGGCACGCCGATCACGACCGAGTCTGGCCAGTCGCTCGGGCAGTGGTCGCAGGTCAATACACACAACTACTCGAAGGACCCGGCGTGGAGCGCGGACCAGTCGCTCGTGGCACTCAAGCGCGTGTCTGGTCTGGGCGCGGTCCTGTTCCTCGATGGACAGACGTATCGGCCACTCTTCACGCGCCGGTATCCTGCCGGCACCGCCGAGGGGCGCTGGCATCCATCGATGTCCGACCAGATGGTTATCATCGGTTCAACTGGCACAATCCGGCGCTGGAACGTCAGGACAGGGGCCTTGGCCACGCTCTTCACAGCCTCCGGCTACTCGGCCGCCGACTACTCGGTGGAAGGAGATCTGTCGACCGACGCGCGATACGTGGCGATCCGGGCGACGCGGGTGGCCGACGGCAAGCGGGTCGGCTTCCGGGCGGACCTGGTGAGCGGGGCGAAGGGCCCGGACATCGACTTCGCGGCCAACGGGATCACCGACCCCGACGTGGTGTCGGTGTCGGCCAACGGCACCTACGTGGTGGTGACCGGGCAGATTCCCGGGGCGGGGACCTGCTGCGGCGGGGTCACGGACGCGACGAAGGTGTTTGCGGCGGCCACCGGCGCGTTCACCGGGCAGTACTTCAGCGAATACGGTCGCCCGTCGCACTACGACCACGCGGTCGACGCCAGCGGCAACGAGGTGATTGTCGGGGTGAGCAAGTCGGCGCCGAACGAGGGCCGGGTCATCATGCGGCGGCTCGTCGACGG
>Ga0075434_100002955_pt1 | contig 15112 bp, 10 predicted proteins | sample RhiMethybrSRZTD3_FD_75298 | JGI IMG/M metagenome (GOLD analysis project Ga0075434, IMG submission 75298) | Populus rhizosphere microbial communities from Tennessee, USA - Rhizosphere MetaG P. TD hybrid SRZTD3 | ecosystem: Host-associated > Plants > Roots > Rhizosphere > Soil | place: USA... | reverse complement strand
GACGCGGGGCGCCGTGATCGCGCCGCCAAAACGTGGAACGTGCCGGTCTACGACGACTTCGATACGATGCTGGCGCGCGCGAACCCCGACGTCGCCATCATCGGCACACCGCCCGACTCACATGCGAGCTACTGTCTCAAGAGCTTCTCTGCCGGCGCGCATGTGATCTGTGAGAAGCCGTTCGTGGCCTCGCTCGACGAGGCTGATCGCGTAATGGCCGCTGCCGAGGCGGCAGGGAAGCGGATCGCGCTGAATCATGAGTTTCGCGAGATGCCGATCTTTCGGGCGCTGCGCGACGCCGCCGCGCCGAGCGACATCGTGTTCGCCCAGGTCTGGCAGCTCATGGACCTGCCGCCGTGGGCGGAACCTGGATGGCGCGGCAAAATGTTGCAGCGAACGCTCTACGAGGCAGGCGTTCATCTGGTCGACTTCCTGATGGCGCTCTTCGGTGAGAAGCCGCGTGCCGTTTCGGGGACGATCTCCACCTGTGGTGTCCGCGAAGGCGACACGGACGCGGTGGCGCTCGTGACGCTCGAATTTTCGCGCGGGCGCCTGGCGCAGGTCGTTCAGAATCGGCTCTGCAAGGGCGAAACCCAGTACTTCGAGGTTCGCGCCGAGACGTTGAGCGCCTCGCTTCGCGCGTCGTTCGGCGGTCGCGCGCGCGTGACCGCCGGCCTGCATCGCAGCACGCGGCCGCACGTTCGCCTCGACTACGGCGTGTCGGGCATGGCGTGGCGCGAGGTTGGGAATGCGCGCACGTTACTGGCGAGAAACCCGAAGGAGCCGGGGATGATCGCGACGCGATTCGTGTTCGAGAAAACGCTCGAGGCCTTTCGCAGCGGCGGCGCACCGCCAGCGTCCGGTCAGGACGCGCGCGACGTGCTGGAGGTCATCGCCGCGTGCTACCATGCGGCCGCGACGGGGCGCCGCGTTAGGCTCGAGGGGACGACCCCACCTGAGCTGGCGGCCATGCGAATGGGTGCCAACCCGGCGGCATGAGTGGGCACACCGAGCCTCGCGCCGCAATCATCGGCGCGGGGCTCATGGGTCGCTGGCACGCCGATGCCGTCCGAAAGGTTGGTGGTCGCGTGACCGTCATCGTCGACCCGAACGACGCCGCTCGCGAGGCGCTCGGGCGACGCCATCCCGAGGCCCGGCTCCTCGCCGAGGTGGACGCGTCACTCCTCGCGCGCCACGCGACCGCGGCTCACGTGTGTACCCCGCTTTCCACGCATCTCGACATCGTCAGCACCGCCGTTGACGCGGCAATGCATACGCTCGTGGAGAAGCCGTTTGCGAGGAACGCTGATGAGACGGCACGTCTCCTCGAATTGGCGGAGCAGCGTGGTGTGATAGCATGTCCTGTCCACCAGTTCGTCTTTCAGGACGGAGTACGGCGGATCACCGAGTGGCTGCCTTCACTCGGCCGCATTCACCGCGTGGATTTTTCCACGTGTTCGGCGGGAGCCCGCGGGAACGATCCTGCGAGTCTCGACCATCTCGTTGCGGAGATTCTCCCGCACCCGCTCTCGCTTGTCTCGGCTCTCTTGGGCGTGCCGTTAGGGTCCTCGAGCTGGCAGCTCGTGCATCCTGTCCCGGGCGAGCTACGGGCGATCACGACCGTTTCGGACACCATCGTAAGCATAGCGATCTCGGCTCACAGCCGTCCGACGGAGAACGTGTTGCACGTGCTCGGCAGTTCAGGCTCGGCGACCGCGGACCTCTTCCATGGCTTTGCCGTTAGGCGTGAGAGTGCCGTGTCGCGTCGAACGAAATTGACTCAGCCGTTCATGGTCGCGGGAGAGACCTTCGGCACCGCGTCGGTCAATTTGGCGCGGCGTGCATTGCGACGTGAGCTCGCATATCCGGGGCTGACCGAGCTCGTTCGCCAGTTCTATGCGGCTACGCGCCGCGAGCGACCCGCGCCGCTCTCGCCCGCAAGCGTTGTCGATGTGGCGTGCGCGCGCGATCGCATCCTCGCCTCGCTGAACGCCGCGCTCATCGGCTGATCGCCGACGTCCTGTGGAGTTGGTGCCACTAGGTCGAGAACCGCGGCATTGCTCCAACATCAGGTGCTGGACGCACGCGACAACTCCCACCGGACAATCCGACCTGCAGAGCGCGCTGCGGCGGTGCGAGGCGACTCGCTAGCCGTTGATTTAGCCCGGATTTAACCGCCAGATAACTGCAAACGTCCAGAATCTTTTCACTCGATAGGCACGGGCGAGTGGTGGCCGATTCGGAACGCTTTGTGCCATAGGACACGCCGATTCCGTAACCTCGCGGCGCCAAGCGAGGTGATGTGAATCGAGTTCGCAGTACCTGGTCACTCACGCTCCATGTCACGGTCATGCGACGCGCTGGGGGACGTTCTCTTCAACGCAATCTGGTTGTAGGCACCACACCACACGAGTGAGGGGGGGAAGACATGCGCATGAACCGGAAGGCGGCGCTCGCAACTGGCGCCTCGTTGGGAATCGCGTTTCTCGCAGCGTGCTCGGATTCGCCGACCGCTCCGGCGGCGGTCGTTTCCACGCCGAGCTTCGCCATCGGTGACATTACTGATGGTCCCGCGCCCGAAGCGGCGCCGGGCGTTGTCATCGTTTGTAAGACCGGGAACGTCGGTGGATCGTTCGTGTTCACGCGCACGACCGAAGGACCGAACGTCGACCCGGCAAGCGGTGTGGCATCCAACCAGACCATCGCGACTGGCAAGTGCCTCGAGGTAGCCCGGGATAACAGCCCGAGCGGCAGCGGCTCGCATATTACGATCACCGAGCAGGCCGCTCCGAACACGACCTTCTCGATCACCGCGTGCCGGTTCCGCGGCTATCAGCTGGATGGCGTCACGCTCAACCCGCCCGAAGATTGCGTCTATACGAACGGCGGTGACCTGTTCGTCAACCACTTCCACGGCTTCGTGATCACGTACAACAACGTGTTCACCGAACCGCCCCCGCCGGCTGGTTGCACGTTCACGAAGGGCTGGTACCGCAACCACGGGAAGGACACAATTACGGGCGTCGACGGTCTCGCTCTCAACGTTGAAGCGGCGATCTTTGCCGCGAAACCCGGCCAGCCTGGTCCAGTCACGTGGTCAGGCAACGGCGGCAACAACGTGCTGAATCTGTATCAGCAGCTCCTCGCCGCGCTCGAGAACGGCGGCGCGAGCGGTCCTGCTGGGGTTCAGAGCGCTATCGCCACGGCTCAGGGGCTTACCTCGGTCTCCGGGTTTGCGATCACATACACGGGCACCCAGGCGCAACTGAGCGCCTTGATCGACACGCTCACCAACTTCAACGAAGGCAAGCTCGCGGGCTTCCCGCACTGCCCGGACGAGTAGTCTTGAGCGACGAAGGAATGAGAAAGCGGGGCGGCGAGAGCCGCCCCGCTTTCTTTCTATGCGGTCGTATGTGGTATTGAACGACCACCGATCCGTGTCAACGTCCGACCGACCAACGGCTTCCGACCATGCGCAGCCCCGTGACTATCACGGATACCGCTAGCAGCAGCACGACCGTTTCCCATCGTCGCTTCTCGATGAATTGATAGGCGGCTGCGTGCAGCAGGGTGAGGATCAGCCCCCACGTGACCAACCGATGGAGCGACCGCCACCGTCGCGTGCCGAGTCCCCGTAGCGAGGCGTCGTTTGACGTAGCGAGAAGCGCGACGAATATCAGGGTGGCGGCAAGGCCCGTGTAGTTTGCGGCGCCGAAGGGGTCAATCCGGGGCAGCACGGTGCCTTTTGCCGAATGCACGAAGTACTCCCACATCTTGCCGCGCAGGTGCACCTGCAGGCCCACGACGACGTGAACTATCGCGACCAGCGCAGTCCAGATCCCGAAATCCCGACGAATGTCGGTGCTGACGGGGTAGCGGCGACCTCTCAGCGCGGCGTACGGGCCGAAGGCAAGCGTGACGAGGAAGAGACCCAGCGCGACATACGCCGTCGCGATGCTCGCGCGAAACACCGGGTCGTCTGATTCGATCGCCGCGAATACCGCCGATGTGGCGCCCAGGCTGCCGGCGCCTAACGTCAGATGATCGCGCACGCGGCGCATGCGGCGCGTCAGAGTCGTCCGTGCTGTCACTATCCAGGTGGCGGAAACAAGAAGCCCGCATGGTTTCAAAGCATGCGGGCCTCGTAACCTAATCCCCGTCCCTCAATCCTGGCTCACCAGCCGCGAACCTTCAGCACCATCGTCGGGACTGTCTTCGCCATGATCAGCAGGTCCTCGGCCAGGCTCTGGCGACGCAGGTACTCGAGGTCGTAGCGAACTTTCGCGCGCACGTCGTCGATACACGAGTCGTAGCTCAGGTTGATCTGCGCCAGCCCGGTGATCCCGGGCTTCACGCGCTGACGCAGCGGATATTCGCGAATGTCTTCGCGTAGACGCGCGACGATGCTGGGACGCTCCGGCCGCGGGCCCACAATGTTCATGTCGCCGTTGACGACGTTGATGAGCTGTGGCCACTCGTCGACTCGGAACTTGCGCATGAATCGGCCGAGCGGCGTGACACGCGGGTCGTTCACGGTGGCCCACACCGCACCCGATTTGCCTTCGGCGTTCACGTACATCGAGCGGAACTTGTAGATCGTGAACGCGGCGCCGCCGAGGTCCTGGAGCCGGCGTTCGCGGATCGCGAGCTCGCGTCGTCCGCGCCGGTCGATGCCGACACGGGTCTGCGTGTAGAAGATCGGCCCGCGAGACGAGAGCTTGATCGCGATGGCGACAAGCACGAAGAACGGCGACAGCACGGCGAGGGCGATGCCGCCGAGCACCAGATTTACGGCGCGGTTCAATCGGTCCGAGCGCTCACGCGGGACCACATCGAGGACGGGTTCGGCGCTGTCGACTTCTCGAACTGTCTCGATCGACCGCGTACGTTCGATCGACTTTCCATCGACAGTCTCAGGTCTTCGCGAACGCCGTGTTCCGGGCGTCGGAACGCGGACGCTGACGTGATCTGCAAGGTGCTGGTAGGACTCCATATCCTCTCGAGGTTACCGCAGGTTCTTAAATTCTCCTAACAAAATCGGACGAACAAAATCGACTAACAAGACTCGAACGTCAACGGTTGGTGAGGTACGCGACGGCCCACACGATTCCCATGATGCTCGCGGTAATCGCCGCCAACTTTTGCCAGCGGCTCGTTCCCGGCTTGGTCGGAACGTAGAGCTCATCACCAGACCGGGCGCCGATGTCACTCATCGTGAGCTCTTTCTGGATCGCGGTCTGGATTCCGCCACGATGGACGACGGTGGTTGTCCCGCGACGCAGCTCCATCTTGTCCATCTCGGCAGATTGCGAAGGGCCACCGGCATTCATGACCACGTCGGTGACAGGCGTGTCCGTGCGAATCGAGTAGAACCCCGGTTTGGCTACGTCTCCACTGACCTGCACCCGCAACAGCGCCTGAGCGCGTACGGAGGGGTCCCGAATATACTTGGCCAACTGGGTTGCCAGATAGCCTTGAAGTTCGGAATCCAAAATACCGGCGAGCGAAATCTCAGGGAGATTTGGCAACTGCAACTTCTGATCCGACATCACTGTGAACGTGTCGGATAGAACGCTGTCACCGGTGACGAACAGCAGCACGCGGTGCCCCGTTTGAAAATCGCCCTCGGCCAGTCGCTTTCGAATGACCTGCGCCTGCCAGAGATACTCGGCGCGTTTGTTGGCGTCCTTCTCGGTATGCGACGCCCTCTCGAAATTCTCGGCGGCTTCGGTGAGCGTGGCCCGTTGCGGACTCACGCTGGCCGGCGTCGGAATGGGCTTGGCTGGCGCAACGGTCGTCGTTTGCGCGCGAGCGGCGCCAGCCAGGAGCGGCAACACGAGGATTCCGAATGCAACGCCCGCAACCGTGCCTAACCGTGACGGGCGGATCCAGAAAAGCGGTCGAGCTGAGATCATGTCGATAATCATTGCGAAGACTCCTTTGCAGCCTTCGTGCTAGTGTTCGGACATTGCATCGAGGCCGTAAGTCACGGCTCACCACCAAATTGATCGTGCTTTCCAAGCAAGTCGCCCGGTAACGAGGTTGGAGGTTGTCGTGCGTATACAACACCCTCTGGCGGCTTTCCCACAGTTCTCGAAATGCTTGGGGTCGTAACTTCGGAAAGTCTGCGGGTCGGGACTTCTCGCTGGTGCTCATGATATTGACGCGCGAACCAGCCAGGGAACTTCGCATAACCAATAAGTTGCCCCGCCGACTCATCGCCAAGTTGTGGCCTTGGTAACGCATTTCCATCGAAAGTGTAGCGACCGAGCCGCAAAACCATCTCGGTCAATACCCCGAAAACAGCGTAAGTCATGGGGCGTCAACAGCTTCAAATTCGCTACCCTAGCTGCACGAGTTCTGCAATGACAACGGAGCGTGGTGAGCTGGGTCACAGTGCGCGACTGCGCTGGCGGTTGCGAACCTTCTGCATTGACTGAGAGTGCATGCTCGACATCGATAAGACCACGGCACCTCCGCTCGTTCTCATCGCGAACGACCAGGAATGGTCTGCCCGCTCACTGGAAAGCATCCTCGGACCCCAGGGCTATGCCGTCGTTCGGGCGCATACCGGTCGACAGGCGATCGACCTCGCGTGGCGAACGCATCCCGACGCGATTGTAATCGACTCGGGGATGCCGGATATTGGCGGCGTCGAGGTATGTCGACTGTTGCGGCAGGACTCGCGGTTCTCCGTCAGCACGCCGATCATCGTCACGACATCCGGCCCGGCTGCCCGGGCCGAGCGGCTGGAGGCGTACCGCGCGGGCGCGTGGGAGTACTGTACCGACCCGATCGACGCGGACCAGTTGCTGCTCAAGTTGGAGACGTTCATCGCGTCGAAGCGCGAGCTCGATCAGTGTCACGATGACAGCCTGTTGGATCGTGATACGGGCCTCTACAACGTTCGTGGGCTCACCCGGCGCGCGCAGGAGCTTGGCGCGGATGCGTCGCGGCGAGGTGCCCCGCTGGCGTGCGTTGCCGTTTCGGTGATGCCTAACGAGGCCGTCGACGACCGTGATGCGAACGAAATCGCCCACCGCATCGCCGAGCATCTCGGCGACATTTTCCGGCGGACGGCCCGCGTGTCCGATGTCATCGGGCACCTCGGCCGCTCCGAGTTCGGCATCATTGCACCGTCCACCGCCGCGCCGGGTGCCGTGCGACTGGTGGAGCGAATCCAGGAGACAGTCCAGTCCGCGCCATTCGCGAGTGACAACGCGATCCAGTTGCGCGCGGGGTACTGCGCGGTCCCGAACTTCGCCGAGTCGTCGGTCGATGCGGTGGAATTGCTGCTACGAGCCGCGACGGCGCTTCGGCACGTGAAGGGGAGCGAGAGCGCGCAGATCACGGCATTCGAGGACGTGCCGCTCCGATTCGTGCATTGAGCACTGGCTCCGGGCCGGCGCGTACCGCGGCGGCCTCCACCACCGAAACGGGGCCGATCGACCTCAAGTCGATCGGCCCCGCTTGTATTCCCGAGCACTCCGCTCAGTTGGTACGCGACGGGAGCGACGCCCCTCCGGCCTGCACGAGCCGGGGTTCCTCATCCTCGTCGAGCGTCCCGTACCCATCGAGGTACGCGTAGTACTTGTACATCCCCTCGGCCCGCACGTCGTTGACGACGGCACCGATCAACCGGACGGGCAATCGGTCGAGCGTGGTGAGCTTGGCCTGGGCGAGCTTTCGGTCGGTCTGCCCGGTTCGAAGCACCAGCATCATCGTGCCCGCCGCGGAGCCTAACGCGTAGGGATCGATGCCGGCGCCTAGCGGAGCGGTATCGACGATGATCGCGTCGAACCGCGACCGGAGCGCACGGATCATCTTCACCGTCGTATCCGCGGCGAGCAGCTCGGGCCCGCGATGCCGGCGCGTCCCGCAGGGAATCAGGAACAGGTTCCCGTGCGAGGTCTCGCGAATGACGTCTTCGACGACGATGTCCCCAGTGAGGTGATCGACGAGGCCGGGTCGCTGCGGCACGCCGAACGTCGAGTGGAGCTGTCCGCGCCGAATGTCGCCGTCGATTAGCAGCGTGCGATAGCCGGCCTCGGCAAACGCGAGGGCGAGGTTCGACGAAATGAGCGACTTGCCGTCGCCGGGACCCGGGCTGGAGATCGCGACCGTCACCGGCCCGCTCCCGTTCGCGGCGTTGCGCACGTTGAGCCGCAGTCCGCGGAATGCTTCGACGAGCTGCGCTTCGTCCTCCATCCGTGTCGCGCCATTCTTGCCGCGACGAATCGTCGGGATGGTTCCGAGAATGTCCAGCCCGAGCTCGTGGGTTGCCTGCTCCGGATACCGGAACCGCTTGTCGAGCAGGTCGAGCAGAAAGGCCAGCACGATCCCGAGGCCCAGGCACCCGCCGATGACCATCAGCAGAATCATCGGGGCGGTGTTGCTGGTTGGCTTGAGCGGCGCGACAGCGGAATCGAGCACGCTCACGTCAGGAATGGCGCTCGCCTCCGCGAGCTGCGCGAGCTGATATCGGCCCTTGATGTCGGCATAGAGCGTTGCCGCGAGATCGCGTTCACGAGTCAGCCGGGATTCTTCGATCGACGTTGCCGGGATCCGCTGCATGTCCGACGACGCGGCGGCAATGCGTCGATCGAGCTCGGTCTCTTGCCGGCCGAGCTGCTCGAGCACCTGGCGGGTGATGGACGGAAGCGTCTGAGTCTTCATCCGCTCGACTTCCTGCGCCTTCGCGATCACGAGCGGCATCTGCTCGGTGTAGCGCGACCGAAGCGTTCGAAGGTCCGCCTCGGCCTTCGTGAGCTCGTCGACGGCTGCCTTCAGGTCCGGAGACGAAACGAGCAGACTGGGGATGCTCAGGAGCTGCTCGGGCGTGACCCGGGCGGTCTGCCCGGACCCGAGCAGCGACTGGACGGCCTCGCGGTCGCGGCGCGCGGTCTCACTCTGGACTTTCAGGGTGAAGAAGCTGGCGGACGCCGGATCCTGAATGATCAACCCGTTGGGCAGCATCGGCAGGCCCTTGGGGCGTTCGACTGCGACCTTGACCTCGAACTCCTTCAACTGCCGCTCGAGGTTCTGCAGGCTGGCGCTCGACTGCTCGAGCTGCTCGTTGAGGGCGATGCGCTGATCGGTGAGATTCTTCTTCTTCAACGCCGCCGCCTCCGCGACGAACTCCCGGAGGATCGAGTTCATCTCGACCGCGAGCGGCTGCGACCGTTTACCCCGCAACGAGACCTTGATGAACCGGCTCTCGGGCGGGAGGTAGACGCTCAGGCGGCTGCGAAGATCAGCCGCCGCCTCGCGCGGCGTCTTGACCTCGAATTTCACCGGGCTCCGCGCGGCGACCGCGTCTGCGTTAGGCACCCAGGCGAATCCGACCGTGCGCCCGACGGAATCGCCGAGCGTTCCGCTCTCGACGACGGCCGTGGAACGTGCGCGCTTCGTCGCGAGATCGTATTTCTTCGTCCCCTTGTTGGCGGTCAGCGTGTACTCCCCGGCCTGGAGGTCCGAGGTCGGCTCGAAGTTGCGAAAAATCCCTGAATCGGCCTCGGACTTCGGCGTGAGGTAGGAGCCGGATTGCCGGGCCACGGGATCCAGGATCGCGAAGCTCAGGAGCAGCTCGCGCCATGCCTCCTCACGCAAGGTCACCTGCGGACGGACGGGGCCCTTGGGGTCGGGCGACTCACCGATGACGATCGTGGTGTCGACCTGGTAGGTCGGGGTGATGAATTTCGTTGCGACGACACCACCCGCCACGCCCACCAGTGTCATGATCGCGATCAGCCATTTGTACCGCTTCAGCGCCGAGACATAGCGTCCGAGGCTCATGGCGCCCTGGGCTTGCGCGGCCGGCTGGGCCGGCGGGCCCCAGCTCTGCAGAGCGGCCTGACCCCCTTCGGGGCCGACCTCCATGGACGGGGACGTCGATGGGACGAGAGATCCGGACATTCGAGACGGTTGAGGACGTGACGGAGGTTAACCCAAGTCTATCACAAACTAGCAAAGCGCCGTGTGACCCATGTCGCACGCGCTGGTTCCCGACAAGTGGACGCGACCCTGTTCCGCAAAATCAGGCCCACGCTCGAGCGTGCTCGTGAAGGCCTCGGCGCGCGTTTTCGTGGGTATTTCGGCCTGACCCGAGCGCGCCAATTACCTTCGCATGTCGTTGTGATGCAGCACACGGTGTCGGATGTGATACACAACCAGTGTGGCCACACCGCTATGCTGTAGCTTGTTGGCAGCATTTTTTCGTTGTGTCCGGGCAGCATGGTCGTCATACAGATGAGTCAGCATCGCTCGTTGTCACAATAGCGATCGCGTGGCGACTTGGTTACGGTGATCGAATCCTGAAGAACATCGGTGCGCCGCGGGGATCCGCCGCATGTGCGCCTCTCTGCTCAAAGGAGTTTGTGGATGTCCACTTCGGCTGCGGTTCTTGGCGATTCGGGGCGCTCACTCGCCGCAGGAGATAGCGAGACTGCCAGAGACCCGTTGTCCATCTCGGCGGAAGTCAAGTCGAGTCTCAGTCTGCTGATCGTGGACGACGACCGCACCCTTCGGGAAGGGTGCGCCAGCGTCCTGCAGATGGACGGATTCAACGTGACCACGCTCGGCCGCGGGGACGAGGCGCTCGACCTCGTGCGCCGCCGCAAGTTCGACATCGTACTTGTCGATCTGTACATGACGCCCGTGTCCGGGATGGAAATCCTTCGCGCGACGCTCTCCGCACACAAGGAGACGATCGTGGTCGTGATGACCGGAAACCCGAGCGTCACGACGAGCATCGAGGCGCTGCGCGCCGGTGCCTGGGACTATCTGCCCAAGCCGTTCTCGGCGACGCATCTCCAGGTGCTGATCGGACGCGCCTCCCACGCCGTCATGGTCGCCCGCGAGACGCGCGATCTTCGCATTCAGCTCCTGAAGCAGAACGGGAACAGCGACAAGCTCACACTTCTCGGTGTTTCACCGGCATTCCGTAAGGCAGTCGACCTCGCCCGGCGCGTCGCCAGCACTGATGCCTCGGTCATGATCATGGGCGAGAGCGGAACCGGCAAGGAGCTCATCGCCCAGTTCATCCACCAGCATAGCCGCCGCGCGAGTCGTCAGGTGGTGCCGATCAACTGCGCGGCGCTGCCCGAGGGGCTGCTCGAGAGTGAGCTGTTCGGCCATCGCAAGGGCGCATTCACCGGCGCTGATCGTGACAAGCCGGGACTTCTCGAAATCGCGAATGGCGGAACGCTGTTCCTCGACGAGCTCACCGAGATGTCGCTGCCGCTGCAGGCGAAGCTCCTGCGCGTGTTGCAGGACGGCGTCGTGCGCCGCGTCGGGAGCGAGCAGCAGGACGCCGTTGTGGACGTCCGGTTCATCTCGGCGACGAACCGGGACCCGGCCGAGTGCGTGGCGAAGGGAACGCTTCGCGAGGATCTCTTATACCGCCTTCGCGTCGTGCCGATCAAGCTGCCGCCGCTCCGAAAGCGCCTCGAGGACATCCCGCTGCTCGCGAACCATTTCCTCACGCACTTCTGGGAACGCCATCGGCAACCGGGCGAGGCGACGCCGCGACTGACAGAGGCGGCGGTCGATTTTCTCCGGTCGCGCCCATGGCGCGGCAACGTGCGCGAGCTGCAGAACGTCGTCGAACAGCTGGCCGTGCTGGCCGAGCCTGGTCAGGGTGTGCAGCCGGACGACGTCCCGCTCTACGATGACGCGGCGGCGCCTCAGGCGACGGCGACGGGGCTTCCCATCAGCATCATGACGGAGAGCTTCCACCTGGCCAAGGAGAAGCTCGTTGCGCATTTCGAGAAGGAATACCTGACGCAACTCATCGCGCGGGCCGGTTCGAACATGTCGAAGGCGGCTCGGCTCGCGAGCATCGACCGTACGACGCTGTACCGACTCATGGAAAAGCATGGCTTCCGCCGGGATGAGTTCGGCGGCGCCGTGGACGAGTGAGCTCACGTCTCGAACCAGGTCGCGTGTCGCGGTCGAAAGCACCGAAACCAACCTCACGTGCAACCGCAGTGATCGATTCGGGGGCGCGCGCCTCCGAATCGGTCGCTTCGAGCGCCGTGTCGCGGGCGCTCACGGTGGCGGTCGCAGACGTCTGTGCCGAGTGGCCTCACACCGAACACGGGGCAACGTCGGCCGCGGATGTGCGCACGACCGTCAATGCCCTGGCCGACAACGTTAGGCAGGCGCTCAGCGGCGACGCCGTCAGGCTCGTCGCGTTCCCGCCGTTCGTTCCGGTGCGTCGAACGCTCGAGCTGTTGCGCCGTGCGTTCCTGGAACGAGCCGAGTCGCCCGAGATGGTATCGGCCGGCGACGCGAGCGTGCTGGATGTGATCAAGGCAATGGAGCGCGTGCAGCAATCGATCGACCAGGACGCGGCGCATCGGTTTGCCGCGCGGCTCTCCGGGCAGGACGCGCAGCAGCTCGTGGTCGAGATGGCGCACGACATGCGCTCGCCGCTCGGGTCGATTCTTATTCTCGCAGAGCGGCTGCGCTACGGGTCGGGCGGCACGCTGACGCCGATTCAGGAGCGACAACTCGGACTCGTATACTCCGCCGCGTTCGGTCTGAGCGCGCTCGCTGGCGACGTGATCGAGCTCGCGCGTGGCGGCACGACGCTGATGGACCAACCGCGCATGCCGTTTCTCGTCTCCGATGTCCTGCAGTCGATCATGGACATTCTTCGACCGATGGCCGAAGAGAAACGTCTCGTCGTGCGATGCGTGGGTCCGGAAGCGGACCTGCGAGTCGGCTACCAGGCTGCCCTCAATCGCGTTCTGCTGAACCTTGCGACGAACGCGATCAAGTTTACGAATGCCGGCTCCGTCGACGTGACGTGCAAGCAGATGGACCGCAGCCGCGTCGAGTTTTCGGTGAAGGACACAGGGCGCGGTATCCCACCGCACGTCATGTCCAACCTGTTCGACGCATTTCGCCAGCGTCAGATCACGGGCGATTATGCGTTCTCGAGCGCGGGTCTTGGATTATCGATCTGCAAGAAGCTCATCGCTGCCATGGGCGGCGAGCTCGGAGTGGAGACGGAGCTAGAGAAGGGGACACGATTTCACTTCGTGCTCGACCTCCCGCAGGGCTCGCGACTGTAGGCGATACGCCGGAGGTGCGCGCCCGGCAACAGGGAACAGGGAACCGGGAACCGGGACCCAAGTACGCCGAGACTGGACGGCGCCTAACTCGTCACTCAGGTTAAACGCGCGCGCGAAGTCGTGCGCGACCGCAGTCACGCCGGATCCCCGTTCCCGGTTCCCGTTATGTCCGACCGACGCGCCTTCATCTCCACGCTCGCCCGCGCCGGGCTGGCGGTCCCCGTCTTCCGTTCGAATGCGCTCGCCTCGGTGTTGCGGGCGGAGCAGGTCGCTGGCGGGCGCCCCGCGCTCCCGCTCGCGGAGGACGAAGTCTACTGGTCGGAGATCCAACGGGCGTTCGACGCCGACCGCACGCTGATCAACCTGAACAACGGCGGGGTGAGTCCCACGCCCTCGCACGTGCTCGAGGCGATGATCCGCGATCTGCGCTTCTCGAACGAGGCGCCGGTGGAGCACATGTGGAGCGTGCTGGAGCCGCGGATCGAGAGCGTGCGTCGCGAGCTCGCGAAGGAGTTCGGGTGCGACGCCGAGGAAATGGCGATCACGCGGAACGCCTCGGAGTCGAACGAGACCATGATCTTCGGGCTCGATCTCAAGCGGGGCGACGAGGTCATCGTCACGACGCAGAACTACCCACGCATGCTGACATCGTGGGATCAGCGCGCACGCCGCGAAGGGATCGTGGTCAAGCAGATCAAGTTCACCGTGCCGCCACCGTCCGACGACTACGTCGTCAACCAGTTTCGCGAGGCGATCACCCCCCGCACGCGCGTGATCGAGATCACGCACATCACCAACCTGACGGGGCAGATCCTTCCGGTCGCGAAGGTCGTCGCGATGGCGCGAGAGAAGGGGATCGAAGTGTTCGTGGACGGCGCACATGCCTTCGCGCATTTCCCGTTCACGCGCGATGAGCTGGGCTGCGACTACTACGGTACCAGCCTGCACAAATGGCTCCTCGCGCCGATCGGCACGGGGTTCCTGTACGTTCGCCGGTCGAAGCAAAAGTCGCTGTGGCCGCTCATGGCGGCGCCGGCCAGCATGGATCAGGACATCCGAAAGTACGAGGAGATCGGAACCCACCCCGCCGCGAACCACAACGCGATTGCTGCGGCGCTCGCGTTTCACCGCGCGATCGGTGGCGAGCGAAAGGTTGCGAGGCTTCGCTATCTCCGAGACCGGTGGGCGAAGCGTCTCCTGGCGGAGAGCTCCCGCGTGCGCGTGCTCACCCCTCTCGACGGGAAGCAGGCCGGCGGGATCGGGCTCTTCAACGTGGACGGGATCGACAGCGCAAAGCTGCAGGGGTGGCTGTGGACGAAGCATCGGATCATCACGACGCCGATCATCCACGCCGAATTCAGTGGGCTGCGCATCACGCCTAACGTCTACACGACGTTGGACGAGGTCGACCGCTTCGGCGACAAGGTGCTCGAAGCCATCGCACGGGGCGTGAACGCCTGAGCTGCCTCGGGCGCCCGGCGTCCCACCGGGTCAATAGACCGGCCAGCCTTGACGGCGGGTAGAGACCACTTCGCGGGGTGGGCGGCAATGCCGTTCGCCGCGGTGGTTCGCTAGCTTTCACCGCACGCTATCACAGACCCGAGATCGCTTGAGGGAGAACGCGGCATGACGAAGACCGAAGCGGTTGGCGCGCCGGCGGCGACTGATGCGCTGGAGATTCGCGACACTCGAACTGGCAAGAGCTACACGGCCCCCATTGCCGACGGCGTGATTCGCGCCAACGACCTGCGACAGATCAAGACCGACGGTGACGACTTCGGTCTCATGAGCTACGACCCCGCGTTCATGAACACGGCGTCGTGCCGAAGCGCGATCACGTTCATCGACGGCGACCGGGGTATTCTGCGCTATCGCGGCTATCCGATCGAGCAGCTCGCCGAGCGCGCGAGCTTCCTCGAGGTGGCGTGGCTGCTCCGCAACGGCGAGCTGCCTAACCAGCAACAGTACGATGGATGGGTGCACGATATCACGTTCCACACGTACGTGCACGAGAACATCAAGCGGTTCCTGGA
>Ga0075434_100002952_pt1 | contig 15118 bp, 12 predicted proteins | sample RhiMethybrSRZTD3_FD_75298 | JGI IMG/M metagenome (GOLD analysis project Ga0075434, IMG submission 75298) | Populus rhizosphere microbial communities from Tennessee, USA - Rhizosphere MetaG P. TD hybrid SRZTD3 | ecosystem: Host-associated > Plants > Roots > Rhizosphere > Soil | place: USA... | reverse complement strand
ATGGGCGTGGTGATGATGGTCGGCATCGTTGTTTCGAACAGCATTTTGATCGTGGAATTCGCGCGCCATCTGCATCACGAAGGAAAACCACTGAAGGAAGCAGTCTCGCTGGCCTCCCGGCTGCGCTTGCGGCCCGTGCTGATGACTTCACTCGCAACCCTCCTGGGATTGATCCCGATGGCGCTGGGCATGGAAGCTGGCAGCGAACAGTACGCTCCCCTGGCGCGCGCAATCATCGGTGGACTCCTCGTTTCGGTCGTAGTGACTGTCTACCTGGTGCCCGCGGCCTACTGGGTTGTGCACCGCAACGATGAGCGCAGCAACGAGGAGGCGCACGCGTGATGTCGCTGAAACCGATGCGAACGAAACTGAAATGGCTGGCGCTTTGCCTCTCTGCGGCGTCGCAGCTGAATGCTCAATCACCGGCGATTCCAACTTCCCCCGCAAAAACGCAGAACCCACCGGCGCAAGGTGCTGCGCCGGCGGCCACACCACTGTCGCGCAAACAGGCAAAGGCGCTCGCGCTCAAGAACAACCCGCAGATTACGGTTGGCAGGCTCCGCATGCTGCAGGCCGCACAATTTACAAGAGAACAGCGTTCAGCACTCCTGCCGACGGCCTACTTGAGTCTTACGGGCGTCGATGCCAGCGACCGTGCGCGCATCGCGGCGGGCGCGCTGAATAATCCCATCATTTATCCCCGAGCGGCGAGCGGCGCGACCGTCAGTCAATTGGTCACGGACTTTGGCCGCACCACCAATCTCGTCTCCAGCGCCAAAGCCGCTGCTAAAGCCGAAGAAGAAAATTCCGCCGCAACCACCGCGCAGATCATCATGGCTGTGGACCAGGCGTTTTATAACGCGCTCGAAACCAGGGCATTGCTGCAGGTAGCCCAACAAACCGTGGACGCCCGCCAATTGATTGTGGACAAAATCAGCGCGCTGACTCAGGCCAAACTAAAGTCCGATCTGGATTTGAGTTTCGCCAATGTGGACCTGGCCCGCGCCAAACTCTTGCAACTCGAAGCGCGAAACAATACCGATGCGTCGCTCGCCGCCTTGTCTGCAATTCTCGGCTATCCCGACCAGCAGAACTTCGATCTCGTTGAATCGCAACGCGAACCTGAACCGCCCGAACTAGACGTGACTCCGCTCATCATGACGGCAATGCGCCAACGTCCCGAAATTCTGTCTTTGCAGGATCAGGTGGAAGCCGCCGAAAAATTCGGCCATGCTGAACACGACCTTTGGAGGCCAACGATTAGTGCGCTCGGCACAGTCGGCGTCGCGCCCGTCAGAAACGAGAATCTACCCAACTGGTACGGCGCGGTCGGCGTGAACGTAAGCGTTCCCGTCTTTAATGGCTTTCTCTACAATGCGCGCGCCAAAACTGCGGACCTGCAAACTGAAGTGGCCAAGCAGAAATTGATGGACGAGCGGAATAACATCGCGCGTGACGTTCGGACGTCCTGGCTCGATTCGCAGCGGGCTTTTGAAAGGCTAAGCGTGACCAGACAACTGCGCGAGCAAGCCAACCTCGGCTTAAATCTCGCGCAATCTCGCTACAACCTGGGTCTCGGCTCGATTGTGGAACTTGGACAAGCCGAACTTCAGAAAACGGAAGCAGACATCGCCGACACCGACGCTCTCTATCAGTATCGTCTCACCCGCCTGAACCTGGCCTACACGATGGGCGAGCCCAGATAACCCCCCAAAATCCGTTGCCGCCAAGCGTGGGGCTGCGACTGCGTTCCCTTCACTAGCGGGCCATATACTTTCGCGCGAACAGAGTCTTGGCGAAATTTTTCCGCCCATCTCGTCGATGGTTCTGCATTCCTCGAATCTAACTGCAGCCGCTTCAGCAACTTACTTTGTAACAATTCCTGTTACCGGATATTCACATTCGTTTGACGTGCCAGTAAGACGCTCACCCTACGTTTACGTCCGCGGGGTAAGTTCGCGTACTCACCAGGTATTCCATTTTGCAAATTGCAATACGGAAGGGTGACCGCTAAGCGCGGTCAATAAAAGAGGAAATGAAAAAACTAGCAGCCATCGTACTGTCGTTTTTCCTGATTTCTGGCGCGGCGTTCGCGGACACACCTAAAGACGGTGACCCGCAACCTGCGGAAAATACCAAGAAGAAAACCACCAAGCCCGCCGCGAAGTCGGCGACGGCCGTACTTGCCGAGCAATTAGAAGCGCTCCGGCAGACTCTTGAAGCCCAGCAACAACAGATCCAGCAATTAAAGGAAGAATTGTCCCGTCGCGACTCGCAGATCGGCGATGCCAAGAGCGCCGCGGCCGCCGCTGATGCCAAGGCCGCGGAGGCGAACACCAAGGTCGCCGAAGTTGCCGCGAGCACAGCTGAGGTGAAGACCAGCACGACCACGCTAAGCTCCGACGTCGCTGATTTGAAACTCGGCAGCGACTCACTGAAGGGTGCGGTACAGGACACGCAGAAGAAGATTATTGCGTCTGAGTCTCCCTCTTCGATTCACTACAAAGGCATCACCATCACGCCTGGCGGATTCTTCGCGGCGGAAACGGTTTTCCGTAACCGCGCGGCCAGCGCTGACGACAACACGCCATTCACCGGCATCACTTACCCGGGCAACAGCCTTTCCAAAGTTTCAGAATTCAACTTCGGCGGGCGTCAAACCCGTCTGAGCCTTCTGGCCGAAGGAAAGCTCGGCGCTGCCAAGCTCAGCGGTTACGTCGAAGCCGACTTCTTGGGCGCCGGCACCACTTCGAACAATCGTCAGAGCAACAGCTACGTTCTCCGCGACCGCCAGGCATACGGTCAAGTTGCGTTTGACAATGGTTGGTCCATCACGGGCGGTCAGATGTGGAGCTTGGCAACGGAAACCCGCAAGGGCATTCTCAATCGCCAGGAAGCCACGCCGCTGGTCGTTGATCACCAGTACAGCGTAGGATTCACTTGGGCACGGCAATACGGATTGCGCGTAGTGAAGAACTTCCACGACAAGTTTGCCCTCGGCGTTTCGATCGAGGGTCCTCAAACCACCATCGGGGGCCGCGGCTTCTCAGCTGTCACCAACACCAGTGCAACGGGCGCCGTGACCACAACTCAAAACTTCTGGCTGAACGCTCCTGGCGCGGGCGGTGGTTTGTACAACGCCTTTGACGCGACGGGATACACGACGAACAAGGCGCCCGACTTTATCGTAAAGGCTGCACTTGATCCAGGCTGGGGCCACTACGAAGTTTTCGGCATCGTCAGCGAATTCCGCAACCGAATCTATCCTTGCGGCGTGGTCGGCACCAACGCGAACGACACAAATCCGCCGACAACGCCTACCACCTATACCGGAAATTGCGCATCTGCGACGCCAACAGCGGTTAGCTCCTTTGGCGCCTTCAATGACTCCCGCACTGGCGGCGGTGGCGGCGCAAGCGCCATTCTCCCGTTGGGCAAGAAGCTCGACGTGCGGGCAAAGTTCACCGGAGGCAGCGGCATCGGACGCTATGGCTCGGCGCAGTTGCCCGATGCAACTGCCCGTCCCGATGGAACGCTTGCTCTGATCAAGAGCGCGCAATGGCTCGGCGGCTTGGAGTTTCATCCCAACCCGAAACTGGATGTCTACGCCTATTTCGGCCAGGAGTACGCAGGCCGCGCCGCTTACCAGGGTTATACGACAATCAGCGTGCTGAAAACTCCGGCTATTGCGGCAACCGCCACCTCGCCCGCGATTCCGGGCACCACGACCACCACCATCAAGCTCGACCAGTTCGGCGGCTACGGCTCGCCGTTCGCCAACAACTCCGGCTGCTCAAACGAAGCGGCGCCGGGCGGAACGGGAACGCCGAGTACTGGAGGAAGCTGCGCCGGCGACATCCGCACCATCTCCGAAGGCACCTTCGGTTTCTGGCACAAGGTTTACAACGGACCGAAGGGTGGCTTCCGTTGGGGAATTCAATACTCCTATCTCACAAAAACCGGATGGTCCGGAAACAACAACACGCCCACCGCAATCGGCATTTCTCCGAAAGCAGTGGACAACATGCTCTTCACTTCCTTCCGCTACTACATTCCCTAATTTGAGGGGATAGCAGTTTCTCTCGTAAAGGGCGGCGCCCGAAAGGTTCCGCCCTTTTACTTTTCTGGCTTGTCAAAATCTCTTCGCATCAACACCCAAGCCCATACATTTCAGTTGGTTATGGATTCAACCAACTCTGAACGCCTTGTTAACACTCCCGTAACAATCAATCCACAGAATTGTCTTTAACGGATGGGTTCCCGACCTGGTCTAAAAGATCGCCCGCTCAACGGTGCGATGCGTGTGGAGAGGCAGAAATGAAAAGATTTTCAGTTCTTGCGGTGCTCGTTGTTGCGCTGGCGGGAGCGGTGCTTGCGCAGGGCTCACTGCTGATAAATGGCGCGGGAGCAACCTTCCCCTACCCAATTTATTCGAAATGGTTCGATCAGTTTCACAAGTCCACCGGAGCACAGATCAACTATCAATCTGTCGGTTCGGGAGCAGGTATCAAACAGGTGACCGAAGGAACTGTGGATTTTGGCGCGTCCGACGGACCGATGAACGATGATCAGCTTAAGGCGTATCGTGCGAAGAACGGCTCCGGAATTCTTCATTTCCCGACCGTGCTGGGAGCCGCAGTGCCGACTTACAACGTCCCAGGCGTCAGCACCCAGTTGAATTTCACTCCCGAAACGTTGGCCGGAATCTTCCTCGGCCGGATCTCCAAGTGGAATGATCCAGCGATTGCCAACGCCAACAAGGGCGTCAATCTCCCAGCCAACGACATCGTCGTCATTCATCGCTCCGACGGCAGCGGCACCACCTACATCTGGACCGACTATCTGTCGAAAGTCAGCGGCGACTGGAAGGACAAAGTCGGCAAGGGAACGTCAGTGAATTGGCCAGTGGGTCTCGGCGGTAAAGGCAATGAAGGTGTCACGGGCTTGATCAAGCAGACTCCCAACTCCATCGGTTACGTGGAATTGATTTACGCCGCGCAAAACAAGATTACCTTCGGAACCGTGAAGAATTCCGCAGGTACATTTGTCAATGCGGATCTGGCAAGCGTGAGTGAAGCTGCGGCCGGCGCATCCAAAACCATGCCAGCAGACTTTCGCGTCTCGATCACCAACGCTCCGGGGAAGAATGCTTATCCCATCTCGAGCTTCACGTGGCTGCTGATTCCCGAAAAGTTCAAGGATGCGGCCAAACGCGACACCATGAAGAACTTCGTGAAGTGGGCGATCACCGACGGGCAAGGCGATGCGGAAGCGTTGTCCTATGCGAAGCTTCCCAAAGAAGTCGTCGATATGGAACTGAAAGCCCTAAGCAAGGTTCAGTAAGCGCTAGCGTGGCAACGTCCTCTATTAACGTTCCGAGCGCGAGTCCTGTCGAGGATTCGCGCTCGTTCCTTTCGCGCCTGCGTAACGGCGACGAAATCGCCAGGCTGGTCACGTTCATTTTTGCGGCCAGTATTGTTCTGCTTACTGTCTTGCTGGTTTATGTGCTCTGGATCGCTTCGTCGCTCCCAAGGCAAAAATTTGGCTTGGCGTTCTTTGTCACCAGGTTGTGGGATCCTATCGCTGAACAATTTGGCGCGCTGACGTTTATCTACGGCACCGTCGTAACTTCCGCCGTGGCCCTGTCGATCGCGGTCCCTCTTGGCATTGGAGCGGCCATCTTCCTTGCCGAACTGGCGCCGCAGAAGGTCTCTGACCCACTGCAGTTTTTTATTGATTTGCTAGCCGCCGTACCGAGCGTAATTTACGGCGTGCTTGGTGTGTTTATCGTGATTCCCCTCATGCGGATTTGGATTGCACCAACACTGAAAGCGACGTTGGGCTTCTTGCCGTTGTTCCAGGGACCCGCTTACGGTGTCGGCTTCCTTACTGCTGGTATCGTGCTGGCCATCATGGTCATTCCTTACATCATCTCCGTGTCGCGCGAAGTCTTGCTCTCGGTTCCGCGTGACCAGCGGGAAGCCGCGCTGGCCTTGGGCTCCACGCGATGGGAATCGACCTGGAAGGTCGTCGTACCATTTGCTCGCACCGGTATCATGGGCTCCATTTTTCTTGCCCTCGCGCGCGCGCTTGGAGAAACCATGGCGGTCACCATGGTCATCGGGAACACACCTTCCATCAGCAGCTCTCTTTTCGCGCCTGGGTACTCCATCGCTGCGGTGATTGCCAACGAATTTACGGAAGCCACCGGGGATATGTACCTTCAGGCTCTGATTCAGCTGGGGCTCGTCCTTTTTCTGCTCACCTTCATATTGAACGGGTTGGCGCGACTGCTCATGCTGCTTACCGCTTCCCGCGGCAGCGGAACGGGGCGCGCATGAACGCCCGTCTGAGGTGGCGCAAGCTGGTCAGCGCTTTTATGCTTACGATGACCGGCGTCTGTGCGTTTGTTGCCGTCCTGGTTCTGTTTTTTATTCTCGGCTACTTGGTATTTCATGGCGGGCGCTCTATCAACTGGGACTTTTTTACCAAGCTTCCAACTCCGGTTGGCGAACCCGGAGGCGGAATGGCCAACGCAATTATCGGCAGCGCAAAGCTGCTGTTACTGGCCAGTTTGTTCGGTGTTCCGGTGGGTTTCTTCGGTGCGATCTATCTTGCCGAGTTTAGCGGGTCGAAGACGGCCTTTGTTGTTCGCTATGCGGCCGACTTGCTGAACGGCGTTCCCTCTATCGTCATCGGCATCTTCGCGTACGCTATGGTCGTCCTGCCGTTCAAGCATTTTTCCGCTTATGCCGGGGGATTCGCGCTAGGCATCATGATGATCCCGATCACGTTGCGCAGCACCGAGGAATTTCTTCTCGGTGTTCCGAACACCCTGCGCGAAGCGGCCATGGCCCTGGGCGCAAGCAAATGGAAAACGATTGCTACCGTCATCGTTCCCGCTGCCTATCGTGGCATCCTCACCGCCGTTCTTTTGGCCTTTGCGCGCGTTGCAGGCGAAACTGCGCCGCTCCTTTTCACGGCCTTTGGCAATCGTTATTGGAGCCCCGGCTTCAATCAGCCCATCGAGTCCTTGCCTCACATGGTCTACATCTACGCCATTTCCCCTTACGAAGATTGGCAGCGTCAGGCATGGGCCGCAGGCCTCGTTCTTCTTGGACTTATTTTGATTGTGAACATCGTCGCAAGGTTTATTCTGGCCCGAGGGGTATCTGTACAGAGGTCCTAAACATATGTCAGCTTCAGCGAGGTCTGCAGTGACCGTGAATTTAACACCAACCAGCGTCGCCGCCCCCAGCCGGGAAACGAGCGCTCCGGCGCCTGTGCGCATGAATATTTCCAAGGTCAACTTTTTTTACGGCACGAAGCAGACGCTGTTCGACGTCAACATGAGCGTAGCTGCCAACCGGGTGACCGCGCTGATCGGCCCCTCCGGCTGCGGCAAGTCCACCCTGCTGCGCACGTTTAATCGCATGCACGAAACCGTCCGCAACGCCCGCCTGGAAGGCGAAATCCTGCTCGATGGCCAGAACATCCTTTCGCAAGACGTCACGCTGCTTCGCCGTCGCGTCGGCATGGTGTTCCAACGGCCGAACCCTTTCCCCAAATCGATCTTCGATAACGTGGCCTATGGCCCCAAGATCAACGGCGCCAACGATCCTATCGCGGAAATTGTCGAACGCAGCCTTCGCCGCGCAGCTCTCTGGGACGAAGTAAAGGATCAACTCCACAAGTCCGCGTATGAGCTTTCCGGCGGGCAGCAACAGCGACTCTGCATCGCTCGCGGTTTGGCAGTCGAACCCGAAGTCCTTCTTCTCGATGAGCCTTGCTCGGCGCTGGACCCGATCAGCACCGCAAAAATCGAAGAACTCCTCGTCCAGCTGAAAGACTCCTGCACCATCGCCATCGTCACCCACAACATGCAGCAAGCTGCGCGCGTCAGCGATTTCACGGCGTTCCTGCTGGTGGGCCAATTAGTCGAATTTAGCCCGACGCCGCAGCTTTTCACCACGCCTTCCGATCCGCGCACAGAGGCGTACATCACCGGCCGTTTCGGATGAGGAATCTATGGAACGTCACTTCGAACGAGATCTGAACGAACTGAAAGAGCGTCTTCTGTGGATGGGCAGCCTCGCCGAGCGCTCCGTCCACCAATCCGTCCATGCCGTCCTCGATTCCGACGAGCAGCTCGCCAAGCGTGTGCTCGAAGAAGAAAGTGCCATCAACGAATTACAGCTCGAAATTGACGACCGCGTGGTGCAGCTCCTGGCCTTGCATCAGCTGATGGCCATGGACCTGCGCTTCGTCCTCGCCGTCTCCCGCATCAACAATGATCTCGAACGCATCGGCGACCAGGCCGTCAACGTTGCACAGGGCGCGCTTCGCATTCTGCGTCACCCGCGCGTCAAACCTTATGTGGACCTGCCGCGCATGAGCGAAGTTGCCGAAGAAATGGTTCGCGACGCGCTCAACGCCGTTGTACGCCGCGATGTCGACCTCGCGCGCAAAGTCCTGGAAAGCGACGACAAGGTGGACCACTATCGCGACCAAATTTTTCGCGAACTGCTTACCTACATGATGGGCGATTCCAGCGTGGTGTTTCCGGCGTTCGAACTAATCCTGGTCGCCAAAAATCTCGAACGCATTGGCGATCACGCCACTAACATTGCGGAAGACGTCATCTACATCGTGCAGGGACAAGACGTCCGCCATCCTGCTGTCGATCGTCGCTAGCCGTCCGCCACTGCGGCCTGCCGTCGCCGCTGCCATACGAGCAGAGCGATCGAGCCACAGGCCGTAAGCACCGAAATCCGACCCCCGATTGTCCGGTCCGGCGTTCGCCCAAACTTGATTTCAATGCGCGATTCTCCCGCCGGCACGCGAACGATCATCTGTGCCGTCCCCGGCGAATGCTCAATTACCGCGGGGTTCCCGTTGACCGTTGCGCGCCACGCGGGATAGTCCACTAACCGGATCGCCACACGCGCTCTGGTCGCCGTACTCACCCGCAAGATGCGGTGCTCCGCCGTCCAGAAGTCCACGAAGATCTTTGTTTCCTTGTTTTCGTCAGTGCGCGTCTCGCTCGAAACAAGCCACGCACGCAAGCGCTTCTGCGGCAGATCGCTGCGATCGTCACCCGCGGGATCGTACTCGTCCGTTCCCTCGAATCCTTCTCCGCTCGCGATTGCCGCCTGCAGGGTCGGCATGTCTTCCGTATCCCACCACGTATGTTTCACGAGATATCGGCCGCAACTGACAGTTAGCAGTGCCACTGCCGCCAGCCAAATCCATTTCCGCTTGCCTCTCGCCGTCGCGGCCGTAAAAAGCGCCGCGCAAACCGCCAGCACCGACATCCACCGCCAGGGAAATTGCACGAATCGCAACTCAGGCAGATATCTCCACGCCAGGGACGTAACCGGCAGCATCAGCAGCAACACAGCAGCGGTCAGCGTGCTCAGCGAAAGCATAATGGCCCGAGGAACCAGGTCATTTCGCCGGCGGCTGCTTCGATACGTTGCAACTGCGGCGAGCGCTACCCAGGCCAGCAGCACCACGGCCATGTTCGACGCCACCTGATTGAACGCGTCGTGCTCTGCATCCTTCGTTGTGGCATACAGAAAATTCTCGGCCGGTGTCAGACCTCCGGCCAGCGCGCCCGAAATATTGACCCACCGCTGTTCACAAATCGCGGGAATCAAATAGAAACTCGCTAGCGCGAAGCCCAGCAGCATTCCGCCACCGCCCATCCACAATGGGCGTAACGAAGGTCGGTTGATCGCCGCGAAAACAAAAAGAAACGCCGCGCTGTACGTCACAATCACGGCAGCGGGCGCATTCGAAAGCCAAATCGCGCAAAACGGAACCGCGAACTTGAGAAGGCTCGCAAAACCACCCGCTCCCTCAGGCGAGGCAAAAAATCCGCAAATCCGAAACACCCCGAGAAAAATTGCGGGGGAAAACGCCATTGCCAGCAGCTCCGCGAAATCGCTCCGCGCATAAACGATCATCAGCGCGTACGGATTCGCCACAAAGCACACCGCCCCCAAAACGGTGCCCCACCTCGAATCCACACATCTTCGCAATAGCGCGAACGCCGAAACGCCCGCAAACGTCTGCACACACACAATGAAAACGGCCGCTACGGCATTCCACGGGACGATTTTCCCGAGCAAGGCTCCAAACACCCACGACAGGGGCGGATAAAAAATAAATCGCGGCTCGCCGTATCCGAAATTCGCCCACTCCGCCCAGCGCGGAAGCAAAATTCCCTGCTTCCACTGCCCCGCGGTATCCAGCCACGACGCCATGTGGAAAGCAATGTCGTGCCCGGAAGCGGTGCCAAGAAAGAAGAAAGGGCTGACCACGGCGATCGCGGTCAGCAGAGACAGTCCGGCCGCAACCGCCCATTCCCGTAACGCCAATTGGGTGCTAGGCCCAGCAGTAGGCAGCGCATTCATCGCTTAGGAGAGAATTGTAACTGTAATGGAAATTCTTCAGCGAAACTCAGTTTGGCTTCTCGTTCTTGAAAATCGTCCCTTCCTTCATCACGAAAAACACATGTTCCGTCTGCCGGATGTTCTCCACGGGATTCCCCGGTACCGCCACCACATCGGCCAGCTTGCCGCTTTCGAGCGTCCCGATTTTGTCGGCCAGTCCCATTAAATCCGCGTCCGCAGACGTTCCCGCCTTCAATGCCGCGATCGGCTTCATTCCCAGATCCACCATCTGGTGAAACTCCTCGGCGTTGCGCCCATGCGGATAAACCGCGGCATCGGTGCCCAAACCGATCTTCACGCCCTTCGCCAAGGCCCGCTGAAACGTCTGGTGAATCGCCGCAATCGCCGCTTCGGCTTTTGGCCGGATCGTTGGTGGAATCGCCACGCCTTTTTGGATCTGCTCTGTCAATCCCTGCACCGCCATCAGCGTCGGCACGTAATACGTGCCTTTCTGTTTCATCAAGCTCAGATCTTCGTCATCCAGAAACGATCCGTGCTCGATTGAATCAATTCCCGCTCGAATCGCCCGCTTCGCTCCTTCGGCGCCATGCGCGTGAGCCGCAGTCTTCAAACGCAACGCGTGCGCCTCATCCACCAGCGCGTCCAGTTCCGCCTGCGTCAATTGCGGCGTATCCACCGCATCTGCCAGGGAAAGCACGCCTCCCGTCGCGCATGTCTTAATCACCGTCGCGCCATACTTGTGCGCCAATCGCACTGCTCGCCGCGCCTCGTCGGGGCCGTTCACGACTCCGACTTCCGGTCCCGTCTCTTTTCCGAGCGCTCCCTCGCGAAACCCGGTTTCGTCGCAATGCCCGCCGGTCGCGCCAATCGCGTGCACCGCAACCAGCATGCGCGGACCTGGCACCACGCCTCGATTGATCGCATTTCGCAACCCGGCATCGAGATAGTTGCCCGAGCCAACGTCACGTACCGTTGTGAATCCCGCCAGCAGCGTGACGCGTGCGTTTACGCTCGCTTCCAACGCCATTTCCGGTATCGGCTTTTGCAGCGAATCCAGCATCGCCCGTGTGTAGTCTTCGCGATAGTTCATCGTTATGTGGGTGTGCGCGTCAATGAATCCCGGCAGCAGCGTCGCGTCTCCCAGCTCGATCGTTTCCGCGCCTTCGGGAACGTTGGCGTTCGCACCGACTGCGACAATCTTCCCGTCGCGTACAATCACTAGGCCCGGCGTCGTCAGCGAATCGCTCTTTCCATCGAACATTCGCGCCGCCTTGAGCACGTAAGTCTTCGCGGCTTTTTTCTCTTGCCCGTTCGCGACCACCGTCAGCATGCAAGCAACCGCCACCGTCACCACCTTGCGACCGATCATGTGCTTTCTCCACGTCTGATTTGCAAAATCCGAACGCCCAAAATATCCTTTCAGCCGCAAATGTCAAGCACTCGCCGCCGTTTGCCCGCCGCGCAGTTCTGAGCGTCGCGCAAATGCAAACAATTCATGTTCGGCACGGACGGAATTTGCTACTCTTGTCAGCGGGCTGTCGAAAGGAAGTAACTCCCCGGTACCCGCCCCCGCCGATTTCTTCCTGGCTTTCCAGCTGCTGCCCGCATCTTTCAGGAGTTCGTGCTTTGAGGGCCCCGTGAACATCCACTCTGGCGCTAAACCGCGCAGCTCGCGCGGTCGCGATCATCATTCGCGTTCGTCGTTTTCCTTCCTTCCCAATATTCCGCGCGATTACTTGGAGCGGCGGCGCATGTTTCGCAACATTTCCAATGTGCTGATGATCGTGGTTCTCAGCCTCTTCATCGCTGGCGTCATCGTTTACACGTCGGATCCGACTTCATTCTCCTTCTTGCGGCATTAGCCCGTTTGTATTCGCGGCTTACGCACCATTTAGCTGTCTCCCCGGCGCTATGGCGCCAGCACTCGAAGTGCCTTTGGTTCAACCTCAATCGTCACCGGAGTCGTGCCCAAGAGCTCACCGTCACCGTGAAAAGGGAGCGGTACTCGTGCGCAGACCCGTGCGCTTGCCGCGCGAAACCGCTTTAGACGTTTTGTCTTCAGTTTTCCCGTGAAAAACAAAGCTGGCAGCAAACGCATGATTTCCAGCCGGGTCAGCTTTTCTAACACCACGAAATCCAGCAGGCCGTCGTCAACCTTCGCGTCGGGCGCCAGTCGTACACCGCCACCGTACCTAGGCGTATTGAGCGCAGCCGCCAATAGCGCCCGGCCACTGATTTCTGGTTTGTTTTCCGCGCCGCTCGTCACCTCGAACTCCGCTCCCGGATATTTCTCGAAGGCTGTAATCGCCGCGCCTATATATCTCAGCCGCCCGGGCCACTTGGCGAATCTTCCGCTCGCGTGCTGGGCCGCCTCGGCATCGAGTCCGGCGCCGCCTCCGCCCACGTAGCGTGATTCCTGCCCGTTTTCAAATCTCACCTTCACCACGTCTACCAACCTCGTTCGCCCTCGCACGATGGCCCTTACGGCTTGTTTCCAACTCTCGATTCCCAAGGCTGCCGCAAAGTCGTTTCCTCCCCCCACCGGAATCACGCCGACCGCTGCTTCTCCCCCGATTACTTCCCGCACCAGCAATTGCAGCGTCCCATCACCGCCCATTGCCACTAATTTCCTGGAGCCTGCTCCGATTTCCGCCCGCGCTCTTGTACGCAACTCTTCGGCGGATCGCGTCTCAATCAGCTTCACGGCGAAGTTGAGCTCGCGAAAGGCGCTTCGCACATCCTCGGCCCTTCGGGCAGCTCTGCCAGCGCCGGCGCGAGGATTCAGAAAAATAGTCGCACTGGCGTTACTTTTCTCTTCTCGGTCTTGATAGGAATGAAGAATGCGCGAGTCTGTCACACCTTACTGCGGCACGCAACCGCTGCCTAGCTCTTCGCATTGGGCTGGAAACCCGCTAGTTCCAGGCCCTTCGCGACTTCCGGATTCTTCGCGAATTGTTCCCAAACAAAGCTGCTCCGCGCGTTCTCGGACATGACGATGGTGATTCCCGCATCGATACCCAGCGCGTCAGGACTGGCCCAGTTGTTCAGCGGGTTGAATGCATCCACGTAACCGTACCTTTTCCACGCACGCTTGCCGAATTTCGCCCGGATATTTTGCAGCACGCTCACGCACTCCTTCGGAAGGAACACCAGCGAACCCGCCGTCGCGCACGGTACGACGCTGCCGTCAATTCGGCCCATGGACGGCGGCCCGCCCCAGATGGCGTATCCGTGCTCGGAATCCGAAGCGCTCACTCCCCACAGATCCTCCGAATAATCGGAAAAGCGCTCCGCCATCTCCACGCACCATAGCTTGTGGATCTTGCTGGCTACAATCGAGTTCGCAAAATAATCGCCGTACTTGTCGTGAATCCCGCGAAAGTTGAACCACGCATGCGAATACTGATGCGCGAAAAGCGGAGCGTGCGCTCCAATGTACGCAATTTGGTTGAATTCGAATTGCGGCCGCTGCCAGCTGTTCCACGCTGCTGCGGGCAGGGGGTGCGTCCGCGATCCCATTCCCAGCAGGTATATCATCATCAGTTCGCTGTAGCTGTCCCATCGCGCGCGCAAGAATCCCTGCTCCGGCATCCATCCCATCGCCAACGTCTGCCCGCCGTGCAGCATCCAGTTCCAGTCCGCGCGTTCATAAAGCTCCGTCGCCATCTGCTGGATTTCTTTGTCGTCGAAGAAACCCTTGCAGGTAAGCGCCCCGCACAGGAACAAACATGTATCCATGGGCGAAACTTCCGAGTTGAGGATCCTCTGCCCCGTCTCGCCATTCACGAAGTGGTACAAGAACCCATGTTGGTTTTGCACGCTCTTGAGAGAAAAGCCCAAAGTCGCCTTCACGCGGTCACGGATGGGCCCTTCCTCTTCGTAACCTCGTTGCGCCCCGATGCACAGTGCTGTCAGCCCGAACCCGGTCGCCGCCACGCTCGACGCATTCCGTAGTGCGCCGCCGTCCGCCGCTCCGCGATCCTCAACCTGCCCTGTTTTTGGATTGGCTTGCTCCCAGAAATAGAGAAATGTCGCCTGCTGTACCTCCTCCAAGAACGTGTCCTCATCGGGTGTGAAGCGATAGAGAGAGGGATCGAATGAAAACAGCCGCGCCGGTAGCCCAGGCGTCGGTTCGCCTGGCTCGATCTGGCGTTGAGGGTTTTGAAATTCGGGAAGGCCTATCGTAGCGGATGATAAGGCCAGCGGCGCCGCTGTTCCCAGCAGGGTTGCGTCCTTAAGCCATTCCCGCCGGCTGAAGCTTCGCCGGCTCACAGCGCGGCTGCCCTTCGCCAGCAGCCTGTCGCCACCGGTTTCAGCATGAAGATTAGGCCCCTTGTGGCTTTGTTGTGCTCCGCGGACTTAGGTCCGCTTCCAAGCCTTCATGCCCTGCTAAATCGTTTTACCCTGCCACCGTCGCCCTTGCCGTCGCGGACTTTTCGGACTCTTGGGAGGGGATGCGCCTTCAAGATCTGGTGCCGGCGGGGGGAATCGAACCCACGGCCTAGGGATTATGAGACCCTCGCTCTGCCACTGAGCTACGCCGGCCGAAAGCAGCCTTTTATCCTACGGATACCCATCCAAATCCGTCAAGTTCTTCCCGATCCATTCGAACGGCTCTTGGACTACCGTTACAAAACGAACCAACAGTCCTATCGGTCATAGTACTCCTGTACTGTTGTACATGGCGGTTCCAGAACCTA
>Ga0075434_100002951_pt1 | contig 15121 bp, 16 predicted proteins | sample RhiMethybrSRZTD3_FD_75298 | JGI IMG/M metagenome (GOLD analysis project Ga0075434, IMG submission 75298) | Populus rhizosphere microbial communities from Tennessee, USA - Rhizosphere MetaG P. TD hybrid SRZTD3 | ecosystem: Host-associated > Plants > Roots > Rhizosphere > Soil | place: USA... | reverse complement strand
CTTCAAATGCCAGCAGAGCGCCATGAACAAGGTGTTCGCACCCTTGACCGGCGTTATCTCGCCGAATTCTTCGGCAGCGCTCCAAGAGGCGTTGAATCGTTAGCTGGAGTGAAGCAGGAGCCGCGTGTCGCGATCTAGCTGCTGCACCTTTCTGGAGCGACGTAGCAGGCCCTTCAACCACTTCACCTCTCGCTGTTTCAATGCGAGCAATGCGTTCGAGCAGGTAGTGGATGCCCGGAAATGGTTTCTCCACTATATCCGGCTCCTCGCTAGGCAGGCGTGTAAGATGTAGCCGCAGCTTGGTTGCCCCCAACCTAGGGAACCACCGCCTGTCGCGGGCGGCGAGGATCTTGCTCAAGTCATCGCTGTGCCCAAGGGCGACGTCGAGCGAGTCGAGTTCCTCATCGCTCAGCTCTCCGAAGGAGCGACGAACGGAAGGTTTGTCGTCCGCAAAACCGAGCTGAATATCGTCGATGGCTAGTTCGAACTCCTCGGAGGAGTCAGCTCCTACAAGCTCACGCATGCCGCACAGCGAGGTCACAACATGACACGAGTAGCCGCCGCGATAGGCGATATAGCCGGCTAGGTAGGCGAAGGCCGGCTCCTCATCGATCGTCACCGCTCGCCGCCTTGTCGGTGCCTCACGTACCGTCGGTACTGGCGTGTCGCGGAACCTTTCGGCATCCGCCCGCCGCACGGCCTGCCTGATGACTTGGCGTAGACCATAGGGATCGAATAGGGATCGTAGGCCCGCTTCATGCCGGCTGAGGTGATACGAAAGTTTCTCCAACGAGGAGCTATCGGCAACATACACGGTAGACAAGAGGGCTCCGAGGCCCTCGACATCGGTGATGGGATTAGACCTCGTACCTACAAAAACCCAGGCCACCTCGGGGAACGAAAGCAGCAGCTCGATGGCCAAGCCCATGGTGCTCACATAGAAGGCATCATCGATCGGCGTGACATCGACAATCACAAACGAGTTGCGCAGATCTTCCGCCGGCAGTTCATTCAACCGCTCGGCCAAATCGCGGACCCGGATCGGCGCGTTGACATGGCAAGAGTAGTTTGCAGCAACCATTCTCGTCATGGACTCGATGGCACTGAGAAGGTTTGACTCGTCACCGGCGATCCAGAGCTGCCACCGCTGGGTCATGAGGTCTCCCCTGTGGTCTTGCCGCCCGCTGGGCGCGTGTGAACCGCCTCTCGCCACGAGTCAGCCACGGTTGGATAGAGCAGCAGAACCCGGTTGCGGATGCTCTCCGGTGCAGCCAGGCAGCGCTTGAACAGGCTGGCCGCCTGCGTCCGCGTCAAAGCGGAATTGCCGGTCATAAGCTTGGCTGCGGCGGTGATGTTGATTCCGCCCGCCGGCTTGCGTGTCACCTCGAGGCACTTATTGAGATACTCACACATGACGGCGAGGCCATGCTCTTGGATCGTATCGAGCCTCCCGCGGAGATCCTCGTGAGAGAAGCCGAGAACGGGGGTGAGACGAGGCGGTACCTCCCCCGTCAGCCCGGTATTGCTGGCGGGACCGCTCCCGGGGAGCATCACTGATACTCCAGCATTCACCGCCGTATCTTGTTCAATCGTCAAATGCGCGGGAACCACCCGCTCCACGTCTGGAAAATTTCTCACCGCGCGGTCGAGGACGTTGCGCAGCTCCCTGATATTACCAGGCCAGGAATGAGAAGCGAGCAGCTCGGCGGCATCCCGGGTCAGCATCCGTCTGCGGAGTTGGTGCTCGACGCAGAGCCGGTCGAGGAGAGTCTGAGAGAGCGCGGGAATGTCCGCCTGTCTGGCTCGTAACGCCGGCAGGCTAATTTCGAAGGCGTTCACTCTCTGCCAAAGATCGGCTCTGAAACGGTTCTCTCTGACGTATTGAGGCAGGTCTTTATTAGTGGCCACCACCACATGGACGTCGACCTCCTGTTCATGGTCGCCGCCTACCCGGAGCACTCGCCTCGTCTCGAGGACTCGCAGCAGCTTCGCCTGCAGCCTCGACTCGATCTCCGCGATCTCGTCGAGGAAGAGTGTGCCGCGGTTCGCGCGCTCGAAGAGGCCGGCTCGGGCCGAGACTCCCGTCGCCGTGCCTCCTTCGATGCCAAAGAGCACCGCTTCTTCCAGCGACTCGGGCGACCGCAAATCGTGAGCGAGGAATGGGAAGCGCGCACGCTCCGAAAGATCGTGCAGATACCGGGCGACGAGTTCCTTGCCCGTCCCCGACTCGCCAACGAGCAGGGTCGTTCTGCCGCTCGCTGCACGCCTCGCTGCCCGCAACGCGCGCCGCAGCCCGATCGATCGTCCAATCACGATGCCACGCGAATCTTCTAGTAGACCATGCTTGAAGAGACGGTCGCGCATGATCTCGCGCCCTGAGGCGGGAGAGGCATCGAAGTCGTCAAGGTTGCGATCGATGAAGTCGGCGGCGTGCAGACGGAGAGCCTCCTCGAGATGCGCATCGCGCCGAAGTCCGCTCATGATGATGACCGGCAAATCGGGGAAGTTTCTGGAAATACTCGCTAGCACTTCCATACCGAAGTGGTCGTCGCCGGCCAACCCCGTCGGCTGACCATCCACGCCTTGCAGCGGCCCCGAAACAAACCGTAGATCGAGTAGGGCGAGAGCCCACCGATCGGCACCGCCGTCACGGACAGCGCGCTCGCAGACTTCCAGTGAGTTTACGACCCGACCCTCTGTCCGCAACTGACCCGAGGAGACGGTAACTTCTGCGACAGGGTCAGGGACGTCTGTATTACGATCCGCCGAGACATCGATCAAGCCGAAAAGATGACAGATGTTGGCTCGTGCATCGAGTTGCCAGCCGCACTGATCATCGATCAAGAGGACTTGTGGTAATGTCATATGATCTCGATTTGATGCGGCAAAGCGGAAATCGCGTGGCTCAAGTCCTTGACGGCCTCGATCAAAGACGACGTCGCCGGAGCTCCTCCGCTGGCGGCTGGGGCAAGCACGCGTGCGCTGACTACGTGATATTGTCGGTCCGCCTCATATAGCGCGGCTACCGCCAACTCGACGAGTCGTGCCAGGTCGGTGCGCTCGCGATGGAGCGCCGCTACGGTTTCCCGCATCCATTGGCGCAAGGGCTCGGCGACACAAGAGAAAGGCTCGCTGTCAAGCAACTGCGCGGGAGAGAGGGCGTCGTCGGCATCGCCGAGAAAAGCTGCAGCCTCTGGCAACTGTGCTTCCCACTCACGGAGTTGCCCAGCGAGGGGGTTTCCCAGAGCCGTGCCCCTCAGCTCGCATTCCTCAAGTAGTTCTCGGCGAGCATGCAGAAACGGCCGGAACCGGTTGTTGAGCCAGTCGTGATGGAACCTCGACCTCCGCGCAAGCCACGCGCCCAGAAGCGACGGCTGCGTTGAGGTGGCGCGGCACATCACTCGGCGCGCCGCGCGATCCTCAAACTCTGGCATTCTGACCAGAGTTGCCACACTTCCTCGTCCCACCCTTCGGGCGACATCTGCTCGGAGGCACGACGCGAAGGAAGCCTGAGTTCCCGGCGTAGGCGCCCGAGCACGGCCGCCACAGTGGGCAGCCCATTTGCCGTGGGAGCGCCGGGTATCATTGCGAGGGATTGCCCTAGGGGACACCAAAACTCAGGTTGGAGAACCTTCTCGCGGTAGCCGGCGGAGGCCCCCGCTAGCTCCGGTGAAATACTCAGCCGGTCAGGCATCCGGGCTGCAATATAGATTTTCAGAAGCACCATTGCCACAGAAAGCCATGCGGTCCGCGGCCTTAGGCTGGCCGGCAATGTCCAAGAGGCGGCACCGTCTGTCGCGCAAGCCCAGGTAAGGAGCTCCTCGATAAGCTCCTGATCCATTTCGGCGCCGCTCACCACCGGTCTATCGAGCGCCAGAACGGGTATCTCACGACCTGTAGCGGTCACCACCGGGTACAGTCCGCTTCCGGATCTCGGTGCTAAGCCCAGGTTCTCCATTGTGGGCGCGATCAGCGCCCTCTCACCTCGATAGGCCACGATAGCTGCTATCCTTTCGCTGTACTCTGGGCATTCCGGACGAATGCCCTTCAAATCACGTACTAAATACCGGGCCGCTCCCTCTCTCCAGTGAACGAAGGCCACCACTGGAACTGTTTGCCGCGAGCGCTCAAACGCGGGCCAACGTGGTCCGTCGACGTCGGAAACATCCCCGTCGGCAAGCACCACGCGGAGGCGTTTGGCAAGCGTGCCGAGACGGTCATTAATATTTGCATCGTCGATGATTACCACCTGACAATCGAGTAGCGACATCATCGAATCCCATCCTGCGCCACCACGATCAGCTCGGCGGCGCCATCGCCGGCCGAGACCAAATAAACACCGAGTCCTGGCGGAAAAGCGGTCGGCTGGACCAGTGAAGACATTGGATCTAGATCCAGAGCTGTGAGCAGCCTCAGATACTGGGACGTCGTGGCACCCTTCTCCTCCTTTCCTTCAATGTGTTCCACGAATTTCGTATGATTGAACCCCTCCAATCTTAGCCGCAAGCTGAAAGACTGTTCTCCGCCCAGAAGAGTGATCATGCTGAACAGAGGCTTCAGAGTCGTTTTGTGAAGTCTGATCATCTCCACGAACGACACCATCTCCATCCACCATGGGACGGTTGACCGTCGTTTGCCTATGCAAATCAACGGCGAGTTCTGGAGACCATTCTCGCGATCCACGAGGCTGGGGCAAAGGCTATTCAGCCATTCCGCAAAGGGGTGAAAATCACTTGGCTCGAGGCTCGACAACTCCGCCAATCGGAAGACTAGAAGCAAAGATAGTGGATTTATATACAACGTTCGATGTGACTCGAGTGGCTCCCAGAAGTGTCGCATCGCGGCAAAGAGCGGCCCCAGGAACTGTCGATCACTACCGATCAAGAGTTTATAGAACATTGCCAAGTAAGTTGACGTTTTTTGGATCTGCAAAGAATCCCCTCGCCAGTCGTGCCCAAGCTCGCCAACGTGCGCCGCAAAAGGCTTCCTAATCCGTAGATCGTCAAAGAGAACGTCGGCTGGCGTCTTCTTGAGAGCAGGAGCGCGCGCCGCGTCTTCCAAGATCGGCTTCGAACCCTCCTTGATACGCCTTTCTAGTTCGGGATCATCCGGCTCTATCCGTTCCAGCCAGATGCCGAGTTTAATCCTCGGCCTTGCGTCCGGCTCAGCAATGATCAAATCGGGGTTAACCCATTGTTCATCAGTTTCAGAATTCGCCTTCTCCGTAGCGAACTGCCGGAAAAAGTACTCCCTACCCTGCTGGCTAAATCTCATGAAGAGCGGCACGAGGAGCTCTGGCCGGTCGTCAATCAGATACACGCCCCACAAGGCGTTTAACAAGTCACAGGAGCCCGGTACACTGACATCCCAGAGCTTCTTGAAACTTCGCAACGATGCAGGCTGCCCGTCGGCACTTCCCCTCTGATAATCTAGAATCTTCTTGGGAGGATGCCGATCGATATGTCGAAGGTGATTAGCTCTGATCCAGAAGATCCATTCCCCTTGGTCGCTCGATTCGGGCCCCTCGATGCAGGTGACTTGATCATCGCAAAACCTACTCAAGAGATCAAGAACTCTCGAGGTAACAATACCATGGCTAAGTGGAGTCCGTCGAGTTATGGCATCGAGAATTTCCTTGCCATAGTCGGTGTACTTGTCATCCAAATACGGACGACGCTCCCTCTTGGATGCGCGATCCAGCATCTTTAGGACGTGTGGAGTCCGCGCGAGCGTATCGCTCCAGAAATCTCTCGCCTGAGGCGCAATATCCGCCCTAAAAGACTCGTCAATTCTTTTGAGAACGTCGACCTGCGGCACTGGATGCTGCGAGAACTTGGCGATTTGATGCGCCAAGAAGCAGTTGAAGGCGAGCTGGTTTAGCCCATAGCGGGTTTCGCCATCCGCCCATATCTCGAAGACAGGAGCGTTGGTATAGGGCGGAGCGGGCGACTGGTCCCCAAAATAGTCGGCGAGTTGGGCTATCAACTGGTCCTTCTCGTCTATCGCGATCAGGTTACGGCGCGTGACAACCGGCCAGGTCTCAAGAATCATCCGCTCCATCGTTTTGCGCAATGGCGTGGTAAGAACTCCCGTCGGCGCTAGTGGGCCGCCGATCACCAGCCGGTAATGGGCATCGTCTCCCGGCCCAGGCTCGAGATCGTAAATCCTTCGTGTCCATGGGTCACCGTCCACCCAGATTTGTTCGGCACGTTGCTCGACACAATCGAAGCGATCCTGGCTGAGGAAGAGGGCCTCGATCCGCCATTCCCTGACCACATCCAAGAAGGTGGCCGACATCTGTTGAGTTTTCTCCTCGCCACTGAAAACGTATGCCAGGCAGGCATAGTTCGAGAGATGCATGGACATCTGTCCCTCAACATCCACTGCCCGAGGCGACCATGACGAGGCTACAGGAAAGAAAACCCCTGGAAAGTATTCGTGCTCACGTAGCAGGTATGCAAGCCCCCCTTCGCCAGCCAGTTGCCGTAGGGCGAGGACGAGTCCTGCCTGTAAGCCATCGGTAAAATCCTCCTGAATTCTCGGAGGGCAGGGGTCCATTCATCATCCTCCGCTGATGGGTGTCACGACGGTCAGCTCGTCACCATCCTGGAGCTTGGCCTGCATACCACCCGGGATCATTTCGCTTTGAATGCTATTGACGAATAGGACGACGCTGCCGCCGCGCACGCGGCCCGCCTCGTTGAGCAAGATTCCATGGAGCTGCGGGAAGCGCGCGGCCAGCCGGACCATCGCCTCGTCGGGTGTCGACGCCTCCATCGCGATGGCGCGATCAGGGGAGGTGAGGTGTTGCAGGAACGACGAGACTTCGACCGTAATGTTGGCACTCATGGTTGCTCCTTAGGAATTGGCACTACTAGAGTAGATGCCATCGAGAAGATCGAGGATGGCTCGGATGTCGTCGAAGGGCACGATCGTGGGCTGGTGATCCCTGGCCTTCGCCAGAACGAAGTCGGCCACAGCCTCGTTGAAGCTGAAATGGCCCTGCTCCGCTTCGGCGTTGCGGTAGCCTCGGCACAGATGGTAAACGAAGTTGTCGGTTTCCCCTTCCAACACCAGCCAGCGTCCCTCCTCATCTTCGATGAGATCGACCGCGCCCGCATCGAGGCCCAGTGCCTCGGCGGCCGCGCAACCTATAGCAACCAGCTCGGCCGGCAGCCGCTCGAGAGAGTAGAGCTTGTATTGGCCGCCCCAAGCGTAGTTCACGATAGCATAAGACAGAGTGCCATTACTAACGGACTTCATCTCCCGGGCGCTGCCGAACAGCGCCCGGCCTCCCACCCAGTAGATCCGATAGACCCGATCGCGTACACGCCGGCCACGCGTCTCCTCTCCGACGAAGCGTTGCACGAAGAACGGAGCATGGAGGGTAGGCGTGAGCCGGAGATTCGGGCCGTCCGGTTCGAGGCGATCTTCGGGATGAGAGCCTCTGAGTGATACCGGCAGCCGCCAAGCCGCCTCTCCGCTGATGGCGGAGCCTGAGCCCCCCAGTTGGCGGTGCCGTGCCACGTTGGGTACCCAGGTGTAAAGGTGTCCCCTTTCCACCTCAACGACGGCATGACCCAGGCCTGCCACCTGCCTCGGCGATTTGAGAATCGCGCAGCCGTGCTTCTCGACAAAGGCAAGAACGTCTGCTGTCTTGTCCGTCTCGATCGTCTCCGGATAAGGCACGTGGGCCTCGCGGAGCAGGTGGAGGGCACGAAGCTTGTCGAGAGACGCGAGTTGCACCGCCGGAGAATTGACCAACCAGGCGTGGTGCAGCGCCGACAGCGTTTCGAGGAAATAGAGAAGGTTGCTGGAGCTGATCACCGGCAACGGGTAGAGGATATCAAAATCGTCTCGCATCGGCTGATCCCTGGCCATGTCGAGCACCTGGACGCGGGCACCCCCGCGCACGAACGCCTGCGTGAGGCGTTCCACCAGCCCCGGTTGATAGAGAGGAGTACGGTGGCTATCAGTGATGATTCCAACTCTCGTCATTCCTTGCACCTATCGTTATGGTTATTCGTCAATAGGACGAAGTTGTAGCTTCGTTTGGATGGCCGCCGAATCTAGACTCAGTAAATAGGGTACCGGCGCGACGTCGACGACTTTGCCGCGATAGAGCAGACAGCCTGTCAACTCGGTTTGGGGTAGGACGGAGGTGTTGGGTTCGGCGACAATGACGGTAACTCTTCTGGCGGTCAGCTCCCACACCCGTTGCAGGATTGCCTTAGCCAGCCAAGGTGCCAACCCCAGGGAGGGCTCATCGAGCAGCAATAGCCTGGGCTGCCGGATGAGCACGCGGACGAGAGCGAGCATCTGCTGCTCGCCTCCAGAAAGAGTGCCGGCAGTCTGCCGGCTCCTTGCCCTGAGCTGAGGAAAGATCTCATACGCGGACTCGATGGCCGAAGGCCGATCAGCGCGCGGCAACAGCAGGACAGCAGCCCGGAGGTTCTCTATGACGGTTAAATCAGAGAAAAGACGTCTTCCCTCCAACGCGATGCCGATCCCGAGCCTCCCGCGGTCCTCGGCGCCGAGGCGCGTGATGTCCCGCCCGTTGAAAAGGATCCTACCGGAGGCAGGCCGCGATAAGCCCGCTATAGTCTCCAGCAGAGTCGATTTTCCGGCACCATTGTCTCCAAGAATTGGGAAGCATGCCGCCTCAGGAACAGTAAGTGTGATGCGGTCGATCCCGGCCAGCTCCCCGTAGCGCGTTGTGACCTCCTGCAGGTCGAGCACGGAGGTCATCGCGTGATCACTCCGGCGGAATCGAGAATAGCGGCGAACACCGATTCCGGTGCGCCCTCTTGCACGACCCGGCCGTCCGACAGCCAGAGCGCGCGGTGGGCCATCCGCCGAAGGAGAGCCCAACGATGCTCGACGATGAGGAGGGCGAGGTGACGGGCCTGATTGATGCGGATCAGGACGTCGCACAGCTGCCGCTCCTCGTTTGCGTTCATCCCCGCCGCGGGCTCGTCGAGCAACACGACGGACGCCTCCCGGGCGAGGGCACGGGCGAGTTCGACGAGCCGTCGTTGGCCGTAGGTAAGGTTGCCAATGAGATGCTTGGCCCGGTCCTCGAGGCCGACGAGCCGCAGCAGCGCCAAACCTCTCGCCCGCTCGTCTTCTTCCCTGCCGACTTCGGACCGGCCGCGAAGAAGCGCGGAGCGGAGGCTCCAGCGCTCGGTGGACGGCATCGCCACGCAAACGTTCTCCAATATGGTCAGGCTTGGGAAAAGACGCAGCTTCTGGAAAGTACGCGCGACACCGGCATGCGCGAAGGCCGCAGGCGACTGACCGTTCATTGGCCGGCCGCCTACGTAGACCTCACCATCGTCTGGCCGGATTGCGCCGGTGAGAAGGTTGAGCAGGGTGCTCTTTCCGGCGCCATTCGCTCCCACCACCCCAATGACCTCTCCCGGTGGGATCTCGAGCGAAACCCTCTCAAGCGCCGCAACGCCTCCATAGAACTTTGTGAGTCTGCTGCCAGCGAGGACCGGCGGCTCATGGCTCAGCTCTGTGTGGGGCCTCTCCGGCTCCAGCGCGCCGCTCACGGCTCGCTCCGGAGTCGATTGGCCGTCAGAAGGCCGTAGGGGCGCCAAGCAAGGAGGGCGATCAGGAGGCCGGCCAGAATGGCATCCTTCCAATTGACCAAAGCATCACCCAAGCCTCCGGTCAGAAGACCGAAACATCGCAACTTCAAGCCCTCGTCAAGAAAGTAAACGACGGCCACGGCGCACACGGTCCCCACCGCGGTGCTGCCACCAAGTACCACATAGAGAAGGACCATCGCTCCCTGGACGAAGCCGAAGTCTCGCGGCGACACGTGCCCCGAGAAATGCGCGTAAAGACACCCAGCCAGACCGCAAAGACCCGCTCCCATAGTGAACGAGATCAGGCGTGCCCGGCGGTTTTCGAGCCCCATGGACCGGGCTGCGAGCTCGTCGTCGCGCAAGGCTCGCAGGGCGATGCCGAGGCGGGAGCGGCCGAGGCGCTGTACCGCCAGCACGGCGCCTGCGGCCATCGCCACGGATGCCAATGCATAGGTCCCCAGGATTGGCAGGCGCGCGCTGCCGGAGGCTCGGGGTAGCAGGCTCGCGACATCTAGGCCACGCATACCGCCCAGCGCCTCGGTGTTGCGGATCAAGGCGACTAGGATCTCTGCGAAAGCGAGCGTCGCCAGCGCCATATAGTCGCCACGGAGCCGCACGCTCGGACCAGTCAGAAGGAGGCCCCCCGCCACGGCTCCGCCTACGCCGGCGATGACGGAGGCCACAAGGAGCGCGGCCGCGAGAATAGGCGATCCTCCCGCTGGCATCAGGCACGCTATTCCGGCGGCGAAGTAGGCTCCGATGGCCATGAACCCTTGATGTCCCAAAGTGAACACTCCCGCTAGGCCGTAAAGCACCACGACGCCAGCAGCGAAGATGACCAGGATCGAGAGATAAACCAGATGGGTCAGGATGTAGTCAGCGAGAAGCGCCATCACGCTGCCTCCCCGAACTGCCGGCCGAGGAGGCCAAGAGGCCGGATGAGCAGAAAGACTAGCAGCAGCAACAAGGTCACAGCGTCTCTGTAGCCGGAGACTTCCCCCGGCAGATAAGCGAAACTCAGAGTTTCCAGAAGCCCAAGGAGCAAACCTCCCACCAAGGCGCCTGTAACGCTCCCGACGCCGCCGATGACCGCAGCTACAAAAGCCTTCACTCCGGGAATGAACCCCATCAGCGGCTGAACGCCGCCGTAACGCAAGCTCCAGAGAAAACCCGCGATTCCCGCCAGAGCGCCACCCACGGCGAAGGTTATTACGATCGCAGGCTGCGGCCGGATGCCGACGCTGCGTGCGGATTTCTCGTCGATCGACACGGCGCGGATCGCCAGACCTGTATCTGTCCGGAGTACAAAGAACAAGGCGCCCCAGACAGCGAAGGCAAGAACGACGAACGTCACCGCGCTGGTGCCGCTCGGGGACAACGCAACAGCCTGTAGCTGAGAGGTCACAGCCACCTCACAGGGCAGTCCCGCGCTCGGCTGCAGCCAACCAGAGAGGGTCGGCGCCGCCACCACGACGGGTGTACAGACATCGGGGAAACCCCGGGGCGACGCGGAGAAGACCTTGAAACCGATCTGCTGCAACAAGATCGACGCGCCAACCGCGACCAGGAATGTGGCGGTACGACTTACCCGCCGTATCCTGCGGTATGCCAGACGCTCAACCAACACTGAGACGAGCGCTCCGCTCGCGGCACTCACCAGGACTGAAATCACAAGGGTCCAAAACATGGTAGCTCCCGCACCGTTCCCCCATCTCCAGAGAGGCAACTCAGCGCTGAACAGCGCACCGTAGGCTCCAACCATGAAGAACTCGCCATGCGCGAAATTCATCAGCCGAGCCACGCCGTAGACCAGGGAGAACCCCACTGCGATCAGGCCATACATGCAGCCGAGCATCAAGCCGTTGCCGAGCTGCGTCAAAAGATAGCTCATCATGCGCCCTTGCTCAGCCGCTGATTCTCGTCTTGAACCGGTAGCCGTTGGGCAGTACTTCCACGATCGTCGCCGGCTTCACCGCGTCTCTGTTAGAATTCAACGTGATCTCACCGGTCACCCCCTGGAGTCCTCGGATGCTATTGATCGCGTCTTTGATCGCAGCGGGAGTCAGGCTCTTAGCACGTAGAATAGCGTCCTCAAAGGCCAATCCTGTGTCATAGCCGAGTGCCGCGAACCCACCGGGCTTCAACTTGTAGACCTTGATATATCGATTTACGAATCCCTGCACTCGGGGATTCGGTTCGTCGACCGCGTAGTGCGTCGAGATGTAGGCGTTGTGGATATTGCCACCCGACAGCTCGAAAAGCTGGGGGCTGTCCCAGGCGTCTCCCCCGAGCAGAGTGAACTTGTCCCATTTCCGGCCCGCTTGCCGGAGCATCAGGCCCACGTCCGAATACCAACCCGGAATCACCAGGACCTGCGCCTCGGATCTCGCAGCTTTCGCGATCAAGGCGGCAAAATCGGCGTCCCCCGTCGAGTAAGTCATTTCCCCCACGATTTCTCCGCCCAATTTCTTGAAGGTGGAGCGGAAGGAGTCCGCGAGCCCGACCGAGTAGTCGTTGGCCTTATCCACGATCAGCTCCGCCGATCGGAATCCCAGGTCCTTACGGGCGAACTGGGCTAAGGCCTCTCCCTGAAAGGGATCGATAAAACAGACTCGGGACATGTACTCTCCGGATTGCGTTACCCCAGCGTTGGTGGCGGTCGGAGTCATTGCCGGCACGGCTAGGTCCTGAATCAGCCTACCCGTACGCAGACAATTGGGACTTGTCGACGGACCGACGATCGCCTGGACCCGATCAACTTGCACGACCTGCTGGATGAGCTTCGCAGCCTCGTTCGGATCGGTCTTGTCGTCGTAGACTCGAAGGTCTAGATGGACCTTCCCACGCGCATTGATGTCCTCGATCGCGAGCTTGAGACCATTCAAGCTCTCCCCCCCCATCGTACCGGCTGGGCCGGTGAGCGAAAGAACCGCGCCCAAACGGACGGATTTCCCGGATCCGGCCGGATCAACGGCACCTTCGTTTCTGGACACCGGCTGCTGCTCTTGTCGACAACCTGCACCTAACAGCGGTAGAAGAAAAAACCCTAGCGAACCAACTAGCGCCTTCCATCTAGGTCGGACCATGAGCTTGCTCTCCTTAGAATTAAATACCGCCGGTGCTCTGGAGCAACTCTTATGCCGCCTATTCACGACAGGCAGCCGTAATCGCAAAGCACTGATGCATAGTTACTTGCGGGACAAGGTTACTTCTATTCCGGGCGCTTTAATTAACGCGAAAGCGAATCTCCAGTTACGGAGTTGTAACCTGTGATAACGGATATGGGGTTGAGGTCAGGACTATGAGCCAGCGTCGCCGGGGGGCCGGAAACAGGACGGCCCGCCCCGAACCCGAAGCAGGCGGCGCGATTCGGATCTGGTTCAGCGCAGCCTTGTTAGGATGATTTCGCGCAAGGAGGCGCCATGGCTGTTCGCGATCTTGCCCGCAAGCTGACCTACGAAGATTACGTCCTGATCCCCGAAGACGGCGGGCGCCACGAGATCCTCGACGGAGAGCACTACGTCACGGCCTCGCCGTTCATCCGGCACCAGGACGTCGTCTCAAACCTCCACTTTGCGCTCTCCGTCTTCAACCGGACGCACCGGCTCGGGAAGATCCTCCTGGCGCCGACGGACGTCATCCTTTCGCCACACGACGTGGTAGTGCCGGACCTCATCTTCGTCTCCAACGAGCGTCTGGACATCGTCTCCGAGAAGAACGTTCAAGGCGCGCCGGATCTGATCGTCGAGGTCCTGTCGAAGGGCACCCGCCAGAGGGACGAGGGCCTCAAGCTTCACCTCTACGAACGCTATGGGGTTCGGGAGTACTGGATGCTGGATCCGGACCGGCGGACCGCCAAGGTCTTCCGGCGGGTCGGCAAACGGCTTCAGCCTGCAGCCAGCCTTTCGGCCGAATCCGGAGATCTCCTCGCTACGCCGCTTCTGCCTGGACTGGCCGTGCCGCTGGTTGAGATCTTCGCCTGAGCAGGGCGGGTCGAGCCCCCGGCCCGCCGTCCAGACCCGCCCCTACCCGAAGCTATCGCAAGAGATCACGGTGCCGCTCGGCTTCCTCTTCGAGCAGCGCGTCCGCCACTCGCTCCGGAGTCATTTCCTCGCCCGAACTGGCTTCATGGACGCAATCGACGAGCGGCAGTTTGGCTTCTCCCTTCATCAATCCGCGGTGCTTGGCCTGCATGGCCTGCTGGCGCGCCACCTCGTCCGGATCTGGCGAATCGGCATAAGCACGGTTGATCGCTTCGAGGAGAGCTCGGTTCGACTCCCAAGCGTTACCTCTTTTCTTCACCGAGTCCCCTTATCGGCTCCCGCCGAAGGAATTGCCGCGAGGGCTTGCCGCCACCTCCCCTTGATCTCGCGGACGCCGTCCAGGACTTCCTGCCAGATGTCGCGGTTCGCCTCGAGCTCAGCGAGGGCTCGCCCGGTCAGTTTCTTACTCATTCTCAGCCTCGATGAACACGTGGCTAAACTACGCCAGAGGCGTAGTCCTATCAACCTCTCCTCAGGCAAGTCCAAAGCGCGCGGTAGGTTTTCCCGTGCTCGCGCCCCGGCGAGGATGTCGGCGCTCCCGGGCGGTCCTGCGGATGTTGAGCCATCGGTGTCCAGGACGATGCTAGAATTCGGTGGATGCTATGAGTGGCGCCAACGGCGAAGGGAGTGGCACAGGGGCTCAGCGCTGGGAAGTCCATGATCGCTATGGCAACAGGATCTACCTCAGTTCCGAACGCTGGGAGCATGCCGTCGAGCAGCGGCCCTGGCTGGAGGACCATCGGGAGGACGTGCTCCAGGCGCTGCGCCAAGGGCGCCGTAGGCAAGATCCTCTCGATCCCCGGAAGTACAAGTACTACTGGCCGTGCAACGACCTTCTCCCCGAGTATAGCCACCTGGTGGTCGTGGTCCGTTTCGGCGAGGCGGTTGACGCCTTAGGCCAGTCGATGCCGAACAACTATGTTCTGACGATCTGGTCGGTATTCATCTATGGCACGCGATAGAACGGTTCCCGAAGAGGGTGCAGAACGGTTCGACTATGATCGTGAAGGCGACGTGCTGGACGTCTACTTCGGCGACAAGCGGCGGGCATGGACGATCGAGCTCACAGAGAACATCACGGTCGGCATCGACCGGCAGGCGGAGACGGTATTGTCGCTATCGTTCCTGGATTTCTCCCGCCTGGCGCGTCCGACAGCCTCCGGTCCCCGGAGCTTTCCGATCACCGGCCTGGCCGAGATCCCTGATCGCGAACGTGAGCTCGTCCTGCGCCTCATCACCTCGCTTCCCGTCACCCGCTGGCTTGACGTCTCAACGGTTGAGACGCTCCCGGACTCACCCTTCGCCGTAGCTCATCTCGAGGCTCCGGCAATGGAGTTGGTAGAGAGACTCTCGACGGCTGCTTGAGCAGGCCGGCGGGGACGCCGGCGCTCCCAGGGCCGCCCCCCGCCGCCTAAAACGCGCCTAAACCCCGCCATAGTTGCGCCACATTCAGCGGGTGGAATTGGCTCCTGCAGGGTGCTGTAC
>Ga0075434_100002948_pt1 | contig 15130 bp, 16 predicted proteins | sample RhiMethybrSRZTD3_FD_75298 | JGI IMG/M metagenome (GOLD analysis project Ga0075434, IMG submission 75298) | Populus rhizosphere microbial communities from Tennessee, USA - Rhizosphere MetaG P. TD hybrid SRZTD3 | ecosystem: Host-associated > Plants > Roots > Rhizosphere > Soil | place: USA... | reverse complement strand
CCTGCGGCCCGGCCGCCGAGCTTCTTCGCCCAGGTGACCGCTCGCGTCGACGGTTCGATCCGGGCGAGCAGGCCGTCGTTGTACGTCGTAACCCAGATCGCGCCGTGGGCGACGCTGAGGTCGTCGACGTCGTCTCCGACGGGAATCGGCGGGCCGGCCTGCGCGTTCGTCGCCGGGTTGACGGTGCACACGGCCCCGTTCTGGGTTGACGCTCCAGACAAGACCGAACGCGACGGCCGTAAACGCCGGCCTGCCGGCGAGCGCGAGGCGTGCGAGCACCCGGTCGCCTGGGAGCGACCGACTCGATCGAGCCGTCGAAGTTCGAGACCCACACCGTTCCGTCAGCAGCGTGGCATCGAGCAGGACGCGCGCCGTCAGCGCTGACTTGCCGCCCGTACGACGAGGAACGAGTGGCCGACGTGGAGCGCCTCGCCGCCGCCCAGCTCGTCGAGCAGGCCGTCAGGCGTGAAGAATCGCTTGTAGACGCGCCAGCGCGACCCGTCCTTCAGCTCGCGCTCCTGCCACGACTCCGCCTGGTGGCCGTCGCGAAGCGGTGCGGCAACCACGGTCAACTCGCCGGCCACACGCCTTGCCTCGCCGAGGAACCGCTCCCGCTCGCCGGCCGACAGGTGGCAGTAGAAGAAGCTCGCGAAGAGGCGTTCGAATGAGCCGGCCTCGAAGGGCAGCGCCAGGGCGTCCCCACGGACGAAGGCTGCGTGCGGGACCTGCCGCCTCGCGACGGTGAGCATCGACTCGCTCTGGTCGAGCCCGACGACCCCTCCCGGGAGCCGCCGGGTGAGGAACCCCGTCCCGCAGGCGACGTCGAGCGTGCGAGCCGGCGGAAGCGACCGCAGGAGGTCGGTGAGCAACTCGACCTCCTCGACCCACCGGCGCCGGTCGCCGCGCTCCCAGCGCCCGCGGGCATGCCAGGCGTCGTCGTACTCGGCGGCACGGGCGTCGTAGTAGGCCTTCATTGCGCCCTGAGGCCGGTGGTCGCCGCGGGCCGCTCGCCGGCCTGAGCGCCGCCGAGCAGCTGCACCATCGTCTCGATGCTCTCGACCATCTCGCCCGTGTCGTGGACGATCCAGGCAGGCGTGTCCGCCGGAAAGGCCTCCTGGGTGTGGCGGAGCGGCGGAATCCCCGCGGGCGGCTCGTCGTCGCCCATGGCCCGGGCGACAGCGGCGAGCGCGATGTCGAGCTCGTCGCCGAACGGCGCGAGCGCCGGTATCGGCTCGCGTTGCAGCTCGTCACGTAGCCGCGAATCGGTTGCCAGGATCGCGTCGGCGAACGACCGCGACGCATAGAGGACGCCGACGGGGACGGTCAGGTCTCCGCGCAGGTGCTCGGGCTCGCTAAGCGCGCGCTCGAGCGTCGCCTCGGCGTTCGTGCGGGCGAGTCGAGCGGCCGATCGCGCCTCCTCCACTGCTCGCCGATCCTGCCCCGGCGCGACGGCCTCGGCGAACACCGCCGCGACGAAGGAGCGCTCCCCCTCCAGGAGCGCCGCAACGCGGGCGCCGACGTCCGCCTTCCCCTCCCAGGTCGGCCAGACGAGGAACGCCCCGAGCGAGAGCGCCCCGCCGATCAGCGTGTCCTCGAGACGGTCCACCACGGCCGCATACGTGGGGAATCCGCCCAGCGCCACGAAGAACACGATCATCCCCGTGACCCCGACCGTGAAGATGGCGTATTGGGCGAAGAAGAACGAGTAGCAGACAAAGGCGAAGACGACGATCAGCACGATCTCGACCCAGTCGCCCGGTGAGAGCGAGGCGGCGATCAACGAGGCGAGCCCGACGCCGAGCAGGGTCCCGGCGAACCGCTGCAGCCCGCGCGTAAACGTCCCCCCGAAGTCGGGCTTGAGCACGAAGACGACGGTCAGCGGCACCCAGTAGCCGCGCCCGAGAGGCAGGAGCCGGTAGATCGCTACGGCGATCCCGAGCGTGACTCCGAGCCGAACGCCGTGACGGAACGCCATGGAGTGCAGGCTCAGGTTCGCGCGGAGGATCGCAAGCGCCGAACCGTGCTGAGGGCGATCGCGGCGCGGCGGCGCTGCCGGCACGGCCGCCGCGGACTGGCCCGACGGCGTTGCGAGGGCGACGAGGTTTTGCAGGTGCATCCGGATCGCGTGCACGCAGCGGGTCGCCGGCTCCGGCAGGCCGTCGTCGATCGCGCCCGCTGCCTCGAGAGCAGGAGGCGTGCGCCGGTGCTTGAGCGCATGGGCAACCGCACGCAGGACGCGACCCGTCTCGGCGACGGCTGCGTCGAGCGCGGTGGCCGCCCGTGTCGACACCTGCGCCCGCTCGGCACGCAGTGCGAAGAGCTCACCGTAGATGCGCTCGAGCTCGTCGGTGAACTGCCGGAGGCGATCGGCGATCTCGGTGCGCCTCGCGCCCCACGTCCGGTGCGCGGCGAGCATCGACTCGGCCTTGCCCGCCGCAATCATGAACGCCGACGACCGCCTCGGACCCGGCCATGACTGGGTCAGGTCCGACAGCGCCTGGGCAGCGCCGGCGGCCGCCTCCCGCTCGGGCGCGTTCGGCCGAAACGGCCAGACGACAACCGCGATGAACGCCTGCAGGAGGCCCCCTGCGAGCACGAAGGCCGAGAGTCGCAGGGCCTCGGGGACGTCGGTCGGGAAGTCTTCGGCGAACAGGAGCGCGAGCGCGCCCGAGAGCGCCGCAAATGCCGGCGCCGGCCCGAGGGCGGCCATGAGGCCGGCTCCAAACCCCCAGACGCCGAGGACGAAGACGGCGGGCCAGTCGTTTCGCCCCGCCAGGAACCCGATGAAACTCGCCGCGGCGATGAGAACCGCCGTGACGAGCATGAGCCGGAAACGGGCCGAATACGGGCCGCCGAGATCGACGAACCCGACGATCATTGCGCCGCCCGAGACGGCGATCCCCTCGGGAATGTGCCCCGTTGCGACGCCTACCGCGAGCGGGGCCCCGACGCCGATGACGTTGTGCGCGGCGCGGCCGAGCGTGAGCCCCGAGCGATCGAGCGTCACCGCGCCCCGCACAAGCCTCCGTCCGACCCCGGCCATGACCGGAAGCTACTGCACGCTTACCTCAGAGGTTCCCCGAGGTGCTCCAGAGGTCTATCCGCCGGCCGGCCTTCCCCAGTCGGACCCGTCGAGCGGCCGGCCGATCAGCCAGTGATGGCCGAACGGGTCCCTCACCCGCCCTTGCCGGAGCCCGTACGGCTGGTCGGCGACCGGGATCACCTCGGTCCCGCCGGCTGCGACCGCCTGCGCCGCGACCGCATCCGGATCCTCGACGAAGAGCTCGATGCGGACGGTCGAGCCGCCGAGCGAGTCCGGGCTGAAGTTCTGGTGGTCGGGCGACTCGTCCGCGAGGTAGAACCGCGCGCCCTCGACGGCGAGCTCGGCGACGACGCCTCCGTCCGGGGCCGTCAGCCGGTTCAGCTCCGTCGCGCCGAAGGCGCGCTTGTAGAACTCGATCGCCGCGGGAGCGCCGCGCACGGAGAGCATCGGCATGACCGCGGTGCGGAATTCGCCCCCACTCCCTGCCACCCGCGAACCGTAGCCGATCATGCTCCCTCGGCCGCCGGCTCGGGACGCCGCTCGAGGTCGACCCGCGGCAGGAAGCTGTCGAGCCATCCCGGCAGCCACCAGTTCGCCCGTCCGAGGAGCTGCATCACGGCGGGAACGAGCACCATCCGCACGACCGTCGCGTCCACGAGGATCGCCGTCGCCATCCCCACGCCCATGAGCTTCAGGAAGACCTCCGGAGTGGCGAGGAACGCCAGAAAGACGGCGATCATGATCGCCGCGGCGGAAGTGATAACCCTCGCCGTCTTCGCCAGGCCCGCGCTGACCGCGCGATGCGTCTCCACGCCGGCGAGGTACTCGCGAACGCGCGAGAGCAGGAACACCTCGTAGTCCATCGAGAGCCCGAAGAGGATCGCGAACATCATCACCGGGATGAAGGGCGCGACCGGCGTCTGCGTGTCGATGCCGAACAGGCTTCCGAACCAGCCGCCCTGCGCGGCGAGCGCGATCACGCCGTAGGCCGCGCCGATCGAGAAGAGGTTCATCACCGCTGCCTTCAGCGCGATCAGCGGCGAGCGGAACGCGACGAGCAGGAGCAGGAACGACAGGCCGTCCACGCCGGCGATGAAGAGGGCCAGCCGCCCGGCGACGAAGTCGGCCTGGTCGACGAACGCGGCTGTCGACCGCCGACGAAGACCCTCGTCCCCGTGCCGGCGAGCGCGTCCGGAAGGACGTGGTGAAGGCGCCTGACGAGGGCGGCCGTTGCCGAGTCCTGCGGCGAGGTCGTCGGCACGACCGTCAGAAGCGCCGCGTTGCCCTCCCCGTTTACCTGCGGCCCGCCGACAGCTGCGACTCCGGGAACGCCGCGCAGGCGCTGCGCAAGGCCGCCGAGATCGGCTCCGGTCCTCGGCAGCTCGGCGGCGAGGACGAGCGGGCCGTTGGCACCCGGCCCGAACCCGCGGCTGATCAGGTCATAGGCCGCGCGGGTCGTCGTGCCGCGCCGGTCGTTCCCCGCATCGGGAAAGCCGAGCTGCAGGGTCAGCAACGGCGCGGAGAGTGCGAGCAGGACCGCGGCACCGGCTGTGGCGGCAGTCCACGGGATGACAACGGTGCTCCCGGCGATGAGGACGCTGCGGCCGGCGGTGCTCGTGGCCTCGACGACCGCCTCGCGCGGCTCGCGCCCAGCGGCGAGCGCCGTGCGGAAACGCGTGATCACGAGCAGGGCGTAGTCGATGCCGACGCCGATCCCGATCAGCCCGGCGACCGCGGTCGACCAGTCGGGGACGTCGATAGCGGCGGCGAGCACGCCGATCAGTGACCGGAGATGCCGAGGCCGAAGAGTGCAGTGACGAGCGGCAGGCCCGCCGCGACCACGGACCCGAAGGCGACGAGCAGGATCGCTGCTGCGGCGAGGATCCCGATCAGCTCCGGGCTCGGTCCTCCGTCGGCCGACTCGATCACGCCGCCGCCGAGCTCGATGCGAAGCCCGTGGGCGCTGCCCGAGTCCGCGAGATCGATCAGCCGCTTTCCGGTCGAGTCCGGGACGTCCCATGACGGCCGGTCGAGATCGAGCCGCGTGACCGCGATCGTGCCATCGGGTGACACACGCGGGCGCTCGGCACGGCCGATGCCTTCGAGCTGCGAAGCGCGAGACAAGAAACGCTGCATCGAGGCTTCGACCGCGGGCCGCCGGACTCCCGACGCGTTCTGCCAGACGACGTCCACGGCCTCGCCGGATCGGCCCGGGAACCGCTCCCGGATCAGCTTCGAGGCCGCCTGCGACTCGGAACCGGGCGTCGAGTAGTCGGCGTTGAAGTCGCCCGCGACCCGTGGCGCGATCGCGATCACCGCAGCGAGTGCGACGACCCAGGCGAGCAGCATGCGGCGCCTCCGGCGGTACGCGAGGTCGGCGAGCGCCGCCAGGCCGCCGGTCGGCTGAGAAGCGGTCGATGTCATGATCTGCCTCCGTCTCCCTCGGGAATCTCGGTTCTCCGCTCCAGCGTCCCCTCGGCGGCCACGGTCGCGCGACGCCCGCACGGGTGAACCTGCACCTCCTCCCACAGGAGGACGAAGATCGTCCTTCGGGACGACTCGGCTGCCCGTCTTCGTTCCCTACTCTGGAAAGTCGTGACGCTCTTGGGTCGGGGGAGAACACTGGTCGTCGACGCCGTCATCGCCACGGTGGTGTTCGGCCTTGCCCTGGCAGTGATCTCGAGCGGGCATTTCGCCGGCTCCGGCACACCAAGGCCGCTCGACGCGCTCGGCGTCGTCCTCGCCGCGCTGGCCTCGCTCCCACTCGCCGCCCGGCGGCTGGCGCCGTTCTCCGTCTTCCTCGTCGTGGGCGCCGCTACCGCGACGCTGTACGGGCTCGACTATCCACTCGGGCCGCCGGCCGGCTCGGTGGTCGCGATGTACACGCTGGCCGAGCGCCGAGACACGGTGCGTGTTTCGGGCCGGGTGCTCGGAGTGGCGGTCCTGGCCGTCTTCGCAGCGCTCGCCGGCGTGCACTTCGTGCACCACGACTTCCCCGCGGCGGAACTCGTGCTCGGTGCGATCGTCTGGGGCGGCGCGTGGGTCGCCGGCGAGCGAACCCGCCTGCGCCGCGAGCGGATCGCCGCGCTCGAGGATCGAGCTGCCAAGGCCGAGCGCGAGGCCGAGCGCGAGCGGCGGCTCGCGGCCGTCGAGGAGCGGGCCCGGATCGCGCGCGAGCTGCACGACTCGGCCGGCCATGCGATCAATGTCATCCTCGTGCAGGCCGGGGCGGCACGCTTGCTGCAGGAGCGTGACCCGGCCCGATCACGGGCGGCCCTGGAGACGCTGGAGGACGTCGCGCGTGACACGCTGGACGAGATCGACGCGCTCGTCCGCGCGCTGCGCGAGGAGGAGGATTCGCCCGGAGCCACGGCGCCGCTCCCCGGCATCGACGCCCTCGAGACGCTGACGGCTCGGCACCGGGCCACCGGGCTCGACGTGACCACCCGTGTCCGCGGAACACGGCCGCCGCTCGCCCGCAGCGTCGATCTTGCCGCCTACCGGATCGTCCAGGAGGCGCTCACGAACGCGGCGCGACATGGCACCGGGCCGGCCGACGTCGAGGTCGCGTACGGCTCGCACGGGCTCGAGCTCACGATCACGAACCCGGCCACGCCGAACGGCTCGACCGCCTCGGGCGGGCACGGCCTCGTCGGCATGCGTGAGCGAGCGACCCTGCTCGGCGGCAGCCTGGATGCGGGTCAGAGGAACGGCAGCTTTCGCGTCCACGCGCGGCTGCCGTGTACGCGGGAGGACGGATGATGGCGGCTGAGCCGCTGCGCGTCCTCGTCGTCGACGACGACGATCTCATGCGCGCGGGACTTCGCAACCTGCTCGCGAGCGACGACACCGTTGAGGTCGTCGGCGAGGCCGGCGAGGGACGGCAGGCGATCGAGCGAACGCGCCGTCTGCAGCCCGACGTCGTGCTCATGGACGTCCGGATGCCCGGCCTGGACGGCATCTCGGCGACGCGAGAGATCGTCGCGACGTCGAGCCGGGTGCGCATTCTGATCCTGACGACGTTCGAGGAAGACGAGTACGTCTTCGGCGCTCTCCGCGCCGGCGCGTCGGGCTTCCTCCTGAAGCGCACGCGGCCCGAGGAGCTGATCAGCGCGATCCACACTGTGGCCGCCGGCGACTCGCTGCTCTCCCCGTCCGTCGCGCGCAAGGTGGTCGAGTTCATGGCGCACCAGCCGCTGCTCGACCGCCCGGCGAGCGAGCAGCTCGGCGTGCTGACGCCCCGGGAGCGTGAGGTGCTCGAACTCATCGCGCGCGGGTTCTCGAACGGCGAGATCGCGGAGGCGTTCGTCATCGAGGAGTCGACGGTGAAGACACACGTGAAGCGCATCCTCCAGAAGCTCCGGCTCCGCGATCGCGTGCAGGCGGTCATCTTCGCGTACGAGAGCGGTCTGACCCGCCCCGGGACGAACGGAGAGCACTCGTAGGCGTCAGTCGCGGGGCGTCACCCTTCTGATACAGTCGCGTCTCGTTTTGAGCTCCTATAGTCCCACAGTCGACTCCACCGGCCAGCGTCCCAACCACGAGGGAGCGCTCGCCCGCCTCGGTCGCGCCTGCGCGCAACACGGCTGGCGGACGGTGATCGCCTGGATCGCGGCGGCAATCCTCATCGTCTTCGCCAGCCAGGCGTTCGGCGGAACGCTCGTCGACGAGTTCAAGATCCCGAACTCGGACGCCCAGCGTGCGATCGACCTGCTCAAGGCGCGCTTCCCGGCGAGGGCGGGCGACTCGGCGACCGTCGTCTTCGCTGCCAAGAGCGGCTCGCTCCGCGACCCGGCCGAGCGGCAGGCGGTCAACCGCGCGCTGGCGGCCGCGGGCGCCATTCCCGGCGTCAAGAGCACCGGCAAGCCGTTCGCTGGCGACAGCGGTGACCTCTCGAAGGACGGTCAGATCGCCTACTCGTACGTGCAGTTCAAGAAGCAGTCGTTCGACGTCCCCACACACGACGTCGACTCGCTGCAGAGCGACGTCCGCGACGCCGTCAAGGGGTCACCCGTGCAGGTCGAGTTCACGGGCGACGTCATCCAGGCGAAGCAGGGGCCGCAAACCGAGCTGAGCGAGCTCCTCGGCATCATCGCGGCGATCGTCATCCTGATGATCGTCTTCGGAAGCCTCGTCGCCATGGGCATTCCGATCCTGCTTGCCCTGCTGGCGCTCGGCATCGGCCTTTCGCTGCTCACTCTCGCGGCGGCGCTGACGAACTTCAACACGATTACGCCGACGCTCGCGACGATGCTCGGCCTCGGCGTCGGCATCGATTACTCGCTGTTCGTGGTCACCCGCTATCGCCAGGCGCTCCACGACGGTATGGCACCGCAGGATGCGGCTGCCGCCGCCACTGCGACCGCCGGGCGTGCCGTGATCTTCGCGGGGACGACCGTCGCGATCTCGATCTCGGCGCTGGCGATCGTCGGCCTGGACTTCGTCACCAAGCTCGGCATCGGCGCCGCGCTGGCCGTCGTCGTCACGGTGATCGCGGCCGTCACACTGCTGCCGGCCGTGCTCAGCCTGCTCGGCCACCGGATCGACAAGGGCCGCGTGCCGTTCGTCCGCCAGGCTGACGACTCCTACGCCGCCCGGCAGCGCTCGATCCCGGCCCGCTGGGCGCGGTTCGTCACGGGGCACGCGTGGGCCTCGGTCATCTGCTCGCTGGCGCTGCTCGCAGTGCTGATCACGCCGCTCGCCGGCTGGCTCCGTCTCGGCTCGAGCGACGCCGGCTCCAACCCGACCAGCACGACGACTCGCCGCGCCTACGACTTTCTCGCCGAGGGCTTCGGCCCTGGCTTCAACGGCCCGCTGCTGGTCGCCGTCGACCAGCGTGGCGCTCCGGGTACCGCCGACCGGCTGGCGGCGACGTTCCGCAAGACACCCGGTATCGCCTCCGTCGACAAGCCCTTCCTGAACGACGCGAAGGACACGGCGCAGATCACCGTCTACCCGACGACCGCCCCGGACTCCCAGGCCACGCAGGACCTCGTCCGCAACCTTCGATCCGACGTCATCCCGCCCGTGGTCGCCGGGAGCCCCGCGCACGTGTACGTCGGCGGCTCGACGGCCGCGTTCGAGGACATCGCGTCGCGGATCCTGCACCGCTTCCCGTACTTCGTGCTCCTGGCGGTCGGGATCATGTTCCTGATGATGACGATGGCGTTCCGCTCCATCGTCGTGGCGGCGAAGGCGGCGCTGACGAGCACGCTGTCGGCGCTCGCCGCAGGCGGGATCCTCGTGATGATCTTCCAGTTCGGGTGGGGCAACTCGCTGATCGGCCTCGACTCCACCGGCCCGATCGAGTCGTTCCTGCCGATCTTCGTCTTCGCCATTCTGCTCGGGCTCTCGATGGATTACGAGGTGTTCCTCATGAGCCGCATCCGGGAGGAGTACGTGCACGGCGACACGCCGCGCCAGGCGATCGTGGACGGGATGGGCGCGATCGGCCGCGTGATCATCGCGGCGGCGGCCATCATGTCGGTCGTCTTCTTCTCCTTCGCCCTCGGCCCCGACCGGGTGATCAAGGAGTTCGGCGTCGCCCTCGGCTCGGCCATCTTCATCGACGCCTTCGTCGTCCGCCTCGTGCTCGTTCCCGCGGTCATGTGGCTGCTGGACGGGCGCGCCTGGTACATGCCTCGGTGGCTCGACCGGGTGCTCCCGCGGATCACGATCGAGCCGCCGGTCGCGGAGGAGGAGCCCCGGGCACCGCGCGAGCGCCCGGGCCTCGCCGCAGCGGACTAGCGCCCGGTGGCCACGTCACAGACGGAGGAGCGGCGTGGCCGGGTCGGCACGCATGTCCACGACACGATCCTCGCCGCCGCCGCCGATCTGATCTGCCAGCGGCGCGCCGTCCCGACGATGGCCGAGGTCGCCGAGGCGGCCGGCGTCGGCCGCGCCACGGTCTACCGATACTTCCCGAGCCGTGAGCGGCTGCTGCAGGGTCTGCTCGTCGCCGCGGAGCAGGATGCCGTGCAGCGGCTCCGCGAGGCGCACCTGAGCGCCGTCCCCTTCCCCGAGGCGTTGGCGCGGGCGACGCGCGCGCTCGTCGCGGTCGGCTCGCGGATCCTCGTCGTCATCCGCGAGGGCGGCGTCCGACACGCGGACGGCAAGGACGAGCTCAGGGCGGTGATGCGCCGGCTGCTCGCAAGAGGCCGCCGCGAGGGATACCTGCGCGCGGACGTCTCGCAGCGGTGGACGGAACGGGTCTACGGGCGGACGCTGCAGGCCGGCCTCGAGCACGTGCACGAGACCGGTGCCGGCGTCGAGGACGCGGCGGCGCTCATCGTCGAGCAGTTTCTCCACGGATCCCAGCTTCCCGCTGCGCCTTAAGCCCCGGGCAGCGCGATACCATCGTCTCCGATGCCGCTCTGGCTCATACCGCCGGTCATCCTCGGGGCCCTGCTCCTCCTGCTGGGCGTTCTGGCGCTGCTGGGTCGCTTCCGCGGCGGGCGCTACCTCCGGCCCGTCTTCGCCTTCCTCGGCAAGCTCCCGCTCGTCGGCAAAGGCCTGAACAGGATGTCGCGCGCCGCACTGGAGCGCTCCAACCCGGAGCTTGCAAGCGCGATCCGCAAGCTCGAGCGGGCTGGCGCGACACGCGACCCGATGCGAGCCCAGAAGGCGATCAGCCAGCTCACTCCCGCCGAGCGGCGCGCGTACTTCGACGCCGCCGGCGAGTACGAGGCGATGCCCGAGCCGGTCAACCGCCAGCAGCGACGCCGCGCCCAGCGGGCGCGCCGCAAGTAGCCCCAGCCGTCCTTCGTGCTCGACGCGCTGGCAGCCGTCCTTGCTCGTGAGTGCGTCCGTGAAGAGCGCGCCCGAGACGCTGCCCGGGTGCTACGGACGACAGGCGGCTTCCGGTGGGTCGGGCTGTACGACGTCACCGGTCGAGAGATCGCGGTGATCGGCTGGGACGGCCCGGGCCCGCCGGCGCATCCCCGCTTCCCGGTCGGGCAGGGGTTGTCGAGCGCGGTGGTCGCGAGCGGCGAGCCGGTGGTCGTCGGGGACGTGACGTCCGACCCGCGCTACCTGACCACCCTCGGCAGCACACGGTCGGAGATCGTCGTGCCCGTCCGAATCCGCGGCGTCGTCCGCGGGCTCATCGACGTCGAGAGCGAACACGTGGACGCGTTCAGCGAAGAGGATTGCGCACTCCTCGAGCGCTGCGCGGAGTCGCTCGCGCCGCTGTGGCAGTAGTACGATCGCCTCAATGACCGGCTTCAGATAGGCATAGGGCTCGAGATCCGCCCGTGGTCCTCCTCCGGCCGCCTGTCCATGCAGGCATCGCCGGAAGGAGGCAGGCCATGGGCCGCAAGCGCCGCCTGCGCAGGCTTGACGCTCTGCTTGCGGAGGCACACCCACGACTCGACCACCCCGAGCGGCTGATCGCGGAGCACGCCGTGCTCGTCGACGGTCGCATCGTCACCAACCCAGCCTCTCGGGTTCCGATCGACGCATCGATCCTCATCCGCGCACGCCGGCCGCTCCGCGGCGAGGTCAAGCTGCGCGACGCCATCGAGGCGTTAGGCGTGATGGTCGAAGGATCTGTCGCGATCGATGTCGGAGCGGCGGCGGGAGGCTTCACCCACGCGCTCCTCGAGCGCGGAGCGCGGCGCGTCTACGCGGTCGACGCCGGCTACGGACAGCTGGTGGGTTCGCTCCGGCGCCACCCAAGGGTCGTCAACCTCGAACGGACGAACCTCGGCGACCTGAACCCGACCCTCGTCCCGGAGCCCGTGCACCTCGTGACGATGGATCTCTCCTACCTCGCGCTCTCCCAGGCAGTCCCCCAGCTCGCGAAAATCTGGCTCACGCCGCGAACTCGGCTCCTGGCGCTGGTCAAGCCGCAGTTCGAGCTCGGGCTGGCCCGCTCGCCCACCGACCGGGAATCGCTCGAAGAGGCGCTCGAGCGAGCGACGGCCGGCATCGTCCGGGCCGGCTGGGAGATCTGCGGGACCCGCGAGTCGCCCGTGCGCGGAGCGCGAGGAAGCACCGAGTTCTTCGTCTACGCGATTCGAAGGGTGGGCTAGCCGCAGAAGTCGATCATCGTCGCGAGCAGCACGTCGTAGCAGCGTTCGACGCTGGCGAGGTCGACCCACTCGACGTCGGCGTGCGCCCCGTCGCCGGCGGGGCCGTAGACGACGGTCGGGATGCCCGCCTCTGCGAGCAGCGCGGCGTCCGTCCAGAAGGGGACGCCGATCAGCTCGGCGACTCCTGCGTGCCGGGAGAGCGTGCTGACGATCTCCTCGTCCGGGCTCGTCTCGAGCGGTTCGCGCGAGAACCGGATGCTGACCGAGCCGTCGAGGTCGCCGAGCAGCGCGCCGGCCTCGCGTTCCGCCATCTCGGCGGTCTCGCCGGGAAGCGTGCGCCGTTCCAGCTGGAGAACGCACCGGTCCGGGTAGGTGGAGATTCCCTCGCCGCCGTCGATCAAGGCCGCATGCACCGAGGCCCGACCGAGGAGCGGATGCGGCCGCGGAGTCTCTGCGAAGGCGCGTTCGAGCTGTTCGAGGCCGACCAGCACGTGCCCCATCCGGGCGATCGCGTCGACGCCCAGGTCGTAGCGGGATCCGTGGGCCGCGACGCCGCGGACCTCGATCTCCACCCACGTGAAGCCACGGTGCGCGACGGCAACGCCGAGCTCGGTCGGCTCCGCGACGATGGCGGCATCAGCCCGCATGTTGCGCGCGACGGCCTCCGTCCCGATGCTCGCCGCCTCCTCGTCCGCGACGGCGGTGAGGATCACGTCACCGGGGAGCCGACGTTCGGCGGCCTCCGCGGTCAGCAGCATGAGCACGGCCAGGCTTGCCTTCATGTCGTAGGCGCCGCGGCCGTAGAGGCGCCCGTCCTCCACCCGCGGCGTGAGTCCGTCGCGCATGCCGGCGACCCCGACCGTGTCCGTGTGGGCGTTCAGGAGCAGGCTCCCTCCGCCGCCGGAACCGCGCGCCACCGCGGTCACGTTCGGACGCCCCGGCGCGACGTCCTCCACGCTCACCTCCAGGCCCCGCTGTCGCAGCCAGCCGGCGACGAACGCCCCGATCTCGGCCTCCCCGGGCGCGCCCGGAATCAGCGTCGGATTCACCGATTCGATCGAGACGAGCCGCTCGATGAGCGGAAGCAGGTCTCCGTGCATTGAGCGATCTTCTCCTGCGGAGCCGGCCTGTGCTCGCCTTAACGACCGCGCGGGAAGCGCCTCTAGCGTCGAAGAAGGGGGGGCCCACGAGGGGAAACATGGTTTCCCCCGTGCTAAGTAGGCTGGGATCGTGTCAAGGCCCACACGACGGTTCCATGTCCCTTCCGCTATCCGGCCCTCGCCGGTGCGGATCGAGCCGGGTCGTGCCCAGGAGCTGCTCGACGAGGGCGCGATCCTCGTCGACGTTCGGCGCAAATCGCAGGATCCGCCGGCGCCCCATGACGCGATCCGGATTTCTCCGGACGAGATCCCCGAGAGCCTCGACCGCTTCCCCCGGGACACGCCGATCGTCCTCGCCTGCACCTGACTGCGCGAGGCGACGAGCGTCCGTGTGGCGCACTGGCTGAGGGACAGAGGGTTCGAGGCATACGCCGTCACCGGCGGGCTCTTCGCGCTGGACGGCAAGGTGCCCGAGCTCCCGCTGACGACGCTTCCGATCGCGGAGGCGCAGCCGCGCCGCGGCGGCACGCTCGCCGCGCTAAGGCACCCGCGATTCCGGCGCTACTCGCTCGGCGTGCTGCTCTCGCTGACCGGGAACTGGGTGGAGGCGGCCGCGTTCGGCTACGTCGTGCTCCTGCTGGGCGGCTCGGCCGCGACGCTGGGGCTCATCGGCTTCCTGAACACGATCCCGAACCTCGTGTTCGCACTGCCGGCGGGTGCGCTCGCTGACCGCTACGACCGCCGAACGCTGTTGATCGTGTTCCAGACGCTGAACATGGGCGTCGCGGCTCTGCTCGCCGCCCTCTGGGTCAGCGGTCACCTGACCGTCGTCACCATGGGCGTCCTCGCGGTCGTGGGTGGTTCGCTCGGAACGCTGAGCTTCCCGGCCTTCCAGGGCATGCTCGCCTCCACCGTGCCGGGAAAGGAGCTGGAGAGCGCGGTCGCCATCAACAGCCTGTCACTCCAGGTGGCGCGGTTCGTCGGACCCGCGATCTCGGGGTTCCTGCTCGCGGCGGCCGGCCCCGGCTGGGTGTTCTCCGTCAATGCGGTCAGCTTCCTGGCCGTGCTCGCAACACTCGCGCTCCTTCCGAGCTCGCGTGCCCTCGCGGGCGGTGCAAGGCTCGGCGGCGCGATGATCGACGGCGTCCGCTACGTCCTCAGCCAGCGGAGCATCGCCTCGCTGATCGTGATGATGGTGTTCGCCGGGCTGTTCGCGACACCGCCGGTGGCGTTCATGATCCCGGCGATCGTCCGCGACCAGCTCCACGCCGGCGCGGGGACGCTCGGGCTGATGCTGTCGGCGATCGGGCTCGGCTCCGTGTTTGGATCGCTCGCCCTGCTGCGGCTGTCGACCCGGCCGAACAAGGGCGAGCCCGCGCTTGCGGGCTACTTCCTGACGGCCCTGGCGATCGCCGGCGTCGGCGTGTCGCACTGGGTTCCGCTCTCGCTCGTCCTCGCGGTCATCGGCGGCTTCTTCGGCGTCGTGTTCATCGGGCTCTCCACCGTCGCCGTTCAGGCCATGGCCTCCGACGATATGCGCGCTCGGGCGATGGCGGTCTGGGCCGTGGCCTTCGTCGGCATGCTGCCGGCCGGCGGTCTCCTGACGGCCGGCCTCGCCGCGGTGCTCGGTGCCGGCGGCGCGGTCTTCGTCGACGGCGTCGCCACGCTGGCAGGAGGCGTGATCGTGCTCGCCCTACGGCCCGAGGTGCGATGGCTCGGCTGCGCCGCGCTGCCCGAGGCATGCGTGGCGGGGATCAGCCCGGCCGCGATGTACTACGAGGAGGAGGAGCTGCAGGCGGCGCAGGCGCGCGAGGCCGTCGCCAGCGTGTAGCCCTCCGTCAGCTGCCCGGTCTGAATGCGAAGCTCACCTGCGCTCCCAGCTGCCGCGTGTCCCGGAAGCCATAGTCGGCCGGGGAGAACGTCGGCTCGATGTGTATCCGTACCTGGAACGGAGG
>Ga0075434_100002944_pt1 | contig 15137 bp, 13 predicted proteins | sample RhiMethybrSRZTD3_FD_75298 | JGI IMG/M metagenome (GOLD analysis project Ga0075434, IMG submission 75298) | Populus rhizosphere microbial communities from Tennessee, USA - Rhizosphere MetaG P. TD hybrid SRZTD3 | ecosystem: Host-associated > Plants > Roots > Rhizosphere > Soil | place: USA... | reverse complement strand
GCGATCGTCTCGAGCTCGCTTCGCCATTGCGGCCGGTCGAAGAAGCGGGCGCCGCCGCCCTCTGCGACGCGCCGCCGGCAGCTCTCCGCGACGCTCTCGTCGGCGAAGTACCGGTGCGCGTCCGACATCCGCGATCGACGAACGTAGAGCGGCGTGCCGATCGCACCGGGATCGATCGCCTGCACGCGGCCGTTGGTCGACGTCACCGGACGATTGAGAATCGGCTCGTGCTCGAACCCGGGCCGCACGAAGTCGACGACGGCGTCGCCGCCGAAAATCATCGCGTGCGATCGGGTGTGCGACTGCACGTCGAACACGCCGCTCGCGTGAATCTCGCGCAGCTGCGGCCACGTGACGAACGGCGTCTCGCCGGGCGCGCCGGCGATCCGCGCCGGGATCGCGAAGAGCACGGCGCGCAGCGCGTACTGCTTCAGCAGCGGCAGCGCCACCGACCAGACGCTCTCCCAGGCGTCGTCGAAGGTGAGCGCGACCGAGCGCGGGCCGGGCCGCACGCCGTCGACGACGAGGCGCGCGATCTCGTCGCAGGTCACCGTGCGGTAGCCGTTCTCGGCGAGATACTGCAGCCGTGGCTCGAGCCACGTGCGCGAGACGTCGTGGAAGTGAAAGGCCGGCAGCAGATCTCCGAGCTGGCCGCCGAAGAGAAACGCCGGATAACAACCGGTCGCGAGATCGAGCAGACCGCGCAGCGGACCGCCGCGTTCCGCGAATGGCACGCCTGCCGTCATAGGGGAAAGTCGTATTCCGTTCGATAGGGCATGCGTGTCATGACCGACAGTGGGGCAAGCGGAAGCGTGTTTCCCGCTTATTCTATGATGTGCGCGTGCCGGGGCTGACGTCGAACACCGCCTCCGCGGCGCCCGCGCGCAGCGGCGCCGGCGTGGTCGCAGCCGTCCTCCTCGCGCTCGGCCTCGCCGCGGCGCTGTCGGTGGACGTCGTCAAGACGGGGCAGGGCGTCAAGAGCGACGAAGCGACGTACGTCGCCATGGCGCTCAGCGTCGCATACGACGGCGATCTCGCCTATGAGCGGCGCGATCTCGATCGCTTCTTCGGACTGTACCGGTGGGGGCCCGATGGGATTTTCCTGAAGCGCGGCAAACAGGTGCGCGTGCGCATCGACGCCTCGCCGCCGTTCGTCCATCTTCGACAGACGGTCGATCTCCGCCCGGACCGCCTTTACTTCAGCAAATCCTTCATCTATCCGCTCGTCGCTGCGCCGTTCGTCAGGCTGCTGGGGTTGAACGGCATGCTGGTGCTGAACGTGCTCCTGCTCGCCGCGGCGTGCGGTTGCGTCCACGCGTTTCTGGCGGCGCGATCGCGCCCGATGCCGGCGCTGGCGTTCGCGCTCGCGTTCGTGTTCGCGTCGTGCGTGCCGATTTACGTCGTCTTCCTCGCGCCCGAGATCTTCAACTTCGCGCTCGTCGCCGTCGCGTTTTTCCTGTGGCTGCAGAAGAGCGCCGCGCCTGTCGTGCGATCGCGGTTCCTCGCCGGACCCTCGAGCGATCTGGCCGCGGCGGCGCTGCTCGGCGTCGCGACGTACTCGAAGCCGAGCCACGCGCTGCTCGTCGCGCCGATCGTGCTCTTCGCGTGCTGGCGCCGGAAGTGGGGCCACGCGATCGCCGCCGGCGCCGTCGCGGTCGCGGCGGCGGCGCTCCTGTTCGCCGTCAACGCGGCCGTCACCGGCGAGTTCAACTACCAGGGCGGCGATCGGCGGACGTTCTACACGCGGTTCCCGTTCGACGGCTCGGGTCAGGACGTCTTCGCGCAGGCGGCGCTGCACGCGACCAACGATCCGGACGCCGAGAGCGTCTTCCAGGATTTCTCGAACCGCTTCGCGCACAACGTCGAGTACTTCTTCGTCGGCCGCCATTTCGGGTTCATCCCGTACTTCTTCCCTGGCGCCGTGGCGATCGGGTTGTGGCTGGCCTCGCCGGATCGCCGTGAAGCGTCCCGCGTGCTGACGCTCGCGGCCGTGTGCGCGTCGGTGGCCGCGCTGCTGGTGTTCGCGCCCTACTCGTGGAGCGGCGGCGGCGGACCGCCGGGCAATCGCTACTTCATGAGCCTGTATCCGGCGCTCGTGTTCCTGACGCCGCCCTTGACGACGGCGGCGCCGGCGCTCGGCGCATGGATCGGCGGTGCGCTCTTCACCGCCAAGATGCTCGTGAATCCCTTCGTCGTCGCGAAATCGCCGTCGCAGCTCACCGAGCGCGGGTTCGCCCGCCGCCTGCCCGTCGAGGTGACGATGGCGAACGATCTGCCGATTATGCTGGAGGGGGGGCGGGCGCACGCCTGGTACAACGACGTGCTCCTGTACTTCCTGGACGAGCACGTCTATCCGCCGGAGACGATCGACGCGGACGGGCGCAAGGGCATCTGGATCGCCGGCGACGGGCGCGCCGACATCCTGATGCGCTCGGACTGGCCCGTCGCCGCGCTGCGCGTCACCGCATCGTCGCCGATTGCGACGACGGTGACGATGTCGGCGGGGCGCGGCGGGGTGACGGTCCCGCTGCAGCCGGGCAAGACGGCGACGTTCGACGTGCCCGCCTCGGGCGTGCGCGACGAGCACAGCTTCGCGTATCTCGTCTCCGCGCGATCGTCGGAAGGCTTCACGCCGCGGCTCCTCGATCCGTCATCCTCCGATCCCCGGAACCTGGGCGCGCTGCTCCGCTTCACCGCGGTGCCTGCGAATCGATGAGCGCCTCTGCCGGCCCCGTGGCGCCGCACGGTTCGCTGCGGGAAATCGCCGGCGTTGCCGTCGTCGCGCTCGCGCTCACGGCGATCTTCACCTATCCGATTGCCTTCGAGCCGGGGCGCGTCGGCCGCGTGGACAACGGCGACGGCCAGATGTCGATCTGGAACGTCACGTGGGTCGCACGAACGCTCGGCGTCGATCCGGTCCACGTGTTCGACGCGAACATCTTCTACCCGCACCGCGGCACGCTCGCCTACTCCGAGAACAACCTCGGGGCCGGCGTCCTGGCGATGCCGGTGTACTGGCTGACGCGGAATCCGTACGCGGCGCACAACTCCGTCGTGCTGCTCGCGTTCGTCCTCGCGTTCATCGGCGCGTACTCTCTCGTGCGCTACCTCACGGGCGACTGGCGCGCGGCGGCAATCGCGGCGGTGTGGTTCGCCTTCTGCCCGTATACGTTCGCCCGCACGGCGCAGATTCAGCTGCTGATGACGGCCGGGCTGCCGTTCGCGATGCTGGCGTTCCACAGGCTCGCGGATCGGCCGTCGGCCGCCCGCGGCGCGGTGCTCGGCGCCGTCATGGCGGCCCAGGCGCTCTGCTGCGGCTACTACGGCATTCACGTCGCGGTGATGATCGCCTTCGCGTTCGCCGTCGTCGCGTCGACGCGATCGATGTGGGCCGACGCGAGCTATTGGCGCGCGATGCTCGTGGCCGCGGCTGTGTCGATCGGCCTCGTGCTGCCGGCCTTCGTGCCGTACTGGCTGCTGCAGCGCCAGACGGGGTTCACCCGGACGCTGGTCGAGGCCGCGCGATATTCGGCGAACTGGAGCGCGTGGCTGGCGAGCTCGTCCTACGCGCACGCGTGGCTGCTGGCGCATCTGCCGCCGTGGAGCGACGCCTTGTTTCCAGGCGTGATGGTGACGGTGTTCGCGATCGCCGGGCTCGTCGTCGCGCGCCGGCAGGGCAAAGGGGAGCTGGCGCTGCTGTACGGCGGCCTGGCGGGCGGCGCGGTGTGGCTGTCGTTCGGTCCGCAGGCGCGGCTGTATTCGATCCTCTACACCGTTGTGCCGATCTTCCGGTGGCTGCGCGCGCCGAGCCGCTTCGGCTTGGTCGTCGTCTTCGCGCTGATGGTGCTCGGCAGCGTCGCGGTGACGCATCTCCTGCGCCGCGCGCGACGGCCGGGCGTCGTGTTCGCCATCCTCTTCGTCGTCAGCTGCGCCGAGCTGCTCGTGCCGTTGAACATGCCCGAAGTGCCGCCGGTCGAGCCCGTATATGCCCACCTGATGGCGCTGCCGCCCGGCCCGGTGATCGAGATGCCGTTCTTCTACCTCGACTTCATGTTCCCGCGGCACACGTACTATATGCTGCAGTCGACGACACACTGGATGCCGCTCGTGAACGGCTACAGCGACTACATGCCGCGCGATTTCCTGGCGAACGTGATGACGCTCGCGCCGTTTCCGAGCCGCGACGCGCTGAAGCTGCTGCACCATCGCCGCGTGCGCTACGCGGTGTTCCACCGCTACTGGTACAACGACGAGAACTGGCGCGACGTCACGGCGCGCCTGTGCGAGTTCGAGCCCTATCTGCGGATGCTCTACGAGGACGAGGGGACGCGCTTGTACGAGATCGTCGGCGCGCCGCGATAAGCCGTTGCAGCTCACGCCACTGCCCGTCCGGGCGCCGCTCGCCGACTACGTGATGCAGGCCGACGCGCTGCTCGACGCGTGGAACGCCGGCGATCCCGGCGCGATCGCGATCGCGCGGCACAAGCATCCGAAGTTCCTCGACGACACGATCAAGTGGCTGCCAAAGCGGCTGTCGGACGAGGAGGCGCGGCGGACGCCGTTCGAGTTCGCCGACGCGCAGCTGACGGTTGCGCGCTGGTACGACTTCGACAGCTGGCCGCGGCTGGTCGAGCACGTCGAGGCGGTGACGAATGACGACTCGCCGGTCGCGCGATTCGAGCTCGCGGCCGACGCGGTCGTCACGGGCAACGTGGACGCGCTCGCCGCGATGCTCGCGGAGCATCCCGACCTCGTTCGCGCGCGGTCGGCCCGCGTGACGCACTTCGATCCGCCGGTCCATCGCGCGACGCTGCTGCACTACATCGCCGCCAACGGCGTGGAAGGCTACCGGCAGAAGACGCCGCCAAACGCCGTCGACGTCGCGAAGCGGCTGCTCGCCGCGGGCGCCGAAGTCGATGCGCTCGCGGACATGTACGGCGGGCTCCAGACGACGATGGACATGCTCGTATCGAGCACGCCGCCGCACGCCGCGGGGCTGCAGGCCGCGCTCGCCGGAACGCTCCTCGATTCCGGCGCAGCGTTGGAGGGCGTCAACGGGGACGGCTCGCCGCTGCGCACGGCGCTCGCGTTCGGCTTTCTCGACACGGCGCAGATGTTCGCGCGCCGCGGCGCGCGCGTCGACTCGGTCTCGGCGGCCGCGGGCCTCGGGCGGCTCGACGACGCGCGGCGCCTGCTGCCGCAGGCGAGCGCCGAGGATCGCCACCGCGCGCTCGCGCTCGCCGCGATGCACGGCCACCTCGACGTGGTGCGGCTGCTGCTGGACGGCGGGGAGGATCCGAACCGTTACAACCCGAAGGGGAACCACGCCCACTCGACGCCGCTGCACCAGGCGATCGCCGCCGGACACGACCGCGTCGCGCAGCTGCTGGTCGAGCGCGGCGCGCGGCTCGACATCGAGGACACGATCTATCACGGCACGCCGCTCGGCTGGGCGATCTACTGCAACCGCCCGTCGATCGCGGAGTACCTTCGCGGCCGCGGCGCTCCGCCGTAGGGGGTTGGGGATTGGGGATTGGGGATTGGGGGGATTGGGGATTGGCGAGACCAATCCCTAATCCCCAATCCCCACACTGTCGGGCAGCGTGTGGTGCCGGCTGCGCCAGATGTACACGCCCGCGCCGGTCAGCGAGAACAGCATGATGAGCGCCTGCGCGACGAGCGAGACGAGCAGCGCCGACTCGATCGAGTGGCCAATGCGGCTGAAGTAGAACGAGAAGGTCGCCTCGCGCACGCCGAAGCCGTTCATCGACACCGGCAGCATCTGCACCACGAACGAGATCGGCACGATGACCGACAGGTCCGACAGCGCGACGTCGAGGTGCAGCGCGTACGCGACGGCGAAGTAGAAGAGCACGATCGTGCTCTGGACGAAGACGGCGCCGCCGAAGCAGCCGAAGAGGGCGCTCGGCGCGTCGCGGAACTTCGTGAGCGCGCCGGTGAGCGTCTCGATGCGATCGCCGACCCATTCGGGATGGAACACCGTCAGCGGCTGCAGCATCCGGCCGAAGCCGTCGGGCGCGAACACGGCCGGCGCCGACATCGCCGCGCCGGCGACGAAGCCGGCCCACAGCCACGCCGGCCAGATCGGAATGGCCGCCGGGTGGACGCGGACGGCGGCCGACGCGCCGAGCGCCGCAATCAGGACGAGCGCCATGAGCCCGAGCCCGCGATCGACGAGGACGACGGTCGTCGCGAGCGTCTTCGATCCCGCGGCGCGCGCGGTGTCGGCGATGCGAATCACGTCGCCGCCGATGTTGCTCGGGAGGAAGTTGTTGAAGAAGCCGGCGACGAGGAACGATCCGACGAGCCGCTTGACCGGAATCGCGATCCGCTGCGCGTCGAGCAGCAGATGCCACCGCCACACCGACGCGAACACGTTGATCGTGTAGATCGACAGCGCGACGAGCAGCCACGCGAACGACGCGTGGCGCGCCGTGGCCCACAGGCCGCCGACGTCGATCCGCGAGAAGAGCAGAACCAGCAGGATGAGGCTGACGGAGATCTTGAGCGCGAGCAGAACGTAGCGGCGGGCCTGTGACGAGTCGGATGAGTCCGCGGGCATTCTCTGGACGAGGTCCGCCACTGTACTATGAAACCGTGAGAAAATCACCCGAACCGTGCGCATCCTGATGATTGCGCCCGAGCCGTTCTTCGAGCCGCGCGGCACGCCGTTCAGCGAGTTCCACCGCATTCGCGCGCTTACAGCGCTCGGCCACCAGGTGGATCTCGTCACGTATCCCTTCGGCCAGAACGTGTCGATGCCGGGCCTGCGAATCTTCCGCAGCGCGCGGCCGCCGCTCGTGCGCGAGGTCGGCGTCGGTCCGTCGATCGCGAAGATCCCGCTCGATCTGCTGCTGACGCTGACGGCGATCCGGCGCGCGCTCGCGGACCGCTACGATGCGATCCACTCGCACGAAGAGGGCGGCGTCATCGGCGCGATGCTCGCGTCCGCGCTGCGCGTGCCGCACCTCTACGATATGCACTCGAGCCTGCCGCAGCAGTTGACCAACTTCGCCTTCAGCCGCTCGCGCGTGATGACGCGGATCTTCCTCGCGATCGAGCGCTTCATGATCCGCCGCTCGCGCGTCGTCGTCGTGATCTGCCCGTCGCTCGACGAGACCGTGCGGGCAATCGATCCGCAGGCCCGCACGGTGCTGATCGAGAACGCGCCCGGTTCCGCAGACGACGCCGCGACGCCGCAGCAGGCGGCGGCCGTGCGCGCGTCGCTCGGCCTCGCCGCCGGCACGCCGATCGTTCTCTACACCGGGACGTTCGAAGCGTATCAGGGCCTCGACCTGCTGTTCGACGCGATGGCGATCGTGCGGCGGGCGCGCCAGGATCCGCGGCTCGTGCTCGCGGGCGGTCGCGCGGATCAGATCGAGCGCGCGCGGGCGCAGGCTCGAGCCGCCGGCGCCGGGGATGTCGTCGTGTTCGCGGGCGAGCGTCCGGCCGCGGAGATTCCGGCGTACCTGCTGGCGGCCGACGTCCTCGTCTCGCCGCGCTCGCGCGGCACGAACACGCCGCTGAAGATTTATCAATACCTCCGATCGGGCCGGCCGATCGTCGCCACGCGGCTGCTGACGCACACGCAGGTGCTCGGCGACGACACGGCGATCCTCACGGCGCCGACCGCCGAGGCGTTTGCCGACGGCATCCTCACGGCGCTCGACAATCGCGCGCGCGCGGAGGCGATCGGCGCCGCCGCGCGGCGGCTCGCCGAAACGAAGTACAGCTACGAGGCGTATCTCGAGCGGACGCGCGAAGCCTGTGCCGCGCTGGAAGGCGCCGCGCCGCCAGGGGCGGTCGTCAAGGATCTCGCGTGAGCCGCGCGCGCCATCCCGAGGAGCACTACAGCTACACCGCCTACGCCGATCCGGCGATGGCGCAGTCGTTCGAGCGCAGGCGCTTCGGCGGTCCGATCGGCGAGTACGTCGCCGGGACGCAGGCGCGCGTCCTCGCGAACATGGTCGGCCGCATCAAGGATCGCCAGATCATCGACGTCGGCACCGGCACGGGCCGCGCCGCGATCCTCATGGCGCGCGGCGGCGCCCGCGTGACTGCGGTCGATGCCTCCGAGCAGATGCTCGACGCGGCGAGGCGCCGCGCGAAGGACGAGCGGCTCTTCATCAAGTTCGTCCGCGGCGACGCGCACGCGCTCCAGTTCCAGGCGCGTGAATTCGACGTCGCCATCTGCCTCCGCGTCCTGATGCACGCCCCCGACTGGCGCCGGTGTCTGTCGGAGCTGTGCCGCGTCGCCGATCAGCTCGTCATCTTCGACTATCCGTCCGCCCGCAGCGTGGCGCTCGTCGAATCGCTGTCGCGGCGCGCGGTGCACGCGCTCGGCGCGCGCACCGAGGCCTATCGCGTGCTCTCGGACAGCGCGATCCGGGCCGCGCTGAAAGCGTCGAACTTTCAGGTGCGATCGGTGCACCGGCAGTTCGTGATGCCGATGCAGTTCCATCGTCTCGTCGGATCGCGGCGCTTCACGAGCTGGTCCGAGGACGTCCTCGATCGGATGGGCCTGCTGAAGCTGTTCGGATCGCCCGTTACAGTCGTCGCGGAACGGTGCGGGTCCTAGTCACCGGCGCCACCGGATTCACCGGCGGCCATCTGGCCCATGCGCTGGCGGCGCGCGGCGACGCCGTGACGGCGCTCGTGCGCGGATCGACGCCGGCGTCGGAGGCGTTGTCGGCCTCAGGCGTCCAAATCGTGAGCGGCGACATCCGCGACGAGAGCGCCCTGGCGCGCGCGACGTCCGGCATCGAGGTCGTCTACAACATCGCCGCGATCTACAGGCAGGCCGGCCTGAAAGACGCCGAGTACCGCGCGGTGAACGCCACCGCCGTCGGCGCGCTCGTCGGGATCGCGGCGCGAAACGGCGTCAGGCGCGTCGTCCATTGCAGCACCGTCGGCGTGCACGGCGACGTCGAGCATCCGCCGGCGAACGAGGACGCGCCGCTGCGGCCGGGCGACATCTATCAGGAGACGAAGCTCGAAGGGGAGCGGCTCGCGCGCGAGGCCGCGGCGCGGCACGGAATCGAGGTGACGATTGCGCGCCCCAGCGGCATCTACGGGCCCGGCGACCGCCGGCTCCTCAAGCTGTTCGCCGGCGTCGTCCACCGGCAGTGGGTGACCTTCGGCGGCGGACGCATCTACTACCACCTCACCTTCATCGACGATCTCGTCGAGGGATTCCGCCTCTGCGGGTCGAGCGTGGCCGCGGCGAACCGCACGTACATCCTCGCGGGCGGCGAGGTGACGACGCTCAACGAGCTGGTGGAGCTGGTGGCGTTCGAGGCGGGCGTCCGGACGCCGCGGCGGCGCCTTCCGGTCTGGCCGCTGCGCGCGGCCGCCGTAGTCTGCGAGGCGATCTGCGCGCCGCTCGGTCTCGAGCCGCCGCTGCACCGCCGCCGGGTGGAGTTCTTCACGAAGAGCCGCGCGTTCGACATCACCCGCGCGCGCACCGAGCTCGGGTTCAATCCGCGCGTCGGCCTGCGCGAGGGGATCCGTCGTACACTCGACTGGTATCGGCAGTATGGCTGGCTCTGACGAGGTCCGCGTCGCCGAACCGCCGCGCATCGAGCGCGCGCAGGATCAACTCTTCGCGCCGGGCACGTCGAGCCGCGCGAAGTACTCGGCGTTGGTCGTCGGCCGGCCGGGTCTCGCGGCGCTGGTGAAGCACGAGCTGGTCGTCATGCTGGCGCAGTCGTGGCCCGGCGCGGCGGGTCTCGCCATTCGCAAGGCCCTGTACCCGCTGCTCCTCGGCTCGTGCGGCCGCGGCGTCGTGTTCGGACAGCACGTCGTGCTGCGGCACCCGCACAAGATCCACATCGGCAGCAACGTCGTCGTCGACGACAACTGCCTGCTCGATGCGAAGGGGGAGCGCAACCGGGGGATCCGCATCGGCGACGGCGTGTTCATCGGCCGGAACACGATCCTCTCCTGCAAGGACGGCGACATCGAGATCGGCGACGGCGCCAATCTCGGCTTCAACTGCGAGGTGTTCTCGGCAAGCCGCGTCGCGATCGGCCGCCGCGTCCTGCTGGCCGCGTACAGCTACGTGATCGGCGGCGATCACGACTTCTCCGATCCGACGCGCTCCGTGCTCGATCAATCGCGGCGCTCGGCCGGCGTGGCGATCGGCGACGGCGCATGGGTGGGCGCGGGCGCGAAGATCCTCGACGGCGTCACGATCGGCGAGCACGCCGTCATCGGCGCAGGCGCCGTCGTGCGCGAGTCGGTGCCGGCCTCGGCTGTCGCGGTCGGGATTCCCGCGCGGGTCGTCGCCACGCGCTGAGACGCGCTGCTACAATCGCATCATGGCCTATCGCAGCGAGCTGGAGTCGCGGCTCGCGAAGAAAACGACGAAGGCGATCGTCGACTACGCGATGCTCGACGACGGCGATCGCGTCATGGTCGGGCTCTCGGGCGGGAAGGACAGCTGGGCGCTGCTGCAGCTGCTCGACGTCCTGCGCCAGCGCGCGCCCATCCGGTTCTCGCTCGTCGCGGTGAACGTCGACTCCGGCTACAAGGAGTACAAGCACGAGCTCATCGCGTCGACGTGCCGCGCGCGAGGCTGGGACTACCGCATCGAGCACACCGGCATCGGCCAGACGATCGACGATCTGCTCGACGACGGCGCCACGCCGTGCTCGCTGTGCGCGCGGCTGCGCCGCGGCGTCCTCTACCGAATCGCGAAGGAAGAAGGCGCGACGAAGATCGCGCTCGGCCATCACGCCGACGACTTCATCGAGACGCTGCTCCTCAATCTCTTCTTCGCCGGCGCGCTGAAGGCGATGCCCGCGAAGCTCGTCTCCGACGACGGCGCGCACGTCGTCATCCGGCCGCTCGTGTACGTCGGCGAGGACGAAGCGCGCGCGTACACGAAGGCGTGCGAGCTGCCGATCATCGGCTGCTGCTGCCCGGCCTGCGGCGATCTCGGGCTGCAGCGGCAGCGTGCCAAGCGGCTGCTCATCGAGCTCGAGCGCGAGCACGCAGGTGTGAAGCAGTCGATGCTCAAGGCGCTCGCGAACGTCGCGCCGCGGCACCTCCTCGACACGCGGCTCAATCCGCCCGCCGAGCTGCGCGCGGCGGCGGCCGCTTCGTCCGCAGCCGACGCGATCGCCCGGTGATGCGGGCGGTCGTCCAGCGCGTCGCCTCCGCGTCGGTCACGGTTTCCGATCGCACGGTCGGCGCCATCGACCACGGCCTCCTGGTGCTCGTCGGCGTCGAAAGGGAGGACGGCCCGGCCGACGTCGAGTACATCGCCGGCAAGGTCGGCGACCTGCGCGTGTTCGAGGACGACCAGCACCACATGAACCGGTCGGTGTTCGACGTCGGCGGATCGGTGCTGGTGGTGTCGCAGTTCACGCTCGCCGCCGACTGCCGCAAGGGGCGGCGTCCGTCGTTCGACGGCGCGGCCGTGCCCGACATCGCACGGCCCCTGTACGAGGACGTCGTGCGGCAGCTGGGCGCGCGCGGTCTTCGCGTCGCCACCGGCGAGTTCCAGGCGCAGATGCGCGTGACGCTCGTCAACGACGGACCGGTGACGCTGCTGCTCGACAGCCGGCGGAGATTTTGAGGATGTCCCGACAGCAGTCATCGAAAGACGCCGTAAGGAGCCACCGAGTGCGCGGAATCACAGGACTGATCGCGGCCGTCATCGTGCTGGCGATGGCGCGGCCGGCGGCGGCGCAGCAGCGGCCGCTCGTCACCGAAGATCCCGAGCCGATCGGCAGCGGCCGCGTGCTGCTCGAAGGCGGCATCGATCTCGCGCACGACTATCAGAATCCCGTGTCGGGCCTGAAGGGGAATCTGCTGACGCTGCCGACCATCGGCATCAGCATCGGCCTCAGCTCGATCGCCGAGTTCCAGATTGACGGCGGCCTCTTCAGCCGGCTGTCGATCACCAGCCGCAATCCCGGCGCGCCGCTCGCGTCGCTGCTCACCGTGACGGGCGACACGACGCACGACGTCTCGAACGCCGTCGTCGCGACGAAGATCCGCCTCGTGCCGGAGACCTCGTCGCGGCCGGCCTTCGCGCTGCGGTTCGCGACGAAGCTGCCGAACGCGTCGAACGAGAAAGGGATCGATCTCGATACGACGGACTTTTCCGGCTCGCTGCTGCTCGGGAAGACCGTGCAGTCGATCCGGATCGTCGTCAACGTCGGCGCGGGCATCCTCACGAATCCCGCGACGACGCTCGGGCAGAACGACGTGCTGCTGTACGGCGTGTCGTTCGCGCGCGCGGTGACGCAGCAGGCGGAGCTCGTCGGCGAGCTGAACGGCCGCTTCTCGACGCGCAGCGCCGGCGCGCCGATCGGCACCGAGAGCCGCGGCATCCTCAAGCTCGGCGCACGCTACACGCAGGGCGCGATGCGTCTCGACGCCGGCCTCTCGTTCGGCACGACGACGCTCGATCCCACGATCGCGCTCACGGCGGGCGTCACCTACGTGTTCAACGCGTTCACCGTGCCGTAGGCGGGTTCAGGACGGCCTGAAGGCCGTCGCCTACCGGCGTGTCCGTAGGGACCGGCCTTCAGGCCGGTCCGGGGCGCGACTGCGTCACGTCGTACCGTGTGCGGCCGTGACGACGCCGTAGAAATTCCTGATCGCCGCGATCTCTTCACGCCGCCGCTCGTCGGACCATCGCAGCTCCGCGCCGACGATCGCCGCGGCGCGCGCGAGCGCCTCGTCGCCCGGATAGCCGAGCGCGCCGATCGGCGTCCGACGAATGACGATGTCGGCGAGCGTCGGCGCCATCTCCTTCCGCGCCGCCAGAATCAGCTCCGCGCCAATCACCGGCGAGTCGTGCGCGACGCGCGTCCGCCAGTCGGGGCGATCGGCGGCGAGCTCGATGATGTCGCGGTACCGCGATCCGTACGCGGCGATGAGATGCGGGATCGTGTCGGCCGGCAGGCCTTCGTCGTGCTCGCGCCGCGCGTCGGCGATCGCGAGGCCGACGTCGCGGATGCTGCCGCCCGGCAGCGCCGTCGACGCCGTCCGGCAGCGCGCCGCGGGGCGCTGCAGCTTGCGGACGAGCAGGTCGGTGATTCGCTCGGCGGTGGCGCGCGCCGTCGTGTATTTCGCGCCGGCGACGCTCACCAGACCGCCGATGCCGTGCGCTTCGTGATCGCGCACCTGCTCGTGGCCTTCGAGCGAGACGCGCCCGCCCTTCACGCGCGCCGGCACGACGCCGCGATGCACGAGCGTGACGTCCGCCAGGGTGAGATCGAGCGCCGGAAACGCCTGGTTCAGCTGGGTGATGAACGCCGCGACGTCGCGCTCCGACACGCTCGTGTCGTCGGGATCGCAGGTCTCGCTCGACTCCCACGTGCCGAACAGGGCGCGCTCGCGCCACGGGACGAGGAACAGATACCGCCCGGCGACCGATCGGCCGCCGAGCGCTTCGTCGCCCGCGTCGCGCCGCGTGACGAGGTTCATCGCCTTGAGCATCGGCACGCCGGTGGTGATGCCGAGCGGCGCCAGCAGCCGGTCCACTCGCGCGCCCGTCGCGTTGACGGTGATGCGGGCGGCGATCTCGATCGATCCCGACCCGAGGAGATCGCGCGCGCTCACGCCGCGGACTTCCTTCCTCCCGCCCGCGCTGTCGACGAGCGGCGCCGCCGCTTCCACGTAATTCGCGAGCACCGCGCCATGCTCCGCCGCCGCGAGCGCGAACGAGAACGTCAGGCGATCCGGCTCCGTCGTCACGTAGTCGTAGTAGACGGCGGCGCCCGTGAGCCGCTGGCGCCGCAGCCCCGGGAACTGCTGGATTGCGCTGCCGCGGCCGACGACGCGGCCGCCCCGCAGACGATGCGACTCGGCGACGCCGCGGTTGCGTCCGGCCGACACGAACCGGTCGAGCAGGAATCCGGCGCGCATCGCGATCTTGCCGCGCGCCACGGAGCGGTACACCGGCAGCGCGAACGGCAGCGGCCGCACGGCGTGCGGCGCGATGCGCGCTATCGTGCGCCGCTCGCGGACCGACTCGCGCGCGCGCGCCACATCCAGCGTCTGCAGGTAGCGAAGGCCGCCGTGGATCGTGCGCAGGTGATTGAACGAGGCGCCGCTGCCGAAGTCGTGCCGCTCGACGAGCGCGACTTCGAGCCCTCGCTGCGCGGCGTCGTACGCGATCGCCAGGCCGTAGATGCCGCCGCCGACGACGAGCACGTCGAACGTGCGGCCGCTGAGCGCCTCGAGGTCCCGCGTCATCCTCGGCATCGTACCGCCAGGACGTGGCCGCCCGCCACGGAGCGGCTGGTATAGTCTGACGCGTGGCGACGACCGAGGCGGTTCGCGACTACTGGAACCGGCACATTCACGATCTCGAGATCACGCGGCATCCGGTCGGCTCCCGCGGCTTCTTCGACGACCTCGACCAGTACCATTTCGAGAAGCTCCATCATCTGCTCCGGCTCGTCGCTTTTGACGGCTATCGCGGTCGATCGGTTCTGGAAGTCGGCTGCGGCGCCGGCGTCGATCTGGCGCGCTTCGCGCGGGGCGGCGCGGCCGTGACCGGCGTCGACCTGGCGCCGTCGGCCATCGAGCTGGCGCGCGCCAACTTCGCGCAGCAGGGCTTGCAGGGCGCCTTCGAGGTCGCCGACGGCGAGCACCTCCCCTTTCCCGACACCTGCTTTGACCTCGTGTACGCCCATGGGGTTGTCCAGTACGCCGCCAATCCGCAGCGTCTGGTCGACGAATGCCGGCGGGTCCTCGTGCCCGGCGGGGAGGCGATCTTTCAGGTCTACAACCGCGTTTCGTGGCTCAACGCACTGTCCAAGCTGATGAAGGTGGGCCTCGAGCACGACGATGCGCCGGTGCTGCGGAAGTTCAGCATCGGCGAGTTCCGCCGGCTGTTGAGCGGGTTCCGCGACGTGCGGATCGTCCCCGAGCGCTTCCCGGTGAAATCGCGGCTGCACGGCGGGTGGAAGGGCGCCGTCTACAACGGCTTGTTCGTGGGCGCATTCAACGTCCTCCCACGCCCTCTGGTCAGGCGCTTCGGCTGGCATCTGCTCGCGTTTTGCAGGAAGTAAGGAGAGTCACCTCCTGCCGACTGGTTCCAGATGCATTTCAGCAAGGCCCACGCCTACGGCAACGATTTCCTCTACGTCGAC
>Ga0075434_100002943_pt1 | contig 15142 bp, 13 predicted proteins | sample RhiMethybrSRZTD3_FD_75298 | JGI IMG/M metagenome (GOLD analysis project Ga0075434, IMG submission 75298) | Populus rhizosphere microbial communities from Tennessee, USA - Rhizosphere MetaG P. TD hybrid SRZTD3 | ecosystem: Host-associated > Plants > Roots > Rhizosphere > Soil | place: USA... | reverse complement strand
ATGCGCCACCGCTTTGCAAGAGTAGGGCTAGCTCAGCTGGCTCGCCGTCCGTCAATCACGAGCTGACCGCCATGGTGACTACGAACGGTACTGTTCGCCTCGCGGCGATGAGTGACATCCACGTCAGCAAGACCGGTCAGGGAGCATTGTCGTCGCTGTTCTCCCAGGTCTCCGAGCGCGCGGATCTGCTGGTGATGTGCGGCGACCTCACAGACTACGGTTTGCCCGAGGAAGCACGCGTCCTGGCGCGCGACATCGGAACCGCGCTTCGAGTGCCGTGCGTCGCCGTGCTCGGGAACCACGACTTCGAAGCAGGAAAGCAGGACGAGGTGCGGCAGATCCTCGCCGACGCCGGAGTCACGGTCCTCGACGGTGATTCGTGCGAAGTGCAAGGAGTTGGATTTGCCGGCGTGAAGGGCTTCTGCGGAGGGTTCGGTCGCGGCGCGCTCGGGCCGTGGGGCGAGGAGATCATCAAGAGCTTCGTGCGTGAGGCAGTGAACGAGGCGTTCAAGCTCGAGAGCGCACTCGCACGACTTCGGTCGCAGCACCGCATTGCGGTACTGCACTACTCACCGGTGAGAGCAACGGTGGAGGGCGAGCCGCTGGAAATCTTTCCCTATCTCGGGAGCAGCCGCCTCGAGGAGCCGCTTGCGCGTTATCCGGTGACGGCGGTCATCCATGGACACGCGCATAACGGTTGTCTGGAGGGTCGCACGGCGTCGGGCACGCCCGTGTACAACGTCTCGATGCCGCTACTCAAGAAATGCTGGCCAGAGCAATCGCCGTTTCGTGTCATCGAGGTCGGCGCCTAACGAGCGTGCGCCGATGGCGTCTCACGCCCCGTTTCGCATCGCCGCTCGCGCGCGGAGCACGCGGTCTCGCGCCTCCTCACCGGTGAGGCCCACGGCGGAGAGGTGTCCCATCTTTCGCCCGGGTCGCGCCGACGCCTTGCCGTAGAGGTGCAGGCGCACGGACGGAACCATGAGCGAAGCAGCGAAGTCCGGCGTCCCACGGCTCCACAGGTCGCCAAGGAGATTCGCGATCGCTGCCGGCCGAAGCATCTCCGTGCTGCCAAGCGGCAGGTCGCATACGGCGCGAACGAGCTGCTCGAACTGGCTCGTGGCGCACCCGCGCTCCGTCGAGTGAAACGTGTTGTGGGGCCTCGGCGCCAGCTCGTTCACCAGCAGCGAGCCATCGTGGAGGACGAACATCTCCACGGCGATCAGGCCTTCGATGCCTAACGTCGACGCAATTCCGTTGGCGACGCCGTCCGCGAGGCGCACCTGAGTCGGCGCCACGGACGCCGGCAACACCGACCAGTCGAGAATCCCGTGCTCGTGATGATTGAACGACGGTGGAAACGTCACCTGGCGCGGCTCGTCGCCGGGTGCGGAGCGCGGAGGCCGTCGCGCGACCAGCATCGAGATCTCGCTCGCGATGTCGAGGAACTGTTCCACGAGACACGGCCGTTCACCGAGCGACTTCCATGCATCGGCCGCAGCGTCCGCCGAGGCGACGCGGATCTGCCCGCGACCATCGTAGCCGCCGCTCGTCGACTTGAAGATGCAGCGCCCGAGCTGATCGAAGGCCGCGACGCTCTCGTCGAGGGACGCGACAGCGCGAAACGCTGCTACGGGGAACCCGTTTGCTGCCAGCCAGGTCTTTTGGCGAATCCGGTCCTGGATCACGTGTACCGGCTCTGCGCCCGGACGCAGTGGAGTGCGTGCAGCGACAGCCGCCAGCGCGGCCGTTCCGATCTGCTCGATCTCCAGCGTCACGACCGCACATTGCTCGGCGAGCGACGCGGCGGCGTCGGCGTCATCGAAGCGGGCCGCAACAGTTCGACTCGCGATCGCCGACGCGGGGCAGTTCGGGTCCGGATCGAGCACGTGGACGTCATATCCGAGCGAGCGCGCGGCCAATCCCGTCATGCGACCGAGTTGACCACCGCCAAGGATGCCGATGGTTGCGCCAGGTTGAATCATTCCGAGCTACGGGAGGGTCTGTCCGAGCACGTCGTCTCGACGTCGTTCGCGCCACGCGCGCAGCCGTTCACGAACGTCCGGATGACGGAGCGCGACGATCTCCGCTGCGAGGATGGCCGCGTTAGTTGCCCCGGGTTTACCTATTGCGAGCGTTCCGACCGGAACACCGGCGGGCATCTGCACGATCGAAAGCAGCGCATCGACGCCGTTCAGAATCGTCGCGGCGACCGGGACACCGAGCACGGGGACGAGTGTCTTCGACGCGACCATGCCGGGCAGATGCGCCGCGCCGCCGGCGGCAGCGATGATCACGAGCAAGCCGCGCTCCTCCGCGGTGGATGCATACTCGAACATCCAGTCGGGCGTGCGGTGCGCCGAAACGACTCGCGACTCGTACGGAACACCCAGCTCCTCGAGCAGCGCGCATGCCGGCGCAAGATGCTCGTAGTCGCTCTTGCTGCCCATGATCACGCCGACGAGAGGCCCTGACATAGACCGCGGTCGCGAGGTCAGAAGGACCCGAACAGCCCGATGCGGATACCGTTCGCCGAAGGCACCACGCCAACCTGGCGTGGCAGGGGTACCGTTGCCCAATGCTCCGCGAGCTTGCGTGAGCCGTAGAATGCCCCGAACCCAGCGCCCATCGCGGCACCGAGGAGGGTGCTCAACGCTTCGTTGTATCGGGAATCGGTGCTGTTCTCGAGCGTAAAGGCAGTGAGCAGGCCAATGCCGCCCCCGACGCCCGCGCCGATCAGGCCCCAGCGGATCATCGGATCGCGGTTGCCGCCCTTCATCCCGACGCTGACCTCGATCTGGTCCACGGCCGTGGTTTGGAAGCTCCAGATTCGCGCGCCGACGCCGTCTTCGATCACGACAAGCGTGTCGCGGCGCATGCCCTGGTAGCTTCCGACTATCGGTGCAACCATCTGGTTGGACGTGACCCGAACGCGCGCGCCCGGCCCCAGGGACTGGGCGGCGGCGACACGAAGAGGCACGAGCGTGACGAGCGCCGCAAGCAGGGCGCGATTATACCGGCGAGTGCGTGGCATGTTGTGTTCTAATAATGACCGCGGAGGCGGCGCAAGTGAGGGCACGCGGTATGGCGCGCACAATGTGGACGCCTGCCCGCAACGGCTGTCACAGCGATCGGTGTGCGAGGGGCACAATTCGCGCCGGGACACCACTGCCATCCACCGCATCGTGAACGAGCCGGTGAGTTGCTCGTCCTTGTCTCTGCTGACGCCCGGCTGACGCCCCAGCGAATAAATGGAGCCAACTCGGTCGCGGTCGGCCGCTCCACCTCGTCGCCCCCGCAATGCTTCTCATCAAATCGACAGCGTTCGTCTTGACGGTTGTGTTATCCGCGCCGGCCACCGACCTGGCGGGCACGTCTCGTCACACCGGGAAGCAGTCTACAACACGACCCTGGATCGTGCGGGATACGGGATACCGGGTCGTGGACTCGTCCCTTGCCGTGACGACGTTCGATTCCGCGTGGCGCACCATTGGTGTGACGCTCGAGCGGCGCGGCGTGACCCGTCTCGACTGGGCCCAGGTGCGTCGGGATCTACTGCCGCGCGCGGTCCGCGCGGAGTCCGACAGCGCTCTTCGCGCGGTGATTGATGACATGCTGGCTCGCCTTGGGGAGTCGCATTTTGCGTTGCTCCCGGCACACGCCGCTCCGGCGAGCGGCACCGCGGCGAATACCTCGACGTTAGGCACCGCCGGCCTCGCGCTCCGGGTGCTCGGTTCACGTGTTGTGGTATGGCGGACGGACAGCGGCAGCGCCGCGAGCCGGGCGGGGGTGCGCCCTGGATGGACGGTGGAACGAATCGATGATCTCACCGTTCCGTCGTTAGGTTCTGCCGATTCTGTGGGTCCACGTCGCCTGGCGCTGCTCACAAACACGATGCGTGCGCTGCGTGGGACGCCGGGCACCACCGTACAGCTTGTAGCGCGAGACGGCTCGGGATTGCGGCGGACCGTCGCCATCACACTCGACTCCATGCGCGGGCCGTTCTCCAGCTTCGGGAACCTGCCGCCACTCCCGGCGACGTTCGAGATGAGTCGCCGAACGCTGGCTGACGGACGGTGCGCTGCCGTGATCCACTTCGAGTACTGGATGCCGCCGGTCATGCCGGCGCTGGATCGCGCCGTAGACTCGGTGCGGAACTGCGGTGGCATCATTCTCGACCTACGCGGTAACCTCGGTGGTGTGGCCGGCATGATGATGGGCGCTGCCGGACACTTCATGAACGAGCCGCGCACGCTCGGAATCATGCGCTCGGGCGGCGAGGAGATGCGGTTCGTCGCGAATCCGCGGCGCGCCACGGAAGCCGGCGTTTCCGTAGAGCCGTTCGCCGGCGACGTCGCCATCCTCGTGGACGGATTGTCGGCGAGCACTTCCGAGATGTTCGCGGCCGCCATGCAGGCGATTGGGCGCGCACGTCTGTTCGGCGAATGGACTGCCGGGCAGGCGCTGCCGGCAGTGGCAACGCGGATGCCGAACGGCGATGTCCTCATGCACGTTGTGGCCGACTTCGTCGCGCCGGATGGAAGGGCAATCGAAGGACGCGGTGTCGCGCCTGACGAACTTGTACCGCTCACCGAGGCCGATCTGGTCGCGAGTCGGGACGCTCCGCTCGAGGCTGCCATTCGCTGGCTCGAGCGACCTCGGCCACGTAATCCTTGACCATAGGCACAATTCGCTGGCGCCAGTCGCCCGCCTTTCGACCATATTTCGCGAGCGCCACGTCGGCGCTCAGGTCGTCCATCCATCGCTCCCGGGAGCGTTTCATGCTCGTCAGCCCACGTCGCTCACTTACCGCTCGGCGACTCGCCGTGGCCGCAGGCCTAACGATCGCAGCCGGAACGTCCGCCGGCGCTCAGGGGACCGCGGCGCTTCCGCCGGCGAAGGAGCTCATCGCCAAGTTCGTCGCCGCGACGAACGCCACCGCGGTGATGGCCAAGCACCAATCGGTGCGGACGAAGGGGCGTTTCGAGGTGCCAGCCCAAGGGGTGTCCGGTGATCTCGAGATCTCGCAGGCGCGGCCGAACAAGACGATGATGCGAATCAATGTTGGTTCCATCGGCCAGTTTGAGCAGGGCTACGACGGCACCACGGGCTGGTCGATCAATCCGATGCAGGGGCCTCGGCTCATGACCGGACGCGAGCTCGACGCCGTGCGCGAGGAGTCGAGCTTCGGCGCGTCGTCCCGGCAGGGTCCGAACGTCGCGTCCGCGGAGACTGTCGAGAAGACCGAGATGAACGGCGAGCCATGCTACAAGGTCAAGATGGTCTGGAAGTCCGGGCGCGAGACGTTCGACTGTTACAGCGTCGCGTCCGGTTTGCTCATCGCGTCGATGGGCAAGCAGGAATCGCCGATGGGCACGTTTGAAGTGACGAATCTCGTCAGCGACTACAAGGACTTCGGCGGGCAGAAGATCGCGACACGCCTAACGCAGCAGCTCATGGGCAACGAGCAGGTGCTGATCATCAGCACCGTCGACTACGACGCTGCGGACCCGGCCGTGTTCGAGATGCCGGCGGCGATAAAGGCCCTCGTCGAGAAGAAGCCGTAGTCCGATTTCGTGGAACTGCTCGTCGTCCGGCACGCGATCGCCGAGGATCGGGAGGTTTTCGCGGCCACCGGCCGTGAGGACGGTTTGCGTCCACTCACGGCCGAAGGCACCCGGAAGATGAAGCGCACCGCGCGTGGACTTCGTGAGATCCTGCCAGGCATCGATATTCTCGTCTCGAGCCCGTTTACGCGCGCCGCGCAGACGGCGGATATCCTGCGCCGCGAGTACGAGCTGGATCAGGTCGAAACCGCTCGCGAGCTGGAGCCGGGAACCTCGCTCGCCGACGTCGTGACGCGCCTGGCGCGGTTCGATCAGGGTGTCGTCGCTGTTGTCGGGCACGAGCCCCAACTCGGGCGACTTGTCTCATATCTCGTCACCGGGTCCGAACGGTCCGTCATCGAATTGAAGAAGGGTGGTGCGTGTCTGATCGAGTTCGACGACAAGCCAGGCGCAGGAAAGGGGCGCCTGGTATGGGCGATCCCTCCCGGTATCCTTCGGGATTTGGCCGGTTAGTGAGTCGTACGGTGTGCGTCGATTGGTGACGCCGCTCGCCGCGGCGCCGTCGTCGAACATGAATCTTGCAGTTCCTAGCCGTCCGGTCCCGAGGTCCTTGCGACACCAAGCAAAACGCCGGATTGTTCGGCGTTAAATGCACGGGTGGCTCAAGAAAGTCGGGACGCGGATCTTCGAGTTGTGGCTCCGACGCTGTTGCGCCGCGGCCTCATCGCTCCTCGATCCAGCGAAAAGGTTGAATCATGAGCCGATCTGCCGAATCGCATGTGCAACTCGCCTCGGGTGGTCGCGATGACCTTCGCCAGCTCTTTGCGTTGTCGTTCTCCGAACCCACCCGCGACGATGATGATCTGCGTCACGCGGTTCTGGACTACGTTCGGAACGCGAAGGCTGAGCGTCGGACACCAGAGATGGTGATCGTATCGCTCAAGCGCGCGATCATCGATGCGGCGGCGGCTCGGATCAGCTATCGGGCTGCTAACGAATTGACCGATCGTGTCGTCAGGTGGTTCATAGACGGCTATTACGGCACGGACGTGCCGTCGGGGGAGCGCGGACTCGATCTGCGAATGGGCCCGGCGCCTCGGCCGAGCTAGCTAGTGTAAAGTCTTATCCGGGTTTACCTGTAGAGGCGACACACGCACCTTGACAACCGAAAGGTTGTCGAGGCGCATTTGCGCGGCAGGGGTTACATTGTGCCGTGAGTTGCTTAAGCCGCCTCGTGCGGTCTCTGCTGGACTGAATGCACCAGCTTGCCAACGTGATGACCGCAACTCGCCCAGATCCCAGCATTGACCTCTCCGAGCTCGAGCGCGACTACATAGTCAAGCGCGAGCTGGGCCGTGGTGGCATGGGGTCCGTCTTCCTGGCGCGGCACCGAACCGCCGGGCATGACGTCGCGATCAAGGTCATCTCGTCGAAATACATTGCGGACGCCGACGCGCTTTCGCGCTTCGAGCGCGAAGCGCGCCTGATGGCGCGCATTCGGCACCCCAACATCGTCCACCAATACGAGCTGCGACGGCTGCACGGCGGCCACGTCGGTCTCGTTATGCAGTACGTGCGCGGGGAGTCGCTGATCACGATCCTCCGCCGTCGCGGCAAGCTTCGGTTCGACGAGTGCGTGCAGATCCTGCGCGACATCGGGCTCGCCCTGGAACACGCCCACGCGAACGGTGTCATCCACCGCGACGTCAAGCCGCACAACATTCTCATCGATGCCGACAGGGGGTCGGCGCTGTTGTCCGACTTCGGCATCGCGAAGGCGACGCAGGGCGACTCCGAGGTCACGGCAACGGGGATGGCGATCGGCACGCCCGCGTACATGGCCCCGGAGCAGATCGACAACGCTGCGGTCGATGGCCGTGCAGACCTTTACAGCCTCGGCGTGGTCGGCTGGGAGATGCTGTCCGGCAAGCGCGCCTGGGAAGGCGAGAGCCTTTTCGGAATCATCTACAAGCAGAAGCATCAGGACCTGGCTCCTCTGACGCTGCTCCGGCCAGACACGCCGCAGCGGCTTCTGCTCGCCCTCGAGGGCGCCCTGGAGAAGGACCCGCTGCGTCGATGGGCTTCGGCGTCGGAGTTCGTCGAGCAGCTCCGTGAGGACACGCCGACTACGGCAATGTTGCGCCGTCGCGAGGCGGCGGGCGCGCTGTTGACCTCCGCAGAGACGCAAGCGGAGCCGCCGTCGGCAGGTGCATCAACGATTCCTTTCCGGCGCGGTGGCATGGAGGCCAGCGCCGCTGCCAGTCCGCCGCCGCCGGAAGCGGCGCTGCCGCGTCTCGCCGACCTGCCAGCGGAGCCACGCTCGACAGCGCGAATGGCCGTCCTCGTTGGTGGCAGCGCGCTCGCGGGGGCATTCGGCTTTTACGCGTTGTTCGGCGCGGGCTTCGAGCGTCCTGCGGCGGCCGCGGCGCCACCGACCGCAGAAGCTGCGAGCACCGCCTCGAGCACGGCCACCGAGCCGCCGATTCCGCAGACGACGGGCGCGGCGTTGCCTTCGAAGCCAGTGCTTCCCGAGACGTCCGTCGGCGCCGGCAGGCGAGCGGCCGCACCCAAGTCGTCGCCGTCAGTCCGCGAGGAGATCGCGGCGAGAATCAGGAGGTCGTCGAACGAATCGACGACTGCCTCGGCCCGGACGGTCGAGGATCCCTCAGCGAGCGGGGTATCGCTTCCACCGCCTGGTACACCTCTTCCGCTTGGTAGCCGCGAACGTGCGAATCCCGGGTCGCGAGCGCTCGCGGACGCGGCGATCGCCTTGCTTCGTTCGCGTCAGCCCGATGCAGCGCGGCGTCTAATCGACAGCGCGCTCGCCATGTCGCCGACGGATCCGGAAGCCTACGCCCTCCGCGCGCGCGCGAACGCGGCGCGCGGCGACCTGCGCGGCGCGTGGGCGGATGCCGAGGTGACCGAGCGACTCGGCGATGATTGGCAGGCGCAGACGCTGATCGCGTCGTTCGAGGCGCGCGTTGGCGAGAAGCGCGCGGCTCGAGACCGATTGGCGAGTCTCGTTAAGCGGGTTCCACCGAAGGCGCCGTTCACGGCGAAGCAGGGAAGTCAGCTCGCTCTCGGCTACGTCGCGGCCGGCGACACGAAGCGGGCGCTGAACGCACTCCTCCGCACGCGCGATGACGGCACGCTCGCGGCGACGCTGAAAGATCCAGGCTTCGATCCCATCCGCGGCGAGCCGCGGTTCCGCGACATTCTCCGCGCGGTCGCCCCGGAGCAATAAGCGGGCGAAAAGGGGACCCGTGTCGGCGCACCGATCGCTCGGGTCCCTCGTCACAGTGTCGCTCGCATCGCTCGCGCTGATACACGCGCGCCGCGTCACCGCGAGCATCGAGCGCGCGGTCGCGAACGACAACCGCACACCGGCCGGCGCGATGGCCGGCGATACGCTTGCGTTACGCCTCACGGTCACCCCTGTCGCGTGGCACATCCTGGGCGACAGTGAGCCGGCGTTCACGCTTCTCGCCTTCGCCGAGGAGGGGAAGGCGCCGACCATTCCTGGGCCGTTGATCCGCGTGCGCGTGGGTACCCCGGTCCGCGTAACCGTCCGCAACCCGCTCGACGATACGCTCGTCGTGCGCGGGCTGCGCGATGGCGCCGCGGTGCGCGACTCGCTCGTGGTGCTCCCGGGCGACACGGCCACGGCGCGCTTCGTCGCGCGGCACGAGGGCACCTATCTGTATTGGGTCCCGGCCTACAGCGTCCGCGTGCCCGACGATCTGCCGTCGGTGCTCCTGCCACGGCGCGGGTTCGACTCCCAGCTTGCTGGCGCGATCATCGTCGACCCGCCGGGGCACGTCCCCGACGATCGGATCTTCGTGATCACCGAGCTCGCCGACCGGGAAGAGGGTGCGGCCGCGGCCTCGGCGAGGGATCGCCACGGGGCCCTGACTCGACAGTTCAACGCCGTCAACGGAAAGGCGTGGCCCCAAAGCGAGCGGCTGCAGTACGCGTTAGGCGACTCGGTGCGGTGGCGCATTGTCAACGCCTCTCAGGAGGCGCATCCCATGCACCTCCACGGCTTTTACTTCCGCGTGGACTCGCACGGGGGGCCGCAAGCGGAGGCCGACTCGATCTACGCGCCCGAGCAGCGCCGCATGGTGGTCACCGAAACCGTCGCCAGCCGGAACACGGCGGCGATCACATGGTCGCCGGACCGGGCGGGCCGGTGGCTCTTCCACTGCCACCTGACCACCCACACGACCAAGTTTGCACCCATCGATCGGCGCGATGTTGCCGACTACCCTTCGACGTACCACGCCGGCGACCCGGATCGGCACGTCTTCACGGGGATGAACGGGCTGGTTCTCGGCGTTACGGTGACGGGCCGATCCCCGGCGCCTAACGCGTCGCGGCCGGCGAAGCGGCTGCGGCTCTTCGTTCAGTCCGATTCCGCGCCGGGCGATCGCGACCGCCGGTTCGGGTACGTGCTGCAGCGCGGCGCCGAGCCGAAGCCGGATTCGGTGGAGTACCCCGGCCCAGTCCTCGTGCTCACGCGCGGGCAACCGACCATGATCGAGGTGGTCAACCGCTCCGGCGAGCCGACTGCCGTGCACTGGCACGGGATCGAGCTGGAGAGCTATTACGATGGAGTGGCCGGCTGGAGCGGGACGCCGGGGCGCACGGCACCCGCCATTCGACCTGGCCAGCGCTTCGAGGTACGCCTAACGCCGCAGCGGGCAGGGACGTTCATGTACCACACACATCTCGACGATCTGCGCCAGCAGTACGGCGGGCTTGTTGGGGCGCTCGTCGTGCTGGAGCCCGGTGAGCGATGGGAGCCGGCGCGCGACCTGGTTGTCCTGTTCTCCGACGGCGTCCCACAGCGCGTCTACATCAACGGCTCGCTGACGCCGGCTCCGAAGGCGCTCGAGGTGGGCCGGACCTACCGGCTCCGCATCGCCGACATCGCCGTCTTCCGCGCGGGCCTGCGCGTGCGGCTGGTGCGCGACTCGACGCTGCTGTCGTGGCGCCCGATCGCCAAGGACGGATTCCCGCTGCCACCGGCGCAGGCCACGGTCCGGCCGAGTGTCGTGAACCTGCCGAGCGGTGAGACGGCGGACTTCGAGTTCACGCCGGACCGGCCGGGCGAGGTGGCGTTAGAGGCGCTGGGCGAGCCCGGGGTTAATCTGACGCTGTACGGGCGGCTCGCGTTCCATGTGTCGCCGGCGGCTGGCAGCTCCGGGATTTCCGGCTCGTCGAGCTCACGAGCGCGGTCGATACCATAGGGGCAGCTGAAGCGCCGGCTGTCCGAAATCCCGAAGCGCCGCGATGTCATCGCATTTCGGGTGAGGCACAAACGAATCAGGCCGCCCATTGCTGGGCGGCCTGATTCGTTATGCTATAAGCTCCCGAGGAGGGACTCGAACCCCCGACATGGTGATTAACAGTCACCCGCTCTACCACCTGAGCTACTCGGGAATAAGCCCGAAAAGTAGAAGGGGGGTGGAATGGGGTCAAGCGAGGCGACCGTGACCGCAATCCCAGCATCTGTTCCCGCCACCGCGCGCCGCGGTGACAGCCGTCCAATCGCGATAGTCACTGGCGCATCGAGTGGAATCGGTCGTGACTTCGCCGAGCTGTACGCGCGCGACGGACACGACCTCGTCCTCGTCGCGCGTCGACGCGAAGCGCTCGAGTCGCTCGGCCGATCGCTCGCCGATCGGTACGGCGTCGCCTGTGACGCGTTCCCAGCGGATCTCGCACGACGGCTCGACCGCGAGCATCTCGCGGCCCGACTGCGGTCCATCGACGACCGTATTGTCGCGCTCGTGAACAACGCCGGTATCGGCACGCACGGCTACTTTCACGAAACGGATCTCGACCGCGAGCTCGAGATCATCGACCTCAACATCGCGGCGCTGACGCATCTCGCGAAGCTCGTCGTACCGGGTATGCTTGCGCGCCGCCGCGGCCAGATCGTCAACGTGTCCTCACTCGCGGCGTTCCAACCCGGACCGCTCATGGCCGTCTACTATGCTTCGAAGGCGTACGTCCAGTCCTTTTCGGAAGCGCTGGCCGAGGAGGTTGCGGGAACCGGCGTAACCGTGACGGCGCTCTGCCCGGGGCCCACCATAACGGAGTTCCATGGCCGTGCCGGCATCCGCGCCGACGCGCCGGCAGGCGGGCCGCAAACGATGACGTCGCGCGAGGTGGCGGAAGCAGGCTACCGTGCGGCCAACCGCGGCAAGCGCGTCATCGTCACCGGTTTGCGCAACAAGATCGTCGTGGTGGCGAACCGCCTGCTCTCGCGACGACGCATGACGAGACTCGTCAGACGAGTCCAGGAACGACGCCGCGTGGTCGCGCGGAACTCGCTCACGAAGACGTGACTACGGCACGCGCCTAACGCGCGCTACGACGCGCGCGCCTTCGCGCGTGGGCGTGACGGCGCCCTGGCGTTGGAGGCGGCCCGCTCGAGCACGGGGCGCAACCATTGACCGGTATGTGAACCTTCGACGCGCGCGATGTCTTCCGGTCGACCCATCGCGACCACACGGCCACCCCGGTCACCCGCGTCGGGCCCGAGATCGATGATCCAGTCGGCGAGCTTGATGACGTCGAGGTTGTGCTCGATCAGCACGAGCGTATGGCCCGCATCCACGAGCCGATCGAGGACGCCCGCGAGCTTGCGAATGTCCTCGAGGTGCAGGCCGGTCGTCGGCTCGTCCATGATGTAGAGCTTCTTGCCGCCTGTCCGCTTCGCCAGCGCGAGCTCGCGCGCAACCTTGATGCGTTGCGCTTCGCCACCGGACAGCGTCGTGGCAGGTTGCCCGAGCGTGAGGTAGCCGAGCCCGACCTGCTGCAGCTGCCACAGCGCCTGGCCGAGCTTCTCTTCGTACGGGAAGAAGCGAATGGCCTGATCCACGGTCATCTGCAGCACGTCGTAGATGTTCTTCCCGTGGACGAGCACCTCGAGGACCTCCGGCTTGAACCGTTTGCCGCCGCACTCATCACAGGGCACGTAGACGTCGGCCATGAACACCATCTCGACCTGGAGATAGCCCGCACCCTCACAGTGCTCGCACCGCCCGCCCCTCACGTTGAAGCTGAACGTGCTCGACGTATAGCGGCGCTGGCGGGCGAGTGGGGCATCGGCGAAGAGCCTCCGGATCTCGTCGAACGCCTTCACGTACGTGACAGGGTTCGACCTCGGCGTCTTACCGATGGGCTGCTGGTCGATGAGCACGACATCGTCCAGCGCCTCGAACCCGGTGAGCGTCGCGAACGCGCCGACGCGTTCGCCGAGGTGCTGTTTGGCAGAGTGCTCGCCGGTGAGCCGCGTCTCGAGCGCGCGGTACAGGACATCATGCACCAGCGTGCTCTTGCCCGAGCCGGAGACGCCCGTGACGACGGTCATCGCGCCTAACGGGATCCGGACGTCGACGCTGGTGAGATTGTGCTCGCGAGCTCCGGTGAGGTTGAGCCACCTCGGACCCAACCGGCGGCGCTCGGAAGGAAGCGGAATGACGCGCTGGCCGGTGAGGTACTGACCGGTGAGTGGACTCTCCGCCGCGCGACTCATCGACCCCGCGAACACGACCTCGCCACCGTGCTCGCCGCCTGCCGGCCCGAGCTCGACCATGTAGTCGGCCACACGCATCGCTTCGGGATCGTGTTCCACGACCAGCACCGTGTTCCCGCCGTCGCGAAGTCGCAGCAGAAGGCGCAGCAGCCGATCCATGTCACGCGGGTGCAGTCCGATCGATGGCTCGTCGAGGACGTACAGCGTATCGACGAGCTGCGACCCTAACGAGTTGGCGAGCCCGATGCGCTGCGCCTCGCCACCCGACAGCGTCCGCGTGCCGCGGTTGAGCGTGAGGTAGTTGAGGCCAACGTCGCACAGGAACTGCACCCGGTCGCGCGATTCCTTGAGAATGTGCGCGGCGACCTGCGATTCGAACTCGGTCAGCGCGAGCCCGTTGAGCCATTCGATAAGCCGATCGACCGGCAGCTCCGCCACCTCGGCGATGCTGCGCCCGTCGATGCGAACCTGGAGTGCTTCCGGCTTGAGCTTCGTGCCGTGACACGTCGGGCACTCCCGCGCGCTCTGATATTGGCGCAAGAATACCCGGATGTACTGCTTGTAGCGCTTCTCCTCGAGGTCCTCGAGGAAGGGAAGGATGCCCTTGTAGCCACGCGACCGCGTGCGCAGGAGCGTGTCTCGCTGGGTGCTCGACAGCTTCCGCCACGGCGTGTCCATGGGAATGCCTTCCCGCTTCGCAAACTCGGCGAGGGCGCGCCGCTTCCCGTCATAGCGAGGCTTCGTCCACGGATCGATGGCGCCGTCGCGCAGACTGCGCTCGGGGTAGGGAACGATCAGTGCCTCGTCGTACTCGAGGACGGCCCCGAACCCGTTGCAAGTCGGGCACGCGCCGCGCGGGTTGTTGAACGAGAAGAGCTGGGGCGTGGGCGACGGGGCGCGAGTGCCGTCGTTAGGGCACTCGAACCGTTCCGTGAATCGGAGGACGGCGGGAACCGTGAGAATGACACAATCCCCGTCACCTTCGCGAAACGCGGTTCCCACCGCGTCCGCCATCCGCCCCGCGGCGTCGGGCCCGACCGTCAGGCGATCGACGACGACGAGCAGCTCGCGGACTCTCGTTAGGTTCAGGCCTTCGGCCGCGACGTCGTCCAGGTGGAGCGTGCGGCCATCGACGCCCACACGCAGGAAACCCTGTGCGCGCAGGTTCTCCATGACAACATCATGGGTCACCTTGCTCGAGAGACGCAGCGGAAACGCGACGGCGAAGCGCGTTCCCTCAGGAAGCGCCATGACCGTGTCGACGACCGACTGCACAGTGTCCGGCTTGAGCTCGCGTCCGCACACGGGGCAGAACGTGCGGCCGATTCGAGCCCAGAGAAGTCGGAGATAGTCGGAGATCTCCGTCGCGGTTCCGACCGTCGAGCGCGACGTCTTCGTGGGGTTCTTCTGCTCGATCGCCACGGCTGGGGAGAGGCCGTCGATCGAGTCGACGTCGGGCTTCTCCATGCGCTCGAGAAACTGCCGCGCGTACGCCGACAGCGACTCCACGTAACGGCGCTGGCCCTCGGCGTAGATCGTGTCGAATGCGAGCGAGGATTTCCCTGAGCCCGAAGGTCCCGTGACGACGGTGTAGCTACGCCGCGGGATCTCGAGATCGAACCCCTTGAGGTTGTGTTGGCGTGCTCCGCGCACGACGATCGCATCCTTCACGGCGCGAAACCTAAACCTGTGCAGGCCGAATAAACACCGGCCATGGACCTCAGACTCGAACGGCGCGGATCAAACGGGTCAGAGTCGTTTGATTTTCAAACGACTCTGACCCCTTTGATCCGCTTGATCCCGCTAACGCAGGCGGCGGAGAAGCCGCCCGACCAACAGCACGACGATCGCGCCGAGCGTCGCGATGCCGAGGGAGCGGAGGTCGAAATCACCGGCCGACACGTGGCCCCACCCCAGGGCGCTTCCGATCAGACCGCCGATGAACGCGCCGACGATGCCGAGGACGACCGTGACGATACAACCCGACGGGTCGCGACCTGGGACCAGAAATTTTGCGAGTGATCCTGCA
>Ga0075434_100002940_pt1 | contig 15150 bp, 12 predicted proteins | sample RhiMethybrSRZTD3_FD_75298 | JGI IMG/M metagenome (GOLD analysis project Ga0075434, IMG submission 75298) | Populus rhizosphere microbial communities from Tennessee, USA - Rhizosphere MetaG P. TD hybrid SRZTD3 | ecosystem: Host-associated > Plants > Roots > Rhizosphere > Soil | place: USA... | reverse complement strand
ACGCCCCCGCATATGGTGAAGCGATGAAAACCCCACTTCGAGTGCTCGTCGCGGGCTGCGGACACATGGGAGCCAGCCACGCCCGGGCGTACCACAAAATGCCCGAGTTCGAGATTGCCGGCCTCGTGAGCCGCGGTCCGGCGTCACGCGGGGCGCTGGCGAAGGAGCTCGGCGGGCTGCCGGAATTCAGCGACTACTACCACGCCCTGGCTTCGACGAGGCCGGACGTCGTGAGCATCAATACCTACCCGGAAACGCACGCCCCCTACGCCATGGCGGCGCTCAAAGCCGGATGCCACGTGTTCTGCGAAAAGCCGCTTGCGGAGACCGTCGAGGAGGCGCAGTCCGTAATCGAGGCCGCGCACGCGAAGCGGCGCAAGCTCGTGATTGGCTACATCCTGAGGGTGCACCCCGCATGGGTGAAGTTCATCGAGATTGCCCGGACGCTGGGAAAGCCGCTCGTCATGCGGATGAACCTGAATCAGCAGAGCCGCGGCGAGATGTGGAACACGCACCGCAACCTGATGAACTCGATGAGCCCGATCGTCGACTGCGGCGTTCACTACGTCGACGTGATGTGCCAGATGACGGGCGCGAAACCGGTCCGGGTCAGCGCCATCGGCGCGCGCCTGACCGACGAGCTCAAACCGGGCATGTACAACTACGGCCATCTGGAGGTCACGTTCAACGATGGGTCGGTGGGATGGTACGAGGCGGGTTGGGGGCCGATGATGAGCGAGGTGGCGTTTTTCGTGAAGGACGTCGTCGGACCGAAAGGCTGCGTCTCAATCGTCAAGGATTCCGACGAATCGCAGGCGACCGGCTCGGCGGACATCGACAGCCACACGAAGACGAATCGCATCCGGCTGCACCACGCTGACCTCGACAGCCGCAACGAATTCCGCAAGCGCGACGAGATGATCAGCACGGAGGATGAGCCGAATCACCAGGAGCTCTGCGACCGCGAGCAGGCATTCCTGCTGCACGCGATCACGGAGGATCTGGATCTGTCGGATCACATGGCGGACGCGGTCAACAGCCTGCGGATCGTGCTGGCGGCCGACGAGAGCGTGCGCAGCGGCCAGGTCGTGACGCTCTGATCGCCGGATGATGATGTTCAGCGCCGGAGCTGGACGCTGAACGTCCGCTTGCCGGCCGATTGCCCGTTCAGAAAAACTTCGGCCGCGTAATCGCCCTGAGGAAAGCCTCCGAGGCTCTGGAACTTGAAGTCCGTCGCCGCGTCGATCCGGTAGGACACGTCCCTCTTCGGCTCGTCGATCACGCGCGTTCCATACGTCCAGCGCACCGAGATCGTGCCGCTGCCCACGCCGGTGGTGTGCACCGAGAGATAGATCGTGTCGTCAGGCACGAACGTCGTCGTGAAGCTCGAGACGGTATGGTCCGCGTTGACGGCCCGGCCGAGCTGAATTGTGGTGACGCGAAGCGGCTGGCCGGATCCGCACCCCGCGAGGCAGAAAGACAGGACGATGGTGCCGAGGGCGGCCGTGAGTGTGCGCATGCTCGCCACAGCCTAGTTGCGTACGGGCGCGGTCTGCTCCGCCGTCGTGACGCCAGGCGGCAGCTCCAGGATGCGCATGTTGCGGAAGTGAATCTCGCCTCCCTCCGACTCCAGGCAGAAGTAGCCCTTCTTCTGGGTCGAGCGGGTGATCCCGTTGACGAATTTGCCGTTCACCGCCAGCTTGATCGTTCCGTCGACGGCTACGACGTCGTAGGTGTTCCACTCTCCCTTCCCTTTTGCGCGGTTTTCGATCGACATGCTGCGCTCGCCGCGCGGGTTGTCGGGCGTCGTCTTCACGCCGCCGACGCCGAACAGCTCGCCGTGCACGTACGCGTCGGGCGGCCTGACGCCGTTGCGGATGTTCAGGTCGGGCCAGGCGAGCTCGAGCATCTGCACCTCGACGCCGTTTGGCAGGCGCGATCGCTCATCGGGCTTCGCATTGCTCCACACGAACACGCCGGAATTGCCGCCCGCTTCCATGTGCATCCACTCGATGTGCAGCATGAAATTCTCGTACTGCTTCTCGCTGCACATCACGCCGATCGGTCGTCCGGAACAGATCACCATGCCGTCGCTGATCTTCCAGGTGTCCGGGTTCGTGTTGATGTTGACCCAGCCGGACAGATCTTTGCCGTTGAACATATCAACGAACTGCGGGGCCGGGTTAGTGCTCTGGACCAGCAGCGGCGCCGCGAGCGCGAGCGATGCGAGATATTTCATACCGCGCATCGTAATCCAAAAGGCCGAATCCCTAATCCCTCATCGGGAATCCCCAATCACCAAATCGAAAGATCCCCTATCGACAATCCGGAATCGTCGAATCATTGGATCAGATGAAGAGTCGACGATGGAGGATCAGCGATTCTTGATTGAAGAGATTCACAGATCGGGGATTGACGATTGGGGATTGGAGATTTCCGGCGCGAAGGACATCAGGCGCTTCGGCCGGACCACGCAAATGTCCCTAACCGTTCCCCGCATGACTTCGCGCCCTCGCGGCGTCAGGCCGAGCGTGCGGTACCGATCGGCCGAGCGGACAATGAAGCCTGCGGTGATCGCGGTGTCTATCCAGTCGCGGAGGGCGTCTGCCGATTCGTGGCGAAGCAATCCGGTCGTCGAGAGCCCCGCGAGAGCGGGAGGCAGGTCGGTGGTGTCGCCGACCAGCATCGCGATGATGCGTCGGTCGTCATAGCGCTCGCCGGCGCGTGCGATGCCCGACAGCACCTTTCGCACGAGATCCCGCTCGTACCCGTCCAGCGCGTCCGGGCGGCAGTTGCCGCACGCGTCGCATCCGTCGCGCGCCTCTGCGTCGCCGAAGTACCGCAGGATCGTCCCGCGCAGACAACCCGCGCTGTTCGCGTACTCGATCATCCGGTCAAGTTTCCGGTGTTCGAGCTCCCGCCGTCGTGCCATTTCGACGGGATCGGCCGCCAGGTCGGCACGGCGCGGCTTTTCCCTCCGTGGACAGTCGATGAGGAATTCCCGCGTCGCCACGTCGCCGGAATACCAGAGGAGCGTGGCCGTGGCAGGCCGTCCGTCGCGCCCCGCGCGTCCGATCTCCTGGTAGTACGCCTCGACCGAGCCCGGGATGGCATAGTGGACGACCGCGTCGACATCAGGACGGTCGATGCCCATGCCGAACGCGTTCGTCGCGCATACGACGGGGAGCGTGCCGGCTGCGAAGGCGTCCTGCACGCGCGTTCGTTGGACGTCCTTCATACCCGCGTGATACGCCGCGGCCTGGATCCGCGACGCCTGGAGCGCCGCGGCGATGGCCTCGACGCTCTTGCGGGTCGCGCCATAGACCAGCGCGCGGCGGCCGCGCACGAGCCGCGGCAGCAACTCGTCCTTGGCGTCGCCGTCCCACACCCGCTCGACGCGCAGGTGGATGTTCGGCCGGTCGAACCCCGAAACAATCACCTGGGGGTCGTCGAGCCCGAGCAGCGCGACGATGTCATCGCGTACCTCCGGCGTCGCGGTCGCGGTGAACGCCGCCATCGGCGGCCGGCCCGCCACGCCGTCGCTCCGCCGGCACAGCGCCGCCGCATCACGAAGACGGCGATAGTCGGGGCGGAAATCGTGTCCCCACTGCGAAACGCAGTGCGCTTCATCGATGACGAAGCGCGCGATCTGCAGCTGACGCAGCACGCCGATGAACTCATCGGACGCGAAGCGCTCAGGCGCGACGTAGAGCAGTCGCAGCGCGCCCGTGCGCGCCGCGCGAATCGCCGCCTGGCGGCCGCCGGACGGCAGCATCGAGTGGAGCGCGCGCGCCGGAATGCCGCGCCGATCGAGCTCGTCGACCTGGTCTTTCATCAACGAGATCAGCGGCGATACGACGATGGTGGTACCCGGCAGGATGACGGCCGGGAGCTGATACCCGAGCGACTTTCCGGATCCGGTGGGCATGACGGCCAGCACGTCGCGCCCGCCGAGCACCGCGCCGACGATTCGTTCCTGGCCCTGCCGGAACTGCTCGTGTCCGAAGTAGCCCCGCAGATGGTCCGCGATCTTCGTCGTCTCACACGCACCGCTCATCGTCTGACGACGATGGCATCGTCCGGCCGCGGCGCTCAAGGGGCAGCTTTTGCGCTGCTATCGCGTTTGGGGCTGTGCAGATTCTGCTAAGACCCGCGGTTCGCGGTTCGCGGTTCGCGATTCGCGGTTCGCGGTTCGCGATTGGGGATTCTCAGATTGGGGATGGGGGATTGACGCTCTACTCCTCCGTCTTCCAATGAATCGCCTCGAACGGAATCGGCACGGTCCGTCTGCCCGCGATGTGCGCCGCGATCTGTCGCGCGTGGAACCGGCCGTTCTCGATGAACCACCGGTTCGTTTGATATCCGCCGCAGACCGTGCCGGCGATGTAGATCCCGGGGCGGGTCGTCTCGAACGTCTCCTCGTCATAGACAGGCGTTCGAAACGGATCGCTGGCGAACGCGATTCCCAGGCGCTCGAGGAACGTGAAGTCGGGATGGTAGCCGGTCATCGCAAGAACCCAGTCGTTGTCGATCTCGATCCTGCCCTCCGGCGTGCGCAGCAGCAGCGTCTTGTCGCGAATCTCTTCGACTGCGCTGCTGAACAGCGCGCGGATGCTGCCGTCTTTGATCCGGTTCTCGAGATCCGGCTTGATCCAGTATTTGATTTTGTCCGACAGCACCGGCGAGCGAACGATGAGCGTGACCGCCGCGCCGTGGCGGTAGCAATCGAGCGCCGCCTTTGCCGCTGAATTGCGCGCGCCAATCACCGCGACCTTCTGGCCGACGTAGCCGAACGGCTCGTCGTAATAATGAGTGACCTTCGGCAGATCCTCTCCCGGCACGTTCAACATGTTCGCCTGGTCGAAGAACCCGGTCACGGCGATGACATTCGCCGCGCGGTGCTCAGCCTTTGCAGTCACCACGGTGAAGTTGCCGTGGCTGCCGCGCACGTCCGTCACCGCTTCGTAGAGCCGCAGCTCGAGCGCCTCCCGCTGCGCGACGCCGCGGTAATACTCGATGGCGTCCTCGCGCGTCGGCTTGTATTGCTGGACGGGGAAGGGATAGCCGCCGATCTCGATCAGTTCCGGCGTGGAGAAGAACTCCATCCGCGCGGGATATCCCACGATCGAGTTGACCAGCGTTCCCTTGTCGATGGTGAGCGCGGTGAGTCCCTGGCGCTGTACTTCGATCGCGCAGGCAAGGCCGACCGGGCCCGCGCCGATCACGACGACGTCGTGCATGACTTCGTTGTATCACGGCGCGGGAATACCGCCGGTTTTGGGTCGACGTCTTCCGGGCGTTCTACGGCCCGGTCCACAAGACGTTCGCGGCGCTCGAGCGATCGTCAGGCGGCGCTGCAGGCGGAGTTGATCGCGGTGCTGCAGTCGCGCGACACGGGCGGCGGCGCAGGTCTCGTGGTCCCGGAGGAATATCTCGAGACCGTGATTACGAAGTGACGTGATTCGGAAGTGAAAGACTTGACATAATCGCTCATACACGAGGAGGTCATCATCATGAGTTCTGTAAACCGGCGTGCGAACGCGCTCGCCGAGCGCCTCGAGCAAGGGGCGCGGGCGCTCGCCGAGACAGCCCGCGGCCTCAACGATGCCCAGTGGCAGACGCCGATCCCCGGCGACGGCCGGAAGGTGGGCGTCGTCGTTCATCACGTCGCGACGATGTATCCGCTGGAGATTCAGCTCGCGCAGTCGCTGGCCGGCGGCAAGCCCATCGCCGGCGTCACGTGGGACGCTGTCCACGAGATCAACGGCAAACACGCGAAGGACTTCGATGAAGTGACCAAAGATGCGGCGCTGGACCTGCTTCAGCGCAACAGTGCGGCCGCGGCCGCGGCGATCCGCGCGCTCAGCGACGAGGAGCTCGATCGGGCGGCATCCGTCTCGCTCAACTCGGACGCGCCGCTCACGTGTCAGTTCTTTCTCGAGGATCATGCGGTGCGTCACAGCTATCACCACCACGCGCGCATACGCGCGGCTGTGAAGCGCTGATCGGTCAGGAGCGCACGATGCCGCGGACGCTGATGGCGGTACTGGCTCATCCCGACGACGAATCGCTCGGCTTCGGCGGGACGCTGGCGAAGTACGCGTCCGAAGGCGCGGACGTGTTCATCGTGACCGCAACGCGCGGCGACGGCGGACGCTTCCATGGTCATCCTCCGGGCGACGCGGAGCATCCGGGCGCCGCGGCGCTCGGACGGATCCGCGAAGGCGAGCTTCGGGCGGCCGCCGAAACGCTCGGCGTACGTGAAGTGGCGCTGCTCGATTATCGCGATCAGCAGCTCGATCGCGCGCAACCACGCGACGCGATCGGGCGGATCGCGAGGGAAGTCAGGCGCCTTCGGCCGGATGTTGTGGTGACGTTCGGCCCGGACGGCGCCTACGGGCATCCCGATCACATTGCGATCTCGCAGCTCACGACCGGAGCGATGCTGGCCGCAGCCGATCCGTCGTTCGTGGCGGGTGGTTTGGCGGCGGACTCACCCGCGCATTCCGTCTCGAAGCTGTACTACATCGCGTGGCCCGAATCGACGTGGGCGGCGTATGAGACGGCGATTCGAAAACTGACGTCGACCGTCGATGGCGTCGAGCGGCAGGCGACCCCGTGGCCTGACTGGGCGATCACGACGACGATCGACACGCGCAGCGTGTGGCGCACGGTGTTCCGCGCGGTGTCGTGTCACGAATCGCAGCTTGTCGCGTACGATCGGTTGAAGAATCTGCCGCCGGAACACCACGAGGCGCTCTGGGGCCGGCAGTCGTTCTATCGGGCCTTCAGCACCGTGAACGGTGGACGCGTACGAGAGACGGATCTCTTCGAGGGACTTGGCCGATGACCGACGACGGAAGGCGGGGCGCGACGCCGCGCCGCTCGCTTCGCGACGCGCCGCTCGCGATCGACAGCGTGAATTTTCGCACGCTGGGACATCGGCTCGTCGATCAGCTCGCGGAGCTGCTCGACGCCATGCCTCGCGGTCCCGTGACTCGAGACCAGTCGCCCTCGGCAGTCCGGCAGGCGCTCGATCTGTGCGGACCGCTTCCAGAGGCCGGGATGGAGCCGGGACCCCTTCTGGAAGAGACGGCTCGCCTGCTGTTCGAGCACTCGCTCTTCAACGGCCACCCGCGATTCTTCGGCTACATCACCTCGTCGCCGGCTCCCATCGGCATGCTCGGCGACTTTCTCGCGGCGGCGGTGAACCCCAACGTCGGCGCGTGGACGCTGTCGCCGGCGGCGACCGAAATCGAGGCGCAGGCGGTGCGCTGGATTGCCGCGTTCATCGGCTATCCCGTCGCCTGCGGCGGATTGCTCGTGAGCGGCGGCAACATGGCGAACTTCGTCTGCTTCCTCGCAGCCCGTGCGGCGAAGGCCGGTTGGAATGTGAGGGAGCGCGGGATAGCCGGTGACGCCGGAAAGACGCTCCGTGTGTATGCGTCTGCCGAGACGCACACGTGGATACAGAAGGCCACCGATCTTGCCGGTCTCGGGACCGCCTCGATCCGATGGATCCCGACGGACAACGAGCTGCGGATGGACGTCACCGCGCTGCGACGACAGATCGACGCCGATCGATCCGCGGGGGACGTGCCGTGTCTCGTCGTGGGGACGGCGGGTTCGGTCAGCACGGGCGCCGTCGATCCGTTGCCGGCAATCGGCGCCCTCTGCAAGGAGTACGGCGTCTGGCTCCACGTCGATGGCGCGTACGGCGGCTTTGCTGCGGCGGTTCCCGATGCGCCGGACGATCTTCGTGCGCTCGCCGATGCGGATTCGGTCGCCGTCGATCCGCACAAATGGCTGTATGCGCCGATCGAGGCGGGCTGCGCGCTCGTTCGCGACCCCGAAGCGCTTCGGGCCGCGTTCGCCTACCATCCGCCGTACTATCACTTCGACGAGCACGCGACGAATTACGTCGATTACGGTCCGCAGAACTCGCGCGGGTTTCGCGCGCTCAAAGTCTGGCTCGCGTTGAAACAGGCAGGAGCTGCCGGTTATCGACAGATGATCGCCGACGACATCCGGCTGTCGCGGGCGATGGCGGATGCGGTCAGGCGCCGCGCCGATCTGGAGCTCGTGACCCAGGATCTGAGCATCACGACGTTCCGGTACGTCCCGCCGGATCTTCGATCGAGCATCGGGGACGCGAGCGTCGAGCGTCATCTGGATGCGCTCAATCGCGAACTTCTCGATCGGATTCAGCGGGGAGGCGAGGCCTTTGTCTCCAACGCCGTGGTCGGCGGTCGATACGTGCTGCGCGCGTGCATCGTGAACTTCCACACGACGCTGACGGACGTGGAGGCAGTGATTGACGTGGCGGCGCGCGTCGGTCGCGAGGTCGACGCCCACCGTCGTCCTGCTTAATCCAAGTACTTTACCAGCACGACTTCGTTGCGCTTCTCGTTGTAGATGAGATCGTCCACGATCGCGCGCGTCATGACCAATCCCAACCCTCCGGGACGAAGTCCCAGCCCCTCTCGTACCCGATCGTGCGCCAGGGGATCGTCATCCGGATTGGAGATCGCCGCGTGAGCGAGACGACTGACGTCGAAACCCTCGCCGGGGTCGGCAATGCGATACAACAGCATTCGACGCGCCCGCAGACACGAGATCCGCACTTTGCGCGTCGGATCGAGGCGGCCACCCCACTCGATTGCGTTCGTCAGGAGCTCGCCGAACGCTTGCGCGACCGACTCGCGCACGTCGCTCGGAAGCTTGGCGTCGAGTTGCATGACGAACTCGCGGACGCGTTCCCCCACTTCGAGTGAGCACGGCGCGATGATCTCGAGCCACTCGGGCCGCGCCGAGACCACTTCGATCGGCAGGCTCGCGGTTGGCGACGCCGCGAGCGCATCGTTCACGATCTCGACAATGCGGCGGGGAGCAAACGGCTTCCGGATGAAGCGGTAGGCCTGCCCGCGAAACGACTGCAGCAGCGTTTCCGGTGTGTCGTCCGCCGTCATCATGACGACGCGCGGCGGTGCCGCCTGATTGCGAATCTCCGCGAGCACATCAAGTCCGCTCATCCCCGGCAGCCCGATATCCAGCAGCAACAGATCGATGGACTGCTCCTGCAGCTTGCGCAGCCCTTCGGCGCCGTCGGCAGCCTGGTCGGTCCGGTAGCCGGCTTGATCGAGAAGAGACGTGATGGCGTGCCGCAACGCACCGTCGTCGTCGACGACGAGCACGCGCGGGTCGGCGTTGGTGGTCATCTCTGAGCCCCTTCAGCTATTTCCGCAACGCCCGATCGGATCGAGATGAATCGCAGTAGTGTAATGCGGTTGCGGTCCGCCCGCGCGAGTACATGGAAGAGCCGGCTCCTGCCGTCGTGTCCGGAAGGGATCGCCACGCCGGGATCGTGCACGAGGTCGCGCGCGCCCTGGGTGAGTCCGCGACGCTCGTCGACGCGGCGCCGAAGATGCTGGACGCGATCTGCGATTCCCTCGGTTGGGAGTACGGCGCGCTCTGGGAAGTCGATCGCCCTGGAACGGCGCTGCGGTTCGTCGGCTCGCGCGGCGGCGTTTCGGATCGATTCGCCGAGTTCGTCGATCTCAGCCGGCAGACGGCGCTCGCCTGGGGCGTCGGCCTGCCCGGTCGCGTGTGGGCGAGCGGGGATCCTGCGTGGATTCCCGACGTCGTAGTCGACGCGAACTTTCCTCGCGCGGTGGCCGCCCAACGCGTCGGGCTGCACGCCGCATTCGCCCTGCCCATTCTCCGGGGCTCAGAGGTCGTGGGCGTGATGGAGTTCTTCAGCGGCGACATTCGCGAGCCCGACGCCGCGCTTCTCGAAACCATGATGGCGGTTGGCGGCGAGGTCGGTGTGTATGCCGCCGGCCGATGGGCTGCCGACGAGCTCGACGCGTTCTTCAATCTGTCGCCGGAACTGCTGTGCGTGGCGAGCCTGGAGGGCGCGTTCCTTCGTCTGAATCCTGCATGGACGCGCGTTCTGGGCTATGAGGAAGCCGGGCTGCAGGGAGCGCCGTTCCTCGATTTCGTTCATCCCGACGACCGCGCCGCCACGCTGGAGGCGATGTCGCACCTCACGACCGGCGCGCCCGTGATCAATTTCGAAAACCGGTATCGCGCGCGCGACGGCGCCTATCGCTGGTTCGAGTGGAATTCCGCGCCGTCTCTCGAGCGGGGCGTCGTATACGCCGCCGCGCGTGACATCACCGATCGCAAGGACGCCGAAGCCGCGATGAAGCAGTCCGCGGAGAGTCTGAAGCAGCTGGTGCGCGAGCTCGAGGTGGCGCGGCAGAAAGCAGAGTCCGCGGCGATCGCCAAAGGTGAATTCCTCGCGAATATGAGCCACGAGATTCGTACACCGATGAACGCGATCATCGGGATGACGGGCCTGGCGTTGCAGACGAGGCTCACGCCCAACCAGCGCGAGTACGTTCGCACCGCCAACGAGGCGGCGGAGGCGCTTCTCACAGTCCTGAACGACATTCTCGACGTTTCGAAGATCGAGGCGGGGCGGCTGACGCTCGATGAGGCCGCGTTCAGCCTGCGCGATACGGTTGAAGAAGCGGTGAAACTGTTCGCGCCTCGTGCGCACGAGAAGGGGCTCGAACTGGCGTGTCACATTCTGCCGGACGTCCCGGACAGCCTCCTGGGCGACGCGGGGCGGCTCCGGCAGGTGCTGGTCAACCTGGTCGGAAACGCCGTGAAGTTCACCGATGCCGGCGACGTCATCGTCGAAGTTGCCGCCGCCACCGTCACGGCCGATGAAGCGGTGCTGCACTTCAGCGTGTCCGACACCGGGATTGGCATCCCGCAGGACAAGCAGTGGCAGATCTTCGGAGCGTTTGTGCAGGCCGACGCGTCAACCACGCGCCGCTTCGGCGGCACCGGATTGGGCCTGACCATATCGGCGCATCTTGTGGAGATGATGGGCGGCCGTATCTGGGTGACGAGCGAGGAAGCCAAGGGCAGCCGCTTTCAGTTCAACGCGCGGTTCGGCCGTCACGCGGCTCCTGCACCCGAACAATCGCCTTTGCCGAATCTCGACGACCTCCACGTGCTCGTCGTCGACGACAACGCGACGAACCGCAGGATCCTGGAGGAACTGCTCGGCAGCTGGCGCATGAGCGTCACCGCGGCCGACAGCGCGCCCGCCGCGCTGACGGCCATGCGAAACGCGGTCGCCCAGCAGCGTCCGTTTGACCTTGTGTTGACCGACGCGATGATGCCTGAGGTCGACGGCTTCACGCTCGCGCGTGAAATCGCAGCCGACAACCTGTTGGCGCACTCGAAGGTCATCATGCTGACCTCGGCCGGTATTTCGCCAAAGCGGCCGCGCGGGCTCGATCGCACGATCGTGCGTCAATTGACGAAGCCCGTGAAGCAGTCGGATCTGATGGACGCGATCCTCGACGCGTTCGCCCGCGTCGCGCGCCGCCCGTCAACTACGCAGCCGCGGATGTCGCCAGCGCCGGCGAATCGCCGTTTGCAGGTGCTCCTGGCCGACGACAATCCAACGAACCGGAAGCTCGTCGAACTGCTTCTCGAGCAGCGGCGGCATCGGGTCACGGCCGTGTGCAATGGCCGTGAGGCGGTCGAGAAGGCGGCGAAGCAGCGGTTCGATCTCGTGCTGATGGACGTCCAGATGCCGGAGATGGACGGGTTCCAGGCCACCGCTGCCATCCGTGAGCGGGAACGGGAGACAGGCGTTCACACACCGATCATCGCGATGACTGCCCATGCGATGGCGGGCGACCGCGACCGGTGCCTCGCGGCGGGAATGGACGCGTATCTGCCAAAGCCTCTCAGGGTCGATGACCTGATGGCCACGATCGACGGGTTTTTCCCACCGAGTGCCGGTCAGGCGGCGACGCCTCGCGCCTCCGCCGGCACCGGAACGCCGACGACGACATCGATCGACGAGGCGGCGCTGCTCGAAGACTTCGGTCACAACGCGAAGGTACTTATTGAAGTGATTGGCGTGTTCCTCAAGGACGCTCCCGCGTACCTCGAGAGAATTCATGCCGCAGCAGCGGCCAATGAGGACGCCGCGATTGCCGCGGCTGCTCACGCACTCAAGGGGTCGGCCGGCTTGTTCTCAAAGGGCGCTGCGTACGAAGCGTCACGCGCGCTGGAACAGGCGGCGCGGGCCGGCGATCGGAATGCCTACGATGCCCACCTGCGCGACATCGACTCGGCGGTGACACGGCTATGTGCCGAGCTCGAGGCGATTCGTCAGCGTTTGGCGACGGAGTAATCCGCTATCCCCGCGCCGGCCCGTTCCCCTGCTACGGACAGACGTTCGCGAGCATCCGCACGGACTTCACACCGAGAAACGGGAGTCCGTCCAGATCGCCTTTCACCTTCGTCGTGCTCTCGGTCTTCTTCTTGTCGCCGTCGCTGTTCTTGAACTCCCGCTCGGTCTTCATCGTCAGCTTGCCGTCTCCCTTGTCGACGGCCTTGCCCTTGATCTCCACGCGGTGGCCGACGTGTTTCGCCAGGTCATCGCGGTCGTCTCCATCCGCCACCAGGATGTACGGCCCGAGCGACCCCTTTTTCCCGGCGGCGTTGGTCAGCGAGAACTCATCGCCGGACCGCGCGACGCAGCCGGTCACCGTGATGTCCTTTCCCGAGTTAATCGACATGCTCGTTTTCGATTTCTTCACCTGATCCTGATCCTGAGCGAACGCATACGCTCCGGCGGTCATCAGGGAAACGAGCGCTGCGCACAACCATTTACGCACGGCAAGCCTCCTGAGCTGCTCCACGCTCCGACGTGAAGCGTTTGCCGTGAGGAAGCCAACCGTGTGCCAGTTCCGGATCTCAGCCGCAGCGCGCATAATCGGCCGCATGTGCTTTCGATATCGCGTTGCAGCTGCGGTGGTTGGCGTGCTCGCGCTGACGGGGACGGCGTCAGCTCAGCAGCGGCGAACGAGTGCAGCGAGTGACCCACGCGCGCGGAGTGGGGATCGAAGGGGCCCCGCGAGCGAGCGTGTAGGGGAGTCCGAGGGGCAAAGCCCCTCGGCATCGAGGATGAAGGTCATTCTGGACACCGACATCGGTACTGACATCGATGACGCCTGGGCGCTTGGCTATGCGTTGAAGAGCCCGGCATTCGAGCTGCTCGGCGTCACTGTCACCGACGCCGATACGCCGGCCCGTGCACGGCTCGCGTGCAAGCTGCTGCACCGTCTGGGACGGACCGACGTGCCAGTCGCGATTGGCCGCCGCACCGCCGCCATTCCCGCGGATCGGATCGACTATCAGTTCGCGTGGGCGGAAGATTTCGAGACCTACAAGCCGATCGCGACGCCAGCCGTCCAGTTCCTTGCCGACACCATCCGCCGCAACCCGAACCAGGTGACGCTCGTCGCCGTCGGGCCGCTGCAGAACATCGGCGATCTCGTGCGGCAGCATCCCGACGTCGTGCCGCTCGTCAAACGCGTCGTTCTCATGAGCGGCTCCATCGGCCCGAACGCATGGAGCTCCAGCGCGGTCGCAGAGTGGAACGTGAAGCTTGCCATCCCTGAGGCTCAGGCCGTGTACGCAGCGTCGTGGCCTCTGACGATCGTGCCGCTCGATTCGACGACCTACATGCAGCTGCAAGATCAGGAACGCGAAGCGCTCGGCAGGAGCCTAACGCCGCTCGTCATCGCTCTCGAAACGCTGCTGCGGCTGTGGGCCGATCGGCCGTCGAGCCGCATGACGCTGCACGATCAGATGGCGCTCGCCGAGACGCAGCATCCCGGGCGGTTCTTCGCGCGTTGCGAGGCGATGCCGCTGCGAGTCGACGACGCGGGGTACACGCGCGTGGACCGCACCGGCGGACATCCGGTGCACGTGTGTCTCGAGCCGAAGCGCGATGAGTTCATGAGCCATTTCCTGGCGCAGCTCGCGGCGAAATAGACGCAGCTCGCGGCTCGCGACTGGCGGGCGGAGATGCCTACGTGGAGACTGTCTCGATGACCGCCTCGAGACCATCGACCACGTCAGCGAGCTTGTCGTAATCGATCTTGTCGGGCGTGTCGCCGGAGGTGTGGTACCACGGGTACCGGAACGGCGCGGTGTCCGTGATCATCATCGCCGCGTAGCCCGCCTGCCAGAACGCCCAGTGATCCGACCAGCCGACGCCCGGAATCTGCGCAGGCAGCGCCGCCGACTGAACCGGGAACGATGTCCGTCGTTTGAATGCTCGTCGCGCCTTCCAGAGAAGCCGGGCGGAACGAACGTCGGCGACAAACCCGATGAAGTTGCCGATGTCCGGGTACATCCACCCGACAGGCCCGGGATACGACTGGCTGCCTCGTGCGTCCGAGTAATATCCCATCGTCTCGAGCGCCAACATGCCCTTCACGTGCTCACCGGCCGCTTTTGCGGCATTGGCGTAGACGCTGCTGCCCATCTGGGCGGTCTTGAAGAACGGCGGCTCCTCGTTGACGAACGCGACGAACCGAACGGTTCGTGCCTGCGGACGCTGACAGAAGCGCCGCGCGAGCTCGAGAACCGCGGCGACGCCGGTGCCGTTGTCGTTCGCGCCAGGACAGTCCGCGACGGTGTCGTAGTGAGCACCAATCACTACGATTTCATCCGCGCACGTCGTGCCCGGCAGCGTCGCTTCGATGTTGCTGATCGGCAGCTTCGAGACTTCGAACGTCTGGCGGCGCGGTGTGTAGCCGCTCGCTGTGAGCTCGGACGAAATGTAATCCGCCGCGCGATTCAGCGCGGCGTACTTCCAGAGGTTTCGTTCGCCGATCGTCCCCGCGAGCATGTCGACGTGGCCGCGAAGCACCACTCAAGCGGGCGTGATGGCGATCACGCGAAGCGGGCTGCCGCTGCCATCGACGATCTTGAGCGGCGCGGCAATCACGATCGCGCCCGTCGGCGGCAGCTGATCGAGATTGCACAAACTCGCCAGCCCGAATTTCCCGGCGCCGTGCATCGTCGCGTGATTGGGGAACGGCGGACTGAACGTGCCGGCCTGGCCGGCGTCGGTGCCGATCGTTTCGACCCCGACACCCAGCACGTTGCGGTCCTCGGCGAGCCGCTTCGACGTGCGTGCATCAAACCCGGGACTATGCGGACCGTCATCGCCGGCGTTGATGAAGGCGGCACCAGTCCGCCTGCTCCAGCCGCTTCGCAGCAGGACCCAGGCGCCCGGCGGAATGCGCCCGTACTCGTTTT
>Ga0075434_100002937_pt1 | contig 15153 bp, 11 predicted proteins | sample RhiMethybrSRZTD3_FD_75298 | JGI IMG/M metagenome (GOLD analysis project Ga0075434, IMG submission 75298) | Populus rhizosphere microbial communities from Tennessee, USA - Rhizosphere MetaG P. TD hybrid SRZTD3 | ecosystem: Host-associated > Plants > Roots > Rhizosphere > Soil | place: USA... | reverse complement strand
CCGCCGCCTCCGCCCTTGCCGTGCCCGTTCCCGTGGCCCGGGGACGGCGACGGCGACGGGCTGTTCGACGCTCCCTGATAGACCCCGACGGTGAGGGTGACGGAGGAACCCTCCTTCACCTTCGAGTAGGCAGCCGGGTCCATGCTCATCACGATCCCGTCGTTCCGGGCCAGGCCCACGTCTTGGTTCACGACGTTCACGAACACGTGGATCCCGCCGAGGGATGCCGTCGCGGCGCCGAGCGTCTGACCGACGAAGTTCGGCAAGGTCACGATCGGAGCGACCCCGTTGCTCACCCAGATCGTGACGACCGTCCGCGGGACGCTCTGCGTTCCGGCCGTCGGCTCCTGCTGGATCACGGTTCCCTGCGGCAGGTACGACCCGGTCACCTTCACGGAGACGCGGAAGTGGGCCTGCTTCAGGATCGTGCGCGCGTCGTCGAGGGTCTTCCCGACCACGGAGGGCACCGTCCCGAGCTGCCCGTTCGGGAACTCCTCCGGCGGGTACCCCGCCATCACGTCCAGCATGTAGGTCTTCCAGATCGGCGCCGCGATCGTGCCCCCGAACACGCTGAAGCCCCAGTAATCCTGCAGGGGATACGGCCGGCCCTGGGAGCCCACCCACACGGACGTCACGACCTGCCGCGTGTAGCCGACGAACCAGACGTTCTTGTTCAGGTCCGACGTGCCCGTCTTGCCGGCGATCGGCCACTTGCCGAGGCTCCCCCCGAAGACCGACGCCGCGGTGCCGGTCGTCACCGGTCCCTTCAGCACGTCGGTCTCGAGCGCCGTGATCGGCTCCGGCAGCACGCGGGTGCAGTCCGGCCGCTGGCGGAACAGGATCTGGCTCCGCCGGCGGATCTCGGCGACCGCGTACGGCGTGCAGTGCACGCCGTCGTTCGCGAGGGTCTGGTAGCCGGACGCGTGATCGAGCGGGGTCACCCCGACGGATCCGGTCGCGAGCGAGCACACGGCGGGGAGCGGAGTCGTGATGCCCATCTCGCGCGCGATCTCGGCGACGTGGTCGGGGCCGACGTCCAGGATCAGGTGGGCGAAGACGGCGTTCACCGAGTCGGCGGTCGCCTGGTAGAGGTTCATCATCCCGAGGCTGCTGCCCTCCGCGTTGATCACGACCCACGGCTGCCCGTTCGTCTCACACCTCGGGTCGTCGATCGCGCCCTGCACGCCCGAATACAGCGCGGTCGGTGGTATCCCCTGTTCGAAGGCCGCCGCGAGCACGTACGCCTTGAACGACGACCCGGGCTGGTGCGGCGTCGTGACCGTGTTGACCTTGTCCTTCTGGTAGTCACGGCCCGAGAGCATCGTCTCGATCGCGCCGGTGTGCGCGTCGAGCGAGACGATCGCGAGGTCGGCCGGCGGCGTGTGGTTCGGGTACCGGGGCGTGAGCGCCCACGGCTGGTCGGCCGCCTCCTGCGCGTACTTCTGCCACGACGGGTCGAGCGTCGTCACGATGTCATAACCACCCTGGGCGAGCGCCTTGTCGCGCGCTTCGGGGGTGGCACCCAGGATCGGGGCGTACCAACCGTTCGGGTCGTCGTGGATCTGCTGCTTCACGTAGTCGACGATGAACGGCGGCGTCGGCAGCCGGAAGCGCCCGACGTGCGGCGCGAGCTCCAACGGCTTCGCCTTCGCGCGCGCTCCCTGCTTCGCGCTGATGCCGCCGCGGTCGGGCCCGATGCGGATCATCGCGTTCAGCACGTCGTTGCGGCGGAGCCAAGCCTTCTTCGGGTGCGCGATCGGGTCGTAGTACAGCGGCGCCCGGATCAACCCGGCGAGGAGCGCCGCCTGCGGGAGGTCGAGCTGGGCGGCGCGGACGTGGAAGTAGAAGCGGGCCGCGGTCGCGATCCCGTAGACGTTGTTCCCGAGGTAGACCTGGTTCAGGTACATCTCGAGGATCCGCTGCTTCGAGTACTTCTGCTCGACGCGCATCGCGAGGGCGAGCTCCTGGAACTTGCGTCCGATCGAGCGGTCCGACGGATCCAGACCCAGCGTGAGCTTCACGAGTTGCTGGGTGATCGTCGAACCCCCCTGGACGACCTCGCCGGCGCGGACGTTCTGCGCGAGGGCGCGCATCATGGACGAGAGGCTGAGCGCGCCGTGCTCGTAGAAGTTCTCGTCCTCGACGTCCAGGACGGCCTTCTGCGCCCAGGGGTTGATCTCGTGCAGGGGGACGATCTCTCGGTTGTCGAGGTAGACGCGAGCGAGGACCGTCTTGCCGTCGTTCGCGTAGATCGTCGAGCGTTGCGGGATCGGCGGGATCCGGGTGAAGTTGGCGCTGGCCGCCTGGAGCCTCGTGTTGATCGTGTGGACGCCGACGCCCATCCCCACGAACGGCGGCGCGATCACGACCGCCACGAGGGCGGCGGTGACGAGGATCACGGGCACGAGCAGCAGGAACGCGACGGGCTTGTATGCCCACCGGTCGGTGATCGGGCGCCCGCGCGCTCGACGGGAAGGCGGCGACGTGGTGCGCATCGGGTACACGGCGAGGATACCCCGAGGGGGTCGGTACCATGGCACGCCCATGGTGCGCCGATGCGTCGTTCGCGCTGGTCTGGCGCTCGGCGTGCTCCTGCTCCCGCTGGCGCTCTGCGGGGTCGCCCGGGCCGAGTCGGCGCTGCCGACGGTCGACGTGATCAAGGTCGAGGGCGCGCTCGACCGTCCGCTCCTGGGATACGTGAACGGCATGCTCGACGACGCCGAGGCGCGCGGGGCGACGGTCGTGCTCGAGGTGGACAGCGCCGGCGGGATCGGCGACGAGGCGATCGGCCTCGCCGATCGCCTCGTCGCGATGCGCGTCCCGGTCATCGTGTGGGTCGGGCCGGTTCCGGCGAAGGCGAGCGGCGCCGGCATGCTCCTGCTGTTGGCCTCGTCGCTCCCCGCCGTCGCGCCCGGGTCGCAGACGGGCCCGCTCGATCCGGTCGACCTCCTGCATCCGGACGCGCGGCCGCCGGGGCTGGACGCGCAGATCGACGGCTGGCTCGCCGCCCGTGGACGTTCGGTGGACCGCTCGCAGGAGGACCAGGCGATGAACGGCGACCAGGCGATCGCGGCCGGGTTCGCGGAGGTCTGGTCGGCGTCGGTCGTCGACCTGCTGAACCAGGTCGACGGGACCTCCGTCCCGACCGCCGCCGGCGACGTGACGCTGCACACGCATGTGGCCACGACGGACGCCGACGCGCAGGCGGGCCGCGGCGTCTCGATCCGCTTCGGCGAGCCGGGCCCGGTGAAACGGTTGCAACACGCGGTCGCGACCCCGTCCATGGTCTATTTCCTGCTCGTGTTCGGGCTGTCGTGTCTTGCGTTCGAGCTCACGCAGCCCGGCTTCGGGTTCGCCGGCTTCGCGGGCCTGTTCCTGCTCGCGCTTGCGATGTACGGCATCACGGTCGTGCCACCGACCTGGTACGGATCCGCGGTGTTCCTCGCGGGTCTGGGTGCGCTCGCGCTCGACGTTCGATTGCGCCGGTTCGGGCCGCTCACGTGGGGTGGGACCGTCGTCTTCGCGATCGGCTCGTTCCTGCTGTACGCCCAGGTCGCGGACGCGATCCGGATCTCGCCCTGGCTCATCGCGGGGGCGACGCTCGGGGTGTTCCTGTTCTTCGGGTTCGGGATGACGGTCGCGATCGCTTCCCGCGACCGGATCGTGGCCGCCCAGCGGGGCCTGATCGGCCTGGTCGGGGAGGCGCGCGGGAAGATGGCCCCCGACGGCCCCGTCTTCGTGAAGGGGGCACTGTGGCGCGGCCGGAGCGTGGGGGAGCCGATCGCGAGCGGGACGAAGGTCCGGGTCCGGGGCGTCGACGGCCTCGTCTTGAAGGTGGAGCCCGAGGCAGAGCCGCTGCCCGCCAACGACTGAGCCGCCCGGCGGCCCGACGTGTCGTCTGTGGAATTCCGATGACGACGGGCTCGGGGGAATCCCGGTCGGCCCCATCCTCGAATGACGGGGTAGATGGACGCCGTCTTCGAGTCGTGGTGGGAACGGGCGGTCTGCCGGGGTCAGGATGCCGCCTACTTCTTCGCCCCCTCCTACTTCGAGAAGCGCGCCGAGAAGCAGGCGCGCGAGGCCGTCGCGAAGGCCCTCTGCGTCCGGTGCCCGGTCCGGGAGCCGTGCCTCGAGTTCGCGCTCGCCACGCGGGACCCGCACGGCGTGTGGGGCGGCCTGAACGAGATGGAGCGGCGGGCCGTCCTACGGGCTCGCGAGCGCGAAGCCCTGGAGCAGCGCGAGGCCGTCTGAGCCTCCGCCGCCCTTCCCGTCCCCGCCCGCCCCTGCGAGGATGCCCGGCATGAACGACCAGGAGATCCTGGACCGGGTCGCCGGCCTCGGCGAGACCTTGCCCGATCCTCCCGCGGCCGTCGCCTCGTACCTGCCGTGCGTGGTGCAGGGGTCGTTGGCCTACGTCGCCGGGCAGGTCCCGATGGTCGACGGCTCGATCCTGAACCCCGGGATCGTCGGCGACCGCGTGAGCGTCGACGAGGCGGCTCGCTCGGCGCGGCGATGCGCGCTGCAGGCGCTGTCGGCGCTCCGCGCGGGCCTCGGCGGCTCGTTCGACCGACTCGAGCGGATCGTGCAGGTGACGGTGTTCGTCTCGGCTGTGCCCGGCTTCGTCGATCACCCCGCCGTCGCGAACGGCGCCAGCGACCTGCTCGCCGAGGCGCTCGGCGATCCAGGCCGGCACGCCCGCGCGGCCGTCGGCATGACCTCCTTGCCGCTCGACGCGCCGGTCGAAGTGGTGATGGTGGCGGCGGTGCGCCCGGCGTAAGCCGGGCGCACCGCCGCTCATCCATCGGCGCGCGGGAACCGCAGGTCGCCCCGGCGAACGGTGACGCCCTGCCGATCGAGCCATTCGGCGAGCGGGACGGCGAACTTCCTGCTCGTGTCGAGCTCTTCCCGCAGCGTGCTGATCGCGAGCCCGGTGGCCGCGTGCGCACGCACCAGGGCGGCCGCGCGCTCGACGAGCGACGGCGCGACGACCAGGTCGGGTGCGATCCGGATCACCGTCCCGGCTCGCGAGGCGGCCTCGATCACGTCGCGCGGGATCCCGAGGTCGATCAGCTCCCGAACGGACGGCGGCTTCGACTCGCGGTCGCCCGACACCTCGTCGAGGAGCCTCCGGACGTCGTCCGATCCTTCGTCGAGGGCGACGCGATGCGTCATGAGTCGGACGGTCGTGGCCGTCCGCGCGATCGTCCCGTCGGCGCCGAGGAGGTCCAGGAGCGCGTCCGGGAGGCCGGCGGCGCGCGGCGCGCCGGCACGGCGCGCCGCCTCGCCGCCGGCCTCCCGGACCTCGGCGAGCGGAGCACCCTCGGCGAGTGGATGCGACCGGTGGAACGCGTCCAGCAGGTCCGTGACCGCGCGGACGACCGCCGACCGCACCTCGCCGGAGACGTGCCAGCCGGCCGCGGCGCCGATCCCCGTCGACGTCGTGAGGTCCACGCCGCGGACGGCGCCGCGCTCTTCGACGAGCAGCTCCGGAAGCCGCTCGCGTGTTGCGGTCGCTCGCTGCGACAGGAACGCGACATGGCGAGCGTCGGCGGCACGAGGTGGCGACACGTCGAGCACGATCCCGCCGCCGACGGTCCGTCGCCTGCCCGAGTCGCGTACGACGAACCGGTCGAACACGTCGAGGACGAGCGGCCGCACCGTCCGGATCCTCGCGAAGCCGCCCTCGAGCGGACGGATCGTGCCGCCGACCTCCGCGGCGCCGGCATGGATCGTGAACGCTCCTCGGGACGGGAGCCGTTCCAGGTCCCGGACCGGCGCGATCGCCGCGTCGAAGACCGACGTCCCGACCCACTGGCCCGGCCGCGCGAGGACGTCGCCCCGCGCGAGCGCCGCCCGTTCGGTGCCGGCGAGGTTCGCGGCCACGCGCGTGACGGGACACGCGCGCTCCTCGTCGCGACGGTGCGTCTGGAGCCCCCGCACGCGCGCGGCGTGACCTCCCGGCACGACGACCACGTCGTCTCCGGCCGCGAGGCACCCGCCCGTGAGCGTGCCGGTCGCGACCGTCCCCGCGCCCTTGATCGTGAACACGCGATCGACGAACAGGCGCGCCCGCGCCGGTTCCGGCGCGGGCGCGGCCGCGAGCATCGCGTCGAGCGCCCGCACGAGCTCGTCGAGCCCCTCGCCGGTCTCCGCGGAGACCGCGACGACCGGCGCGCCCTCGAGCGCCGTCCCCGCGACGCGATCGCGGACCTCCTCGGTCGCGATCGCGAGCGTCTCCTCGTCGACGAGATCGCGCTTCGTGAGCGCGATCACGCCGCCGGCGACCCCGAGGACGTCCAGGATCTGCAGGTGCTCCTCCGACTGCGGCTTCCACCCCTCGTCGGCCGCGACCACGAAGAGCACGAGGCGGACAGGTCCGACGCCGGCCAGCATGTTGCCGATGAAGCGTTCGTGGCCCGGGACGTCGACGAAGCCGACCTCCCGGCCGCTCGGGAGCGTGCACCACGCGTAGCCGAGATCGATCGTGAGCCCTCGCCGCTTCTCCTCGGCCCATCGGTCCGGGTCCATCCCGGTGAGCCGGACGATCAGGGAGGACTTGCCGTGGTCGACGTGACCGGCCGTCGCGATGACGCGGAGCTCGCCGGTCATCGTCGTCGGATCCTCAGTCCTCGTCGATGTCGTCGCCTTCGAGCGCGTATTGGACGGCGCGGGCGAGGTCCGGGATCTGCGCCTGCGGCACCGTCCGCACGTCGAGGATCACCTCGCCGTCGTCGATCCGGCAGAAGACCGGCGGGGACCCCGATCGCAGTCGAGCAGCGAAGGCAGGCGGGTCCGGCGGCCGGATCCGCACGCCCCAGGACGCGAGCGACGTCCCCGGCATCGATCCACCACCGACGACCGACTCGCATCGGACGACGTGCGCGCCCTCGAGGTCGCCGCCGATCGCCTCACACAGGATCCGTGCCTTCTTCGCGAGCCGTTCGGGGTCGGCGTGCACCATCGCGTGCACCGGGATGTCCTCGTGCGCGCCCGTCGCGTAGAGCCGGAGCGTCGCCTCGAGCGCTGCCACCTGGAGCTTGTCGACGCGCAACGCGCGCGCGAGCGCGTTCGTACGCAGGACGCGGATCAGGTCGGCTCGCCCGACGATGCATCCCGCCTGCGGGCCACCCAGGAGCTTGTCCCCGCTGAACGTGACGAGGTCGGCGCCGTCCTCGAGCGCGCCGCGCACGCTCGGCTCGTCGGTCGGGAAGCCACGCTCGTGGTCGATGAGACCCGATCCGACGTCATACAGGAAGGGAACCCTGGCCTTCGCGGCGATCGCGGCGAGATCGGCCGCCGCGGCGGCGGCGGTGAAGCCGACGACGCGGTAGTTCGACGGATGGACCTTCAGGATCGCCCCGGTGCGGCCGTCGAGCGCGTTCCGGTAGTCGGCGGGGCGCGTGCGGTTCGTCGTGCCGACCTCGACGAGCCTCGCTCCCGACGCACGCATGATGTCGGGGATCCGGAACTCGCCGCCGATCTCGATGAGCTCGCCACGTGAGACGAGGACCGACTTGCCCTTCGCGATCGCGGCGAGCGACAGGACGAGCGCGCCGGCGCAGTTGTTGACGACGAGCGCGTCCTCCGCGGCGGTCAGCGCCACGAGCATGAGCTCGGCACGACCCGACCGGCGATCACGGATCCCGGTCTCGCGGTCGACCTCGAGGTCGGAGTAGCCCGTCGCGGCGCGGCTCGCGGCCGCGATCGCCGAGATCGCCAGCGGGGCTCGCCCCAGGTTCGTGTGGAGGATCACGCCGGTCGCGTTGATCACGGACGTCAGGCCGAAGGCCGTCATCGCCGCCCGGCCGATCGCTCGCGCGAGGATCTCGTCCGCCGTGGGCGGTTCGATGCCGTCCGCGGCGGCCGAGCGGACCTCCGCGAGGGTGAGCGTGAGGGTGCGCTTCAGGACCGGCCGGCCCACGGTAAGGGCGGCACGACGGCCGGGGTCCGAGCGGAGGAGGGTGTCGACCGAGGGGACCTTCCTTCGTGCGTCTCCCGCCGTCCGCGCCACGCCCGCAGCGTACCCGGCGCGGTCGGCAGCCGGTCCCGTTCGTCGTCGGTCGGAGCGGTGACAACCCGTTCCCGGCGCGCATCTCGGACCCGCGAGTAAGATGCCGACCGATGTCCGACACCGACATCCGTCCCGCGTTCCAGAGCTCCGATCTCATGAACCTGGTCCGTGGCGGCGGCGTCGACATCGTCCCGGCGGGCGAGTTCCAGACCGAGGAGATGATCCTCAACATCGGCCCGCAGCACCCTTCGACCCATGGAGTCCTGCGGATCGTCGTCGAGCTCGACGGCGAGGTGATCCTCCGTGCCGAGCCCGTGATCGGGTACATGCACCGCGGCGCCGAGAAGCTCGCCGAGTACCGCGACGCCCGTCAGACGCTCGTCCTCATGAACCGCCACGATTGGCTGAGCGCGTTCAACAACGAGCTTGGCTGGACGATCGCCGTCGAGCGCTTGGCCGAGATCGAGGTCCCCGACCGCGCGCGGTGGATCCGCACGATGCTCGCGGAGTTCAACCGGATCATGAACCACCTCGTGTTCATGGGCTCGTACCCGCTCGAGCTCGGTGCGATCACGCCGATCTTCTATTCGTTCCGCGAACGCGAGACGGTGCAGGACCTGGTCGAGTCCGCGACCGGCGCCCGGATGCACCACTCGTTCGCCCGCGTCGGCGGTCTCAAGGACGACCTCCCGCGCGGGTTCCTGAAGCGCGCCGGCGAGGTGCTCGCGGTGGTCCGCCGGTTCCTCAAGGAATACGACCAGCTGATCATGGGCAACGAGATCATCTTCAAGCGCTGCCGCGACGTGGGCCCGATGCATCCGAACATCGGGATCGCGTACGGATGCTCCGGTCCGACCCTGCAGGCGACCGGGGTCGCGATGGACCCCCGCAAGGACTCCCCGTACGAGATGTACGGCGAGGTGGAGTTCGACGTCCCGGTGGGGACGCGCGGGGACTCCTACGATCGCCTGTGGGTCCTCGTGCAGCGCGTGAAACAGTCCTGCGACATCATCGAACAGTGCCTCGACCGGCTCCCGCCCGGCCCGTACCGGACGGCGGGCCTCCACAACAAGGCGATCAGCATCCCCGAGGGCGAGGTCTACGTCCGGACCGAGAATCCGCTCGGCGTCCAGGGCTACTACGTCGTCGGCAACGGGAAGAAAGAGCCGTATCGGATGAAGATGCGCACCGCGTCCTTCTCGAACATCAGCGTGCTTCCCGCGATCCTGCCGGGCACCCTCGTGCCGGACCTCATCGCGATCCTCGGATCGATCTTCTTCGTCGTCGGGGACGTCGATAAGTGATGGACGACACGGACGTCACGTCGCGGATCAACCAGCTCGCCGCCGAGGAGCACGAGCTCTTCCAACGAGAGGGCCGAGGCGAGGCGAGCGATCATGACCGTGAGCGGCTCGCGGAGCTCCAGGTCCAGCTCGACCAGTGGTGGGACCTGCTGCACCAGCGCCGGGCGCGTCGCGCGGCGGGCGAAGATCCCGACCAGGCGACGATCCGCGACGAGGGCACCGTCGAGGGGTACGTGGACTGATCGCGGCCGGCCAGCGGCTATCCTGAGCCGCCTGATGGCGCTTCCCAGCTTCACCGACGATTTCCCGGCCTGGTACCAAGAGCTCGTTCGCCAGGCCGACCTCGCCGAGAACTCCCTCGTCCGCGGCACGATGGTGATCAAGCCGTACGGGTACGCGCTCTGGGAAGCGATCCGCGACGCGCTCGACACACGGTTCAAGGCCACGGGGCACAAGAACCTCTACTTCCCGATGTTCATCCCGCTCCGGCTGATGGAGCGAGAGAAGGAGCATGTCGAGGGGTTCGCGCACGAGTTCGTCCAGGTCACCAGGGTCGGGAGCGAGGAGCTCGGCGAGCCGCTCGTGGTCCGGCCGTCGTCCGAGACGATCATCTGGCAGACGTACGCCAAGTGGGTCCAGAGCTACCGCGACCTCCCGCTCCTCTACAACCAGTGGGCCAACATCGTCCGGTGGGAGCTCCGGCCGCGCCTGTTCCTCCGGACGACGGAGTTCCTGTGGCAAGAGGGCCATACCGCGCACGAGACCGCGGACGAGGCGTGGGCCGAGGCGAAGCAGATGCTCGAGGTCTACCGGCAGGTCGCCGAGGACGAGATGGCGATGCCGGTCTACCTCGGCCGGAAGACGCCGGCCGAGCGGTTCCCGGGCGCGGAGGAAACCCTGACGATCGAGGCGCTGATGCGCGACCGCAAGGCGCTGCAGGCGGGGACGTCGCACTACCTCGGGCAGAACTTCGCGCAGGCGTACGGCGTGCAGTTCCTGGGCCGTGACGGCGAGCAGCACTACGCCGAAGGGACCTCGTGGGGAGCGACGACGCGGCTCGTGGGCGGGTTGATCATGACGCACGGCGACGAGAAGGGTCTTCGCCTGCCGCCGAAGATCGCGCCGACCCATGTCGTGATCGTGCCGATCCCGGCGAAGGACGTCGCGGAGACGGTCGGCGTCGAGCAGGCGTGCGCGAAGCTCGCCGACGACCTCCGCGCGGCGACGTGGAACGGCGCGCCAATCCGGGTCGAGCTCGACGATCGCGACGACGTCCGCCCCGGCTACAAGTTCGCCGAGAGCGAGCTCCGCGGGATCCCGATCCGGCTCGAGCTCGGGTTCCGCGACCTCGAGAAGGACGCCGTCACGTTCGTCCGGCGCGACCGGGGCGAGAAGGAGGAGGTCGCGATCGGGTCCGCAGCGGATCACGTGCCGGCCGCACTCGGGGAGATCCAGCAGGCGCTGTACGACGACGCCGTCGCGTTCCGCGATGCGCACACGACGCGCGTGGCCACGTTCGACGAGCTCCGGAACGCCCTCGAGGATCCCGGCGGCTTCGCGATCGGCGGATGGTGTGGTGATCCCGTCTGCGAGGCGAAGGTCAAGGAGGAAACGAAGGCGACGATCCGGTTCCTCCCGTTGGAGGGACCGGATCGTCCCGACGGTCCCTGCGTGGTATGCGCCCAGGCGGCCGTGGACACGGCCGCCTGGGCCATCGCCTACTGATCCCTACGTCTGACGGTTGACCCAGACGCCGCCGGGGCCGTTGTAGGAGGTCCCTTCGCCCCACGTGGCGATCGTCTTGCCCGTGTTCGTCACCGCGATCTCGCCGTAGTCGCCGTACGGCTCGAGGAAGCCGTTCGCGGTGACGTACGGCGCCGCGCCCGCGGCCGCGTCGGAGATCTTCACCGGTGCGGTCCAGCTGGAACCGGCGGTCGTGGAGCTCCGGTACCACGTATTCCAGGCGTCGAAGTTCCCGCCGCTCGTCTGCATGTACCAGGCGCGGACGTCCGTGGCGCTCGCCATCTCCACCGCGGGGAAGTCGCCCATCTCGCCGGCCGTCGAAAGCGCGACGGGTTGCGTCGACCACGTCATGCCGCCATCGGCCGAGGTCTTGGAGTAGATCGTCTCGTTCCCGCCGGAGACGCTCGCGCCGTCGTACAGGATCACGAGGTGCAAGTTGTCGAACCCCGAGATCGCGCTATGGCCGGGGTAATAGTCGGCCGGGCACCCCGCGGACGTGCACACCGGGCCGATCTGGACGGTCGCGACGGGGATCGTGCTCCACGAAGCGCCGCCGTTCTGTGACCGATACACGAAGACCTGGTCGTCGCCCGTCAGCGCGCCGCCGCCCCCGTACAGGAGGCTCGTCATGGAGAAGACGACCGTCCCGTTCGGAAGCACGTCGCCATCGAACGCGTAGATGTAGCGCTTCGAGTCGACGATCTTCGTCTGCGTCCAGGTCGCGCCCGCATCGTGGGACTGCGCGATCCACGGGTCGCCTCCCGTGGGGCCGTTGAACGCGATGTAGACATCGTTCCCGTTGTCGGACATCGCGAGGACCGGCTTGTCGGTCCACGCCACGTTCCCGTACACGGTGACGGGGGCGGTCCACGTCTGGCCGTGGTCGGTCGACTTCGAGAACACCGTGTTGAAGCCGTTGTTCAGCCACGCAGCGTACACGGCGCCGGTGTTCGGGACGACCTCGATCTCCGGGTCGAACTGGCCGTTCGCGCCCCGGCATGCGCACAGGAATCGGTCCGGGCCCCAGGTGGCGCCGCCGTCGCTCGAGACCCTGAGCACGTGGTACGGCAGCGGGCACTGGTTGCCGCACGCGGTCGGGCCGGTGTACCGCGTCGCCAAGAGATATACGTACGACGAGTGTGGGTCCGCCGCGATCGCCGGCTCCCAATCGTCGGCGGTCGGGCTGATCACCTGCTGGCCGGCCCACCCCGCCGCAGGAGCCGCGGCCGCGGCCGTGTGCACGCGCAACCGCCCGGCGGCCTTCGCCGCGCGCCAGGCGTCCAGGCGCTCCTGCGTGAGCGCGGCTTCTTCCGCGGCCTCGGAGCTGCCACCCTTGCCTTCCGTCTCGCCGGTGCTCGCGCCGACCGTCGTCGAGCGAGTGGGAGCGGCTGAGGTTCCTCCTCCCGTGATCGTCATGAACCCGACCACGGCGACGGCTGCCACCGCCACCGCGATCGCCAACATCGACGCACGACGTCGCATGGCGCCTCCTTCGGGGGAACGGTCGCGCGAAACGTAGGACCGATGCGAGCGCCGTGCAACTGAACGACGTTCAGGCTTCCGGTCGGCCGAGCGCTCGTTCGAGCCAACCCGGCGGATCCAGGTCCGGCGTTGCGAGAAGCAGCCAACGGAGCCGGCCGAGTCCGCCCGGGTCGACGAGCAACGTCGCCTGACTGCGCCCCGACCACGTCGCGACGGCTTCGCGGCCTTCCCCGGCGCCGAGCCGCGTCCGCTGCCGGTCGAGCTCGTCCCGGAGCCAGTCACCGAGGCCGAGGGCGACCAAGGCGTCGCGTTGCGTGACGGTCGGGAACGCGACGAGCCGGTCGGCGACGGCGCGTTCCGCGATCAGGTCGAAGTCGACGCCCGCCGTGACGTCGGCGGTCCCGGGGTCCGAGAGGATGTCCCCGACGAGCGCGTGACCGCGATATCCGTGAACCGCGCCGCTCGATGTCCCGACGCCGCCGTAGTCGATCAGGAGCGCGTAGCCGCGGTCCAGCACGCGGGGGAGTTCGTCGACGAAGGCGAACGCGCCGACCGGGACGACGCGCTCGCCCCCGTCGCCGGCCGCGAACGCCGCGACCTCGTCGTCCGCCGGAACGAGGACCTCGGCGAGTCCGTCTTCGTCGCGGCCGACCCGGACCTCCGCACCGCCGCGGAGCAGACGGAACGGAAGGTTGTCGAGCAGCTCGTTCGCCAGCACGAGGTCCGCCGGCTCGGCGAGCCGATCGGTCACGTGCACGTCCTCGAGCTCCGCGAGCGCCGAGCGAGCGCCGGCGCTCCGTTCGACCACCGTGTATCGCACCGGGATCGCTGCGGTGTGCGTCAATAGGGATCGTGCGAGCGTCCCGTCACCGGCTCCCACCTCCGTGATCCGCAGAGGGCGGGGGGTGCCGAGCGCCTCCCAGAGATCGCGGACGGCGCGAGCGAGGAGCTCGCCGAACACCGGATGGACGTGCGGGCTCGTGACGAAGTGGCCGGCGGCGCCGACCGGAGGCGTCTCGTAGAACCCGCCGGGGCCGTACAGCGCGAGCTCCATGAACCGCGCGAACGTGATCGGACCGTCGTCGTCGATCTCGCGACGGATCCGGTCGAGCGGCTCGTTCACCGTCGCAGTATCGCCGCGCCGGCAGGTCCTGCGAGGATGACGCCGTGGACGAGCGACCGATCCGCGAGGCCGCCGCCGCGATCTGCGTGCGGGAGGGGCCGTCCGGTGCTCCCGAGATGCTCGCCGTCCGCCGGAGCGACGAGAGCCGGTTCCTTCCCGGATACATCTCGTTCCCTGGCGGCGCCCTCGAGCCCGAGGATGAGGACCGCGCCGGCCGGTGGTTCGGCGACGCGACCGAACGACACCGCGCCGCCGCGCTGCGGGAGGCGATCGAAGAGGTCGGGATCGCGATCACCGGATCGGGTGTCGTCGCCTCCTCCGCCACGGATGCGCTCGATCGCGATCCACCCGCGGCCGCGGCGATGCACGAGATCTGTCGGTGGGTGGCCCCGCCGGTGGTGCCGGTGCGCTTCGACGCCCGTTACTTCGCGATCGCGGTGGAGGGCGATGTCGAACCGGTCGTCGACGACCGCGAGATCGCGGACGCGTGGTGGACCACGGCGGGTGAGCTCCTCGCGGCATGGGACGCCGGCGAGCACAAGCTCTACTGGCCGACGTGGTTCACCGTCGGCCAGCTCGCGACGTGCGCGACGCAGGCCGACGTCTTCGCGCTGCGTTTCCAGACGCGCGAGCCGACCGAGGACGAGCAGAAGACGATGCCGCGTCACGTGATGGAGCAGATCCCGTGAGCCGGGTCGTCCGCATCCTGGCGCCCAACCCGAGCGTCTACACGCTCGAGGGAACGAACACGTGGATCGTCGGCTCGGAGCCCGCGATCGTCGTCGATCCGGGCCCGGCGATCGACACCCATCTCCACGAGGTCGCTCGTGTCGCGGGGCGGGTGTCCGCGATCCTGGTGACGCACGACCACGAGGACCACGCCGCCGGCGCGGCGGCCTTCGGGGCTCTCGTCGGCGCGGCGGTGCACGCATGGCGTCTCGACGGAGCCGAACGCCTCCGGGACGGACAGCGCTTCGTCGCGGGCGACGCGGAGCTCCACGCGATCCACACCCCCGGCCACAGCGCCGACCACGTCGTTTTCATCGATCCCAGCTCGGGCGCGTTGTTCTCGGGCGACGCGGTCCTCGGACGCGGGACGAGCTTCATCGATCCACCGGACGGCGACCTCGCGAAGTACCTCGCATCGCTCCGGCGGATGCTGGATCGGCATCCGCGCACGATCTACCCGGGCCACGGCCCGGTCGTCTTCGATGCCGAGGCGAAGCTGCGGGAGTACCTGGATCACCGAGCCGCGCGCGAGGCGCAGATCCTGGAGGGGCTCGCCGACGGCGCGCGGACCGTCGATGCGCTCGTCGAGCGCATCTACGCCGACCACGCCGCCGACGTACGGGAGCTGGCCGCGAGGTCGGTGACGGCGCACCTGGCCAAGCTCGAGACGGAGGGGCACGTCGTCGCGACGGGTCGCGGCGACGCGCGCACCTGGGCCATCTCGGAGCCGAGAACGTGCGCTCGCTGCGGCCGGCCGGTCA
>Ga0075434_100002936_pt1 | contig 15153 bp, 15 predicted proteins | sample RhiMethybrSRZTD3_FD_75298 | JGI IMG/M metagenome (GOLD analysis project Ga0075434, IMG submission 75298) | Populus rhizosphere microbial communities from Tennessee, USA - Rhizosphere MetaG P. TD hybrid SRZTD3 | ecosystem: Host-associated > Plants > Roots > Rhizosphere > Soil | place: USA... | reverse complement strand
CCGCCGCCGGCCCCCACGGCTGGGTTGACGCGCTCGATGAGGGAGCGTGAGGCGATGGGCCGCGCCGCGGCCACCGACGAAGAGCGTGTGGACAAGGCGCTGATGCCGCAAAGCGCCGCGCCGATTGCGGCGGAGGAAGCGAAGAGCTCGGTTGAGACGCAGGCCTTCCAAGCCATCTACGGCATTAATGGTCTTATCAGCGTGCCGCCGACCGGCGAGCCCAAGCGCGTTCAGATCGACACAGCCGAGCTCGATCCGGCCTTGATGGTGCGCACCGTGCCCAAGCGCGACCCCAAGGCTTACCTTTACGCCAAGGTCACCATTGCGCGAGGTTCGCCGCTGCTACCCGGTCAGGTCGCGCTGTTCCGCGACGGTACCTTCGTCGGCAACGGCAAGCTGCCGCAATTGGCGCCCGGCGAGGAGTTCGAGCTTGGCTTCGGGGCCGATGACCAGGTGCGTGTGCGCCATGCCGTGGCCGAGGAAAAACGCGGTGAGACGGGGATCATTTCGACGTCCAAGACCGATGTGCGCAACTACCGCATTACCCTCAAGAACCTGCACGAGCGCGCAATCCCAATGGTTGTAATCGATCAGGTTCCCGTATCGCAAAACGCCGACATCAAGATCGAGCTGACCGGCAAGACGCCGCCGAGCAAGCGCGACCTCGACGACAAGCGCGGGGTCCTCGCGTGGGAGATGAAACTCGAGCCCGACGAGGAACGGGTGGTGGATTTCGGTTACCGCGTGACCTGGCCGGCGGCCAAGCGCATCATTTATAGCAACTAAAGCCCACCCCTGCGGCGTGCGGCGATGCTGCAGGCCTCGGGCGTGCTGCATTTCCTTCCGGCCCCGGCCGCGGAGCGCTATACCTCGCGAGCCGCCAGCTGGCATCGAGCGTGCTGGCGCCAGATCGGAGCTGCCGGCGATGGCGAATGTTGTGGTAATCGGCGCCCAGTGGGGAGACGAGGGCAAGGGCAAAATTGTCGATTGGCTTTCGGAACGCGCCGACATCGTCGTGCGCTTCCAGGGTGGCCACAACGCCGGCCACACCCTGGTCATCGGCAATCAGACCTTCAAGCTCTCGCTGTTGCCCTCGAGCGTGGTACGCAGCGGCAAGTTGGGCGTCATCGGCAATGGTGTGGTGATCGATCCTTGGGCGCTATGCGACGAGATTGAGCGCCTAAAACAGCAGGGCGTGCGCGTTAACGCCGAGAATCTCCGCATCGCGGAGAACGCCACCTTGATCTTGCCCTTGCACCGTGAGCTCGACCAACTGCGCGAAGCGGCCGCGGGCGAGGGCCGCATCGGCACCACCGGACGCGGCATCGGACCGGCCTACGAGGACAAGGTCGGGCGGCGTGCGATCCGCGCGCAAGACCTGAAAAACCTGAATACGCTCGCGCCAAAGATCGATCGCCTGCTCGTGCACCACAACGCCCTGAGGCGGGGGCTCGGTCAGGCCGAGATCAGCAAAGATCAGCTGATGCGCGAGCTGACCGAGATCGCCCCGAAAATCTTGCCCCATGTCGACGTGGTCTGGGCGCTGCTCGATCGCGAACGCAAGGCCGGCAAGCGCATCCTGTTCGAAGGTGCGCAAGGGGCCCTGCTCGATGTCGATCACGGCACTTATCCGTTCGTCACGTCCTCCAATACCGTTGCCGCCCAGGCGGCGACCGGCTCCGGCATTGGGCCGGGTGCCATCGGCTACGTCCTGGGTCTCGCCAAGGCGTACACCACGCGCGTGGGATCGGGTCCCTTTCCCACCGAGCTGAACGACGAGATCGGGGAGCGGCTCGGCCAGCGCGGACAAGAGTTCGGCGTGGTAACGGGGCGCAAGCGCCGCTGCGGCTGGTTCGACGCCTGCTTGGTGCGGCAGGTGGCGCGCGTGTCGGGTCTCGACGGCATCGCGCTCACCAAACTCGACGTCCTCGACGGCTTCGCCGAGATCAATGTCTGCGTGGCCTACGATCTCGATGGCCAGCGCATCCACAGTCTACCGGCGGGGCAAAATGCGCAGGCTCGCGTCAAGCCCATCTATCAGACGTTTGAAGGTTGGACGCAGTCGACGCGCGGGGCGCGGAGCTGGAGCAGTTTGCCGGCCCAGGCGGTGAAATACGTCAAGGCCATCGAGGAGCTGATCGAATGCCCGGTGGCGATGCTTTCAACCAGTCCCGAGCGCGAGGACACCATCCTGGTGCGTGACCCGTTCCAGGATTGAGGGCTCTCGCTCCTGCCGGGCGGATGGCGGCGGGAAAGCCCTTTTTCCCAGGCTTTCCCGCCGCGATTTGCCGCCGCACGAGGCGGCCCGGGCGCCGTTGCCGCGCGCTTCAGCCCTAGCGCAAGTCGTAACGCAGGCCGATGCGGAACTCGTGCGCGGTAATGTCCTCCAACCGCGGACCCGGCGTTGGCGCGGCGACGCCGACGGCATGGCCGGTGCTGGCATCGCCGAGGTAGAGAAAGCGATAGCCGATATCGAAATACAGCCGGCCGGGCACCGTGGCCGCGACGGGGGTGTCCTTGGTGCTCACCGGGGCCTGGCGATCGAAGCGGCAGCTGAGGCCGGCCATCAGCGCGACGCCCAGACCCCAGGCATTGTCGATAGAGACGGAGGAGAAGGTAAAGCTGTTGGCCGCCAGATCGCTGGCGTCCATCCAAGCATAGCCGACATCGCCGCGCAGATACCAGGTCGGCGACGGCGCAAAGGCCGCCGGCATGGGAGCATAACTCAAGTCGCGATTGCCGCCGAGATCGGCGGCCTCGGCAGCGGTGAGGCTGGCGACAAAAAGGATCCCGCCGGCAAGCAGCGATCGGCTGGGTGACGACATGTTGGATTTTTCCCTTCTGGCGCGCGAAAAGGGAGATGGCGAGCACGACGTGGTCCCGCGGTTGCGCGCACCTCCAGCATCGGCAACAAGGCTTAATTAAGGGTTTTAATCGGCGTGCCGGGCTGGCGCGCCTGTGGCGGAGCCGCCGCGTCCTGGACGGCAGCCGCCGTGCCGGCCGCTTGCCAGCGGGGCTAATCGCGCTCAAGTTTGGGCCATGTCGCACTACACCTTCAGCGAGGGCTTCCGGGAAGCCGAGCGCGAGGAGATCGTCGCGCTGTTGCAGGAGTACGAACGCCAGATCGGCGTCTCCCTCTGCTTTCAAGATTTCGCCACGGAGCTGGCCGGCCTGCCCGGGGCCTACGCCCCACCGCGCGGGACCCTCATTCTGGCGCGGCAGGCGCAAAACGCCGCGCTTGCCGGGTGCGTGGCGCTGCGCCCGGTCTCCGCCGACCAATGCGAAATGAAACGTCTTTACGTCCGCCCCGCGGCGCGCAAGAGCGGACTTGGTCGGAAGCTCGCCCTAGCGGCCCTCGCCGCGGGGCGTCGGCTGGGCTACCAAACGATTTGCCTCGACACGCTCCCCAGCATGCTAGCCGCCCAAGATCTGTACGCCAAATTAGGCTTTCGCCGCCTGGGGATCGGCGGCGGTGTGCCGCCCGTCATTCTGTTCGCGCGCGATCTCTAAGCGGCTGGCGCTGCCAGCGCAGGCGGCGAGCGAGAGTTCGGTGGACGGTTCAGCGCGCGCCGGCGGGGGCGCCGCGTCCGGTTGCGCCCAGCATGCCCTTGAACCAATCGGCCAAAGGCGAGGGGCGCACCCTGTGCACCGGCGAGGGTGGTGGTGCCAAAAGGCCGACGGGTGCCGCGGGGCGCCAGCTCGTGTCGAGCGCAGGCTTCCGAGCGACTTCCTCCTCGGGAGTATCGTCGGGCGCCGCCATCGCAAAACCCGCGGCGCGTGCGGCGTTATTCAGTGCTTCGATTCCCATGACGCCAAAACTCTCAGCCCCAAACAAGCGTTCCAGGATCGGCTTTGGGCAGGGCCTTCGACCCTCGACCCCACAAGCGGTGCCCGAGGACGGGAGTCAAATTTTGCCTTGACTGTAATTAGCGGGCCACAAACGCCCCGCGTCAAGTGAGATTCGGAAACATTTCGTGATCACGTCTGCTTGATGGCGTCTTGGCCTTGCAACAACGCTGCAGTGCACAAATTTTCGGGCCTGAGCGGCCCTGGTCGCGACCGAGGCGCGCCCCGTGGAGGGGCGCGGCTTGGCGCTTGCGCTCGCCAACGCGCGGGTTCACGATACTGTCACGCGCCCCATGAAGCTCAGGCGCGGGCGCGCGGGCTTCGCGTTTCCGTTCGACCTGAGCTGTTCAGGAGGAACCTATGGGGCAATCTGGTGGCTCGGCCGCCCGCAGCTCCCGCTGCATCGCACTGGTGGGACCTTACCTTTCCGGCAAGACGACACTGCTCGAGGCAATTTTGGCCCGCACGGGCGTCGTCACGCGCCAGGGCAAGGTCGCCGACCGAAATACCGTCGGGGATGGCGCCGCGGAAGCCCGCGACCACGGCATGAGCGTCGAGCTCAATATTGCCGACGTTCCCTTCCTGGGTGACACCTTTACCTTTATCGATAGTCCGGGTTCGATCGAATTTCAGCATGAGGGCGCCTTGGCGCTCACGGGTTGCGATGCGGCCGTCGTCGTGTGCGAGCCCGACCCCAAGCGCGTTCCCGCCCTGCAGCTCATCCTCAAGCAGCTTGAGGACCGCGGCATCCCCCGCTTTCTGTTTCTGAACAAGATCGATTCGTTCGAAGCGCAAGTGCGCGACATCCTGCCGATCCTGCAGCCCGCGAGCTCCAAGCCATTGGTGCTACGGCAGATCCCGATCTGGGAGAACGGCGTCGCCTCCGGCTTTGTCGATCTGGCCCTGGAACGAGCCTTTGTGTACCGGGCGCAGGCCAATGCCGAGGTGATCGAAATTCCCGCCGGCGTGAAAGAACGCGAGAGCGAAGCACGCTTCAAAATGCTCGAACAACTCGCCGACTATGATGACGAGCTGATGGAGCAGCTGCTGTCCGACGTGCAGCCGACGCGTGAAAAGGTATTCGGCGATCTGGTCAAGGAGGTGCAGGAGGGCATGATCGTGCCCGTGCTGCTCGGCTCGGCCGAGAACGGCAACGGCATCTTGCGGCTGCTCAAGGCCCTGCGGCACGAAGCGCCTTTTGTCGAGCGTACGGCCAAGCGGCTGAAGCTGGAGAACGCCAAGTCCGCCGGGCAGGTGCTCAAAACCATGTACACCGCGCATGGCGGCAAGATCTCGCTCGTGCGCGTATTGGCCGGTGAGTTCGGCGAAGGCACGATTGCCCAGGGTGCACGGGCCGAAGAGCGCGCAGCCTCTGCCTTTTCCCTGCTGGGCCAGGAGGCGAAAAAGCGCGGCCCGGGCAAGCCCGGGGACACGCTGGCGCTCGGCCGCCTGGAGAAGATCCTCACCGGGGAGACCATCTCCGCGGACAAGGGCGGCATCACCCAGGTGAAGGCGCCCGAGCCGCCCGAGGCGGTGTTCGGCGTCGCCATCGGCGTCAAGGACCGCAAAGACGAGGTGAAGCTGACCGGCGCGCTCGGCCGGCTGATGGAGGAGGACCCCTCGCTCAAGCTGGAGCACGCCAAGGACACGCACCAAATGGTGCTGTGGGGGCAGGGCGAAATGCACCTGCGCGTGGCGCTCGAACGTTTGAAACGCAAGTATGGCGTGGAGGCGGAATCGAAGCCCCGCCAGGTCCCCTACAAGGAAACCATCCGGCGGCCGGTGGAAATCCGCGGACGACACAAAAAGCAGTCGGGCGGCCACGGCCAGTTCGGCGACGTTGTCCTCGATATCAAGCCTTTGCCGCGCGGTACAGGGTTCCAGTTTGCCGAAAAGATCACCGGCGGCGTGGTGCCACGCCAGTTCATTCCCTCTGTCGAAATCGGCGTATCGGACTACTTGCAACGCGGGCCGCTCGGCGGCTTCCCGGTGGTGGATGTTTCGGTCACGCTGATCGACGGCTCCTATCACTCCGTTGACTCCTCCGACATGGCGTTCCGGCAAGCGGGTCGCATCGGCATGGCGGAAGGCATGCCGAAATGCAGTCCCGTCCTGCTGGAACCGATCATGGAGGTGGAGATCGCAATCCCGAACGAGGCCACCGCGCGCATCAACGGCATGATTCCGCAGCGCCGTGGTCAGATCCTAGGCTTCGACGCGCGCGAAGGCTGGCCCGGTTGGGACTTGGTGCGGGCCCAGATCCCCGAATCGGAGATGGGGGATCTGATCGTCGAACTGCGCTCGGCGACCGCGGGCGTTGGCACTTTCTCGGCAAAGTTTCACCACCTGGCCGAGCTCACGGGGCGGCTCGCCGACAACGTGCTGGCGGCCCACAAGGAGGCGGCCGAGTAGTCCTCGGCGCGCCGTCGCTGAGCCACGCTTGCGGGCGTGGCTCACTCATGCTCCGCAACGTCCCTGCGGCGACCTGACGGTCGCCGCAACAAGGATACCGTCAGACCGCGCCGCAAGCATAAAAGCGCGCGCGTCTTCCCCGCGCGCGCAACACCGCGGGCGGACAGAAGCGGTGGCTACTTCGTCTTACTGGTTGTTGGCTTGCTTGCCGAAGTGGTCGTGCCCGGGGCGGCCGTATTGGGGCCGCTGGCCAGCACCGCTTTGCAGGCGGCCGGCAGTTGCTCTAGCGTCAGCGCCGGCTTCGGCGGCGTCGGCGGACCCGGCGGTCCGGCAGGTTTCTGCAGCAGCGCTATCCAGTCGGTCAGCTCTTTGCCGCAGCCGTCGTCGCTCGGCGGCTCGGGCTGGGCCTCACAATTGGTGCTGCCCTTGGGACAGGCGATGCGGACATGGAAATGATAGTAGTGACCCCAGATCGGGCGCACCTTGTGCAGCCAGGCGCGATCCTTGTCCTTGGCCGTTGCCTCGCACAGCGCCTTCTTGATGGCAGGGTGCACCAGCACGCGCTCAACCGCGGCATAGGACGCAGCCCGCTTTAAGAGCCGCACGTGCGCGTCCGTCCACACCTTGGGATCGACCGAGATCTTGTCCTCGGCGAGCATCGAGGTGGCGGCGATCTCCTCGCGCTCCTTTTCGCTCAAGCGCCGGTTGGGCATCGGCGTCAGCCAGACGTCCGCATCCAAGCCGACCTGATGGCTGGCATGGCCTGACAACATCGGCCCGCCGCGCGGCTGCGACAGGTCCCCGACCAGAAGCCCGGGCCAGCCGTCATGGGCGCGCGCGTCGTTGGCAAGTTTTTCGACCAGCGCCACGAGGTCGGGATGGCCCCAGTTGCGATTACGCGAGAGCCGCATCGCCTGCCAGGCCGGCCCGTCGATCGGCAGGGCGGCGGCGCCGGCGAGACAGCCCTTGGCATAAAAGCCGATCGAGCGCGCTGGCATCGACGCCGGCTCCTTGATGGCCCCGAACAGCTGCTTGGCGGGGGGCGAGGCAGGTGTCGCGTGTTTTGCGCGCAGCTTTTTCGGCACCGGCATCTTACCGGTCGCGCTCTTGGCTGCCTCTTGACTTGGCTCCGCCTGCGGCGCCGGCTCGGCGGCCAACAGGAGTGGGCTTGCGGCGATGACAACGAGGCCGCATAGCACAAGGCATGCTCGCATTCCGCGCTCTCCGTCGCTTGGCTTCCCGCCTCAGCAATCTCGCCCGCAGGGCGGGCAGGTAGAAAACGGCTAGACTCGAAATTCTCTAGCACGATCGCCGTCCCGGACCGAACCTGCAAGGCTCAACCGTACGCAACCTCACAAAAAAATCGACCCACGCAGGACGCGGGAGCGCGGGCTGGGCGCGGCGCGGTGGCGGGAGCAGGAGCGTTGCCGGGAGCATGCAGGTTTTCGCATACCGGGCCTCGCAAGGCGCCGCGCCTCGGACGGCGCTCGCTCGCACAGCCGGTGAGCCGCCTAGTCTAGCGTCGCGCCTTTGCCGCCGCGGCCGCTGAGCCCGCGGCAAGGGCGAGGCAGATGAGGACGTTCCAGCCGGCAAGCGACAGGCCGAAAATCCGCAGGGCGGGCTCGTCGCAGCGCACCACGTGCGTCGTTTCCAGGTCCTTGAGGAGACCACCGCCAGCGGTTCCCAGCGCCTCGCCGGCCGCCGCGCAGGTGTCGGGCCCGGGCCAGAATTTCCATTCCGCACCGGCGTGGTAGGCGGCAAAGCCCGCGTTGGCGAAAAACAGCGCGGCCACGGCGGCCAACAACGCCGCAGCCAAGGCGTGGTGCCCAAACGCCAGCAACACCAGGGCCAGTCCGAGGGCAGGGATCCCAACATAATAGGCGTAGCGTTGCTCAAGGCAGAGCGGACAGGGGGCATAGCCGCCCAGGTGTTCGAAGGCGAGGGCGCCCAAAATCGTCGCCAGCGCCAGGACCAACACGGCCGTGGTGAGGCGAAACGGTGAGCTCAAGATGAGGGTGCGCATGGCAGCTGGCCGAGCCTTGTTCAGAAAAGGTACTTAACCGCGATAAAGCCGCCCACCAGCGTGACGAGAAAGGCCGTCGTCACCAGGCTCAGGCGGCGCTCGATAAAGTCTTTGATCGGCTCACCGAACCAGAACAGCAGCAGGGCTACGAGATAAAAGCGCATGGCGCGCGCGACGATGCTGGCAAGAATGAAGGCCAGCAGGTCCATCTTGAAGGCGCCCGCCGCGATCGTCAGCACCTTATAAGGAAAGGGTGTCCAGCCCTTCGCAATGAGGATCCATACCCCCCAGTGGCGGAAGAGATCGGCGGTCTCTTCGAATTTGCTGGCGTAGCCATAAAACTCCAGAATCGGCCGGCCCAGATATTCGAACAAGAAGTAGCCGATCGCGTAACCCGCGATGCCACCCAGCACCGATCCGATGGTGGCGATGGTCGCATAAGCCCACGCCTTGGCCCGCCGCGCCAGGATCATTGGGATCAGCATGACGTCGGGGGGAATCGGAAAAACCGAGCTCTCGATGAAGGAGATCAAAAACAAGAGATGCGGGGCGCGCTCATGGCGCGCCATGCCCATTGCCCAGTCGTAGAGTCGCCGCATCATCGAGGTCGCATATGCCGCCTACAATTGGCGTCCGTGTGGCGCGCCCTGGCAGCGCTGGAGAGCGTTATACCAGGCCGAGGGCCAGCTGAACGGGGCGGAACGAGCGGCGATGGTGGGGTGTGACGCCATAGCGCGCGATGGCGGCGAAATGCTCCGCCGTGCTGTAGCCCTTATGGCGATCGAAGCCATGATGGGGGTAGGCACGCGCCAGCTCCGCCATAATGGCATCACGAGCGACCTTGGCCACAATCGAGGCGGCGGCAATCGACAGGCAGCGCGCGTCCCCCTGCACGATGGTGCGCGTCGCACTGTCGAGGCGTGGCGCCCGGTTGCCGTCGATCAGCACCAGCTTGGGGCGGCTCTCGAGGCGGGCCACGGCCTGGGCCATCGCCCATAGGGTGGCATTGAGAACATTATCCGTGTCGATGCGCTCGACGTCGGCGATGCCGATGCCGACCTCGGCGCTCGCCAGGATGGCTTGGTAGATGCTGCGTCGGGCTTCCGCGTCGAGCAGCTTTGAATCAGCAATGCCGTCGGGGATCTTGTGACGATCGAGGATCACTGCCGCGGCGACCACGGGACCCGCCAGGGGACCACGGCCGGCCTCATCGACCCCCGCGATCGGTCCCCCCGTCAATTCCAGTTCAATGGCTTCGAGCTCGAAGCTGGCCTTCATCGCGCGAATCGCCCCCACGCTCGCGTGGAGCTTCGCGTTATTGAGCATCACTGTCAAAAGCGCAGTGGAATTGAGGCGGCCGAGACTACAGAATTCGATTGAAATCAGGTTTCTGGGCGGCCGCGCCAAGCATAGCCAACTCGTCGACCACCCCCATTACCTCCGCGCAAGTGAGAGTGCCGCCGTCAGGCGAAGCGGCGCTGCTTTCGCCCGCGCACCGGGCCGCATGACGACAGCTCACCGCTTTGATGCGCGGCCGCCGGGCATGACCACGCCCGATCTGGAGCAACTGTCGCCGTTGGGTAAAGGCGTTGGGGCTCGCTCGGCCGCTGCATCGTGCCTAGGGATGCGTCGCGGAAAAATCACGGATGCCGGTCAACGCGAACTGCACACCCATTGCGATGACGATTAACCCCATAAATCGCGTTGCTGTGTCGCGCAGAAAGCCTTTGCCTGGATGAGATCCGCCCCGCGCCACGAGCAGCATCGCGATCCAAGTTACGATCACCGCTGTCGCGACAGCTACCAATGCCGTGACGGGCAGCGGCAAATTGCCATGTGCAACGGCGAGCGTAATCACTCCGGTGATCGTGCCGGGGCTGGCCGCGAATAGGATTACTGGCGTGAATGATCGTGTCTCAGCGGCGCCATGGTTCGATGCGGGGTCTTGCATGGTATCGCCGCGCAGCATGGAAGAGCCGATCCAAATCAGCACACCGCCGCCGGCAACCGAAAACGCTTGGAGTGAGATGCCAAATATTTGCAGTACCCTTACCCCCACCAATGCGGCCGCTGTCAGAATGACGAGGACGGACAAGGCTATCTTAGTGGCATCGGCCAATTGCTTGCCGCGATCCTGACCGCTCTCGATTTGCGCGAACATCGCCCCACAGATCAATGGGTTCACCAGAGAAAGAACGGTTACGATCGCTTGAAGGTGTTGTTTCATGCGTGTGCACCGAGCAACCCCATTCGGGGACGTGTCGTACGATACTCGATGGTCACGGGCGACCAGTCGACGATTGCTCTCAGCGGGCGGGCTCTTGCCACGATCGACCTTACGCTGACCTCAGCGGCTATAACATACCCCTGGCGGTCGCCTCTCAGCTTGCGAATTTACCCTCAACACGTCACGGCGCTCTGCCTGCTGCCGCAAGGTTCTCCTGCGCATGCGGAGTTGGGAAACGTAGGTGTTCGCTGAAGAACGTCCGGGCGGGTGGCGGCGGCCACAGACACCACCGAACCGAGGATCAAGACGTACCCGGCCGGACTCTGCCGCCAAGTTTGCAGATGGCAGGTATCGGGGCGTTTGTCCGTGCTGGTGGAGCTGAACCGAATTGGGGCGAGCCATCCCTCGTCACAGGTATGGCTCGCCCGCTTTCCTTCCTCGCCGACCTAGCCAGTAGCGCAAACCTGCTTGGCGCAGAACTGGGCAGCAAAGGACCTATTGCTGGCGTTGCGCGCGTCCTCAATCCGCTCGCCGAGCCGATTGCTCGAATGGAGATGGCCGCGCACGCGTCAGATGGCGCGGATATTAGCGTGTGCCGCGCCGGATAACTTCGCGGCGAACTTGGCGGCGCGCGGGTGTGGTGATGCACCTGCCATTAACCATGTGCATGCCCGCACCGCATGCTTGGCGGGCTTGCGCGATCATGTTGTCTGGTTGCTGGAGTGGCGCGAGTGACGTGGCCTGCGCAGCTGTTGCGACAGTCAAGGCGAAGACAACGGCGATCAACCTGATCATTCTCTCCTCCTATATGGACCTTTAAGGGAGCCTTGCTCAAACCGTGCTGATCTTGTGACGCGTACTGACGCGTCTCGCCCTACGAAAGGCTCGCGTCGCAAGACGAGCTACCAAGAGGGTTATGAACCCCGTCCGATGCAGCGAATATGGGTAGATGTACCGACTTTCTACGAGGCAATATCCCGATCGAATGGCCAATCCGGGACACCTGTTTTAGGCATTTTTGGCTGGACGAGGGGACATTATGGCGCTGGCGGATAGGGGTGAGTGGGTACTAGAATTTCTCTCACTGCTGCGGGTATGACTGTGGGGCGGCAGACTAGGCCACGCAAGCACGAGGCTGGGAGAGGCGGCGCTTGCGACGGGTCTGACGGCCGCTGAGTTGTCCGCCCACTTTATAAATGCTTGGGGGCGTTAGTCCGTGCCGCGCCCTACCAGCAGCACAACCTCATCAAGACACAGTGCCTGCCGTGCGAATGTTGGCACCGAACACGATCAAGTCGGAATAGGGAATTGCTGCTCGCCACGGCCATTAGACTGGAGATTGCACCTCCCCAGCAGGCACCCTGCCCCAGCAAAGCTCCGGGCGGAGCTGTGGGCCGAGCGCCGAGCCGCTGCCTCAGGCGCCCGCTGCCTCGTTCTCGGTGACATCGACAGAGGCGTAACCATCGACAACCCGCGCGTTACGCGGATTTGCTCGTTCCGCGGCATTGGAGCGAAAGGGATTGCGAAGCCAGGCGAACCTAGCAGCTCGGGCTTGCCCATGCCGTCTAGCCTACGGGCGGTCGTCGTTGGCTTCCAGCGCAGGCCAGGCTCACCGCGTCTCTCATCGGCTTCTCAAGGGATGGCGGCGCTTGCAAAGAATTTCAAAAGAGCGGAAGTTGATCGCCCTGTGCCGCCGGCGGCTTGAACAGGTCCGTGCGCAATTTGAGATTGCGCTCATTCAACCCCAACCTTTTGACGGCCAGGCGAAATCTGAGCGCGATCTGATCGGCGTAGGGACCCTTGCCGCGCCGCCGCGTGCGCCATTCGGGGGTGTAGTCTTTGCCGTTGTGCATACTGCGCAACAGATTGATGACGCGGTGCGCGCGCTCGGGAAATTCGCTCGCGAGCCACTCGCGAAAGAGCGTCTTGAGCTCGAGGGGCAAGCGCAGCAGGACGTAGCCGGCTTCGCACGCCCCCGCGCGCTGCGCTGCGCTCAGAATGCTCTCGATCTCGCTATCGTTGAGCGCGGGTACGATGGGCGCGACCATCACGGCGACAGGCACCCCTGCGGCAGCGAGCGCCCCGATGGCATCGAGCCGTTTGCCCGGCGTGGCCGCCCGCGGCTCCATCTTGCGCGCGATCTGTCGGTCGAGTGTGGTGACCGAGATCGCCACCTTCACGAGATCGCGCTTGGCCATGCGAGCCAGGAGATCGATGTCGCGGACTACCAGCGCCGACTTGGTGACAATGCCGACGGGGTGACTGGTGCGATCGAGCACCTCGAGGAGCGCGCGGGTCAGGCGATGCTCGCGCTCGATCGGTTGATAAGGATCGGTGACGGCGCCGAGCGCGATGACTTTGGCTCGGTAGCGCGAATGTGCCAGTTCGCGTTCGAGCAGATCCGCGCCGTTGATCTTGGCGTAGAGCTTGGTTTCGAAGTCGAGGCCGGCGGAGTGGCCGAGATAGCAATGCGTTGGACGCGCAAAGCAGTAGATACAGCCGTGTTCACAGCCGCGGTAGGGATTGATCGACTGATCGAAGCTGATGTCAGGACTGTCGTTAGTGGCAATGATGCTCTTGGCGGTTTCGCGAAAAACTTGGGTCTTGAAGGGGGCAAGATCGCCAAGACCCTCCCAGCCGTCGTCAACGCTCTCCCGCAGCTCGGCCTCGAAGCGACCGACGCGGTTCGAGCGTGCCCCTCGCCCGCGCCGGCGCTCGGCGTCAACGAGGGCAGCCTCGCCCTGCGCGGGTTCATGGGCAGGGGCGCCCACGGCCGGGCTCGCGCTTGCCGCGCCAGCGCGCCGCCGCTCGTCCCGGGTCTCCTGCGCGGTCTTGGCCATGGCTGCGGAGATTAGGCCAAAGCTTGGAACAAATAAAGAACAAAACGGATCGACTTTGAGCCGTGGCTCGGCGGCGCTATCAGGGGCTCAGCCAACGCCAGGGCACTTTTAGATGATTGCCGTGCGATGATTTCCGTTGTCATTCCCGCCCTCGACAGCGAAGCGGGTCTGCCGGCGACGCTCGCCAGTCTGGTGACGGCGGCGGTCGACGGCCTTGTGCGCGAGGTCATTATCGTCGACGGCGGTTCGCGCGATTCCACCGCGGCCATCGCCGATAGCAGCGGGGCGCGCTTTTTTGTCGGCGCCCGCGGGCGGGGCAGCCAGCTGGCGTTAGGGGCCAAGCAGGCGCGCTTTCCCTGGCTCCTGTTCCTGCACGCCGACACCCGACTGGGCGACGGCTGGGAGCGGGAGGTGCTGGCCTTCCTGCGGCGGGTCGACAGTCAGGACCGCGCCCTGGGCGCGGCGGCCTTTCGCTTCGCCCTCGACGATCAGGGGCTGCGGCCGCGGCTGCTCGAGCGCCTGGTGGCACTGCGCTGCACGCTTCTGCGCCTGCCCTACGGCGATCAGGGATTGCTGATTCCGAAGCGGCTTTACGAGACGCTCGGCGGCTATCGGCCCTTACTATTGATGGAAGACGTCGACCTTGTGCGCCGGCTCGGCCGTCGCCGCATAACAATGTTGCGCGCCGCCGCGATCACCAGTGCGGAGCGGTTCGTGCGCGAGGGCTATGGGCGCCGCTCGGCGCGCAACCTGTTGTGCTTGGCCCTTTATTTCCTGCGCGTGCCCATCGGCACCATTCACCGCATCTATGGCTGAGGGTACAAGGGCGGCCTTTCAAATGTCCGTGACAGGGAATGCGGAGCCTTCCTGTGACGTCTGTCAGATATCGTCACTGGGCAAAACGGCTAGGAGAATGCCATGCAGAGTATTTCACGCCGCGGGTTTGTGATTTCGGCGGCGACGGCGGCGGCCGTGTTTGGACTGGACGGCCCGCTTGAGTTTGTCGGGCCCGCCTTTGCGCAAAAACCCGACCCCAAGCTGATGGACAAGGGCGTCGTCAAATTCAAGGTTGGCGACATCGAAGTCATTCAGATGTACGACGGCCTCTGGGAAAAGGCGCACGATCCCAACTTTGTGAAAAATGCCTCGCTGGATGAGGTCAAGGCCGCCCTCAAAGCCGGCGGCTTGACCGAGGAGTTCGTGCCCATTTCCTTCACCGTCACCGCCGTCAAGAGCAAGGGCAAGCTCGTGCTGTTCGACGCGGGGACCGGCGGCCAGGTGTCGCCGAAGGCAGGCTTGATTGCCGCCAAGAACATGAAGGCGGCCGGCATCGATCCCGACAAAGTTTCAACCATCGTCGTGACCCACTTTCATGGCGATCACATCAGCGGGTTGATGGCCAAGGACACCAATGCCCCCATCTTTCCCAACGCCGAAATCCTGGTCCCTGCCGCCGAATACAAATTCTGGACGGATCCCTCGACCACGGCCGGCGCGGCCAAACGCATTCAAGCCGTGTTTCCCGGCTGGAAGAACATCAAGCAGTTCGAGGGCGACAAAGAGGTCGCACCGGGCGTGCGCCCCATCGCCAGCAACGGCCACACGCCCGGTCACACCAGCTACCAGCTGAGTTCCGGCAAGAAGCAGCTGATTGTGCTCGGCGACGTCACCAACATCCCCGCCCTCAATCTGAAAAATCCGGGCTGGCACTTGGTGTTTGACGCCGATCCGGTGCTGGCAGAGACCAATCGGCGCAAGATGTTTGATCGCGTGATTGCCGACAAGATCACCGTGACCGGCTATCA
>Ga0075434_100002935_pt1 | contig 15155 bp, 12 predicted proteins | sample RhiMethybrSRZTD3_FD_75298 | JGI IMG/M metagenome (GOLD analysis project Ga0075434, IMG submission 75298) | Populus rhizosphere microbial communities from Tennessee, USA - Rhizosphere MetaG P. TD hybrid SRZTD3 | ecosystem: Host-associated > Plants > Roots > Rhizosphere > Soil | place: USA... | reverse complement strand
CCCCCCTACTTCGCTTCATATACCGTCTTGCCTCCCACAACCGTCCGCAGGATTTTGGTTTCGAGAAGTTTTTGAGGTACGACTGCGGTTAAGTCACGATCGAGGACCACGAAATCCGCCAGTTTCCCCGCGACAATCAACCCCTTGTCCTTCTCGGCAAATTCCGCGAACGCGGAACCGGCGGTGTAAGCCGCGATCGCCTGGTCCATGGTGATTTTCTGGTCCGGGAAGTACTCTTCTTTGCCCGATTCACTCTTGCGCGTGGTGGCCGCGTAAAGCCCGCGAAAAGGAGAGATTGACTCCACGGGAAAGTCGGTGCCAAATGCCAGCGTTACCCCGCGCTGAAGGAACTCTGCCCAGGCGTAGGAATGCTCGGCCCGCTTCGGTCCTACGCGCGCTTCCGCCCACTTCATATCGGTGAGCAGATGGCTGGGCTGCATCGAGGCAACAACTTTCAGGTCGCGAAACTTAACGACTTGCTGCGGGGTCGTCACCTGCGCGTGTTCGATGCGCAAGCGATAGTCGGCGCCGCCATTGCCTGCTTTTACCTTCTTTTCCCGGGCTGACCTTTCCGCCTCGCCAAAAGCGTCCAAGGCCATCTGCACGCCCTTGTCCCCGATTGCGTGAAAGCCAAGCTGATAGCCGGCGAGCACACGCTCCTTGGCCATTTCGTTCAGCTTCACGGGATCGTACTGCGGCAGCCCGGAGTTCTTCGCATCGTCCGCGTAAGGTTCGATCAGCGCGGCTGTACGAGACCCCAGCGACCCATCCATGAAGCCCTTGAGCATTCCCGTGTGCAGCAACGAGTCCGACGGCGCATGCGCCTTGCGTTTGCCATCGAGTTGCTCGATGCTGTCATTGAAGGGCAACCATTCGGTAACGCGAGCTGTAAGTTTTCCAGCCTTCTCGAGTTCTTCCAGCACCTGGAAATCTTCCCAACTCGAATTGTCCTGCACCGAAGTCACACCCCAGCGTGCCGCCTCCGCCAAAGCAGCTTCCATCGCTTCCATTCGGCGATCGTGAGTAGGGGGTGGAATGACGTTGGTCACGGCTTCCCGTGCTCGTTCGCGGAGGATGCCGTTCGGCTGACCGTTGGAGTCACGATCGATTTTTCCACCGCGCGGATCGCGGCTCGCGATGGTTATGCTGGCCAGTTTTAGAGCCTGAGTGTTCGCCACCGCGATATGGCCATCCACGCGCTCCAGAAACACCGGGTGCTTGGCCGACACCTCGTCCACATCCCAGCGCGTTGGAAGAGCTTTTACGGGCCACCGGTTCTCATCCCATCCGCCGCCCAGGACCCAATCGCCGGGTTTCGCGGTCTCAACCTTCGCGCGAATGCGCGCGCGGAATTCGTCCAGGGACTTCACGTCCTTCAGATCTACATTCAGCTTCTCCGCTCCGCCCGCCGCCAGATGAGCATGCGCGTCGTTGAAGCCGGGCATGACAAACCTCCCACCGAGGTCGACCACGATAGTCTCAGGACCCTTCAGCTTAAGAAGGTCAGCACCATCGCCTACTGCGAGGATGCGGTCTCCGCGCACAGCGATCGCCTCGGCGCGCTGAATCGCACTGAAGCCCGAGGCCATCATGACGCCCGTGTATACATTTCCGTGCACGAAGATGAGATCGGCCTTCGGTTTGGCGGATGGCTCCTGCGCATACATCACACCGACTGCTCCCAACAAAGCAACAGCCGTTCGAGTGTTCATTCGCCGACTCCGGCCAGGGCAAGCATAGTCAGCAGAATTCTCTTGAGGCCGAGTTCGCGGCCGCCGCAGTCAAACCATTCCTGCAGCGTGTGGGCGCCACCGCCCGAGCCGCCACCGCCAATGGCCACGGCCTCGCGTCCCATCGATAGAGGAATATTGGCATCGGTTGACGCACGCTGCACCTGCGCAACGTTTCCCAGTTGTGCGTCCACCGCACGCACAACCTGCAGCATGCGGGCATTTGGCTCAAGTTCCCCTGCCGGACGATCCCCGATCGTCACCACTTCGCAGGTGACAGCATGGGTTTTCCGTTGAGCGGAGCCGCGACTTTCTGATGCGCGCTGCTCGGCTTCGACGCTGCTGTCAAGACTGCCCCGCAACGATCGTTCCAGGCGTTCCAGTTCCGTCGTCGAGGTGGAGCGTAAATCCACCCGCATGCTGGCCGATTCGGGGATGGAATTTACCGAAGTTCCCCCGCGAATCACTCCGATATTGAACGTGCTCTTCGGTGACGTGGACACCGGCGTCTGGCAGAAGTTCTGGATAGCGCGAGCAAGAATGACAATAGGATCGGGCGCCCCGAAGTCGCTCCAGGAATGCCCGCCCGGCCCGCGCACGATAATTTCAAAGCGCCGGCTGCCGAGTGCCTCGGCCACGATTGTGTCGGACCCAGCGCCGTCAAGGATGAGGCTGTAGGCAATAGAATCTTTCCAGCGCGGCGTGGCGAAGATGTGGCGCATGCCGCGCAGGTCGCCTTCGCCCTCCTCTCCAACGTTCCCGATGAACAAAAATGGCAGTGCATGCCGGACTCGCACCGACCTCAGCAAGGCGACAATCGCCAGCATGGCTGTAACGCCTGCGCCGTTGTCAGAAACTCCCGGGCCGTAGAGCCGTGTGCCCTGCTGCCGAACATTGAGAGGAGTTCCAGCCGGAAAAACTGTGTCAATGTGCGCGCTTAATGCGATGTAGCGCCGGCCGTATCCGGGATGGATCCCGAAGACGTTGCCGACATCATCGATGCGAACGTCATCGAGCCCGAATTCACGAAAGCGCTCCGCCAACCAGGCTCCGCGAGCACCTTCTCCGAAGGGTGGCGCCGCGATGCGGGCCATCTCCAGTTGCCAATGGGCCAATTGCGGCTCCTGCGTTCGGAACCAGTTGAACGCTGAACGAATCTCGGGCGCAGCTGCCAGGCGAGCCACTTCCTCCTGCACGCTGGGAAACACCTCCGACACTTCGCCGCGGGAACCGAAGGGCATGGGGCTCGTTCGGCCATCTTACAACGGAGAATGGACCTCTCGGGTTGCTTTTGGAGGGTACCGCGATTACCGGAGTTCGAGCACGAGCGCGCACTCCAGGAAAGAACATCTGGATGCCGAGGCTACGGCGAGATCACACGCCCTTCTGCATCCCGTCTGCGTGCACACATTCAAGAATCTCAGCATCCGTCAGAGTGTGATCCGAAGATTTCGCGCGCGTGTACACCCGATCCACGATGTCATCCGTAGGCGCAATTCCGTGCCGTTCCAGCCAGAAGTGCACGTTCGATTTGCCGCTCATCGGCCCAACGTCAATGATCTGCTCGAGACCAAAGACATGCGAAGGCACACCGGAATATACGGCATTCGCGAGTTCCACGTCGTTCTTCTTGTATGCCTTAATAACCGCGGCTGCATGAACACCCGTAGCGGTGCGAAACGCATCCTCTCCGACGACTGGATAGTTTGCCGGAATCGGAATGCCGGTGGCGCGCGAGACAGCCAGACAGTAGGCCTTGAGGCGAGTCAGATCCTGTTCCGCCCACGGAGCCACACCCATCAGCTTGAGATTGACCAGCATCTGGTCCATCTGCGTGTTTCCCACCCGCTCACCTACACCCAAGGCCGAAGCATGGACGCAGTCGGCACCCGCGACTAAGGCAGCCATGGCGTTGGCAGTGCCCAGCCCACGGTCGCAGTGACCATGCCAGTCCACGCGAATCGTCTCGCCGGAAGGCTTCACCACCTCGTCGATGACAAACCGCACCAAAGCGAAAGTCCCCATTGGAGTCGCATGGCCGGCGGTGTCGCAAATCACGATTGCTCTCGCGCCGTGTCGGATCGCCGTTGCATACAGCTTCTTCACCATCTCCGGATCGCAGCGGGTGGTGTCTTCGGTGACATACATCGAGGTGAGGCCGAGCGATACGGCATACTTCACAGCCTTCTCGGTTGTCTGAAGCAGGAAATCCTCAGTCCAGCCCTCGGTGTAGCGACGAATGGGACTCGATCCGATGAAGGTTGCAGCCTCGATGGGAAGGCCCGTCTTCTGGACGATTTCAGCGATCGGCCGGATGTCGTTCTCATGCGTCCGGGCCGCGCAATTCGCCCGAATTTTCATCTTGTGATCGACTATCTCGCGAGCCAGCGCGGTGACATGCTCGACCGCGCGTGGTCCAGCTCCCGGTAGCCCGAGGTCAAGGGAATTGATTCCCAGCGCCTCCATCAGGTGGAGGATTTCGATCTTGTCCTCGATGGAAGGATCGCGCACGGAGGGCGACTGCAACCCATCGCGCAATGTTTCATCGTTCAGCAGAACAGGTCCCGCCGGACGCAGGGACTTGGGATGAATCGCATTCCAGTCGTAGATGAGTTCGGAGGTGTTCACAATACTGGAAGATGCTAGCGAGTTCGAAACGTACTTGCAGCTACTTCTCTTCCTTCGCAGGAATGGTCAGCCCGAACACCGACAACTGTCCCTCACCCGCCACGTTTATGCCCCGCGCCTCATGTTCATTGGGCAAGTACAGAGTCTTGCAGTGCTCGCAGCGATAGACTTCCACGTCCGGCCCCCAAGCTTTCTCGATGCAACCGCACTCCTGTTCGGTTGCGTCGGCCATGTAGAACCAGCGCTTCAAATGACCGCCGCAGAACTTCCCCTTGTCGTTTTTCTCGTTGCAGGCCCGTTGACCAGGTTTTTTGACTTTGACTTTGTGCTTGGGAAGCTTCGGAAGGGCGTGTGGAAGCGTGGTTTCGCCAGTCGCCAAAGAAAGCACCTCGTTCAAGCGGCACAAGCCGCCGGATAGAGCCTCTGCGCCCTCATTTTACTTGAATGGTGGGAAGGGGCAACCGAAGCTGCAGGCTTGCTAGAGTTTTCGCTGCCCCGGAAGGCCGGCGGACCGCAGCGCCCCACGCACTCGCGCGCCCAATTTACGCGCAAACTGGAAATCGACGAACCCTTCCATCTGATGCGCAAAGTTCTCGCCGTACCCGTACCACCAGACTTTCTTCATGCGAGGCAACCGATCCACATCGAGATACTTTACGCGCACCATCTCTTCAAGCCCCAATCGACCATGGGCGCGGCCGATGCCGCTCGCCTTCACACCTCCATGGGGAGCTTCACTGATGCCAAAGCAGGAGATCGTATCGTTTACCATCACCGTTCCAGCGCTTATACGGCGGGCGATTGCCTCTCCACGCTGTGTGTCTCGGGTCCACACGCTTGCCGCCAAACCGAAATCAGAGTCATTGGCCAGGCGAATCGCTTCCCCGTCGGTGTCGAACGGAGCCACAGGAAGCACTGGCCCGAAGGTTTCTTCCCGCATGATGCGCATCTTCTGGGTGACGTCCGCCAAAACAGTTGGGGCATAGAAATTCATACCAAGTTCGGGTAGCCGCGTTCCGCCCAGCAGCAGGCGAGCGCCCCCGAGACGCGCTTCCTCCACCTGCGCCTCGACAATTCTCAGCTGTCGCTCGTGAATCATCGGGCCAACTTCGGTTTGGGAATCGAGTCCGTTTCCGACGCGCACCTTGCGTGCCTTTTCGACGCAGGCGTCGAGAAACTTTGCGTACAGCGACCGGTGTACGTAACAACGTTCCACTGAAAGGCACGTCTGCCCAGCGTTCACAAACGCGCCCCAAACCGCTGCACTCGAAGCCACATCCAGATCCGCATCGTCCAGCACGAGCATGGGATCTTTTCCGCCCAATTCGAGCACCACCGGCAATAACCGGGCTGCCGCAGCCTGCCCGATCCGCTTGCCAGTCGGGACACTCCCCGTGAACACTAGTTTGTCGAGGTCTGAATTCAGCAGCGCAGCTCCGGTTGCACCGTCGCCCACCACAACCTGGAAGAGCGTCTCAGGCACGCCCGCCGCTCGCAGAAGAGATCCCAGCTCACGTCCAACTAGAGACGTGAACTCCGATGGTTTCAACACCACCGCGTTCCCCGCAATCAAAGCCGCCAGAGTTTCGACCGCCGGAATCGAAAAGGGATAGTTCCACGGAGAGACAATCCCGATGACGCCGTATGGCTCTCGCACCAGTCGTCCGGACTTAGTCTTCATCGCCACGTTGCCATGTGGGACGGGCTCATCGCGCAGGAGGCGATCAGCGTTTTCGATCAAGAAGCGCGCCGCGTCCAGAACGACCACGACCTCCATCAGTAGCGACTCAACGTACGGCTTCCCAGCCTCGCGGGTAATCAGCCGCGCAACTTCCGACTTTCGCTCGTGCAGAACACGCTGGAACTCCCGCAGAATCGCAGTGCGTTTTCGAATGCCAAGTGCCGACCACTTCTCTTGCGCCGCACGCGCCCGTGCACAAACGGCCTGTACGTCGTGGTCAGTCGCGCAATCTAGTTCCGCTAAGACCTCTCCGGTGGCGGGGTTGGTTGAGACCACTTTACGAAGTGCAATTTGAAGATCGGTTGCCATGACGTCAAGAAAAGTGTACGCGCACTAGAGTACGTAAGCTATGAGCACACTTGAGGAAACGGCTCAGAGTAGTTTTCAATTGCTGTATTCTTCAACAACGTCATCTCGACTTCAACAATGTCATCTCGACCGGAGCGTTCTCTTCCGCGAGCGGAAGAGGACGGGGAGTGGAGCGACCTTGCGTTCCACGCTTGCCACGCGGATTCTCGGAGACCGTCCTAGTACTCCACGCCGACCAAAACCAATCCGCTAGCAGGCGCGGTTGCCCCCGCGGCGGTGCGATCGCGCGCTTCGAGAAGCCTGCTAATGTCCTGGGCTTTCAGCGTGCCCTTACCGACAAGAATGAAAGTGCCCACAAGATTGCGCACCATGTGATGCAGGAAGCCGTTCCCCCGGACGTTGTATACAAATTCATCCCCCTGGCGTTCCCACACCGAAGAAAAGATAGTCCGCACATTCGAGAATGCAGTCTGGGGCCCTCCTGTTTCTTCTTGTCCGAGCCGGGCATCACGCTCCGGGTCCACGGCCGCAAACGAGGTGAAGTCATGTTCCCCGACAACGGCATCTGCCGCTCGTCCCATCGCCTGCTCATCAAGAGGATAGGGAAAATGCCAGACGTACCGCGCCAAGAACGGCGAGCACACCGGTTGGCGAAAGATCCGGTAGCGATACGTTTTCGCCCGTGCCGAATGCCGTGCATGAAACTCTGCCGGCGCTTCCGCCACCTCGAGCACTCGGATCGACGGCGGCAAGATATCGTTCAAGGCCTTCAGGAAATTTTCTGTTGGAATCGGCGACGACGTAGAGAACGAAGCTACCTGCGCCAGTGCATGTACCCCGGCATCGGTGCGTCCCGACCCCTGCGGCAAGACGTTTTCCCCGGTGAGCCGTCCAATTGCAGAGGCCAGTGTGCCCTGGATCGTGGCCGCCTCGGGCTGCACCTGCCAGCCGGCAAAATCTGTGCCATCGTAAGCCAGCGTCAATTTGAGATTGCGCTCCACTTTGTTCCGAGTCCTTATCGGAAACCGCATCATCTAATTCGTCGTTTACAAAGTTTTACCGGTTTTGCTGCGCGACGTCACTGACAAGGGTGGGCTGTCGGCTATACTTGGGATCTTCCCGGGATTTTGTTATCCCTTTCTGGTGCGGGGGATAGCGGAACCTTCCGCTCCGGCTGTGCGTATCACCTTCTGCGGACCTTGCAGTCAGGACCCAGGGAACTTTGCCGTCTTTCCCGCAACTTGGAAACAGGCCTAATTCACGGAGAACGCGAATGTCATTGCCTTGTTTAAAAACCCCCACCCGATTCTTTTCCTTAATGGTCATCGTGTGCGTCTGGGCCCTGGGAGCTTGGGCTCAGGACGCCAATTCAAATTCAGTTCCACAAGCGCCTTCGGCCAGCAAATCGGCGGCCGCGGCGCCCCCACAGCCGTTCCGCGTGGGCGAGTATTCTAAGGGACGCTCCCACTTTCCCAATCCCATCGGGCCCTATCTCGGGACCACGGTCTCTGCGCCGAGCCTGACCAACACGCCGCGTATCGAGCAACTCCTGGTCAATGGCAAACTCATGCTCTCTATGAACGACGCGATTGCCCTCGCTCTCGAGAACAATCTCGATATTGCCATTTCCCGATATAACCTGAACATCGCCGACACCGACGTCCTTCGCACGAAGGCAGGTGCGAACCTGCTGGGTGTGAACACCGGCGTCGTCCTGGGCACTCCTGGCGCCGGCATTGGAGGATTCGGGGCCGCCACCAGCCAAGGCGGGGGCGTGGGCGGCACGCAAGGAGGTCTGGGAGGCGCCGCCTCCGGTACGCTGGGCATCGTAAGTTCCACACTCGGTCTGGGTTCCCCGATTACTTCCTACGACCCGATCGTGACCGGTATCTTGCAGCTCGACCGCAATGACCAGCCTTCCACCAGCTTCTTTTCCGGAGGTTTTCAAACCACGACCACTGTGAATTGGACCTATTTGCAGGGATTTGCCACCGGCACAAACATGTCGATCGGCTTCAACAACACTCGCTTTGGGCAGGCCAATCCCGTTCCTACCGTGAGTCCGCAGTTGAACTCAAATTTCCGGTTCCAGTTGACGCAGCACCTGCTGCAGGGCTTCGGCTTCCTGCCCAACCGACGCTTCATTATCCTTGCCAATAACAACCGCAAGATCTCGGATGTTGCCTTCCGACTCCAGGTCACCACAACGGTTGACCAGATTCAGAACATGTACTGGGATCTCGTAAATGCCTTCGAGAACGTAAGAGTCCAACAGGACGCTTTGGAGCTCGCCGAAAAGACTCTCTCCGATAACAAGAAGCAGGTAGAAATCGGCACCTTGGCTCCGATCGAAATCGTTCGTGCTCAGAGCCAGGTAGCCACCAACCAGCAAGCGCTCATCGTGGCGAAGACTCAATTGGAATTGAATCAACTGCTGGTCAAGAATGCTCTCAGCCGCACCCTTGTAGGTCCAACTCTGATCGAGGCCGAGGTCATTCCAACCGACACCATGCAGGTCGCACCAGAAGAAGCCGCCGTACCCACGCAGGATCTGGTCAACGATGCGCTCTCTCATCGTCCTGAGTTGGCTGAGTCCCGTATCGACTTGACAAACCGCGAGGTCAGCATGAAGGCCATCAAGAACGCCTTGCGGCCCACGGTCGATTTGTTTGCCTACTATGGCGGCCAAGGTTTGGGCGGTGCGCAGAACCCGGCCAACGTCTGCGGTGATCCTCGCTCCATTCCGGGCCTTTGTACGGATCCCGCGAACGTCTTCCAGCCAATCAGCATCGGCGGCACCTGGGGTCAGATGTTTGATTCCAGTCATCCCGACAAAGGGGCAGGCATCTCGATCAACATCCCCATACGCAACCGTACAGCGCAAGCCAATCAAATCCGGTCGCAACTCGAATTTCACCAGGCCCAGTTGCGTCTGCAGCAGGTTGAGAACATCATCCGCATCGAGGTGCGCAACGCTCAGTTCCAGCTGCAACAAAACCGCGCTAGCGTTGCGGCCGCCCAGGCGGCCGTCGATCTCGCGCAGCAATCCCTGGACGCGGAGCAGAAAAAATATGCTCTGGGCGCTTCGACGACCACTCTAGTCCTGCAACAGTCCAGCGCGTTGACGCAGGCACGATCCAACCTGGTGACGGCGCGAACGACCTATGAGAAGTCTCGCGTAGAGATGGATCGCGCTACCGGTCTGTTGCTGGAGCGCAACGGAATCGATCTGATGGATGCTGAATCCGGCGTGGTGGCGAAACTCCCGAATGTTCCTTACGTCATACCCAGCACTCCGGACCAGTCGCAGCCAACACCGCCGCAAACTCCGCCGCCCCAGTCGCCTGATCAACCGAAGTGATTGTCGATTGTTCTGTCTAGGCCTCGAGCGGGTTTCAAGCCCCCTCGGGGCTTTTTCTTTCTATTTCCAGTATCCTAGAAAGCTTCATTGCATCAATTTTCTCTATCAGGATGCAGCGCTATGAAAATCGCCAATGACATTACGGAGTTGATCGGCAACACACCGCTCGTCTATCTCAACAAAATCACCGCGGGATGCCAGGCGAAAGTCGCCGCCAAATTGGAAGGTTTCAATCCCTGCGCCAGCGTCAAAGACCGCATCGGCGTCAGCATGATCGAAGACGCGGAACGCGCCGGAAGGATTCATCCTGGCAAGACGATCCTGATCGAGCCCACCAGCGGCAACACGGGCATTGGTCTCGCTTTCGTGGCTGCCGTAAAGGGCTACCGGCTGATTCTCACGATGCCCGATACGATGAGCATTGAGCGGCGCGTTCTGCTGCGTGCCTTCGGCGCCGAAATCGTCCTGACGCCCGGCCCCAAGGGCATGAAGGCAGCCATGGCCAAAGCCGACGAAATCCTCGCCCAGACTCCCAACGGCTACATGCTGCAGCAGTTCGCCAACCCGGCGAATCCCAAAATTCATTTGGAGACGACGGGCCCGGAAATCTGGAACGACACTGACGGCAAGGTCGACATTCTCATCTCGGGCGTGGGCACGGGCGGCACCATCACTGGAGTGACTGAATACATTCGTCCAAAGAAGCCCAGCTTCAAAGCCATTGCCGTAGAGCCGAAAGAAAGCGCAGTTCTCTCCGGAGGTCAGCCCAGTCCGCATAAGATTCAGGGCATCGGCGCGGGCTTCATCCCGGAAATTCTGCGCACCGACTACATCTCGGAGGTCATTCAGGTTGGAAGTGAAGATGCCGTCACGATGGCGCGCCGTCTCGCTGTGGAGGAAGGCCTATTGGTCGGAATTTCTTCCGGTGCCGCGGCGGTTGCCGCGTTGGAAGTCGCAAGACGCCCGGAAAACGCCGGCAAACTGATGGTGGTGGTCCTGCCTGACTTCGGCGAGCGTTACTTCAGCAGCATCCTGTTCGACCACCTGCGCAAGGAAGCGCTGGAGATGGTGACTGCAGCAGTTCCGGTGTAGCAGGAGGTTCCGTGGACCTCGCATTTCCGCGCCCTCTGCGGCCTTTCCTGGCGCTCTCTGGGCTACGCTTTTCTCCGCGTGCTCTGCGGAATTCCTCAGCGCTCACTGCGGTTAAGAGCTTTTTTGGCGAAGAAGGGCGACCGCGAGTGCGAGGACGAGTCCCGGCTCAACATCATGATTTCCCTCTTCCAGTCCGTGCGTGAAGACACTGCCGCAGTCTTCGAGCGCGACCAAGCTGCCCGTTCCTATCTCGAAGTACTTCTCTGCTATTCGGGCCTGCACGCCCTCTGGTTTCACCGCATCAACCACTGGCTCTGGAGCCACAAATTGCGTCTTCTCGCACGCTGGTTTTCGCAATGGGCACGCTTCCTCACTGGCATTGAGATCCACCCAGGCGCGCAGATCGGGCACCGCCTCTTCATCGATCACGGATTGGGAGTCGTGATAGGCGAAACCGCTATCGTGGGCGATGACGTGACCATGTATCAAGGTGTCACGCTGGGCGGTACAGGAAAGGAAAGAGGCAAGCGCCATCCTACCATCGGTAACGAAGTGATTATCGGCTCGGGCGCCAAAGTACTCGGCAACATCACCGTGGGCAACAACTGCCGCGTGGGCGCCGGCTCGGTCGTGCTCCGGAGCATCCCCGACAGTTCCACCATCGTCGGGGTTCCCGGCCACATCGTCCTGCGCAACGGCAAGAGGGTTGTGATTACGGATCCGAAAGAAATCAGCGATCCGATGTCGGATGTCTTCATCCGCCTTGCCGCCGAAGTTCATCAGATCCGCGAACAATTGCAGGAACACACCGCCGCCAGACTCACCCCCGAGCCCAATCTGACGATCGACGAGGAGTGGGATACGTATTCCGACGGTGGCGGAATTTAATCAACGGGGCCAGATTGAAGCAGGCCTATCATGGCCTGGCTTACCCCGAACCTCTCAAAGTCGCTACGGATGCAGGTTTCCCTTGGCCCCGAACCCAGTCAATTGGTGAAATAGCGAGTTTCAAGAGTTCCTGACGAACTGTTGAAACCAGATTTCACGCATCGACCCCATCTGGTGCCTCGACGCAGGTGTAGGGGGAATTTCACACCAACCGCTGCGCCTCCAGGCACCCCCTGGAACAGCGCTTTTCCATGAGACAATACGCCTTCCAAATTCCATCCAGATCATGACCTATCCTCCCACCTCATGACACTCTCCGTCGCCATCGTTGCCATGGATGAGGAGGCGAACATCGGCCGCACATTGGCAAGCATTCGCTGGGCAGACGAGATCATCCTCGTCGACTCGGGTTCGAAAGACCGCACACCCGAGATGGCTCGCGAGTACGGTGCAAAGGTTATTGAAGAGCCCTGGCGAGGCTACGTCGCACAGAAGCAGTACGCGATCGACCTGTGCACAAAAGACTGGGTGCTGCTGCTGGACGCCGACGAAGAAGTCAGTCCGGGACTCGCCGATGAAATTCGTGCCGTCCTTGGCGACCCCAACGCCCTGAACGGCTATTGGCTGCCACGCCAAAATCTATTCCTCGGCCGCTGGATGCGACACGGCGGCTTCTACCCCGACCCCAAGCTGCGACTTTTCCGACGAGGCATGGGAGTCGTAGCCGGTCACGACCCTCACGATCGCGTTGACTTGAAGCAGGGAGCGGCCCCGCGGACAGCTCAGTTCAAGAATGCTCTGGTCCACTACACCTATCCCACCCTGACCTATTACATCGGCCACATGAACCGTTATTCCTCTCTCGGAGCACAGCTGGCGGTCGAAAAGGGACACACGCGTTTCAGCATCGCCAACATCATGCTGCGGCCGCTGGCGACGTTTTTCTACAACTACGTCGTGCGTCTGGGATTCCTCGACGGCCGTGAAGGACTGCTCTTGCACCTCAATCATGCAGTCTACGTCTCCTGGAAGTATGCCAAGGCATGGGAACTGGAGCGCGCCCGTTCTTGCGGTTCCAAGTAAATGCGCTTGGACGCTTAAATTGCGTTGCTGTCGCTGGCAAAGGCATAAACCACAGAGGGCACGAAGGTTCACAAAGGATTTCCTTCGTGTGCCTTCGTGTCCTTGGTGGTTGAAGGTTTTGTTCGGCCTTCCCGAAGGTTGAGGTTGCAATTTGCAACCTCAAGCGCTTGCCTGCCCTGTAAAATTCCAAAATCATGCCCAAAAGTCAGTCAGCGCTGGCGGTTTCCGTCGAGTCCCGAATTCTGTTTGTCCGTAATCACAAGGTGCTTCTGGATACCGATTTGGCCGAACTCTATGGTGTTCCGGTAAAACAGCTCAACCAGCAGATCAAGCGGAACAAGGAGCGCTTTCCCGCCGATTTCGTGTTTCAACTGACCCCTTCGGAGCATGCCACTTTGAGGTCACAGATTGTGACCTCAAAACCCGCACGGGGCGGCCGCCGCTATCTTCCTTACGTCTTCACCGAGCACGGCGCCATCATGGCCGCGACCGTCCTCAATTCCGAAAGGGCGGTGGAAATGAGCGTTTTCGTGGTCCGCGCCTTTGTCCGGCTCCGCGAAATGCTCGCCAACAACCATGAACTGGCCGCCAAAATTGACGAACTGGAACGCCGCCTGGATACCCACGATTCCTCCATTCAGGACCTGATCGAGGCGATCAAGGAACTCATGGCCCCGGATCCTCCCACGGGCCGCAGGATTGGCTTTCAACTCCCCGCCGCAAAGAAGCCTTCGTAACACGTAAGGAACCGATTGCGACAATTAGGCCTGGTGCCCCAGGTTCGCGTCCGTTGTTTGGACGCGAACCTGGGCGGAATGAAAGTGTCTCAAAGAAGCGCAGGCGGCTAGGACTTCGCGACTGCTGCGGCCCGGAGGTCGAGATCCTACCGACGTATAAGAGTCTGGCGTTCGGGCAATGGCCAACAGTTCAGTTGAAAAATCGATTGCTCCATTGGCAAGGCTACAATCCCAGGTTAGCGCCAGCCAACGGCGCGAACCTGGGGCACCGTGCTTGATCCGAAGGTCTAAGATCGCGTCGAGAAAACAGAGATGACAGAGCCATTGAACCGCCAGTAAGCGATCTCACAACCGCGCCGTCCTCAGCAGTAGGCAACGACTGTTGTTCGCCATACCGTCGAAGACATTGGTTTGCGTGCTAACATCTGCGCGATGAAATTTCTTGTCCTATGGATTATCCTAACTTGTTCTGCGATGGCCCAAACTCCTGATCTCAAAACAATGAGCGGGTATCCTAAGATGGTCCAGGCACAGGTTACATCCTGGATCGCGCGGGCGGCCGAGAAAATGCCGGAAGGAGAATACGCCTTCAGGCCAGATCCTGCTGCGCGATCCTTTGGCGAGATTCTGGGCCACATCGCTGACGCAAACTATCTTTTCTGTTCTTCCGTTCTGGGCGAGAGCAACCCGTCGCCGAATATCGAGAAAACCAAAACCACGAAGACCGAATTGACGTCAGCATTGCGCGATGCGTTTGCTTACTGTAATCGCGCTTATTCAGCGCTCACCGACGAGAATGCCCATGAGACCGTCAAAGCTTTTGGGCAGGAGCGCAACCGCCTTGGAGTTTTGTGGTTCAATGCTTCGCATAACCTGGAGCACTATGGCAATTTAGTGGTCTACATGCGGACCAAAGGGATCGTGCCGCCCTCCAGCGAGCCGAAGCCGCAGTAAGAAACAGAAGCGTGGTGCCCCAGGTTCGCGTCCGTTCTTTGGACGCGAACCTGGGCTTGATGATTGGTCGTCGCTGAAGAGAAGGAACTCTCACATTCCGATCGCCGTACCTCTGCATCATGAACAAAACATCGCCGCGTCTGATAGCCAGAGTAACTGGCCTGCTTTACCTCCTCACCATACTGACGGGCATCTTCGCGCAGGGATTCGTTAGCGAGAGGCTGGTCGTCTCCGGCGACGCCGCCGCTACCGCGACTAACATCTTGACGCACCGGTCCCTGTTTGAATGGAGCTTCACCGTTTACATGATCGAGATGGCCTGCCAGATCATGACGACGGCTCTCTTTTACTCTTTGCTCAGGCCGGTGAGCCGAAGCATCGCTTTGGTGGCGGCGTTTTTGAGTCTCTCCGGCTGCATCATCAAGACCTTCAGCCGGGTGTTTTACATCGCACCGCTGTTTCTCCTGGGAGGTGCGAAGTACTTGGAGGTTTTTAACCCACAACAATTGCAGGCGCTGGCTCTATTGCTTCTCAGAGTGAATGACCGCGGCGCCGCGATGGCTCTGGCATTTTTCGGATTCGAGGCATTGTTGAACGGCTACCTGGTTTTCCGATCCACCTTTTTGCCTCGT
>Ga0075434_100002934_pt1 | contig 15155 bp, 13 predicted proteins | sample RhiMethybrSRZTD3_FD_75298 | JGI IMG/M metagenome (GOLD analysis project Ga0075434, IMG submission 75298) | Populus rhizosphere microbial communities from Tennessee, USA - Rhizosphere MetaG P. TD hybrid SRZTD3 | ecosystem: Host-associated > Plants > Roots > Rhizosphere > Soil | place: USA... | reverse complement strand
CGGCGGACGTCTTCGTAGATGCCCGCAATCGTGCCGGCCGCCAGCGCGACGACCTGGGCGCTGCGCGCGGTGGATCCCGCGCGTGCGATATCGCCGGGCGTTACGGCGCAGACGTCGCAATGCACCTGGGTGATGAGCACGTCGGGGTCGAGCCGCTGGATCAGATCCGCGTCGACGTGGTAGAGCGGCTCGCCGGCCTTCACACGGCGGCGCACTTCCGCGTCGATCTCGGCGCTCGCCATCGTGACGTCGAAGGCCGGACGCGTGCAGGAGGGAAGGCGCCGCACCCAATCGGGGTTGTCGCACTCGTGCGAGCGTCCGACGAGCTCGCCGCCGGCGCCGAGCGCGCACGCAATTTCCGTCCCGCTCGCCAGCAGGGAGACGACTCGCATCAGTTCTCTTTGCGCTCGTAGCCGGCGCACCGCAGAACGGGCAGCCGCGGATACTTCGGGTATGCCGGATCCGTTCGCGATCGCTGACAGAGGTAGAACACGGAACCGCGTTCGGACTCAATCACCTGCGCGAAGCGGCACTCGAAACAGAGCCCTGCGCGCGCCTTCTCCGATTCCCGCTCCACCGCAGCCCAAGTGTGGCACAATCCGCCCTTCGACAATGCTCAGGGCGGCCCCCGTCGGCAAGGCTCGGGGCGGCCCTGAGGCTCTTGAAGGGCCAGTTTTTGCCGACAGCACGCCGGCCTCTTGCAAGGAGGGTTTATGCACATGAACGAGCTCGAAAGCTTCCTCGCGTCGTGGGATCGCGAGGCAGCCAGCACGGTGAAGCTGCTGCAGGCGCTTCCCGCCAACCAGTACGACTTCCGTCCGGACGCGGGTGGCCGGTCGCTCGGCGAGCTGGCGTGGCACCTCGCCGAAGGCGACGCGTACATGAGTTATGGCATCGAGCGCGGCGCGTTCTCGATGGACATGCGGCCGCCAAACATCGAACGCCCTCGCCAGGTCGAGGCGCTCGCGTCCGGCTACGAGCGCATTCACCGCGAGGCGGTTGCGCGGATTCGCGCGCTCAAGCCCGAGGATCTCGATCGCGAGGTTCAGTTCTTCAATGGGCGCCCCATGACGATCCGCAACATCTTGTGGGACGCGACCCTCTCGCACGGCATTCATCATCGCGGTCAGCTCAGTCTGATGTGCCGGCTCGCTGGCGGTCAGGCGCCTGGCATTTACGGCCCGAACCGCGAGGAGATGGCGGCGATGCGCGCAAGCGTCCGGGCGTGACTATCCGGGGGCTTTGCCCCCTGGACTCCGCGACACCTTCTTCCATCGAGGGACTTCGCCCCTCGAACTCCCCTATACGCGCACTCCCGAGCCGCTTCGCCGGCTCGCTTCGTGCGCGCGGCTCGCTTCGCTCCGCTCGCTCGCGCGCTCGTTCGCCCTTCCGTGACTCAATCGGTGCACTCGTTCGCGGGGCAACCGCTTGCTACAATCGACCGGTGCGCCTGTAGCTCATCTGGATAGAGCACCGGCCTTCTAAGCCGGGGGTAGCAGGTTCGAGTCCTGCCAGGCGCGCCAACCTGCGCTCACGCTTGCCAGTCGTGTGAGCCACGGTTGGCACCAAGGGGGAAGACGCAGGCCCGAACGCGACAGCGCGTAGGTGGGCCGAGCGCGCCGATGTGTTCAGAGCGTTACAGCGATTCGACTGCTCGCGTGCGCCACTCACCCGGGGTCATGCCGAAGGTGCCATGAAATTGACGGTCAAGCGCCCGGGTGCAGGAGTACCCGCAACGTGCGGCGATCTCTTTGATGGATAAGGGGGTGTTGGCCAACAGATCCGTAATCGTCAGCATCCTGAAGTCTTTTATGTGACGCCTGAAGCTTTTGTGTGTATGACGCCGGAGAAGCCTTTGAACTTGGGAGACGGAGACGTTGGCTTCTTCCGCCACCGAGGACACGGATATCGAGGAGTCGCACGAGCGTCGGGATATGATTCTCAACAGAAGCTCCACTCTCCAATGTTGCGTCTCCTCGGCCCGTCGCGTGTCGTGAAGATACTGTGAAAACGCCCCGCGTACACTCTCCGCATCCGTAGCGGCAGTTAACTTCTTGATTGCGACGAATCCCACTTGTCTATTCAGACAGCCTCCGGCGATTTCAACCCCACAAATAACACGCGTCAATACGGCGACGACGAGAAGACGCGTTGAGGCGCTGACGGAGCACTCGGCTGGGATCAGCGCCGCGAGTTCGCGCAGTTCGCGGCTTCGATCAACGAGCTCCGCTGGCTGCTGACACACGAGAATCTGGGCGGCGGTGATGAATCGCTCGACGGCTGAACGAGAGACTTCGACATCCATTGCCGCTACCGCCGCATACGACACTGCGAACATTCTTCTTGATGTGGCTCGGAGCAGCGACGAACAATAGCTCGGGTCGCCAGCCGCGCAAAGACTGAATTACAAAGTTACGCAGTGTGAAGCAGCGCTCTACAACGATCGCGGTGATCCCGAGATGCGCAGCCACTCGCCCAATCGCTGGCCGCGCTTATCAGTCACGACGCCGAGTGCAGGTTGCATGCCACCACTCCAGAATCATCTGTGCAACCTCGCACCAGGTACCTTGAGGAGGCGCTCTTGGGCAGACGAACCAATCGATACGCGCTAGGTACCGGATGTTGGCGTTGGGCCTTCATAACCTAACCTGCGAGCAGTGTCACGGACAATTGCCCATTCATCCGTGAGATCCTCATCACTCAAGTGTCGCCAGCGGTCTATACTCCGACCGTGAACTGAACATGTCTCGCGGATCTTCCAGTCTCCAAGCCCGGCGCTGTGCTGCGCGTCGAATGCGTGATTGATCAGCTGCTCGGCATCACTCGCATCCTCTCCAAGAAAGCTGAGGACCATACCGAGGGTGTCCGTCGTACGCCTCACAAGGTCCTCGTACCGAATGACCAGTGAGCGCTGAGGCCAGGACACGGCGAAACTCAGGAGTGCCGTATACACCTCACGCCAGTAGCGCGCCCAGGCACCACGGTTGTATCCATAGCAGTCCAGTATTCGCCTAATATCGGGATCGTCGGTGACCTCCGGGCGAAACCAGTGCGCCTCAAATAACGACTCCACGACGTCCAATGGATGTCGTACGAGGAACACAAACAAGACCTCGTGTTTGCAGCAGTCATCGATGAAATCCAGGATTCGATAATAATTTGGCGTCTTATCGATCCAACGCGACTTGCCTTGCGTCTGAGTGTACGAACCGAGCACCTCCATCATTACCGCACGTCCCAAGCACAACTGACGGGTCGCGTCGTACCCCAGGCTCATCAAGGCGTTCGCCACCTGTGGGTACGTTAAGAATGCATGAAGGCCGGAGAGGAATTTCGATTCCGGAGGGCAGGCTAATCGCGGATGTGAGTCCAACAAATAGCGTAGAAGCGTCGTGCCAGACCGGTGGCAGCCCTGAATGAAAGCAGGCCACTGATTGCGCTGAAGCGGCCGCTGAAGGTCGACCGCGGCCAATTGAGGATCTGTCATGCTTCCCTCCCGCAGCGAATACTGATTCCCACGATACTCAACGAGGGCAAAGCGCGGGCGATGCATACGCAACTCTAACGCCAGTGTGAAGGGAAAGCCTTACTCACAACTGAGCCTGTGATCAGCAAAACGCCTCGCGCCGCCGAACTCAGCCGCCGGCAGTCACTTACGACACAGTTCCGTCTATCAATGCTGCGTGTCGTCTATTGCGGGCCGGCCCACTCGGGCAGATATTTATTGACGGTCCATCGCGAGAACGCGCCACCTCGGTCAAGGCGCACAACAGCGTGTCGCCAAAACCTCTGGCGCACCAAGTCTCCGGACTGTCAGGTCGAATGTAAGGGACGCCTCAATGGCAGTGGAGAATTACGATGACAAACATCACTCGTGTAGCCCCATCCACATCGAAGACGGCCGCGGCCGCGCTCGGTATTGTGACCGTTGCATTCGCAGCCGGCTTGGTGATCCCGCCACAAGCGCGAGGCGACATAGTGTGGGGCACGACCTACCACAATCCTGATCAGTCGATGTACGTGTGTATCTGCGATGGAGGGAATCTCTGCACGCCGTGTCTCAGTTAGGCGGTCGCGAATCACATTCGTTTAAGTACGAGCGTACGACAGCGTATTAACGAGTAGTCCCTTACATTCACACTGGCGCGGGGGCGCCATCGCTGTAGGACCCTGTCGCGCCAACCTGCGTCGGGGTGCCACCCCACAGCATCTGCGACCACTTCGTGAGGACAGCAATGCGCACCAACAACAGTCAGAAGATCGCTCTCCACATGCTTGGATATGCACTCGCATTAACAAGTGCCTGCCAGACCGCACCGCGCCCGGCGCCGCCAATGCCGGTTCCGGTGCAGCCGATCGAGCAGCTTTTCAGGCTCGTCGGCTCTCGAACTCTCAGCGGCGTCAAATCGGCCGACGTGACCGATGTCGCGGTGGGGCGGTCCGGCCGTGTGTACGTAGTCGATGGGGGCCAAAGAAGGATTCTCGAGTACGAACAGAATGGCACCTTATTGCGCCGGATCGGAGGCCCAGGTCGGAACCCGGGCAAGTTTACGGTGCCGTGGAAAGTGACCGAGGGACCCGACAACACTGTTTACGTCTTGGACATCAAACAGTCACGAGTGCACCAATTCGACAGTACGGGAAACTTCGAACACGGTATCTCCTTCGCAAGTACAGGCGTGACTGGTCAAGACATCGTGATCGATGACTCCGGCGCCATGTACGTGGGAGGTTACCGCCACTCCACTCCGGGGGACACAGTCCGCCCTGTCGTTCACAGAATGACCCCGGACGGCGACGTGGAGACGTCTTTCTACCCGCTCGACGCCCGGACAGACAGTTTCAATCTGAAAGTCATAGCTGGCGTAGCGCTCGCCCCTGGCCCGAAAGGAACACTATATGCGGCTCAGGTGACCGACAACCAAGTGTTTCAGTTTACTCGAGATGGCGGAGTAGTCGGGACGATAAAGGGCCTCTCGCGCATTTACAGGGAGCCACACAAAATGCCAATCGCGCCGACTCGAGAAGCGAGCGAGCAAATCAAAGCATTTCTTGCGGAGTGGACGCAGTTGGTATCCATTGTGCCTGGCCCCGACAATCAAGTCATGGTTGTATTTGCGGTGCACAATCCCGTCAGGTACGCATTCAACATTTACAAAGATGGCACGTTGGAGCACGAGGGCATTGGAACTGAAGCACGCCCGATCGCCTGGCTACTAGACGGCAGACTGATATTCGCAGATCAGCACGAGAGCGAGTTGTCCATTCGCACCTACACATCGCCAGTTGCGGCGGTGGGCCTTTGAGAGGAGATCCTTATGTGGAAGCGATATGTGACAACCCTGCCGATCGTCGCGGTCGCGTTGGCTATTGGCGCCGCAACGTGGGAGTGGCGCGCAAGCCGATTGGAAAGCAGCAGGCAGCGAGGGGCGGAGGCCGCGCTCGCATCGGAGCGCTGGCACACGCTTCGCCTGGAGCGTGTGAGCGTGGCCCCGGTGGAAGCGCAAACCAATGCACGCGGCGGCCCCGGCGAGTCATGTGTCCACGCCAGCGGCCGATGCGGTGAGAACGTCGCAATCAACTCCGTCAATGAGTTGCTCGCGGCTCCGCGCGTGGCCGCAGGCGCAAATCAGCTGAGAGCGGCCCTCGGTTTACAAACTCGTCAGGGGTACTTACTGCTCATACTGTTCTCACCAACCGACTGCGCGCTCTGTTTGCAAGAATCCCGCATTTGGAACGACTTGGCCATGACCCGGCGCCCTGATGATCGCCTTGACGTCGTCGGTATCGTCGATCATACGACCGTAACGGAAATGAAGCCTGTTCTACGTCAGCTGGCCCTGAAGTTCCCCGTGTATGTCGACGAAAGCAGCGTCATACGTCAGATGCTCGCCGCGGAGGCGACGCCAGTCAAGGTGCTGATTGATCCTACCGGGCATGTGCGAATGCTCGATGGCCCACACCAGCAGCGTGTTGCTCAATCTGAAGTAGGCACCCGCGTGCGCGAGATTATTGCCGAGTAAGTCAGTATGTCTTGTTCTCACGCCAGGAGGGCTCACACTGCAAAGGACACTGGTGCGCAAACAAGAAAGGACGTCAATATGAAGCTCACACAAAAAGAGATCGCAGCCAACATGCCGTCGGTGGCGAAGGTCGCGATTGGACTTGCAACGGTCGCGTTCGCCGCTGGCTTGGTCACTCCGGTGCGTGGCGAAGCCGACGTTGTCTGGGGAACCACATATCTGAATCCAGAGGGGACGATGGCGGTATGCGTGTGTGACGGCGGTACGCACTGCACGCCGTGTCTCAGTTAGGCGTTCGCGGGAGAACCCGTTAGGGAAGGGTTGCAAGAGACTGAAGTGGCGCACCAGTGTCCTTTGCAGTCTGGACCCGTGCAGACAGCATGCGGCGTGGAGGCAGCGGATAGTCGAACGGGCCGGGGTCGCACCGTGACCCGTCCGGTCATGGAATGGCGCAGGCCTCATGCGGCATCGGCTTGCTCTTAACCTGATGTGGTGGTCACATGCCGGAATACTTTCGAGCGCCTGAATTTGAGGCTTACCGGATCGACCAGAGCTTGGCCATCGCGATTTCAAAAGCATGGTGCGAGGCCAAGCTCCTGACTCTGGCCGAAGTCCAGGCAATGATGCTGTGTGTGGGCATTAAGACGCTGGAGCAGCACACGCGACTTCTGTCTGAGTCCACTCAGACGACGCCCGCGGAGGCGGAGCAGTTAGTGAAGGGCCTCGCGCGGCGGGACTGCTTGCTTCAGTGTCGGGACAGTACGTGGACCGAGACTTGTGGCGCGTCGAGACCTACCGCGATCTCGGCGCTGGGAGTCGTTACCGCCGACAGGCCGGACGCGTTGGACCGGTGCATCAACTCGTACGCGGCGAATCTGAATCGTTTCGAGCGCAGTCACGTTCGGCTCATCGTGGTGGACGAATCGTCCCATGAATCATCCGCCGCGGGCAACGAGCGAGTGGTCCGCCAGTGTTCATCGACACACAGGATAGAAGCCGACTACTGGGGCCGTGTGCGCCAGGAAGCCTTGTGGGCGAGACTGCGGGAAGTGGCCGGGCCCGAGTGGACGGACTGGAGTGACCTTGTCGTACCTGGCACGTTTAACGCCGGTGCGGGCAGGAACATACTCTTGCTCTTAACGGCCGGAGAGAATGTTCTCATGGTAGACGATGACACGGTATGTCAGACGTGGAAACTGGATGATGCTGACGACACCATTGAGTTATGCGGACACTTTGATCCGAGAGCCACGACTTTCTTACCGAACCGCGAATCGGCCATCCGACACATCGCGCGAACCGACGCAGACATCGTGGGAGAGCACGAGCATCTCCTTGGCAAGACTCTACGGGAGCTGGCGGGTGACCGTAAAGCTGATAACGCCTGTTGTCATATTGTCGACGCGATTGAAGATCCGTCCGCGAAAGTCAGAGTCACCACTGCAGGCGTAGCCGGTGACAGCGGCGAGTACTGCCCCTACACCCTACTATTTCGCCCAGGGCTCGGTCGGCAGACGGCGAGCGCGGATCTCGGATCGTTGAGACTGGCGTTGGCGATGCGCGAAGGCATCAGAGCGGCGCGGCGGCCCACCGTCACCGACATGCCGGTATGTATGACTATCTGCACGGCAATCGACAACACTACACTGACTCCTCCTTTTATTCCTGTCGGCCGGGCGGAGGATGGTTTATTCGCCGAACTGCTACGGCAACTGGACTGCCCAGCATGGTTTGGGCACCTATCATGCGGAATCTTGCACGATTCGGGTCGGCCAGCGGAGTACTGTGAGGAACCCGCCTCCGCATCCGAGACACGTGTGGCTGATAGCATCCGGATTCTCGCGTCTCACTGGCGCGGCGCCGTTCGTTACCGCACCGCTGAAGCGAGGTTACGGGCCCTTGGGGGGTACTTGTTGGAAGTGGCCGAACAGCCTTTCAGCCAATTCCGCATGCAGCTGGCGCGTACGATTGTGGAAACACGATGTCGATGGCTGGATGAGGCCGCGAGATGGGCTGACACGGCGGCGTGCCATCCGGAGTGGAGGGCCGCGTTACAGCGGTATCGATCTGCGTTTGCGCAGAGCGTGCGGACGCCAGCGTTTCTAGTTCCGGTCGAGGTCAGGCACGACCAACCAGGCAATGGCCTCGCTGTGTTTCGACGCTGTCTTGCAAGATTTGCCGAGGGTCTCCGGGCCTGGCCCTCGGTCTGGCGTCTGGCAAGAGAGCTCTCCTTCCATGCGTAGAGAGCCTCGGCGTGGCGATTCGCCAATCGCGAGAGGACGGATCCGGACTCAGGGGAGGCAGCCGTGTACTCACTGAACGAGTACGGACAGATGTTGGCGGACAATATCAGGACCCGGGCCTACACGGCTGCGCTTCAACGCGTCGTCCGTCCGGGTGCCGTTGTCGTGGAGATCGGGACAGGTGTCGGTTTTTTTGCGCTGATGGCGGCGAGGATGGGCGCCGGCCGCGTCTATGCGTTCGAGCCTTCACCGAGCATATACATCGCGAATCAGGTCGTGGCCGCTAATGGTGGTGGACCTATTCAGCTCATTCGCGCGAAGTCCAACCAGGTTGAATTGACCGAGCGCGCCGACGTCATCTTGTCGGATCTACGTGGAAGCGTGCCGATATTTGCTGATCATTTGCCGACCATTGTAGATGCGAGAATGCGCATTCTCAAACCCGACGGTGCGCTAATTCCGCAAAGGGATCGCATCTGGATTGCACTTGTCGAAAGCGAGCCGCTTTACGGACGGACCATAGGCGTGTGGAAGAACATCAAAGCCGACATCAACATGGATCCGGCTCTTGAAGCGCAAGTCTGCACGCCGATGAAAACACGACTCACTCCCGCAGAATTACTGTCTGATGGACGATGTTGGCACACCCTCGAGTACGGTGTCTTTGAGCTGGAGTCGCTCGCCAGTACGGTCACGCTTGTCGCGTCGCGAAAGGGCGTGTGTCACGGCTACGCGATGTGGTTCGACACTGATCTCTGGGATGATGTGGGCTTTTCGAATCACCCCGCAAAGCCAGCTGCCATTTACGGGCAAATGTTCTTCCCCTGGCGGAATGCTGTATCGCTCGAGGCGAACGAGGCCGTGACTTGTAGCGTCCGGGCTGACCTCATCGGCACGACGTACATCTGGGCGTGGAGTGCTATAACGTCGAATCGCGAGTTAAGCCACTCGACGCGGAATCTTCCTGAAGTGGAGGCAGCGCTCGACGAGCAGCTTTCCCCAAGCCGCTGAACACACAGTCTCCGTGTCTCTTTCGGAGACAGCGTTGTCGGGTAGGGTCTGCCCAGTGACCGCATGCTGCGCGCCGTTCGTGTGTGCACAATGGCGACACCACCGCCTCGCCATCGTAACGGACTCATGATGCGTATACTTCCATGTGTGGAGGACGTAACGTAGCCCGCCGACTTTTGTGCATGGATAGCCACCACTTCAACCGGCTCGAGCTCTTGTTCACTGAACACCGCGTGAAGTTGTACAGGCTCGCCTGTCGGATGACCCAGGACTCTGACAAGGCTCGGGATTTGGTTCAAGAGACTTTTGTAAGAGCCGCGACGCGCGCCGTGCCGTCAGGCCCTCAGGCGGAGGAAGCTTGGCTGGTTCGCGTCCTGGTAAATCTCTGCCGGGACCAGTGGCGTCGGCAGCGAGTTCGAACGCGGTCGCAAAGCATATGGGACCATCGCGACGTGCCGGACGCGAGCGCAACTGAGAATTCGGTATTGGCACACGTCCTTATTTGGCAGGCACTTCGGCTGTTGGCGCCCCGGCGCCGTGCCGTGCTCATTCTTTGTGAACTCGACGAACTCAGCGTATCCGATGTGGGCGAACTCCTGGGCATCTCCGCGGTGACTGTTAGATGGCACCTGGCGAAGGCGCGCCGGGAGATCGCTCACATCATTTCCGGTAAATATGGATCAGAAACTATTCCAAACGTTACTGCGGCGCGGCGATCCAGCACTACATGAGCCGGCGCTCTCGGCTCGTGACGCGGACACAATCGTGTCTGCAATGGCGCACGCCTCGAGGGCGCGGACGAATTCAGGCGTGCGGCGGACCTACGTTCTCGCCGGAGCTATGCTTGGGCTTCTTGGACTAGGCGGACTCTTGTGGAGCACTTCGGGTTCGATGATTACGCCTCAGGAACAGCGTATGGCGAGTGCAACATCGCCGTCCAGCCAGCCGACGCTCGTATTCTTCCGCGCGCCGGGCGGCACGAGAGTCATTTGGTTTGTGCGTTAAGGCGAGGTGTAAGATGCGCACGATATTTGTCGGAACGCTCATCGGACTAATCGCGATCACCGCAACCGCGAGCTACTCGGCCGCGCAGACTGTGCCGGACCCGCGCATTCCGAATGGGTACTCGCAAAGCCCTGGCGTCGGTGGATTCGGCGTGGTTCTGGTGCTCGCCGACACCTCATCTGGTGCATCACGCCAGAGCGACGACACTGTGCCGCCTGCCGCGGCAAAGGCTCTTGCAGATATCCAAAATCTCTTTGCGTTCAGATCCTACCGACTTCTGGATGCGCAATACACCGCAGGATCGAGTAATACTGTCGTCAAACTGCGTGGCCCTGACGGAAAGTCTTACGGGCTGACGATGAAAACAGGGCAAATAATGCCGGGTCGGGTCGTCATCTCAGATTTCAGGCTGCGGGAGTTAAGCCAGGGTGCGAGAGAGAGTCAGTCAGGCACGGCAACTGGCCCGACTTCGACGGCGGTGACGAGCGATAAAGCACGTGACGGCGAGATAATCATGGACACGACGTTTAGCATGAACATCGGAGAAACCGTCGTCGTCGGCACATCGCGACTCGCCGGCGAAAGTGCCTTGGTCGTGCTTCTCACGGCGCGCCCCCGACAGTAGAACCTTCACGCGAAGTCGGCACTATCTGCTCAGGAAAGGCATACGCCAATGGCACTACGCCGACTGTTCGAAGAGCTCAGGCAAGACGTGCAGTATGCGTTGCGCGGCGCACGGTCGAAATGGGTCACCACAGCGACCTGCCTGGTGATTCTGATCCTCGGTGTGGGCGCCAACACTGCGATCGTGCAAGTGCTGGATGCGGTCGCCTTTCGGCAATTACCGATACGAGGGGCGAACCAGCTCGTGCGGGTGGCTGCCGTGAAAGGCGACAATCGAATGAGTCTCAGTTATCCGGTATTTCAGGAGCTCGAGCGGCAGCAGAGTGCTTTAGGGGGCATTTTCGCCAGCTACGATTTCGACGCCGAACAAGTAACCCTTGGCAGCGGAGAACCCTTTTTCGGAATCAGCAGCCGGCTAGTCACCGGAAGATACTTCGATGTGCTGCATGTGCCGGCTGCTTACGGCCGAACGCTTGTACCTGACGACGATCGTCCGGGCGCGCCAGGTGTAGCGATCATCAGCAGCGGATTCTGGCGCCGGGCGTTCGGGTCACAGCCCGAGGCGGTCGGACAAACGATTCGCCTCAACCGCGTGCCTCTGACGATCGTTGGCGTCACACCTGCGTGGTTTTTCGGAGAGCATATCGGAAGTTCTCCCGACATCTGGCTCCCCATGTCCGCAGCATCCGCGTTGTCTTTCGGCTGGGTCACGCAGCCGAGCGCGGCAGTGGTTTCGACAATGGGGCGTCTACCGGAGAAGTCGTCAATTATTTCAGCGCAGGCTAGCCTCGACGCAGTGTTTCAAGCTGTGAATCGACAACTGGTGCCTGCATCCGACGCTCAGCTCTCGCGGCTCGAGCTCGAATCCGGCGCCCGGGGCCGAACGGGATCTGCGCCGCAGCTCACACGTGCACTTTGGCTGCTCTCAGGCACCATGGTGCTTGTGCTTTTTGTGGGGTGCTGCAGCATCGCTACAATATTGCGGTCTCAAGGCGCCGCCAGGAGCCGCGAGATTCGAACACGCATCGCGTTAGGCGCGACACGCTGGCGAGTATTCAAGCAGCTGGTTACCGAGGCGAGCTTGCTGGCTATCGCGGGCGGTGCCCTGGGTCTCGTCGTGTCTCGAGTGGGAAGTGCCAAGCTAATCGCACTGTTGGCGCCTCCGGACTCCAGGTTTTCACTCGGTCTTGATTGGCATGTGATTGCGGGCGCATTGATGCTGTCAATGCTCACCGTGCTGGTGTTCGGAGTACTGCCAGCCTATTATGCCACCTACCGTGCCACAGGTTCGGCGCTTCAGCTCAGGGACGAAGTGGTCGCGAAAAGGCGAGGCGCAGCGATAGCAAACAATGCGGTCATTGTGGCGCAGGTCGCAGTGTCCTTGCCTCTTGTCACAGGTGCGCTGCTTCTCGGCAAGTCATTCTTCAACATCGTAACGCAGGATCTTGGATTTACTCCGCATCAAGTTGTTGTTGTCCGTCTCCCCTTCAATCCGTCGTCCATCGCATTGACGGTAAATCGGGCGAAAAGTGAGGCTCTGTATCAAGCGGTCAATCACAGCCCAGGCACTCTCTCCGCGGCCCTCGTTGGCGCTGGACCTATGGATTCCATGCAAAAGTCCGGGAAGATATCTCTCATGGACGCAGTGATCTCGGAACCGCCCCTCGCGAGGCTTGTGTCAGTGTCACCGGGCTATTTCGAGACAATGGGTATTCCGGTCATTACCGGCCGAGGGTTTACTCCGAACGACAGGATGGGTTCGAAACGCGTGGCGGTGATAACCGAAACCGCGGGCAAGCGACTGTTTCCCGGCCGCGAAGCGGTCGGCCAGTTGATTACCGTCGGAGATCATTTCGACGCAACGCGCTCGGTTGAGATTATAGGAACCATTAAGGATCTCAGATTTGCGTCGCCGAGGGACCCGTTCGGGGTGGTTGTATTTCAGCCCATCCTGCAGGCGCCCGCACCACTGACGTCGATCGTGTTTCGGCCTGCGACGGACCCCTCCACTTTTGTCCGCACCGCGTATGGCGTCGTCAAGAGCGCTGCGCCGGACGTCAAGATCAGCGAGGTGACGACGCTGTCCGATCTGCTCGAGAAACTGACTCTGAAGGAGCGTGCACTCGCGGGACTTTCAGCCGCATCCGGGCTCCTCGGACTCTTCCTCGCGTGCATCGGGCTCTATGGAATCACTTCGCTGAGGATTCGGCAAAGCACTCAAGAGATTGGAGTGCGTATTGCTCTCGGCGCGTCGCCCCAAAGAATAGAACGAGCGTTCATGCGCGATATCGCCACGATGTTGGCAGTCGGCTTCATTCTCGGCGCACTCTGCGTCTTCACGCTCAGCCGATTTGCACAGCCCTTGCTGTTTGGCGTTACCGCATCAGATGCACGGATATTCCTGGCAGGCCTGATGACTCTCACAGTGGCAACCTGTGGAGCGGGGTTGATCGCAGTGAGATCCGTTGTGTCGCTCGATCCTGCGACTGCCATTCGAGGCGAGACGATCCGATAAGTCCGAGATTCAGTCTGAATGGCCCTGCTGCAAGTACTGCCTGCGTCGTAGTCGCGTCTCCTGTCCAACTTCCGACGAGCCTTGCTCGCCGTCACCCATCGTGTGTTAGCGTATGCACCAGGTACTAAAGTACCTGGTGGAGGTGTCAGTGGCGGACGCAAGGACGCGGAATCAGCTGTTTGCTCTGGCCAGGCTCGGCGCCGAAGCGAGGATCGCGGAACTGCAGGCAGAAATCGATTCGATCCGGCGAACGTTTGGGGGTGCGAGCCGCGGCCGACGTGGCAGACAGCCCGGAGGCGCACGCAGTATGGACGCAGGTCGGAGTACGAGTCGGCGGCGAAAGATGTCCTCTGAAGGCCGCAGGAAGATCTCGGAGGCTGCCAAGAGGCGTTGGGCCGCGTACCGCGCCAAGCACGGAAAGAAGTAGATGTTCAGAATAGAAACCTGACCGCGAGCGTCCAGGCGTGAAGTCCTGACGCTGAGGGTTGACCGCAAGGGACGCCTTTTAGGTCAAGGGCCGTCCCGCGGACCTATACACGCGGATGATTGAGATTGGTGGCAGCCGCCCCATGCTCGACATCCGTCGAGTCGAGCGTCATCAAAGTCGCTCTGTCCGGTGTCGGTAACGAGACAACGCGCGTCGCGAGGCTCGTGATTGCATGTTCGAATAGATTTCGCGCAAAACGGGCATTGCCGAACCGTGCGTCACGCGTACGGTACGCCTGCTCAAAAACCGAAACCGCCTTCGCCTCTGCCTCGGGTGACAGGATGTACTCCTCCGCGTCACACATCTTTTTGAAAATGGCGAGGAGCTCGGACGGAGAATAATCAGCGAACACGAGCGTCTTACTGAACCGCGAGGCGAGCCCCGGGTTTGATCTCAGAAAACGCTCCATCGGTTTCGGATAGCCGGCGACGATCACGACCAGCTCGCCGCGATGGTCTTCCATGCGTTTGATCAGGGTAGCAATCGCTTCGATGCCGAAATCGCTACCGTCGGCGGACCGTGCCAGCGAATAGGCCTCATCGATGAATAACACGCCGCCGAAGGCGCTCTCCACGGCCTCGTTCACTTTGAGCGCGGTCTGACCAACATACCCCGCGACAAGTCCGGCACGATCGGTCTCGACGAGCTGCCCGCGCGCGAGGACGCCCAGCGAGTTGTAGATCTCAGCGAGCAGCCGTGCAATCGTCGTTTTGCCGGTGCCAGGATTCCCGACAAAGACCATGTGCAGTGAGGCCTCTCCGGTCTTGAGCCGTTGTGACCGCCGGAGCTGCTGCAGCCGCACGTAGTCCACGAGCTCATGCACATCCCGCTTCACGGCCTCCAGTCCAATGAGGTGATTGAGATCGTCGAGTAGGCTCGATAGAGTTCGACCACGCGGCGCATGCGTTGCAGGCGTTGATGGCTCGAGCGGTGGCTGTCCGCGAATGTGCCGAAGCACCTGTTGTTCTTCCCACGAGACGAATCCGTCAGCCTTCGCGATCAGGCTGCCGATCTGAAACATGAGCAGCCGCACATTCGGGTTATCGACGACATCCAGTGCCGCGGTGTCGTCGTCCCATATTTCCGCGTCGAGACGTTGGACCCACTGTTCGGCGTCTGACGCCTCAACCGCGCCGTATTTGGTCGGGTTCAGCGATTTGAGCACCTGAACGGCGAGTTGCGTTTGGTTCGAGGCGCCGCCCTTCCGATGCGTGCCCAGCCGCAACAGACGTACGACGAGCAATTCA